>Ga0214919_10000658_pt1 | contig 58604 bp, 51 predicted proteins | sample LL1503_MetaG_FD_177994 | JGI IMG/M metagenome (GOLD analysis project Ga0214919, IMG submission 177994) | Freshwater microbial communities from Lake Lanier, Atlanta, Georgia, United States - LL-1503 | ecosystem: Environmental > Aquatic > Freshwater > Lake | place: USA: Georgia | collected... | reverse complement strand
GGATACCACCTGGACATGTCAAATGTAGACTATACTCAGGTCATCCGTGTGTCGAACGCACCTGAACTCAAATCCCAAAAAACTCGAGTCTATCTGACCACGCTCTTATGGTGGAGAGCAGTACCAGTATAAATTTCTTGGAGTCTATATTATATTTCAATATAATGTAGTTGACAAAGTATTACTATTTTTATTTCTTAGATTGTGGAGTATTATGTTTGGAACCTGTATTGAAATGTCTTAATTCTTCAAGTAAATTCGCTAGAGTTATTGTCGGACTTCTCGGACTTGTAGATTGAGATTGTTGAGATTGTTGAGATTGTTTAGATTGTTTAGATTGTTTTATCAGTTGGGGCAAACTCTTTCTTGTTTTAATAGGTCTGGTAGGTGGTTTGATAACCATAGGTTGAATACCAACTTCATGTTGAACCATGTTCATTGATGTACCAGATGGTCCAAAAAAATTCATATCAGGTAAGGGTAATGCTGCGCGTTTAGTGGATTTTGGTTTTTCAGAATCACCTTGGCGACCCCGTTTTTTTGTATCATCTTTGTTTCCTGTTCCTTTCATATTATTATTTTATTTATAATGAAAGAAAGAAAATAAAATTTTTTGAATCTAATTACCACTACCTTTTCCCTTTCCTTTACTTTCCCCACCACTTCCTTTAGGTTTTGTATTACCACCACCGCCACCGCCACCGCCAGTTTGTTGTTGTTGACTTTCATAAAGAATATGATGAAGAAGTTGAAGTCGTAAATTGTCTGCTTGCTTAGCCTGCTCTTCTCGTTTTTTATAAAGTTGTTGTTTGGTCATTGGTCTTGTATTTCTAGGTTTGGTCAGGTCTCCTTTTCCTGGACTGGTATAGTCACCACGACCTTCACCACCACCACCACCACCACCACCACCACCACTAAAAACTGAATCTCAACTAAAAAATTTTCGATTTCCTTCTCAGTTAAGAATGGATCCTTGTGTTAGTGTTAGTTTAAGGTTGTGATGGTCTGAGAGAAAAAAGGGTCATGGATCTTTTATTTACAACCCAAGAAAAGACCAAGACGACAATGTCCAAAAAAAATAATAGATTCATGGTGACGATAGACCCGCGGTTGGAGAAGATCGAGGTGTATCTCCATGAGGAACAAAAAAAAATCATTACGTCTTCAGACCGTTACATGATGGTGGAGGGGGTGGCGGGGAGTCGGAAGACTGATACGCTCGTCCGGCTCGGTCTTCGTCGCCATTTCCGTGAAAACAAGAGCCTTTTGTTCTTGACCCAGGTGGGATCCGTTACGGATGAAATCCGGATGAGGTTAGAACAGTATTTAGGAGTCCCCATTCACAGGCAGCATGGGAGCAATCATTACTTGGTGATTTCCAACGACAAGACGATTGAGATTGCAAATTTTGATGCCTGGATCCACAAGCAGCTGGACGCCCTGGAATGGAAGCACCTCAAGACCATGGGATCCTATCACACCTACAAGGCCGAGGCGCTGGCCAAGATGGTAGAGGATGAAAAATATGGTGAAAGGATGCGTCGATTGGGTTTTTGTATGAAGAACGGTCAGCGGGCAGAGGAGGTGTTGATTGATGAGTGTCAGGATTTTGAGGCGTCGCGGGCGCGTCTGGTGGTGGGATTGTTGACACGCTGTTCAGAGACGACACGGGCGGTGTTTTGTGGAGATTACATGCAGACGATATTCGACCGTTCTCTTCAAGAGAATACTCATCCGATGCGGGTGTTTGAGACGCTTCCGGAGATAATGAGATTTCAACTGGATCTGTGTTACCGCTGTCCGAGGGCGCACATTGAATTCGGGAACCGACTCATGAAGGATTCGTTGGTACAGCACGAACGACCCCCGATCCGATCGGCCAATCAAAATACGACCGATCGACCTTTTCTTTTTACTCATGGGAGTCTAAACAAGCAGTACGACGTGTATATGCTGGCCGGACAGCTCTGTGACATGCTTGGAATCCTGGTTCGACACGATCCAACCATCACTCCTGGCGATGTCTGTTTTCTGATGCGTCGATCCAACGATCAAGCGGTGTTTACCGCCCTTCTTCCTCAGCTGGAGCGCTTCTGGAATGCTCGGAAACATTATAATGTGGCCATTCACTTTGCGACGCAGTTTGATGGATTCAGAAATTCGATCCATTGGGGTATGGCCGAAGGCAAGACCGTGTTGCTGAGCATTCATGGAGACAAGGGAAAAGGTCACAAGGTCGTTTTCTTCCTGGGCCTGACGCAGAAAAGCATTCCGGACGAATGTAGTGTCTATAAATCCACCGAGTTGTTGTACCAATCGCTGGTGAATGTGGCCCTGACCCGATCCACCCGTTATCTTTTTATCAGCTTTCACCACACACAGCCCTCACTCTATCTGTCCAGAATGATAGAAGATTTGAAGGACCTGGTGTACCGAGCATGGGAAACCGATAATATCCCCGTGGGATTGTATCGAGAAATAGCGGATCGATGCAATGTGTCGGCCCTTTCCAAGAATCCACCGAATTTCGGGCTACGATACCGTGAGACTCCTCTGATGGTGCCGACATTGAATCTAAAGACGGTGACGGAGGTATCGCGTCAGTTTGAGCGATTCGAGGATTTGTTTGGATATCGTCTCAAGACGGAGACGATCATTTTTGGGGAAAGGACGTCCTTCCGACTGGCCCACGACCAGTACCCGATCCTGGGGCATATGGCGGAGTTGTTATTGAACCGGCAGGTGGCGTTTCAGACATTTTGTCGGGAGTTGAAAAACTGGCAGGATCCGCGTCAAATTTTCTATACGGAGGATGAGAGGTTGCTTTGTTGGGTGGCGGACTTTGGTCTTCATCGACATATTGGAGTGGAGGAATTATATCGTGGACAGGTTCATCAAATGGAAGAAATGCACCAACATCTTTTCCGTGCGGACCCGCATCTGGCCTCCGCCTTGACACGAATGAAGAGCGACATGGTCTACGTCCTTCCCCAATGTTTTCAGTCCCTGAATTTTCAACAAGAGCTGAGTCGATTTTCGGACACCACGCCCAACGAGGGCCTGCCTTTCCGATCGTGGTGGAGACTGGCGTTGTTGTTTCACGAGGTGAAAGGCAAGCAGCGGCGGCCGTGGATTGAGCGGCACATGGAATTTGATCTCCCAGTCTCACAGCAGGGATGTTTCGTCAAGATGATTCGGAATGTCAAGGCACTCTCGGTCTTTTTTTCCAAAGAAAATGTTCTTTTTCATCCTTCTCACGAGGCACGAGCTCAGATCCAAACTCCGGAGATGCTAGAGTCGCTGGGATTTGTCAATCACCCGGATCTGGATGAGAAGATCTTTCGTCATGGTTATCACTATGGTGTCACTGGGATTTCAGATGTCTTGGATATAGACAAGGAGACGCTTTACGAAATCAAGGCCAGTCATGTTGAGAGTTCCGTAGAGTGGTGGATTCAGAATACCTTGTACGGATGTCTTCCCATGCGTCACTCGGAAATGATGTCCAAGAAATACCCATTTCCCAAGACCCTCGTGTTGGTAAACGTGGTCACGGGCAAATTACAAAAGTGGCTCCTCCCCACAGTCCACCCCAAGGTGATACTCACCAAACTGTTAACCACACATTCGTTTCCATCCGAACTCATTGCCCATTTATGCAAGATATGTCATAGTCGACTGAAACACTTTCCCCGTCCTCCCGAAAAGAGTACCACGACAGAAGAGGAACGATGAACTATGTACGTACGTACGTACGTACGTACTTGGTACAATGTGTGGTAAGTCTCTTTGATTATTTCAAAAAGAAATAGTCAATCAATCTTTTTGTTTTTTGAGACCAAAAAAACAAAACTCAATACAATCATTTTGAACTACTTAATCCTCTTCGTCGTCTGGATCTTGACGATCACCGCCGCTGGTAGTGGCAACGGGAGGCGCAAAGAGGCCTGGATCCTGGGATTGGAGGGGCTGGATTCGGACGCCACACCAGAAGCCTCGGACGGCTTCCCCCAGAATCTTGGTCATGTACTCTCGGAAATCGTCTCGGGAGGGAAGAGGGGCATTGGGGATGCCTTCACGGAACCATTCCTTGAAGATATTGTAACTCTGGTGAATGGAGATATTGGATTGGCTGTCTCGGATCACATGGTCGTCCACAAACTGACGGTAAATATCGTTCTTCTTACGATAATTTGCGGTGGCCAATCGTACCTTTTCCGGCTCGGTCCGGTGTTTGGGGAGGGTCTTTAGACGTTCCAACAAGAGCCAGGCGAGAGGCTCGGCCATACGGGGAAGCTTTTCGGTAAACTGTCTATCCACGGGAAAGTGTTTCTGGAGAAGTTGCTCTTCCGGGGACTCGGGAGCTTTTTCGTTAAAGGTGGACTCAAAGGGTATGACCTTGATACGATTCCAAGCCGCACGGTCATTGTAAGGGACCTGAGGAGGATCATTACAGATAAGGACAAGCTTGAACATGGGGGTGATTTCGCTCCCTTCCTTGTAGAGACCACGCGCAAAAAAGGTGTCATTCCCGCTCAGCTCTTTCAGAATGCCGATATTGATCACATCCTTCTTATCGGGCTCCTGGAGCATGGCGAGACGCACACCGTTCCCGGCACGACACAGTTCTGGACAGGCAGCACTGGACTGGGTGCGCTTACCAACGATGAGAGAGGTGGGGAGCTTGATGGAGTAGGCGCCCAACAATTTCTCAAAGAGGTTCTGGGTCACGGACTTGCCGTTATCACCTTCCCCGGTCCATACCTGAACGATCTTGGCGTGATTTCCACCGACAAAGAGTTCACAGGAAATATCCATGAAATAATCGCGAATGCTGCGATCAGGGAAGATCTTGTCGAAAAAATCATTGACCATTTGAACGTCGGGATGATCATGGGAAAAATCGGAGCGGTAGGAAATCGGGGCTTTGATACTGATAAGATCCGAGGGTCGGCCCTCACGAAACAGGTGTTGAGTAAGGTCGTAGACGCCGTTTTGAAAGGTAAACAGCATGGGATTGCTGTCAAGGCTGCGGATAAAGTGGGGTTTGTAAAAGACTTCTGTACATTCTCGCATAATGTTGTTTTTATAGGGCGCGGATTTCAGGGATCCGATGATTTGCATGGTATTCTTGAGCCGTTTATTGTACATGGGCTGTTCTTCCTCCTCGGCATTGGTGCATTTCGTGACCAGATCCTTTCCAATCGCCTCGTACTCTCTCACTAACTCTTCTGAAATCTTGACTCGGAGACTGAACCCATCATCCACGCGATTCCAGATGTGATTCTCAAACTGGAACCACACTTTGTCCTTGATCGAGCCGCAGACAAACTCGGACTCGTACTTTTGAAAGAGGGCCTTGGCGAGATCACTGTGAGTACCATTGAGCTTCATGGCCTTGTCTAGAAACGGGGTCATAAAATCATGCATAATCTCCCCATAGGCCTTGGGATTATCCTTCTTGGCCATGTACTTGAGGGTTCCGATGGTCATGTCCTTGGTCTTCATCTGTGCCCATTCGTGGCGACAAACCTCGAGCGAGAAATTCTCCGAACTCCGCTCACTGAACTGAACCCATCGCTGAAATCCTTCCTCACTACCCCGGAACACATTGAACAAAGTCCATCCCACCGTCATCCAGTCGTTCCTATCAATGGACCGTTGAAAATCGAGGATACCCAGAAGTCGATCGACAATCTCGGTTTCTTGTTCCTTATTCGCGTCGGGTGCGAGCATATGGAAACGATTCACCTGCTGATGGATCTGATTCTGGATGCCCGCAGAGGGAATGGGGGTCAGGTTCTCACGAATCTCACGAATGTACTGTTCCCGTCCAAACACCGAGACGGACAGGATACGGGGAAGATGGAATTCGAGATTATCCCATTGAAGATCAATCAGGGTGCGGTCTGAACGGGTCAGATGATAATCCAGGAGACAGCGTTTCCATTCTTCAGTCACGATACCTTCGGCGTCCACGGCATAACTGACGAGATAGGGATCCATGAGCTCAGACTTGCGGGACTGATACATGAGCCAGGGAGTGCCTCGACAATAGGATCGATCAATCAGAGTATCAATGGACAGATTTCCACTGTCTTGATGAGAGATGCTCTTCTTCCATTCCAGTTTGACACGAGGAATCAGCTCTTTTTCCTGAACAATCTTGCTCAGAAAGAGCTTGGGAAAATGCAGATGAAACCCGTGCTTGAGATAGACTTTACCGGTCTTCTCATTCTCGAGAAGGTAGGGTTTCTTTTCCATCGCAAGACACAACAAGTCTTCCTCACAAAGAGTGTCATCGAGGATGAGACGCAGTACTTTTTGATAAATGGTAATTAATCGGAGAATCATAACAGGCTCATAAAGAGGGGTCAATTCGGTATCACGCGCGGCTTCGCGCTTAATGTCCGCATCAACGAGGACGGGAAGATGGGTAAGTGAAGCGGTGGACTCTAGTAATGCAAACGCCTTATCAGGACACTCCGTACAGTACAGATCCATAAAGGTGTCGAGATCACCCCCATGGATCATATACTTTCCCCGAGGCGACGCCATGGAGAGGTGAGTCGCCCCTTCGTTCGTCTTCCGTCCCGCCAAAAATTGATATAGTCTGGTCGCCATGATTCCCTATGTTTTTATTCAACCCGTGGTTTATTTCTTTTCCATTTTTTTGTCCCCCTCTTTCATTTTTATTTCTTTTTACAAACTGTTCTAAAGAATCACCGCTCTGAGAAATGATTCTTACAGAAGGTGAACTAGAGGGTGAGGAGGATTCATTGTGGATGATGATTGACTTTTTTTTTTTCTTCTATTTTAACAAACACAAACCTACAGAAAATAAATGTCATCCAAATCGACCAAGAGTGGAAAACCCAAGACCAAGCTCGTGGCCTTCCGTCCCAAGGTCGTTCATGGATCTGATGTCGTGATGAATCGTGCGGCTGGTGGAGGTGGTGGTGAGAATCAAGGAGTGAGTCGTCGCCGACACTTTCTGACGATGCTGATGAATCAGGTGGGGGAATTGGCTCCGGGAGAGGCGTTGACGGATGCCATGAGGAATCAGATACGGGACTACGCTCGGAATTCATCAAGGTCAGAAGAGGCCTTTATTTCCTTGCTTCAGGTTCCGCCCGAGCATCTGATGGCGTTGTTGACACGATTCATGGAAAATGTGGACACCGTATCGATTGATAGGATCATGGAGGAGTTTCAGGAGGAAATGCCATCTGATGAGTTGGACTGGAAGCAGTTGGCTCGGTCGGTAGAGGATTATGGAGGGATGGAGCATGAGATGCGGGTTCGTTCTCTTTTACGGGCCTATGTGCGTCGGCATCTCTCCTTGTACCTTGATCCCATACCGGAACATCCGACGGACAAACCGATCAAAGAGGTGTTTGAGGATCTGGAGAAGCTGTTCCCTATGCCTTTAGGATCACGTGCGGGAGGACGACGCAAGGCACAGGATGTTCATGTCGGGGTATATCCTTTCGACCGGTTTTATCAAAGGGTGTACAAGAATGAGAAGGATGACGTGGGGGAGATTGTGGTAGACGAGCTCATGATTCCTTCTCATGAGATCAAGCGATTCCTTGCCGAGACCGATCTGTGTGTCAAGGGAAAACTTAATCTCCGACTGGCCATTCATAAATTTATTCAGCAGCATCAATTCGATCGGGTGAAGGAGGTGCTGGCCATGGGAATCCGGCCCACGGATCCATTGATATGGGCCAAGTACCTGCCCGAAAACTATATGAAGTCGTTTCCACCCTCCTTGTGGACCCTATCCTCGTGGGATATTTTTCAAGACATCCTGGACAAACAGCAACAGTTTTCCATGCCCCTGGAACAGCTTCTCCAGACCTTTTACATGAACAATTCGAGTCGTGGGATCATCTTTAGGACCAATCGGGTCAATTGTACCGATAGTACGCTTCTGATGGGTAGCAGTTTTTACACCCTCCCAGAACTTCGTCAGCTGTTTAAAAATTATCTGGAGGATCCAAGCCTTGGACCGACCGTCCAGGAAATGATGGAGGTCATGGAAGAACACCTTCAGACCCCTTTTTCTAAATGGTCCAAGGAAAACCTTGTCCGTTTCCTGGTTTCCGTGCGCAAAAATCCGTCCTTGAAAGACCGTGTAATGTACCATGACTTGCGTTTTGAGGAAAATGTTCAGAAAGACGAGGAGGAAGAAGAAGACGAGGAGGAAGACGACGAGGAAGATGAGGTTGACGAGGAAGATGAGAACCGAGAGCGTGAAATCATAGAACTGACCGATCTCTTTACCATGGACGAAGAGGACGAAGAGGAAGGTAGAGGTGGTGGTGGTGGTGGTGGTGGTAGAGGTGGTGGTGGACGGAGCGGTGGAGATGGTGTGCGATCGATCCTTCGAAAGGCGCTTCCTTTTGTTCGAGGGGAGAGGCGACAAGCCTTTTTGGAAGAATTGGCGCGCATGAGAAAGGGCAAGTTGTTGAAGAAGAAGGGGTCGTCGTTTCGTATTGTCCCGTTTTCGTCCACGTCCTCTGACTTTTCTTTGCGGCAAGGGATGGTTCCCGGCTTGGTCAGTTTTCTGATCGCACCTACCAAGGAGGGGGAGGCTCAGAGGTACCTGGGACCGACCTTTAGGGATGGGTTTCATTTCCCCACCAAGGCCTTTTTCAAGGATCTCGGTCACAATGGACTTGATAGAACATGGGACCAGGATCAGGGTCTGTTGAGTATAGAGGATGGCAACACAACGGTTCGGATCATGTCCTTGGTCGATACCTCGGTCCACCGATTGATTTCTTTTGCGAATCAAGGAGAGAAGGAATTATCGGTCCGATTCCGTTCACGACCGGGATTTGTGTCCCTATTGATTCAGCCAGTCATAGAGGAAGAGGATAAGAGCATGGAGTATCTGGGTGCGGAACAGAGGGATGGTTATTTTTTTCCTACCAAGAGGTTTTTTGAGCACCTGGTGGCACCCAATACGGAGGTTTCACAGGACGAGACGGGGATCGTAGAGTTGAATCCTGGTGGAAAGAGATTGAGAATGTTTTATCTGTTGGATGATGGTGGTATTGTCCCGCAACCGGCCGTCGATCTTGAGGAATCCCTTTTTCCGGAGAATCAAAAGATTACCATTCCCAAGTGGTCCGACTATATTCTGGGATCGCTCCTCGTGTCTCTGGCCGAAAAGGATCTGGAGTTCCTGCGCACACGATTCCAGAAACTGATCGCCATGTTTCTGACGACACAGGTGTTTGCCATGGGTAAAATGTCGGTCGACACTCACCAAATGGCATCGACGATCGAAGCAGGACTCTATGAAAAAAGCCAGACCACCCGAGATTATATGACCAACGTCTTTGAGATTCTTTTTCATCTGGATCCTCGCTATGGATTCCATCAGCAGCTTTCCAAAATGTACCACCATCGACTCTTGACACAGCTATATTCTCTTTCCCAGCTGAGCAGTCTTCCGACCCGCTTTGGATTCCCAGAGCTGATGGTGGTTCCCGAGGCAGAGCAGCATTTGTTCGAAAAGTGGAAGACCACTCATGCGTCCTCGTTCATGAAGGATCATTTACATGCCATGATCCGGATCCATTATCCATTTTTCCGTCTCCCTCTTACAGGAAACATGGTGATGATTCCACCCCCCCTAAAGCTCGTCAAAACGGTCCAACAAGTTCGACTGGATTTGCCCGACATAGAAAACGTATTCAATATACTTATTCTTCCCACAAAGGCTGCACCCGAATTTGTGTCTCTTTCGTCTCTGGCCACCGCATTGTTGAAGGACGAGGAATTTCTCTTGAGTGACGGCAGCCCCCTCGATCCTGAGTTGCTCTCCTCAGTCGCCTTGTCCTTTGATCTGGAACGCTGCCAGGCCGGGATGATCGCCTTATGGAATGATCCTTCGTCCTCGTCATCAACCAGTCTGATGGAAGTACTTCCTTCCGTACCAGAGACCGAGAACGATGGGGTCGTGACCTCCTCGTTACCTCGTTTTCGCGATCATGTGTATACCTTACTAGACTCTTTTCACTAAACTCTCCACCCAAAAATGATTTTCCTGTCTTGAAATTCCTTTCCTAAAAATGAAAAACTAATGTGTTTTATTTTTACTTTTACTTGACAGGAAAATATAATAGTATGGAATCAGATCAAGAAGACGACTTCCATATGACGTTGGTCGAAGAGGACGAAGAATGGAGATATGACGAGGACGAGGACGAGGACGACGAGGGTATCATGGACGAGGACGAGTGGAACCAGTATCAAGAACTGCGTCGTGAAGACATGGAAGAGAAAAAAAAACAGAGGAGGATGCTCTGGGAGCAGCAGCTCAAAGAAGAGGAAGAAGCGGAAAAGATCCGGAGTCAGATGCCCCAATGGATCGAACTAACAGGTCCCAAGGGCTATTTCAGCATAGATGAAATGCCTGATTCAGAGTGGGGCGCTCTTTTACGAAAAGAGGATCAAGACGACGACGAATCTGATCTTCTCCACATGGCCCAATGGATTCGTAAACGAACCACGGCATCCGCTCCACCTCCACCAGCATCAGTACCACCGCCACCGCCACCGCCACCACCACCACAAGTCCCTGCTCCACCGCTGGTACCGGTGACTCCGGTCTGGAATCAAAATACCAGCAAGTCGGGTCCGAAGATGGATCGTCGTTTGGCAATGGAATTTCCTTCCATCAAGGATTCGATGCTTCCGCCTAGTGAGAAGAAGACGGTGGAGGCGCCTTTACCTCACCGAACCCTACCGACGGCCTCTTATAGCTCGCGACATCATCAACATCAACCGTCGTCTTCCACTCCTCGGCACCATCACCACCGACCACCTCCAGTGTCTCTTCTTACTTCACAGGAGAATCCTCGTCCTCCTTTAAAGAGGCCGACCTCACTGCTCACTTCATCGACTCCATCTCTGACACCCATCGTCTCCACCGCCCCTCTTTCTTCGGGAAGAGGAGACAACAAGACCATGGACAACAGCAAACTCTGTAAATATTACCGAGATTGTCGTATGAACCGAGAAAAGCGCTGCTTCATGGTTCATTCACTGGCCGAATGGACACCTAGGGAATGCCGGTATCATCGATGTAAATCGGGTGTTCAGTGTCTCTACTATCACCCTTCTCTGATGCGCAAGGAAGATTACATGAAAGGTCTTTTTCTCCATCAGGATTCCGTGTATGCCAAGAACAAGTCCCTTTATGAAAAATACCTTGCCAAATAACCAAAAATAAAGAAGTCACTTAATAAAGAAGGAACATGAGAAATAAAATGGAAGTCCCTACCTCTTTTATTTCCGAGGTTCCAATGCCTGATACTATAGAAAAGTTGATCCAGCATGTGGACACATTAATTCAAAGAAAATCAGAGAAGGAGGAGGATTTTCTACCATTGATACCGGTGTTAGCGTTTCGATGTGAGAACGTTGAACGAACCTTTATGATATCAAATGTGGAGATTACACAGGAGTCGGACGAAGACGAGGAGGAACAGGAATACGGTCTCTATCTTTCGTATCACGTCCTTCATTGTAGTTATCATCATTCGATGGAACACGTCGTACGAGGTAAGAAGAATGCGACCGAGATCGTTCATGCTATTTTTCATTGTCTTTTTGATTACCATTTATGTCAGGAATGTTTTCAGCTGACCCGTCACCCAGAAAAACTATGTCACGAGTGTATACCGTACAAACTCCGTGATGAGTACGGCCGGCAGTTCCGGGGCCGGGAGTGTTCCGAGACATGTACGATTTGTTTGGAACCGGTGTACAGTTCCCGTCTGGCGTGTGGTCATTTTTTCCACAAGACATGTTTTGTACGACAGAACCCCCAACAATGGTATTCATCATCTGACGAATACTCCATGGAAATCCATTGTCCGCTTTGCCGTGCGGCCATTACCGATCAAGACAAGAATACGTTCTTCTTATCCCCCCTCTCTCTCTACTGATGGGTCGGAATCCATCCAAAGCATTCATACTGGGAAAATGCCTCATAGACATCACGAAATGAATTCTGAATAAAAAAGGATCCACATCCGTATTGTGTAGCCGCAATACCTTGATGAAGCTGGGTACATTCCGTCGGGGAAAACATGGACAACATGCCTTGAAGATCCAGAGAGTGGTATTCGAGACAGCGGAAATAACATCCAGGTAGAATGGTTACGAGTTTAGAAAATTCATGAGGTGGATTGCGTCGGTACCTTGAATAGAAACATCGCATCCATTCGAAAAACTTGAAACCAGTCGTACTCATGGTTTCATGATTGACCATATGAAAATGAAGATCACAGGTGTTGAATCGTTGAAGATAGATCTGAAAAAGACGGAGCCGGAGATCCAATGGGCACTGGATCTCGTAGACCAACAAGACGATGGTTTGAAATTCATAGTGGTTCCAATGTTCACGTCGTGCGGCGACTTCGAGATCATATCCACGATAACAAAGGAACGTGGGGATATATCGCAACGAGGTGGTGAGAGAACGATGACGATGAAGACATTGAGAAAGGGTCAGGAAATCAGGAGGCAAGTCCAATAGATGGTGAACCTCATGAAAAGGAAGAAAAGACAAGATCTCTGTCACAACGGGATTCGACATATAGTTATCCATCAAGACAACGACTCACCCGTTCTCATTTTATTGCTGCCGTTGATATCGGACGCGGGCCATACCGAGCATCAGATCTTGTATCTGGGGGGTATCGTGATAATCGACTTGAAGAGGGCTGGAGAGAAGAGTAAAGTCCCCTCCTCCAGATGGAACCACATGAACTTCAGGACCGTAGGGGTACTGGGCATAGAGGGGATTTTCCTGATACAGATAGGGTTGCTGAGGATCATAGGGGTTCAGGAGAACGGGTTGTTCCTGATTTTCATCCGGATCAGTCGATGAAAGGCCATCAATACCTTTTCCAGAACGGGGGCGTGTTCTCATGCAGTTACAGTTACAGGACGCGGACTCTGAAGAACCATCTGAGAAATCTTCTCGGACCGACATGGTCGCCGCGATGGAAGGAGCGGTATTGTGTTGATAGTTTTGAAGGGACAAGTACATGACTTTCTTTTTTGGATTATTTTTTTTTTTCTTCTTGTGGTGGTGAATGGATGGTTTCTTGATCCCAGGAGAGGAGGAGAGCCATCAACAACAATACATCGAGGATGACAAAGACGAGCAGCTGATAGGGTACCATCTTTTGAATCAGCCCACATCCCCCCTGTTTCTTGTGTCGGAGACAAAAAAAGGTCATGCCGTGTAGGACCATCTGAAGAAACACGAGGACAAAACAAAAGGAGAGAAAGGTACCTGATGATTTCTTTGTCATTTTATTTTTCATCAAGAGAAAGATAAAAATAAAATACGATGATTGAAATTTTTTCATGGAATAGATATAAAAAAGAAGAAACCATGTCCACTGATGATGGTCAAAAGAAGGAAACTATTTGGAGTAAAATTAAACATCGAATCGGATATTATTTCATCTTGCTATGGGTGACTCTTGGACTGGCCAGTTTTCAGGTGAGCGTTGCTTGTTTTGGTATACCGGGTTCTATTACCTTCAAGATTATGGGTGTGTTGATTGCGCTTTTGACGGGACCTTTTTACTGGGTTTATTTTATTCTGAACCCTCATTATTGTCGTATTCATAGTGTCAACATTATTGAGATTCCCAATCATGGTGGAAGTAACAGTGGAAAAGGAAAAGGAAAAGGAAAACGTAGTCGTGGTGGTGGTGGTGGTGGTGCTCGAAAAGAGCTTGTGTTGACGGTCTTGTCTCCACCGGTAGGAAAAAAAGCCAAGGTGGTTCTTTAAGGGTACATGGTGGTGCTGACATTCCAATCACCAAAGGGAGCACCCTGAGTCGTTCCGATGGACTTTTGAGAGGCGACGGTGGCATTGGCGATGAGCTGTTGACCCACGGCGGTGTTGGCGGGTGGCTGCCAGGCCACACCACTAAAGGTGTTGAGAGTACCGGCGTTATCCTGCATCTGAAGCTGGACCGTCTGACGACAATTTTCATTAAAGGCGCCACCCAGAACGGCGAGAGCGCCGGCGTTGAGATCGATGGCGGGGGTGACTGCGGGGCGGAACCAGGTTCCGGAGTTGGGGTCGGCGTCAGGAAGAACGGGCACGATGGGAAGATCACCACGAATAAAGTCGGCATTGCCATACTTGTAACTCTTGAGATTCGCCACCATGAAACGATCCATCACCAGGGGGACCTCGCTTCCATCCCCACTGGAGGTGGCCATGGTCTGAACGGGGAGACGGTTGGCGGTCTCGCTCCCATTGTCATCAAGGGTGGTGCGGTCCTTTTGGTACTGGGCGGAAGGGGAGTTCGTGGGATAATCAAAGGGCTCCTTGATGTTCTTGTTGGGTTCCACCATACGCGCTAGCGTCAAGGGATTGTTGGGGTCGGCCGCCAGGTGTTTCACATCGGGCATGTTGTAGTTAATGTAAGGACCATATCCAGTCGAGCTGAAGCGTGGAGACGTAGGGGATTGAAATGTCCCAGGCACGGTAAACGTGGGAGGTGCCAACTGCTGCTGGTTGTTCCCATACTGCGCCACTCCCTGACGGTGGTTGACCACCTCGGTACGAATGGCTCGAGGAACATTGACGTAGCCTTCCACACTCTTATTCTTATTGTTAGAGATCTGGTACACCAGAAAGATCAGGGAAAAGATCAAAAGTCCTCCCATGATGGGGGACGAGTTTTGGTTTCCGCTGGACATTGGATTTTCTTTTTTCTCTTTAGAAAAAAAAAAATTTCCTTCTTTTGTTTTTTCACGATACGTTTAAGTGGGTCGTGAATTATCTGCAATCTAAATAGTTATCCAATAAAGAGAAATGGGAATCAAGAATCTCCATCAATTTTTACGAAAGGCGTGTCCTTTAATCTATAATGAACAGCACATTTCGAAGCTTGCGTATCAAAAGGTAGCGATTGATACCTCGATTTACATGTGTAAATTCAAGACCACGTGTGGCAAGAATTGGTTGGACGGATTCTTACAACTCATTACGGTTCTGCGAGAGAATGAGATTCATCCGGTGTTTGTGTATGATACCAAGTTTCCACCGGAGAAGGAGCAAGAAAAAAAAAACAGGACCCTGGCTCGGTTGAAGACCAAGGAAAGGGTGGAGACGATTTTCAGGGACTGGGAATCGTACAAGGGGGGGTTTGAGGAAACACCGGCGGTGTTTACAGAGGATCGGATCCCGGTGGAGAGGGAAAACATGTCGGTCGATCTGTATGAGTATCTTCAAAAACACTACCCTCAGCGGACGGAACTATCTGTGGCAGAGGTCGACCGAGATATTGATCATTTATTGAACACATTATTGTCGATCCGGTCAGAAGATTTTGAGACAACGCGGACATTGTTGAATTTATTGGGAGTTCCGTGGATTCATGCGACGGGTGAAGCGGAGGCGACGTGTGCGGTCCTTTGTCGACGGGGAGTGGTATATGCGGTCTTATCGGAGGATACGGATGTCATGTGTTACAAGGCCCCACGATTCTGTCATCGTTTGAATGTGCTGGGACAGACGATTGTAATGATCGAGTACCAGGATGTGTTGACCCGACTGGAGTTTACAGAAGATCAGTTTCTTGATTTTTGCATCATGTGCGGCACCGACTACAATACGAACCTGGCAAAGATTGGACCGGAAAAGTCGTACCGCTTGTTGAAAAAATTTGGATCCTTGGAAATGATCCGAGAGCAGAATTCGAATCTGGACATGACGGACCTACCTTTTCTTCGAGTGCGCGAGATTTTCTTGGACGAACAATCCCTCGATCTCCCCGAGATTCCTTTTTGTGGATTGCCTCAACTCCAACCTCTCTTGGAATTTTGTTTTACTCACAATTGCCGCTTTGAATTACCACGCTTGGTCAAGGCGTTTTCTACCAATCCACACCTGCAGTTTGAGGACCAAGAGGAAAAGGAAAAATAAAAAAAAAAAAGAAAAAAAAAATCTATAGAGGATAATAAAAACAAAAATGTCGACAGTATTACCGACTTTTGGTTCTTATCAGACCAATCAATCGATCGCAACCCAGGGTGCCCAGGCCGTGAATCAATTCTCGTCTTGGTTCTCCAACACCCCCGGACAAACTGTCCAGCATATTTTTAATACTCTTGTTCTCCTTCGCAAGCTTACGCAGTGGACCATTACTCATAACGTCAGTGGAACCGTGACCAATACATCCTTCCCCGTTGACTGTACCGACAACTGTGCCACCTATCAGACATGGGCCCAATGGATGTTGGCGGTGGTCCTCAAGTGTATCAAGGCCTCCAAGACCAATTTCTACAACAATCCTACCTGGAGTTGTAATGCTCCTCCTTACCGTGGGTGGGCATCAGAGGGCTCCGTAAACACGTACAACACCGTCATCAACCCCTACCTGGATACCATCATCACCAGCTCCAATTCAACGGATATTGGACGCATCATTTACTACTACGTGTACGCGTTTGCTATTGAGCTGGCGAACCCTGATCTCCAAATCAACCGGTACACGTTCAAGTTTGTCACCAATGTGGCGGTCTCGGCGCCTAATTATGACAACACCTCCATTGTGACTCAGACCATGTCCGAGTGGTTCAACAATGCTGATGTCCAGACCGGTCTTCTTTCCTTTACGGAGGGCTTCCTGACCGTGGCAGATCCATCGTTTGCTCTCACGGGAACTCCCAATTCCCAGTATTCTATTGCTCCTTACATCACTCAGCTTCTCACCTCCTGTCCTACCTGTACCGTGGAAGTGGTGGACCGCACGCCCCTTTACTTTTTGATTGCGCCCCTCACCACAAGTTCTTCTGATGGGAACAGTATTACTCTCCTTTCTTATTCTATCCAGTACAGTATCGAATTGTTTTTGATCTTGTCCGGTCTCCTGTATAACATTATCATATCCATCGAGTCCGCCCTTACTCGTTCTCAGAATCTGACGGATTCTTATGGCACGCCGGTGTTCCAGGAGGCGGCCATGTTCATGACCGAAGCAGCCGGTGCATTCACTCTTCTCATTACCCTGATCAACGACTCGATTGTGTCTTCCAATGCGTCGCTTAGTGCGGTGTCCGCACCCAAGTACTGGCAGCTTCTCTCTTACACGACCCCCAGTCCCCGCATTGGCAGCTGTGATATCAACAGGATCCCCGGATCCATCATTCCCACCCTCCAGTTCTGTTATCACATGTGCGAGGTCATCTACACGCTCAGTGGTCCCGGATATATTCAATCGACCGACCCCATCGATTGGAAGACGTTGTACGTCTGCGACTTCCAGTGCGCCGTGGTCAAGGTTCACGGTTCGGGAGATATCGGAGCAAGCTGTACCTGCTCTTACCCTCCCATGACACCTGATATCACGATTGTCCAATCTCTTATCCAACAAACGATTGACTCCTTGGCCTCTCAGACCGATGTCCACTACGGACGCTGGAACCAGAACCTGAATGCTATTTAATGTCTTGGATCCTTCAACCGCGAGGAAGTAGAGTTTTTTTTTCCTTTCTAAAAAAAAACAATCGACTTATGAACCTTTTCTTCAAGACATTTTTTTATATACTCTCTTATGACGTGTGGTTTTATGGAACGCACCGGTTGATGCATCAGGCGCCCAAGGATTCGGTCCGATATTCCATTCATAAGATTCATCATGCCACAGCCTATTCCCATCTTTCTTTCCAGGACACCCATGTTGCGCATTCTCTAGAAAACTTGATCACGATGGTAGGATATGTATGGCCATTAGTGATGGGAATGGAATGGGACTTGACCTCTTATCTTCTGGCATTTGTTATGGTGAGTTTTCGAGGTTATATGAAGCATGATCCTCGTTGTACATGGGTGGTGGGACATCATCACTTGGATCATCATCGGTTTACTAATGGAAACTATGGAGAGTTTTGGATCGATTATCTACTCGGTACCGTGGTCAGTGCCTGATAAAGATGAAACATCGGAAGAACTCTGAAATCCGTGGGAAGCGTTTGGACGAAATGGAGTTCATGAGCGTGAGGGACGCCCAACCATTGAATGAAATGACCCACCCGCTTTCCATCAATGGGCATGTTGGTGTTTTCAATGCAAAACGATGGAGAGGCAAGGATTTCCAGGGCTCGTTTCTTGCTCTTGGGCGGAACCATTGTCATGATACTTTCCATAGAAACGAGGGGGTCTGAAGAAGACGAAAGCCAGAGCCATTCAAAGCGGGGAGCTAGGAATTTGAGGGCTATGATTTCTTGCATGGGGCGTTCTATCTTTCGTCGCACGATAATGTCCATCTCTTCCTTGTTCAGAACGTCTTCCAACACCATGGAAGAAGAAAGCCAATTTTTCTTATCCACGATACGCGTCACCACATGCCATGTCTCCTTTTCCGTTTTTTCTTTTTCTTTCTTCCTATCCTCCTCATCATCGCCAAGAACAATCGACACCGATCGTCCTGGTGGAATACAATGCCGATCGTGATCCATAATGACACCCCACATACGTTCAATGACAAAACCCTCCAGGGGATTGACGTGATACGAAAGAAACGAACGCAGCCGTCCATAAAATTCACGTGGATGTTGGTGAACGGTGGCGCGAGACACCATGAACTGAGCACCCCCTCCAAACAGAATTCCGTGGACTCCCACCATTTCTTTTTTAAACAGGCTCATGTACAAGTAAGGAAGAATATGCTTCATATCCGTATGATGTGGTAAACACTCGAGATCACATACCACCTTAGATTCTGATAACCATAGGAATCCTTCTTGTTTCGGTAGGAGCTTGTCGATTTGTCGTAAACGGTCCTGAAGATGAGGAGAATGTTCCCATGGATTTCCCTGAAGAAAGAGGGTCCATTCCGAGAGATCGTGATAATTCTCGTAGAGATGATGCGCAAACGTATGCCCTTCTCGTCCAACATTCGGAAGTGATTCATACTTTACATCACGCGGTAAGACCATAGATTCACCCTTGTTATAAATCACCACATGGGATCCATAAATCCAGGTCCATTGAACATCCTCTTGGTATCGAGCGACCACCATGGTGACACTGTCCGGAAAAGGAATCAATACCATAGACGGATCCCGATCGATCCATTTTTGCTTGTTGAGTATCTTTGGAGCTTCTTTTTTTTTGTTGACCACGGGAACACGAACAGAGGTAAACAAAGGATGTTGTAAAAAAGGAGGGGGGGGCATTGGCTCTTCTATCTATGTCTGATAAATTTTTTTCATGAAAATATATTCTTCCATGTGAATAGATAGTAGACTCTCATGACTACATTGTGTGATGTTGCCTTGGTTCCTTTTTATTGTGGAAACATGTTGACAGACCAAGGTCATTCACGAAAAATCAATCGTCTCCTCTACTTGGAAATCACGCTTCAACACCTTCTCCCACAAGTCAAGAAAAAAATTTTGGTGGGAGTCGCGGATGATGAAGATTATCTTCGTGTTCAAAAACGGTATCCTCGTCATGACAAGATCCATATTCAAAGAATCTCCTGTCCCATGAACAATCCTCATCTTTTACCACTAGAACTATGTCGTACCGTTCAACACGATCCCGACCTGCTCGAGGAGGAAGACGTCGTGTTCTTTAATGAAGCCGACCAGGTCTTGCTGCTACCCTTATCTGAACGAGTTTTTGATATTTTGAAGGAGGTACCGAATGGAGTCGTCTTTCCTCATCGAGTGGAACGATTCTTTGACGAGGATACCGAGAAGAAGAAATCAATGATGGATCGCTTCTGGATTGAAAAGGAAGGAGCCTTGTATTATCTATCCAATTCATTCCCCATGTCTTCTTCTTCATCGTCTCCGGCTGGCTTTTACAAGGAAAATAATCCTCACCGATGCTACTCGGCCTCTCATCTATGCAAGGGTCGCACCTTTCGCCAGGTGGATTTCAGAGTCCTGTGGGACTTACCGTTGGAGTCGGCGAGTTTCTCGGTCCAACAAACACCAGGAATCCTTTCCTTTCAAACCTGTCAGTGGGAAGACTGTGCGATCCTTCATGTGGGCGGTCTAGAACATAACGCTCGGTCCATGCACCAAGAACTTTCGGCTCAAGAAATCATCCACAAACAACCCGGTTTTGGCTTGATCGGTTCCATCTCCTCAATACCATCAGTATCGGAATCGATACCATTGGTATCCGAAAACATTCCTGTGGGCGCTCTAGAAGATAACGCCCGGTCCATATCGGTATTCGAAAAACATCCAACGGTTCGTTTGAAAGATATGAGAAGACAAACGATTATGATTGGAATTCGTTCTGATCGTCTACGACGACAATATGATCACAGACGTTCCTAACGTGTGTTGATTTTTTTTTACCAGGTAAAAAAAAAAATAATGCTATTCAACAAAAATGGAAAAACTTGAAAAACTAGATGTGAATCTGACCCAATGGATTCATACTTCCATTGGAAAGAATAAGAATCCCATAATCTCCAAAATGCCCTACTACCTCGGACTCTATCCTTACGAGCTCTATGTCCTTCCTGGGATGTTTGTCGCCATCATCACGATGCTCATCTATCAATCCTTCCATCCCGTTCAGTTCCATCTCTTGCCGCATTGGTTTGCCTTTAGCATGGCCTACTACATCAAGACCGAAATCTCTCGGAAACGACCGGGGTGTGCGCATAAGGAAATGCGGACACTGATCAGCTCCAATCACTGTAAAGGATCCACGGCCTATAAGAGCTTCCCCTCCGGTCATACCCTCATCGCCTTTTCTCTCGCCACCTGTCTCCAGATGTACCTGGACGATCCTACCTACACCGACGATGAAAAAGTCTTTCTCGGGATCCAGTTTGGCAAATACCGAAGACCCACCATTTTCATTGGTTACCTGGTGGCCATTATGATCTCATTACATCGTATCTCGTATGGCTACCACTACGTGAGCGACGTACTTGTGGGCGCCCTCTTTGGATGGATGATTGGCTTTACCTCCTACACCATCTGTAACACCGCCCGCAATATCTATCTCGTCAAGGACCTGAAGAAAAAACAGTGGCTGATTATCCGGGTGATTTTGAGCATGCTGGCCCTTTTCGCCATTATCCATTTTTTCTTGTACAAGTTCCAACATCTCAGTGCCATCAAGCATTAAGCAATACCTTTATTTATGATGGGAATAGATGGGTTCAGAATAAAAGTTGAGGTAGGCCTGCTGGAATCTGGGATAGGTGTGAACAAGCTTCTGGGAAACGGCAAACGCCACCGCACCCAAACCAATTCCGACCACGACGCCTGCCATTACCTGTACCTTGGTATGACACTTGAGCTGGACACGAGCCACCGGAGTCAGGATGACCAACACCGTGAAAAGGACCATCAGTACCCAAGATCGTAGGTTCAACTTCCTCTTTTGATTCTTCACGTTGATCATGTTGAGCAAATGAAGAGTAAAATAAAGGTACTGGCATGTGGTATGTCCAGAAGGAAACCCGGGTTTTCCAAGCGACTTGTCCGCCCCCCATTCTCTTGTTTCAATGGATCCTAAAGAAGACAAATTTTTTGGACCCGCTTTACCTCCTTTGTTTAATGCATCACAATCAAACGCCTCCAATGGACGAATATTTAAGACGGTTACTAATTCAGGCATCGTCTGGTAGCCTCTAGTCAACCCATATTTGATAACTTTTTCTACTCCTTGTTTCACAAGGTAGCAACAAAGGAAGTAGATCTTGTAACCGTCGCCATCCACCACTCCTGATGCAAAGTAGATGATAAACATGAATTCAAAAAGACTGATGACCTCCCACAGATATCTCTTCCTTGTTGGTTGAACTGAAGGGTACGATCCATTCATTTGAGAGACGGATTGTAGGTTGGCTGATGATGGGTTTTCATCATCATCATCATCATAATTAAGAAACCTTGAAGTTACTATTCCTCCATTGGGCAATGTGTGTTTGAAAGGTTCTCCCATGGACGATTGTTTTTTTTTTTTACTATATAAAAAAAAAATATATCTTACTTTCGTGCGAGGGATATGGCGTTTTGGATCTTGAGCTCGAATTCTCTCAAGGGTAGTGTCTTTTGTTCGGAGGAAAAAAGGATCGGCACTCCTCGTTGACGGAGGTACAGGGTGAGAAAAAGTCGGGTGCTCCGACCGTTCCCGTCTTCCAGGGGATGGATCCATTCCAGGAGCCAATGGTACCATTGGTACAACCGCGTCGAGGTTGCGATCGGTTCCGTGTCTTGGAACAAGAGGTCCAGGGCGGGTGGAATGTCTTGTGGAGGCAGGAAGAGGCGGTATGCATTTCCAGGAAGTGTGCCTACCACGGCCATGGTTCGTAAAGGCATGATATCTACACCCAAGACGGTTTTGACGACGGACTCCCATAAACTACGAGGAGAAGAGCTGTTGAAAAGAGAGTCGGGCGAGACATGGCGGATCTCTTCCACGAGATGATGATTTCCGAGAATATCAAACAAATCTCGAGATGTGAGAGGTGGCAAGGGGGAAAGACCCAGTGGCAGTAACGAAGAGTCGGAAGAAAAGAACGTGTTCCCTTGGACCATTTGTTGAAACAAGAACGAAGAAGACGGAGGAAGAGGAGGTGGAAGAAGAGGCTGGAGAGAGAGTAACAGACGGTACATTTCTGACGCGAGAGGAGTGACAGGCATATGACAATCCAAAAGGGTGCGGAAAATGAGCAACGTCTCTGGGGAAAGTTGGGCAAGAAAAGGAGACAGCATGCGGAGCGGACGAACAAACTGATAAGACCGAGGATCGCGGAGTTTTTCCAATAGCTCCTCCACTTCTTGTCTCAGGTAGGCGCATTCCCGCATCTTGATGGTGAACAGATCCGGGAACGACTGAAAACTCTCCAGAAACCGCTGGTCCATGAAAAGATTGATGTGATCCCAAAAGAGCTGGACGCGACTCCGATTCAACCTCTCTGTCGACCACAAGAAAAAATATCCGAGAAAGGTGAATCCGTTGTAGAATGGGAGGGTGACCAGATACCGTATACCGTGGTCTTTACAGAGAGGGCCGGGAAAGAAGAGATGCGGTGGCATCTTATCACACTGATCCATAAAATGTGGTTTGTCACGCAACACATTCCCACCCATGTGGCGATCGAGGACGAAGTGAGACGTGGCGTTGTGAAACGCAAAGTGTTTGGTTTCTGATGAAATCACATAGGTCGAACAGCAATAGAGATGGGAGTTGGTCGGTACACTGTGAAAGAGCTGAAACACAATATCCGTGTCTTTCCATAGAAGGGGGGCATGGGACATGAGGGTGGTGAGTCGAACAAAAAATTCTTGACGTTCTCCAATGACAGATTGATGAGAATCCACCGGAGAATAAAAGTAGGCACCGTGTTTTCGCAGCAGATGGGTTATTTTGTCGTAACCCAACCGCACCGACTCGTTCAGAGGCGTGAGAGACCACAGATTGGTTTCCTGAGAACTCATACCTTTTCCTAGAAAGAAATCCGCCATGAGCACATGATTATTGAGCACGGCATAATGAAGCAAGGAATTTCCAAACCGATCTCGTAAACGACCCCACCCAGAGTGTGCCTCAAAAAACGCCTGTCGCGCTGCGGGTAGTTCAAAGCCACAAAGCAATTCATAGATTTCATGGGTAAGAACCGGTGTCCCTCCGCGTCTCATGTCTTCCAACAACGTGACGAATCGACCCCATCTTGTCGATTCCTGTCCATACCACGTCGAAATCTCTTGATCCGTTAGCTGTGAAAATACCAGCGGATCCAATTGAAGTAGCCGGACAAAAAGTCCGAGATGGTCCTTGTTTTGACATTCGCTCTGATACCGTTTCCGAATCTCCGGTAACGCGATGACCCCTTCTTCCCGACCTATCATGGCTTCCAACAACGGCAAAGGAATGTTAAGCGTAGAAAGATTCACCTCGGACGGAAAATACCGAAACAAAAGAACGACGAGCTCATGATCCCATGCCACGGAAGGAATTCGACTCAGAAGAGAATGAACCACACCCGTCTGTCCCTTTTTCAATCCCTCCCGCAAAAGATCCCTCAAAATCCCCGTCTCAAAAAACGACGACCGGTCGTCCAGTTTACTCATCGACTTGGACTGAAGTCGTCGTGGGACTACCATCCCTTTCCTTTTGTCTTGCTCTTATCCCGACATTCTCTTAAACTAAACTAGGAGAAGAGAAAGACGAGAGAAAAAAATGTTTTTCTTGATTTATTTTTTTAACATTACTGTTCTTTGGAAAAGAAGGGTTGAAGGGCCGATCGGCAGAGTTCTCCTTTGGGAGTCAGAGTGCCGGTTTCGAGGGAAAGGAGCTGAAGAGATCGAGGTCGACATTGGATGGTTTCCCCTTGAAACATGACGGGACGTCTCAAGGGGGAGGAGGAGGAAGAAGAGTGGAGAGGATGGAAAAGAAGGGCGCGGAGTTGACCGGTCTCGGAATCTTGCCAGGCACAGGCATGAGGGATCGAGAAATGATCACGCAGAAAAGATTCGGCTTTTTCGAGATCTAGAAACCGACCATTGGGGAGTTTAATCCGATTGCCCAGACGTCCATAAACCGTCAGATGCCGATTCTCAGAGTTGAGGGCTCCACGATCTCCCGTGGCATGCCAGTTATCCATCGATGACAAGGAAGGCTCGCCCAGATAGCCCAGGAAACGGTTTTTTCCCCGAACCTTGATTTCTTGCGTTATGTTATCGATCTTCACATCGATACCGGGCAAGAGAGGCAAGGCCTCGCCGGAGTGAGAAACCGAATTCTGTAGAGCGATCATAGGGGACATTTCCGTACATCCGTACCCTTCATAAATGGGAATATGAAGTCGTTCTTTAAAGTAGGACCGTGTGGTGGGAGAAAGGCGTGCGCCGCCGCACATGAGATAGCGGAGATTGGATCCCCAACACAATCGACGAGGGATCCAAGGCAAATAGTCTCCACCGCGTTCCCGGATCATTTCCAGGATCCTGGGGACCACAAAGAGGATGGACGGCTCCTGTTGACGAATGGTGTGCCACAGTCGTCGTGGATCCAACCGAGGAGATGAAGGATGGATCAGAGACATGGACGCGCCACGATCCAGCACGGAAAAACATTCTCCCATGAGGCCATAACAATGGGTCCATGGAAGAAAAGGAACCGTTCGATCCCATTCATTCAAGAAATGGTGTGGCATATGCTGATCCAGCATCTGAGTATGATGAAGAAGATTATCGTGAGATAGACGCACCCCTTTGGGCAACGGGGAAGACGTCCCGGAGGTGAACAGAACCAGAGCCTCTCTCTCCGGATTGTTCTCCACCGCGGGCGTTTCTCGGATCATGCGTAGACAATGCTCCCGAGCGGGCGCCGGCATGGTTGGTGACACCAGACATGGAATGGCTTGGAGTGACCACATCGCTCCCAATCGCGCCAAGAAATGTGGCCCGTTCTCCTCACTCAATGCCATTCTCTTACCCGGTCTTCCATCATGGTAGATCCGCAACTCTTTCGTATACTTGTTCATGAGCTCCCCCAGATCTCGATACAAAAAAGACCTTCCAAATAATGGTCGGTCCGCATGTCGCTCCACGGCATAGGTTAACCACCGATGCATCCAATCAATCCTAGTTGTTTTTCTTCTCACCTTCCTCTATTTTTTTAAATCAATCAATCACATGTCCGTTTGAGTTGGTGGAGTTTACATGTAGATTGTTGTTGTAAGCCTTGGATAGGTTTTATCTCAAAAACGGTCAAATGAACATTACTTTGAGAAAGGATTTTAAGACTATTTTTATCCAATTGACAGAGTGCTTGAAAGATGAAACCCTTTTTGTCGTACCAACAAGACAATTCTAATTGGTGTTCATTAAAAATGCCACCGCTGATAAAACAAAGGCGTAGCTCGAAAGAGCGTTTTTGTTGTGTACGAAAATCACGCCTCGCCTTCTCCACTCCGTTGACAAATTCATTAAAAACATCCTTGTAGGTGGCTATGATCAATTTTCTGAAATTGACTATATTCGAAACATCTACCCCATTATTGTTCAGGCTGGATTGATCGTAACTATCAGGACCAAAGGCATGAATCACTGAAAACCCTTTATACACTTGTGTAACAGTTCTTTGCTTGGAAAGGTCTAATGGTAAACTTTTTGTATCATTATTGATTTTTAAAAATTGATAGATTACCTTCGAAAGACCATCTGCGCCATCCAGGGAGTGAGTACCATTCCAAAATTTCACTCCAGCAGGATCAACAAAGTAAACATGACGACTTGTGTTATGGTCACCCACAATTGTTTTTCTTTTAATATTAATCTTGTTATAAACTTTTGTAGCGTATTCTCATTGTATTGTTGTTTCTGGTTTTTCTCCTTGTATTGTTATTGTTGGTGCTGGTTTTTCCATAAACTTACTTCCTAAAATACTTATAAACAAATTGCCAGGATGTTTCAAATCTTTTAAAGTGGGTCCCGTGTTTGGTTTTTGCTTAGTGGTAACAGTACTCATATTAACATGATGCCTCTTGGTTTCCTCTTTCAAAATTTGATCGATTTGCCTCTTGGTTTCCTTCTTTTTCAAAATTTGATCGATTTGCCTTTTCGACAATCCACCCAAAAGTGAATGAAAGATCCATCGCTCAATCCAACTTGGACTACCCACTTTATTTTGAATGTACTCTGTTTTACGATTTGACAATTGTTGTCGTTGTGATGAATTTCCCTTTACTCGTCGTTGTCGGTCGATACCACCCCAAATACGCCATATTTCCAATAATTCTTGTTTCCATTTCTCCTCGTCTTCTGACGTTGACATTGATTTTGATTTTTTTTATTAGTAGTAAAAAAAAAAAAAATCTACATGGGAAGAGTTTGGATATTGGTCCAAAAGTAGCCTTGAGGACAAATACTTTCCTTGTAAAAATAAATGTTTAGGACTTGTTTCTGATGAAGTTCAGAAAGATAGGAATCAATCTGTTTATACATCTTGCCGTTTTGGTAGGTCTGGTAATGATCCTTGATTTTGAGGATTCCTTTACGGGTGATAAGATAGCAATTCATGAGGTAGAAATTTCCGGTAGGCTCTAACTGAAAGAATTCGTTATTGTTGACGTTGGTTGGTTGGTTGACAATGTGGTTGAGATTACACATGTCGGCATCCTTGGGAAGTTTCAGGACAATATCACGAAATCGACTCATGAATTCAGGCGTGGGACGAGAATCATCCTCGAGAACAAGAAGGACAGAAGATGAATCCTCCAGTGACAGAGGGGATAAGAGATAATTGTCCCAGCATTTGAAATGAGAAAGAAAGCATCCCACGGCCCCCGGTGTCAATTGATGGTGTTCGAGTCGTCGTTTCCTTTTTATATTGACTTCGAGCTCTTGAAAAACGGTAGGATCGATTTGGTCCTTGTACCGTCGCCATTGATCGTTTCGGGTGTCTACGGCATCGACAAATTGGATCGGATAGGGAAAATCCTTGAAATATTCCTGTATCGATTGTTTACGCAGATCGTCAGAAGGCAGGTTGATACAATGGACCTCGACGTGGATCTTTTTATGAGATCGTACCCAGTGTCTTCTCAGCAAGAAAAAGATCATCAGAAAGAAGATGAATAGCAATAATAAGACCACTAGGTTCCATGACATCATTTCTTTCTTTTTCTAAATCCTTGAAAAAAAAAACAACTTTATTTTATTGTTCCATCACGTGTCTTATAGTATTCGCGTAGCCAGTTCTGTAGACGTTGATTCGAAACCGGTGGAAGAGTAAGTTGGTACAGCCCATCTGGAAGGAGATGGAGATGTTGTTGTGGATCAAAGCCAATCTCGGAAAGAATTTGATGTCGTAAATGATACTGACGATTGGCATACGATCCGTGATACTGATGATAAATACGGGTGGATAAGGATCCGATGGAAAGATTCGGAGGAAACCGGTCAAGGTATCGCCTTGTGTTGGCTCGGAAGGAGGACAAATAGTAGTAGTCATGGGGTCGAGGCGAAGGTTGGACAAAGAAGAGACCGTCACAAAACACTCGATCGGCGCCTCCCAAGATGCATTGGTCATAAAAGCGAAGAGAGACCAAGAGGTCTCGACGCATAGCCCATGCATATCCGGGTGTCACCGGCAGTTTTTGAACGATCTCAGGATGAAGGAATCGAAAGGTCTCACTGAACATTCGATTGTCTTCTCCCCATCCCATGGGTAGCTTTTCGACACGGATAGGGTCCGACAGGTAGTCCTCGATAGGGTGAGGGCCACAGCGCACCACCTCGCGAAAAAGCTGAACGACGTGGTGGGTCCTCATTTCCTCCCGTAATTCTTGAATCCAATCGTCCTTCTCAAAAAGGATATCATGATCGATCCATCCAACAATCGCGCACTCGTCGGGAAGCTTGTCCAGAAGCAGATTGAGGAGGTTTTCCTTGACCCATAACGAGGTGGAGGACACGATGGAAAAATAGCGGTCACACAGATGAGGATCTACCTCGGAAGATTGACCGGGATGAAGAAGTTCCATGGTGTAGAGGATACCACCCTGATTTCGTATCCGGGTGGCAAAGTGTACGAAATTTTGATGGTAATAGGGGTTTCCGCTAAAGTTAAAATAGGTGGTAAGAAGGACGACGTGATGTTTCTGGGACAAGAGGGAATGAACGAGAGGGCGCTTATCCTCGAGGCCGAGTTCTTGCGCGGTCGGGAGAAGATCCAGGAGTTTCTGGGCGTGGGGCAGAAAGGCTTTGCCGTGAAGCAACCGGCATAGGGTCAGTGCGCGATTGAATTCATTATAGAATTTATAAATAGGGGAAGGAGGGTAATGTTTGGCATTGGCAAGCATGGGGAACGAAAAAAGAGGAACGGTCCGAATTGTGAATTGATGGACCATGGACGTATAGAACCGAGAGGCAAAGACGTTACGGACGCCTTGATAGGTCACCATACAGCATTGTTCACGGATCAAGAGGGTGAGGAGGAACGCGAGATCATCAAAGTTTCGCGGGTACATGTCTTCATTGTATCCATGGCGGACATAGAATTCACGAGAACACGCAATGCGTCCACAGCTATTGTTCAACCATCCGGTGAACTGATGAAAAACGCATCGGTCCCCAAAGGTTTCAAAGACTTCCAAGATCCGCATTCCTCCTTGCTTTCCCGTAAAACAGTCCGCATCCAGACTGACATACACGTCTTCGGTGAGATAGGGTCGAAAGGCGTTCTTGGCCTTGGACATGTGCCAGACCTTCATTCGTGGTTTGGAATAGTAGCGGAGGTACCCTTCCGTTAGTTCCGTTTGAAAATTCTTCTCAAGATAGTTCACCACCTCCTTCTCCTTGGACTCGAAATCAATAATCATAAAATGCACCCGATCACGATCCATCCGATTCTCCTTCAGATTCGACGGAAGCGTCGCCTGAAGATCCTCGATCCGATCCATGATAGGGATGCAAAAACACAAGCTGGAGACCATTTATTTTTACCTACTTGTAACAAGTATTTTTTTTTTTCATCCACCATCTAACAAGAAATAGGGTCAAGAAGGAAATGAGAGTCGTGGTGGTGCTTTCGAATGAAAAGGATCATCATAGGGCAGAAAAGACCTTGGAAGGGATTCGGACGATCGGAGGGTGGACCGAGACTCTGGTATGGATTGCGCTGGATTTTGAACCTGAGGAGAAGTTTGTCCGACGATGGAATCTGCGTGTCCTTCCCCGGTCGCGAATCGACATGTCGTGGCTGTGGGAGATCCGTCAGCGTCATCCCTTCAAGACATGTGACGACCGCGAGACCCAAAAGCTGATCCAGTTCTCTAAATGGCGTGTGTTTGACCCCTATTTTAAGCAATGGGAGTCTCTCTTATACATTGATTCGGGGATGCGGATCGTTCATCCGATTGCCCCGTTGTTTGACATGGATCACAAGGATCGATTCCTGGCTCCGGATGACCGGTATCCATACGACGATCCGAAAAAGACATTTGATATTCAATGGGATGCCGAGGGGATGCCCGAGGTGTACCATGACCTGGTCTTTTTTACTCACAGGCTTCGACCTGACTGGTTACAGAAAGAAGGATATTTTCTTAATTGTGTCTGGCTCATGGACACGGCGCTCATCAAGAAGGATACGCAGGACGAGCTGATGCGTCTGGCGATGCGTTTTCCCATTTCCAAGACGAATGAGATGGCGATTATGAACTTGTACTTTCACGATTCATGGAAGGATTTTCCCAAAGAGACTTCCAGTGGAAAGATTTCTTTTGATTGGAGTGAACGCGGACACCATCCCACGACCGATTACATACTGTTAAAGTACCCCATTCGATCATGAATCAAGACTGGAACTGGAAAAGGTTGATCAAATCTAGAAACAGGTTCACCGCGTGAAGGACCGGATTGGTTTCTTGAGGGGCGAGGAGGATGGTTTGTGTATCGAAAACGAGGTAGACGCTAAACAGAATGATCCCCAAAAGGCAAAGAAGTCGGTAGAAACCGGGGATGTGAACACCACATAGAACAAGGATCCATTGCAGAAGGAGTCCCAGGAGGAGGGCGAGAAGGGAAATCCACAGGATCTGTTTCCATGGGGGTGTACGGAACCAGAAGAGCTGATGAGAGGAGAGGTAGAATCCAAGGAGGGACATGACGAGGAAGATGCAGGCGGTGCTGGCCAGGGCCGTGATAACCGTGGCGCGGCCATCACGGAGTACGGAGGGCGCGACCATGAGACCGGTGAGGATGGAAAAGAGGGTAAAGAAAAGAAAGCTGAGAAGGATACTTTGTCGATTGGCCATGATCAAAAACAGACACAGCAATTGGAGTAAAAAGAAGATCCAAATCATCCTTCCATTGCGTTGTGGCTTCTTCTTGTTGTGTCGTTGTTGATGATACCAAACGAGGACAACCAGCACGACGATAAGAAGCTGAGACCAGAGCACGAGCATGGTCTTTCCATAAAGATTCAAGGCGAGCATTGTTTTTTCTTGGTGAGAAAAAACAACAATGAAAAAAATATAGTTCTCATCAAAAGTCTTTGTCGTCGAGATTGAGGACATCAAACTGGAATCCGTTCTTGCCGACGTGGGAGTATTCCGAGACGCGCTGTTCAAAGAAATTGGTCTTGCCGTCCAGCGAGATCTTTTCCATAAAAGGGAAAGGGTTGGACTCATGGTAGATCTTGGGAAGGTGGAATTGCTGAAGGAGACGATCGGCGACGCACCGGATGTAGCGGCTCATGAGAACATGGTTCATGCCGATGAGTTTGACGGGAAGACTTTCACAGATAAACTCGGTCTCAATCTCCACGGCCTCGCGCATCATCTCCATGGCCTCGACGGGATCGAGCTTTTCCCCCAGAGTATGATAGAGCAGGATCGCAAACTGCGTATGAAGGCCTTCATCACGGGCGATCCATTCATTGGACTTGCCGAGAGAATTCACCATAAGACCACGTTCCTTGAGCCAAAAGATGGCACAAAAGCTGCCGCTGAAAAAAAGTCCTTCCACAATGGCAAACGCAAAAAGACGGACCCCAAAAGGACGCGTGCTCTGTATCCATTTGAGAGACCAATGAGCCTTTTTCTGAACACAGGGGATCTCGTGAATGGCCTCAAACAGCTTGGTTTTTTTCTTGGGATCGGTCACATAAGTCTCAATCATGAGTGAGTACACCTCGGCGTGAATGTTCTCGATCATGGCCTGGAACGCGTAGAAACATCGAGCTTCGGGGATGGTCACTTCGGCACAAAAATTGGTGACGAGATTCTCCAACACGATGCCGTCACTTCCGGCAAAAAAGGCGAGCACATTCTCGATAAAATACCTCTCATTGTCTGACAACTTGTTCCAATCGGCTCGATCCGCCATGAAATCAATGTCCTCCGCCACCCAAAAGGCCTGTTTGTGTCTTCGGTAGGCCTCCCATAGCTCCTCGTACCGAATGGGATATAGACAATAGCGCGTCACGTCCGCCTCGCCACCCAAATTGTCCGCCTTGTAGATTTCCGTCATTTCGCTTGTTTAGTCTTGTCCGTTTCTTTTTTTTTCTCCTTCCATCCTTTTTATTTTGGTTTAACGTCTTCAACGCAAAGAATGAAAAAAGCGGGTCCACCAGGGTTTAGGGTTTTTGGGAAGTGGTCGTGGTTTCGGAAGACGTCGTTGCTGTTGTTGGATTACTTTCTGGTACATTCTTGTGGTTTGTGTTTGTGAAATCAACGTCGACAGAGTCTGCATGCTATGGCGAATCATGGAGGGAATTTCTTCCCTGTCCTCAGTCTCGGGATTTTGTAACCGGATAAGGTCGGCTTCTATTTTGATCATCAAATCCATCACTATTATTGAGTTCAAACGGATGATTTCAAGTAAATTAGGAATACTAATATCTGCAGAGAAACGTACGAACCGTTCATAAAAGTTGGCAAAAGGAGTGAGATCGATTTGTCGTGTTAAAGAAACGCCGGTTCCTTTATCTGAACCTAGCATGGCTTCTTTTACTACCTGGAGCAGTTCTAGTTTATGTTGTGTCGAAATGTCGGTATCACGATGAGTTTCAGAAAGGGTTTTGATCTTGGTTAAAGGATCAAGAACGGTAACCTTGAACGTGGCCCAGCGTTTGATTCTTTCCGAAAAATTGGTTGGAGACTGGAATACCTTGTTACGACGTGTGACTTCTAACCACCCTCCTCCTGGTGTTTCTGGTTTTCGTTTATGACGAATCACCTTTGCAGTTTGAGATAGAAAATTTCCCTTCCATGGTCCTTGTTGTTGATAAAGTCTGATATGACTTTTATTATAAGTCGTGGGAATGGTCTTCATCTGCATCAATGTTTGTCTTGTTTTTGTTTGTAGATCTTTTTGTGAATTTATCCCATTTCTACCTACTGTGACTGAGAAAAACACATTTTCTGGAATGCTGGAACGTTGACGGTCAAGCATGGATATCGGATTGGTTTTATCTACCAAGAGAGGAACCGAGATCCATGTTTTGGTTCTCTTATCATAAACGTCAGTCGTGCTAGGATACAATTCAAAAACTGCTTGAGATAACAAATTGTTCGTGATTTGTTGAATCCGTTGTTCTATCTTTTCTGAAGTGGCGTTAAAATGAACGGCTAGTTCGTTATTGATTTCTTGGATTTGTTGGATTGGTGTAGATTGTCCATCCTGTCGTTTCATCCTTCGTATCTTGTGTCTTTCTTTTTAGTAAAAACAAACAAAATTTTTCGTTAAGAGGATCTGTTCCCTATAGAGAAGAAGAAATTACAATGGAAGAAGAATCCTTTCCGGACGTGACGTTAGTGACGGCGTGTTTTTGTTTTCATCCGATCCATGAGGGGGCGCGTCCGCTTCATGAGACCCTCTCGTCCGCCGAAGATTTACTGCGTCTGCCTGTGTATTTAGTGGTGTATGGAGATGCCGATACCGTGCCTCTTTTGCGGGCGAGGCGGGAGGCACACGGACATGGTGGTGCGGATCGGACGCGGTTCGTGGAGTGTAGACATGACCAGATCGATTCCTTCCAATACCTGGAACGAGTGCGCAAGAATCGGACGGAATACTGGCCGACACGAGATGAGAGGACGAGTGCGGAGACGCATTTAGTGACATGTAACAAGTTTGATTTTGTGCTGCGGGTTATGAACGAGGATCCATTTCATACGACATCGTATGCCTGGATTGATGCGTTTGTCCATCCGAAGATGAACAAGATTTGTACAGACTATTCTCCTTCACTTTTTATGAACCTGCTGCGGCAGATCCGTCCGGACAAGTTCCATCTCCAGATTATGAATGTATGTGACAAGAAATACATTCAACCGCAATGGAAGAGAGAATATTATCAGCAATATCGGTATGTGGTCTGTGGGTGTCTGTTTGCCTGTGGTGTGAGAGTCGGTCGACCGATTCTGGAACGGTTAAAGGCGATTGTGAAGGAGACGGTGGAAGGTGGGTGGGGTCATGGAGAAGAAATGTGTTATCTGGAGATCTTGGAGGAATTCTCGGACGATCTGCAACGTAGCTATGGGGATTACCAGCAGATTGTGAATAACTTTCATGGACTCCGAAGGAACTTGGGCTATGTAGTCCACCTCATTCTTCGAAAGTATGTGGCTTATGGATACCACCGCGAAGCCCACGAATGTGCCAAACACCTCCTTCACTCCATCGAGAGCGGACAGGTTCAGGAACCCGTTTCACCCCATGTCTACCTGGAGATTTTGTTTACCTGCTACCTTTCGGCCTATAAGTCTCAACAACCATCGATGGAAACCCTTCAATGGGCCAACCATGTCCTTACCACGATCCGTCATCATGAACCCCTTCAGCAGTTGTTCTCAGAGAGGGAGGATTACTATCAGAGCCGATTAGACTATATCAAGTAAAAAAACTTGAAAAAAAAAAAATCATGGATCTGTTCTTTTTTTAGTGATTCAATCCAATGAGTCGCTTGGTTCTTCGTTCCTTCAAACTTGATGCTCTTGCTTCTGACGACCGAACCGTCTTGGTATCCAAGAACGGTAATTAGGTTGCTTTTAAAAGTGACGACTTTAAAAATAAAATATTATCGACCGCAGTTGCATCCGCGTTTGATTTTTTGAGGAACACCGGTGAAGACGTTGCTGCTGGTGGTGGTGGTGGTGATAGGTTTGGGGGGGATAGGGTTGACTTTCATGGACAAACGTGAGGTGAGGGGAGGTCGGACCCGATGAGAGTGAGGGGTGGGTGGTGTGTACAATTGAAGACGGGAGAGGATCTGTCGCCAAAGATCATTCACGGACCGGTAAAGGGGGGCTTTCATGCGCGAAGCGACATCATTCCGCATATCGGTATAAAACTGCATGAGAGATTCTCTTGACTGAAGAGCGGGTTCAATCGGATGAGCGTCCATAAAAAGATTGTAGTGGTGACGACAATCTTGACAAGGCAGTAGAATACGCAGGGACTGTAAAAGATGCCGACAAGCTTCTTGGACCTCGAGAGAAGGGTCTTGTCGAGGGTACATGATGAGAACGGTATCAAGGAATTCCCAGGCACACTTTCCCCAAAGTCGAGGAGATACATTGGTAATCGTTTCAGGATTCGGGTTCAAAAGGGTGGTCATGGAACAAGATAATCTATCAACGGTCAATATTTTTTTTATTTTCTATTTTTCAACCTTTCTGTAATGGCTTGTGTAGCCTTTCGTCGTGACTCCTCCACACCATGGCGACTTTTTTGCTCTTCTTTCGACTGGTCCACATCCGGTAAAAACCGACGTTGAATCGTGTTCAGAGGAATCGAGAGCTCCCTTTCTCGGTCATGATGTAGGTCCAGGAATCTAGTATGACGACCGAGTTTGTACCGAAATCGATTGGCGCCTACTTCTGTAAATCGTTCTGCAGCCATAAAATCGATCAGATAGAACCGGTAGACCGGTTTTCCTTTTACGATCCATTTCTTGTACAGGATATTGTCGCTGTGAAGATCATTATGAAAGATCTGAAGTCGAAGGAGGAGTCGAGAGAGGAGCGCCGACACGCCCCTTTCAATAGATAGATACGGAGGTTCAGGGAGTCGCAAGAGATCCGTGACCGTTCCATTCAATCGTTTCTGAATCACAAACACCTTGTTTTTTTCCGGACAATCCATGACGTACGTATACGGTGCGATCCCCGCACGGGCCGCGTCCTGCTCCATGCTTAGGGTTTTGAGGAGAGCAGGTTTCCAACGATACTCCTTCACAATGAACCCGCAGCCAGTTTTATTCTTGTGGTTGTTGGTGGTGAAACGACACGCCTCCCATACCCGGGTATCGGCTCCACCTCCGATCACACGAGGCATCTTCATAAATAGATGACGCTGACAAAGATCCTCCATTTCTTTTTCAAAAAAAAAAATACTGTATTGAAAATGGATTGAAGTGATTTTAAGACGAGATGGTCGGTATAGAAAAAAAAATGGAAAAAGAAAAAGAAGAAGACAAGAAGGAGGAGGCTTCTGTGGATGCGGTGGTCTCGAGTCCGTCTGTGGTCCGACCGGAGGACATGATACCAGCGGTTCATGAGTATCTGGGATTGAAAGGGGAAAAGGATCGATTAGAAGAAGAACTGAAGCGGTGTTTCCAGATCTACAAGATGCAGCGGAATCGTCTCTTGGAAAAAAAGAAACCCATCAACAGCCGCATCCAGGAACTCGAGGGCGATCTGAAAAAGATGATGATTACCAATAATCTTCCCGGTTTCAAATTCAAGCGCTACATTTTCAGTCTCGAAGAAAAGGCGGTCTTTAAACCACCCGCCGATAAGATCGCCGAGGCCTTGGAACGCACCCACATTGAGAATTACTCCCATAACAAAAAGGGACTGGCCAACCTCCTGGCCGACGCCGTCAAGAAAAAAGTCCGAGAAACCTCCCAAGAATCCCGCCAAAATATGAAAAACATGGTCCTCAAGATGCGCATCCAACCCGGCGCCTAATCCAATCTTTCCATTTTATTTGATTTAAGAACGACCGAAAGAATAAGAAAAAAAGAACGAGGTCTTATGGTGTAAGGGCAGCACTAGGGACTTTGAATCCCTCAATCTCGGTTCGAATCCGAGTAAGACCGATTTGACTTTTTCTTGATAGTAGTGTTCTCAAGAAGTTGTTGATAATAGACAGGATCGATGGTACGAGGCGGTTCGATACATCGTGGAACATGTAGTCTTCGTCCATTATCGACTAGAAAAGTCCGTGAAAGCATGGTGTCCCATACTTCAGATTGAAGCTCGATGGAGGGAAAAAAATGTCGAAAGATGGCACGCGTGCTCTCGATCGGGGACGCTAGCAGTTCATAGTAGTCTACCACCAGTATATTCGAGGTCGTGGTAGTAGAACACCATTTCATAACAAATCGATCGTATGATTTCTTGTGATGATGTATAAAATTCACGACTTGTTCCATCGAGGTCTTGTTCTTATAACGGGCATAAGCCTCGAGCTGAAGAAGGGGGTCTTTCCTGTAAAGCACTAGGTATTTGTTCTCGGGTGTGATGGGTACTTTACCGTCTAGATCATGATTTTTTAAAAAGAGGGCGTCTTTTTTGCATGGAAAGGTACGACAACACGAATAAAATTCACAATAACTATATTCCATGTCATGAGCTGTGGTCATGTATTCCAGGATCGTGGAGACCAAATGCTGACCACTTCGTGGATAGGAAATAATAAAGTTCATGTTTACAATCTATCTATATTCAATAGAAATATATAAATAGATGAAAAAAAAACATGAGGACCAAAACGGAGTCTAGAAGAGTGAACGTTTCCGTCTTTATCTAATTTTTGACTAACTATTAATTTTTTTTTTTTGACAGAGCAAATGGGCAATCAAATGACAAGGGTTTCAAGGAGACTTCCGTTTTTTTTCTTATCTAGAGAAGATCGAGTCCGATTGCGCACTCTGCGTATTCAGAACATGAAGAAGAAGAAGAAAGAACGGCAACTACAGCGGGCGCTGCCACCGAAGCAAACGGTGATCCGGACGATCGTTGACAATGCTTGATCACACACCGTGAATGTCACTATTGTATTGTTGTTCGATCTGTTGTTTGATCTGATGGATTCATTGCCTTCATCAATATCGTATCATCGTCCATATTTTTAGCATCGGAATCAGTATTGGAAAGGGGATGGGTAATGAATTGATAGAGGACAATCATGGAGTAGCCAAAGGTGGTAATAAACCATAAGAAGTTAGGAATAATGAGTTTTGTAAGATTCATGGTCATGAGGAGGCTCAGTATATCCTTGTTGTTGTTGACATATTGGTAGAGGAGTTCGGTGTAGCCGGCCATGAAGCTGACGCAGCTCAGGACCATTCCAAGCAGAGACATGAGGATCAGTAAAAGGAAACAAGCGACAAACACCGAGGTCAGGACAGGGGTTTTGGTTTCTGGGGGGGTAGAAAACAACCAATATCCGATCAAAAGCGCCACGATAACCAAAAAATAGTACACCAACAAAAAATAGGTACAGGGCCTAAAGAAAGATCGGAGTTTGGGGGGAAACATGTTGACTTCTTTCATCACACTGATTATATTGACAAAGAATCCGATAAAATCGCTCGTCCCAATGACAATGATCGCACCTGTGACACCACTCATGACTCGATTCAACGTGGATTCATGTTTGGCAATCAGTGTTCCAAGAAGCTCCCTATCCGACATTTTTTTGGTGATCATGTCTTATTTTTTTTGGTAAAATGAACTTGTTTTTTTATTAAGAGAGAAAAAAAAAGAATAGATGGACTCTTATTCACCTTTATTTGTGGGTGCTTTCCGAGATCTTTACCCGTTTGTGGTGGGCTTTCTTTACGATTGTTGTTACCTCCGCAAGCGCTGGATTCACGGCGGTCCCTTGATCGATCTTGAAACACGTCGGAACCAATTGCTTGTTGCGGGGCTGTCTGAACAACTGTGGGACTGTCGACACGCCAATGGTATCGTTCGTGACATGATTTCTTATTACCGCGTGCCTCGAATGGAACCACGAGAGTTTTGTCCTTTGTCGGTGCATAAATGTCCCCATCACATGTCCTCTTACTACACCATTCAGAATGGTGATTTTGAGATTTCTATCTATCAGCCGCGTCATAAAGATTATTATGGTGGATACCTGACCATCCCCCATTCGTATATTCCGTATCCCCCGATTCACGATAGCTACGGGTTTCAAGAATTGTTTCCGTGTGAGGTGGATATTACTTATAGTCGTCGGGACACGGTCGGTAATCTGAAGATCGGTTGGGAACATCGACACTACTGGGACCGTCCCGTATCAGAATCCATAGGGTACTTTGTGGTGAAACCCAACCAGCTCATCACCGGTCCTGCTCAGGTTCATCGCGAGGCAGTTGATATCCGAGATGTGGTCATTGTGTGCGATATCCTTCTTCCGGAGATGACCTGAAAAAAAAAAGATTTTACACAGTCTGTGGTTGGAGGAGCTTCCTGAGTTGATAGAGGTTGTGAAGCAAGGTTCGTTCTCTCGTTTCCAACAAGGAGGTGTTTTGTTTTCTTTGTTGATTCAGTGTTTTGAATTGAAACTGCCCAGAGGAACTCCTTGCTGGACCTATGGACTGAATCGATCGGTCTTGGTATTTGAATTGACGAGAAAGCCAGGAGACGAAATCCGAGTTGGACGAGGAGGGAGGTGGGAGCTGAAACAGCTGTTGAACAATGTTATACAAAACTTGATCCACGTTGTCAACGTCTTGTATACCCAACTGTTGAACCAGTGAAACAAAATCTTCCTTTGTGACATTGGAGTATATCCACAAAGCCCGATTTTGAGTACACAGACTAGGATAATACCACCAATTCCCCGGACTATACCAATCCTTGGAACAAATCTGTAACACATTTGCTAAATGACGGACCAACTCGTCCACGTGATATGATGGATTTTCTAACATCCATTTTTTTTGAGCTGCTTGTACTGCTCTTACTGCTTGTGCTGCTTGTGCTGCTTGTTCTGCCGCCGCTTTCGCTTTTCTTCTAGTTTGTTGTTGTTTTGCCGCGTTTTTTGCTTGTTGCTGTAGTAGTCTATTTATTTCCTGCTGTATTGCTCGTTGTTGGTTTGGAGGCAACTTATGCAACCAATTGACCATGAATTTGGGATATAAATTCATTGGGTTGAAAGGATTACGATCTCTGATTTGCTTCATCTTTTTTTGACGTAGCTCCTTCCGGACCTGTTGAGGATCTATCGGTGGTGCTGTTGGAACTTGATTCTTCCTTACGAAATGACTTGATGGTAATTTTGGTACAGGACTATCATCTCCAACTTTCTTGTTTTTCTGACCCGATGGACCATTCTGTATAGATCGGTTCAGTTGGACGAGAGGCATCTGGACAATCAGGTCGGCGGCCCTGGAAAGGACTTTTTCCATTTCTTTGATCATGCTTTCAAGAAGATCATAAACCGATACAGGGTTCGGTTTCGCTAACGTAAACGTGACCATGAACTGCTTCCTCTCTTCCTCCGTCAGAACCAATTGGCGCAAGGACAGGCTCTGTCCATCCTTAAAAAGAACTTGACAAAGGTCAAGAAAATTAAAAGTAAGAGTGACTGGACTATCGTTGGTATGACAGGATGCTAGCGATGTCTTCGAGGATTGTGGAAAAAATAACTTGAAATTTTGTTTTTGACGATTCTCGACTTTGATTTTGTTCATGTCCGCGTTCTTAAATGTGGGATGACAAGCCATTAATTCGTTCCACAGTTTAAAAAATTGATCGGTCACAGACAGGGAAAATGGGATATTTCCCTCCTTTGTCATGAATGTTTTCTCAGGTATCTTTTCCACTAAAAGCTTGTAAATCATGTCCCTTGAAACATACCAGTTGAGATCCACAGTCGAGTTCAATGCTATTTTCGTCCATAAACCTAGACTGTTTAATTTATCATTAAGTTGTGAAAACTCCCGCGTATTCCCCAAGATGGAAAATCTGACCATTTCTTTCTTTTTAATTTTTTTTTTTAGAGAAGGTAAAAAAAAATCATGTATTTCAAGTTTCGATGTCGTCGTCGTGATTTCGGACCAGATCGGACATTTCAAACAGGGTCTCTTGGCTCTCGGTGTAGTATCGGATCGTCTTGATTAATCCATCCATAAAGGTCATCTTGGGCTCCCATCCCAGGGCTCGTACCTTGTTACTATCAATCCGGTACTGGAAATCATTGTAGAACCGGTCTGGGACAAAGTCATAAAAATCCTTGGGATCCACATGGGCTCCCTTGAGATGTCGGACCAATAAATCAGCAATCTGGAGCACACTGTACTCATTGTTGGTTCCGATATTGTAAATCTCATTCACGGTGCCTCGATGCAGCACGGTCCAGATGCAGCGTGAAATATCGTCGACATAAATAAAGTTACGCCGAGTGTTGCCATTACCGTGGATCGTCACCTTTTGATGATTCTGCAGGTACAGGATGAATTTGGGGATGAGCTTCTCGGGAAATTGACGTGGACCGTACACATTATTTCCCCGGATAATGAGGATGGGTAGATCGAAACAATGAAAGTACGACTGAACCAGGAACTCGGCCGAGATCTTGGTGGCCGCATAGGGATTGGTTGGATTGGGAAGCGTGGTTTCCAGAAAGGGCTCGGACCGTGTCGTCTCACCGTACACCTCGTCGGTAGAAATATGGACAAACCGTGAGAGCTTTCCGTAGCGTTTACAGGCCTCCAATAGATTGTGCGTCCCCGAAACATTGTCCGTAGTAAACTGGATCGAGTTGTTGAAGGAATTGTCTACATGCGACTGCGCCGCAAAATGTACCACCACATCAATCTCATTATCTTTCAATATGGTAAGGATCGTGCTCATATCATTAATATCCGTCTCGTAACTCGTCACATTCAATCCGTCCAAGTGCTGTCGGCGCGAACAATAACTCACCTTGTCCACATTCACAATATGAAGACCCGGTTGTGTCTGTTTTAAATAATGAATAAAATTGGAACCGATAAATCCGAATCCGCCCGTCACGAGCACATTCCGAACCACGGGCTCCAGTTGCAGCAATCGTTTTTTGCGTACACGTTTGAGAAGCCGTTGGATGGATTCATAAATAGGAAGCACAAAATATTCATCCTCTAACCGGGTGGTGTCCAGACGATTGTTGGAACGATCAGACCGCAACACGCGACTCTGCTCCTCAAGGGTAAAGTTCTGGTAGGTAAACGTGGGATCCACAATATCACGGTACATGTCCAGGATCTCGTTGTGGGAAATCACGCCGGGATTGGTAAGATTCATCGTCCCCGTCTTTTTCTTTTCCACCATGTCCCGTATAATCGGCATAAAGTCAGAGAGCACCGTCATGGAATTCTTGATGCTGCATATTTTATGATAGGTAGTAATCTTTCGAATGAAATTGCGAGGCGACTCCAGATCGTCATTGATGGGCATCCGGATGCGAAGGTTCAAGACATGGTCAAACATGCCCGGGAAATGCAAAAGACGGTCCGTAAATCCCTTGACGATGGAATAAGACGAGCCAAAAAAATTGGGACGGTCGCTTTCCTTGAAGCCCTCGTCGTTCTGCAACGTGTGCTCCTTGTCGTAATTGAAAATACATCCCGTGCCCAGGTACGTCATGTGTAGACCATGTTTCTTGGCCAGACAAGCCAAGATCACCGGTCCGAATAAATTATCCCGTACATTCTCATACGTCTGCTGTCGCCCCCCCTCCAAATAATCAATCGTCGAAATACCCTCCCCATGGGTCCGCCCCGCCAGCGTGATGAGATGCGTGGCCCGACATGACAAAAGCTCCCGCTCCACCTCCTCCTCCTGATCCATACGAGACTCGGCACACCGATAGGGAATACCATGCTGGTCCAATTCCGCCGTAAACTGTCCACCAATCCAACCTCTTCCTCCGAATAGAAGCCACATTCCTTTTTATCCTTATCGACATATATTTAAATTGAAGGAAAAGTCAATGGGAAAAAAAATTTTTTTTTTTTTTGGATTAGATAAAAACAACGTAGAAGAGTTATGTCTCAATTTAAAATACTGCTGGATAATGTCAACCGACGGCGCCAGGAGTCCTCCACTCAAGAAGAGATGATGTCCAACCCTCCTATCATTTCTGCCCCTCAAGAAACAACACGACCCATCTATCGTCTGGTGCGTGATCAGGAAACCCATCAGTACAAGCTTGTCATGGAATCCTCCAGTGAGACGGAGGCCGTCTCCTCTTCCACGACTGCTTCCAATCTGATCGACCTGACTCCAACTCCTGTTTCAATTCCTCCTCCTCATGAAGAAGAGGAGAGTGGGTTTTTCAACGCCCGTGCGAACGGTGATGGACCCACCGGACCCACCGGTCCCACCGGTCCCGCGAGTGGTCCTACCGGACCTACAGGAGAGCCTGGTCCCGCCGGAGGACCCACCGGATATACGGGATGGACCGGATATACAGGGTATACGGGACCCGAAGGACCCACCGGTCCTCATGGACCCGAAGGTCCCGATGGTCCCACCGGTCCGGACGGGCCTCATGGTCCTCGTGGGCCTGAGGGTATCGAAGGACCTCAGGGAATTCAAGGCCCTCGTGGATACCGCGGTTATACCGGACCGGAAGGTCCCACCGGTCCTGACGGTCCCGAAGGTCCTTCGGGACCCACCGGAGCCGATGGACAGCCCGGTACAGAAGGCGCGACCGGTCCTACGGGAGACCGTGGTCCCGAAGGCCTGGAAGGACCCACGGGTCAACCTGGTGTGACCGGTCCCACCGGTCGTCGTGGACCCATCGGCCCGGAAGGTCCCACCGGTCCGGAAGGCCCTGAGGGTCCTACTGGCTTCACCGGTCCGATCGGACCCATTGGGTATACGGGAGAGGAAGGACCCACGGGAAGGGATGGACCCGAGGGTCCCACAGGTCCTACCGGTCCCGAAGGTCCCGAAGGTCCTCGTGGGTACGAGGGATTCGAGGGACCCGAAGGGCCCACCGGTGCCACTGGACCTCTTGGATTCCAGGGTCCCACAGGTCCCAGTGAACTCATTCTTACCTACACAACGAGTCTGTCTGGCACGGGCATGCCCGGACCTGGGAACTACTACTTCTGGGCGAATCCTTTCGGCAGTGTCGTCGCCGACCTCAAAGAAACACCGGCTCCCGATGTCGATAACTATACATGTGGTATCCTCCTCGACAGTGAAAACTACTGCCGCTTTGATTTTAACTCGGTCAAGACGTTTTATCTCGATTCCGGGGTAAGTATCAGCATCGAGGGCCGCGTCTACTCCATTGAATCCGCCGATAGTAATACGCTTGAAACCGTCCTCCCCACGATTACCCTCGACACCGCCTTTCAATATGTGACGGATGTCCCGGGTATCATCCTTTCTCCTTCTTCGCTCAGTGGCTACCTCTTTTTCAACCTCATCACGGTGACCCTTGAGCCCTCCACCACCATCACCCACGATATCCAGCTCAGTCTCCTGACCAAGATTACACAAAATATCTCAGGTCTCGCGCTCTACACGGACTCGATGGCCATGGTCATGAATTCCACCACCCAAGATCTCCAAGAAATCCTCAACAATCTTTGATTCATTCCTCTATTTTTTTTTCTTCTTTTCTAGACAAGAAAAAAAAAATCAACAACGAACGCTTCACGCTGGAAATCGGACATTATAAGGGGAGAGTGGAAGTTGTAATTCTCGTTGAGCTCGGTGGTACAGGTTCCGATCATAATCGGCAAGGAGTCGGAGCCATGCCTCAAGGGCCTGTTCGGCGTCGTAGCGTTGAGAGGGCAGAGGATGAAGCATTTGTTGGATAAAGTTCTCTAACTGGTCCCTCAGCTCCTCTTTCTTGACATGACCCGCAAACAACGAGTTCCCCTTGTCATGAAACCATTCATAGGCCACCTGTCCCAGACCAAATGTGTCCACCTTGGACGCGTCTCTCTTCAACTCTCGTCTCCGTATCACCGGATCCGAGAGAGTCTCCAAGTACAACTGAACCACTCCCTCCTCATTTCCAACTGTTTTTTTCCCACGAAGGAGGCCTTTCATTCGGGCCACCACCGCTCCGTCTTCGTTTTCTAAAAAAGCCAGTGCGGTCAGATAATCGCGAAGAATTGTTCGTAACGCCTTGTCTGGATCGGGATGTGGTCGTCGGCGCTCGTCAAATAATGTGAATCGATCGTTCTTGCGATCATAATACATTTCCAAAGGCCATACAAAATAGGCGTGTTGTGGATGACTGACCGCAAAAGACCGGTCGCCGGACAATAAGTCGAAATCGATGAGTCCCACCACCGCTGTTGCCGCGGTCGCTGGATCACGGAGGCCTGTACGCGTATCCATGGTGATATTCCCGGATTTGATGTCCAGATGAACGAAACGGTGCCGTCGCAACAGGATCAGCGCCTGGAGCAGTTGATGGAATGATTCCAACAGGAGCCGGCGATTCTTGTTGGTTTTAGAGACGGAATCCAGGCTTTTGCCCTCGTGCGAGAGGATCAACGTCTTGTTCTTAGAATCCTTTTCCAACACCTTGCCCCGTAAATAAACTCGAGTGGGATCGATACCATTGACCACTTTCTCGAGACGAAGGGCGGCCCTAAAATCCGGTGTGCGCGCAAAGAGTTTGTGGACACTAATCTTTTTCCGATCGATCCCGCCTCGTTGCTGGATCCGTTCCAGGACCGCACGATGAGAGGGTCCCTGGACCCGTCCAAATCCTCCTTGTCCGAGCACCCGTCGCTCCAGGACGGGGGAAGACTTCATGACAAGGACCGCTTTCTTCTTTTTGGAGAAATAATTTTCACCACCGGATCATCGAGTTCACGCGCGACGCGTCGAGAAAGTGCCGGATCATACAAAGAAAGAAGTTCTCTCCAGGCACTCATCGCCTGATGCGCATCATAACGCTCCTTGGGAAATGGATGCACCATATGAAACAAAAAGTCCTCCAGTTGGAGACTCAATGGGGTCTTGTGAGGATGTCCTTCAAAAAGAAGATCATGGTTCTCCTTTCCATGAAAAAGCGCATAGGCCACAAGTCCGAGCCCAAACGGATCCACTTTTTTCCAATCCTTTTTTAGTTCCTTCTGACGAACGTCCGATCTTCCCAATTGCAAATACACACTCAAAACCGGTGAGAGGAAACGAGACGAGGAGGGTGAGTAGTCACGACCTATGTGGAGGTTACGAAACATATCTCGTACCTGCCCTTTTCCAACTCCTTTGACAAAAGAAAGATTTTCAAAATATTGAGGACCGATGGGTTCCTCATGATGCTCCATCGTTTCATCATCAAAACTACCCAATCTATCCGTTTGTATGTCATAAAAGGTTTCCAGTGGATAAACAAAGTAGATGGCGGAAGAAAAGGTATTGTCCAGGTCCTCACTTTCTTTTAAAAAATCAAAGTCGATCAGACCCAGGGTAATAGGTTTATTGGCCAAAGGACGTGCCGTGAAACCACTCTTTGTATTCACCGTGATATTCGCCAACTTGATGTCTTTATGAACATACTTGTGCGTTTCCAGTAGAACTAGCGCATTCAATAGCTGGTAAAACGCCTCAAAAAGAGGCACCAAAAACTCCTCTTTCTTTCCTTGCTGTAAAAGGTTTAATAAGGACCTTCCCTCGTGGTTCATGGTAAGAATGTGGTGGACATCATCTTTCTTCACCATGGATCCCCGAAGACACTCTCGTTTCGGATCAATCTTGTTGACCACCTGCTGTAACCTAACTGCTTGTTGGTAATCAGTCTTGTCTTTGAATTTCTTCTCGACCAGCATTTTGTTTTTGGAAATTCCACGTGGTCCGTGTTCTGACAAAAACTTTTCCAAAGGAGAGTTTCGTGGTCCATAGACAATACCATAGCTTCCCTCACCTAATTTGACGTGTTGAACAGGTGGTGGTGTGCGTCGTCGTGGTGAGCTTTCCTTCTTTATCCATCTTTTTTGCCCTGGTTCCAGCATGGATGAATCCTTGGTCTTTAAATACTCCTTTAACAACTTTTGGTGAAACGACACAGGCAATCCAAACAGAAATCGTTCACGAAGATGTTCAAGGTTTTCAATCGTAGGATCATGCTTGTTTTTCCGTGCCAACTTTTCTACCGGAAGCTTCATATTGTTAGATTTATTGTAAAGAAAAAAAATAACGTTCTTTTTTTCTTTCTAGGAGAAAATCAAATACACATATACCCACATACAATGATTCTTGTTACTGGTGGAAGTGGCATGATTGGATCTGCTCTGGCGGAGATTTCTCCCGGTATTTTCTTGTCTTCTCGTGATGTTGATCTTACCTCTGAATCAGAAACGTTCCATATTTTTGAGAAACTGCGTCCAACCTCCATCCTTCATCTCGCCGCCAATGTTGGTGGTCTGTACAAAAATATGAACGATAGTGTGGGTATGTTGGAGGACAATCTCAAGATCAATATGAATGTATTGAAAGTGGCTCATGCGATTGGGGTCACACGTTTGGTATCATGTCTTTCGACGTGCATTTTTCCTGATCGTATCGAGTATCCTATCGATGCGGGTCGGTTGCATGACGGTCCTCCTCATCCCTCCAATGAGGGATACGCGTACGCCAAACGGATCCTCGAGATTCAATCACGGTTGTACCGAAAACAGTATGGAGTAAAGTATACGTGTGTAATTCCTACCAATCTTTATGGACCTCACGATAATTTCTGTCTTGAGAATGGGCACGTGATTCCGAGCCTGATTCACCGGTGTTATCTGGCTCACCGAGATGGCCATTCGTTTCTGGTTCGAGGAAGCGGTCGTCCACTCCGCCAGTTCCTCTTTTCCCGCGACATGGCCCGTCTCCTCCTTTGGACCCTGGAACACGAGGAGACGGATGACGAGGAGAACCTGATCCTTACCTCTCCCACCGAGGTCAGTATCGGCGAGGTGGCCGGTATTATTGCGGATTGTTTTCATTACCGAGATCAGATGATCTTTGATCAGGATTCTTCCGATGGACAATTCCGCAAGACGGTCAGCACGGCGCAGCTTGATCGTTATCTTCCAGGATTTCAGTTTACCAGTCTCGAGGAAGGAATCCGCGAAACGGTTCAATGGTTTGTGACTCATTATGATACGTGTCGACGTGAATCAAAAACTTTTTGATTCTAACGATGCAGGGTCTGATACTTTTCCGTAACCTCATTCCATTCGATGTTTTGAGTGCGCAACACCATTTTTTTCTCCTTTTCCTGATGTGGATTGGATCTCCAGACCTCGGCCGCCTCTCCGACCTCCGCACAGGCAGTGAGGATATGACAGGCTTCTTGGACGGGATATACCTTGACGGGATCAAAGCCTCGTTGTTCAATGAGATAGGTCAACAATTTGACATCATCGTCAAACAAAACTATGGAAAAAAGGATGGCACATCCAAAGGGACACAATGCTTTTCTTCCCAGCGCCTCGGACCAATCGTGCTGACAAAGAGGGCACTGATATTGTACAAGACGGTTCCTACACTCAGGACAAGTCATCGTCCAGTGTCGACACGGTGGAGCTGGTAGAGAGGAAGAAGAAACGGTCTTCTTCTCATAACAAATCAAACATTCCGATTCCATAGCGTGGTTGTTTAGAGAGGTCGTCGTGTTTGTGAAGAACTTTCATTTTTGCATGTTTTCTTTTTTTCTAGTCCAACAAAAAAGAAAGCAATGGCGTGGAGATCAGGACTCCATGAAATCTTTGCGCCCGAGGTTCTCAAGATCCTTTACAAGAACGAAATGGCCCGCAATGTGGAACGTCCTCTTCCCAACGCCCTACTGAAGATAAAACCCAAAAAGAAAAAGACTCCACTGGTTCTTCCACGAATCAAGCGATCCACACCTCGCGCGGTGTCCACCATCGCAAAATTGCGTCTCAAACTCCTTCGTCAAATCGAGGCCATGTCGGATACTGAATTCCTCGTCTTTTACCAACATTTTTTAAATCATCGTGTGGAATAAAAAAATGCAACGTCGCGGTTAGAAAGCGTGGCGGTGGCGCTGAGCTTGTCTTCTAAAACGATGGTGGAATCTTTTCAACATCAAAAACACTCGGATCAATGTCACAAATACATAGAGAAGAGATTAGAAAGAAGTATAACGTTCTTCCAGAAACATGCAAGATGGTATAAAGTACGGTAACTGTTGAAAGATATTTTATATATCGACCTCCGTGGTATGGAGAGTAGCGTTGAAGATCGTGAATATGGATTCAATAATATTTGGAAACAACTCGTGGAGACCTTGAGTCGGAACAGTATTCCATTTTTTCTAAAACCTGTCATTTCTTGCCCTTGTATCTCGGATGGTGTATGTTTCCAATAGTACACTATATTTTTGACACGATACTCGTCGCTTGACCGATGTGAACGGAAAACAGCACTATCTTCATCGACTTTGAAAGTTTCTGGATATCTGGATCCACCAGAAACTGCGGCAACGTCCTGATAGTTGGACGGATTCGTCAAGTGCTTTCTTCAACAATAAGGATAACCTGGTCGTGTGGCCTACACTGCGTGATGCGTTTCAGGACGACGCCAACTCGCGAGGCTTCAATACCGCACCAGATCGCTGTACATACCCTTCATCTTGTCCAGTATAATACCAGGCAAGTGCGATTCCAAGATAGGAACGAGATAGACGGAGACGTTTTTACTGACATATTTTTCTTCTAGGATGGATCGATCCAGGTCAAAATACATGAGCATCGTGACTTTACACGATGCCTCATTCAACGGGATAATGGTGGTGGAACCGGTGAGAGTATACAACGGGCGGGGGTTTTCCAATGGCTGTATTCTCCACCTAATTTTTTGGTCCGCTAGCTCAAAAATAGATTCTTCTTCTTGACGTACCGCCGACTCGAACAACTCTATGGGAATTTGATCCTTGATCATCGCCGGTACATAATTCAGATAACTCGTTTTCGTCAGTACGGATCGTCGATAAAAACGACCCGTTTCCTTAATCTCCTCCTTCACCTCGTAATGATCCACCCACTGTGGCGTCGTCTTGTTTAAAAACATCTCCAGGTCTCCAAGGATCTTTCCATAAAACTCCCCGGCTGAACACGGGAGAATGAAATCTCTGATCAACTTGACCCCACGACTCGCCATGAATCGATAATGATTTATTCTCTCTGTCGTTTTCTTGTTAGACCGTAAACCTTTTTTTTTATTCCGGTCGGTAAGAAGAATAAAAAAATGGAGAGAGTTAACCACCGCGCAAACGGAGGACGAGATGAAGGGTAGATTCCTTCTGAACATTATAATCAGAGAGAGTTCGTCCGTCCTCTAACTGTTTGCCGGCAAAAATAAGTCGCTGCTGATCGGGCGGAATCCCTTCCTTGTCCTGAATTTTTTGTTTAACATTATCGATCGTATCCGTTGGATCCACCTCGAGGGTAATGGTCTTGCCTGTCAACGTCTTGATAAAAATCTGCATTGTCTTCTTTTTATTGTACAAGATTTTTTTTTTTAGATATGATTTAACTGGAGGTGGAGTAGGCGGGGAGGTCCATGACGAGGTCACAGAGCCCCGTGCCCATGCGTGAGCGTTTACCGCAAATGATGGAGGCGGACACGCCTCGGATGACTTCTTTTTCGGAGAAAAAGGCGGCATTTAGAAAGTGATCGGTGGATTCTTCAAAGGAGGCGCGACAGAGAACTCCGGTTTGTTCTTTCTTCATTCCGTACCGAGAGATGGAAATGATCGAGCCGTGATGGGTCATAATGTCCACGAGGAGCATGACGTGACACGGGTTGATGAAGGATCCGTCCGAGGTGACGAGGTTCCACAATTCTTCAAAAAGGAACTGACGAGCTGCTTCGATTCCAAGACAGTGGTAAATGTCCCACATGTTGTTGCTGATCACGGTGGACGTTTCTAACAGCGGGTGTCCCAACAGTTCCATGAAATTGTTGCCGACGGTCTCCACATACCACTCGCGCGTCTTGAGATCACGCTGGATAAAGATATTCTGGATCCCCGTGATGCCTGTGATGGGGGTTTCACGAAGTTTTTCAAGCACCACATCTTTCAGAAATATCTCGCGGTAGTTGTTTTCATTCACAAAGAGGGTGTTGTCTTCGGGTGGATCCACGTCTGAGACATCGACAAAGACATCAAGCTGACCAATATGAAAAGGAGAAAAGACGATACGAATGTCTTGAAAGAGGGATTCAAGGCGTTTTTTGAGAAGGGTGACGGGCACGAAATACTGGTACATGATCTTTTTGTTCAGCTGGAAGGAAAACCCATACTCCAAGTCTCGAAAGTCCTGATCATACATCATCATAAAGGTCTGATACCAGATCTCTTCTTGTTTGTGATGAAAAAGGGTGTAGGACGTGATCAGCTGTCCAAACGTGAGGTGTACGATCTGATGTCGTAAATGTTCTCGTACCGCACGGATGCTGTTCAGATTTTTCTCTACGAGGTGGAAGCGAGAGGTAGATACTTTGGGATCCTTGGTGGCGTTGAGGATCTCCATAAAACGGGGGACTCCCGTGAGCACCATTTGTACCGCGATCCCTGCCGCATGGAACGAGTTGAGGGTGGACTGTGTCTGTTTTTCACCGATGCTTTGAGCACAAAGGACCCCTACATTTTCTCCAGGAACAATCATGCTTTGCTGGAACTCGGAATGAATCGTTTTGCGGAGTGTCGGAAGAAGCGAGGGGTAGATTTCCACGGTTTCCAGTTGAGCCTGGAGGGAATCCATGTGCTGACGGACAATCGTTTCTTTAAGCAGAGGCGAGCAACAAACGAGCTGGTCTCCCAATCCTTCCAGACATCGCTCTATCTCTTCCGCAGTCAGTTTCCGTTTTGTCTCGGTCATGCTGTATTGTATGGATCGTAGGGAAGGTGAGGTTTTCAATTTTTTCCAAAAGAAAGAAGAAGAAGAAAAAAAAAAAATTTTTTTTTTTTATCAAGAACAGATAAAAACAACATGTCCTCTTCGTATGACGGTTCGAGTTCCTTTGTACAGCCCAATAATGTGTACAAGAAGCTGGAAAACTACAACATTGATAGTCTGATCGGACCCCCTATCTCTCCCATCGTGCCCAGCATGCAGTACATTACGCTTCCCAAGGAGCACGATAACTTTGGCTATGAGGCTCTCTCCCACGATTACAATGGAGTAGGGTACTATGATATTAACACCGCCTACGGCAAGAGCTGTACCACCTTTAACCTCGGCAAGTGCCCCTCCAACCGCGTGATTCCCAGTGGCACCGCTCCTGCTCCCGCCCCCGCCCCCGCTCCGATGATGATTCGTGAAGGATTCCAGCCTTCGGTCGAACAGGCGATTCGTGGTATGGATATTACCATGTATTACGATAGCAAGTGCCCCCACTCGAACCAAGCCCTCAAACTGTTGAGCCAAAATAAGATCGTTCAGTACATCAGGCTTAAGGAGGTCAAGGACGCCTCGGTTCTTGAGGAGGCCAAGAAACAAAACTGTGTGGGTGTCCCCTTTTTCGTATCTCACAAGACTGGGAAAACATTTACCGGTAGTCCCGCCGATCTTTCTTCCCTTATCAGTGTCCTCTCCGGCAGTGTCAATCCTTCTTCTCCTCAAGAACTGATCCAAAAGATCAAGGATCTTCAGATCACCGTTTTTACGATGGATGGATGCATCTATTGTGTCAAGTACCACAATCTTATGAAGGAGTTGGGTCTCGTGGACGTTGTGACCTTTAAAAATATTATGCATAAGGATGCTCTGGATTCCCTGAAACATATGACCAACGAAAAGCCCGATGGCTTTCCTTTCACGGTCTCGGCCAAGACCCTCAAATCCTTCAAGGGCTACCCCTCCGGCGGTATCGCCGACCTCCTTCGCCAATTATCTTAACCTAGTTATGAGGTAGATATAGATGATAGTATAAAAAAAACATCCTTGTTTTTTTTTTAAATTATAAACAGTATGGTTGGAAGAGATAGGTAAAAAGACCTGTTCATCACCACGCTTCCCGTTTAAACAAGGATATCTGATCTTAAACTTACCGCTGTGTTGTTTTTCTTTCGTTGTCTTTCTTACTCTTTGACTGCTCGAACTTTTTTATGCTCAAGACGCTCCATGTCTCGTTGGGTTGTTCAATATCTTTACACTGGAGATGTAGAACGCAAAATATCCTCTCGTGTCGCTTACAATGTATATCAAGTATATATTGATTTCATCCTCAATTACCTTCAAAATCATAAAACCGTTTCTACTCCTGAGTTATTGGTTTCTCTCAAGGAGCGTTTTCCTGATGTTGATCTATCTGTGCGACGCCTTTATCGTGTTGTTCGTCAGAACAATTTTACTCGAAAGAGAACACGACACGGCCATTTCCCTAAAACACGATATAAACAACCTGTTACATCCAAGAAAATCCTTGAGTGGGAATTTTATCCAGAAGGAGCCATGAACACAGAGCGATTCTTATCCTTCCTTCAAAAAATTATCTTCAATCATCATATTCGAAATCACTTCTTTATTGTGGATAATGCTGGCGCACATAAGAATAGTCGTGTTCGTCAATTGATCGAATCCTTTGGTAATCATCTCTTATACTGTGTGCCATATAACCCACAAATATCCGCCATATAGAATTGGTTTAGTCAGTTCAAATACTACCTTGGGAAAGGATTCCGAGCCTTGTTTCGACGAGCAGGCTACAAGGTGTATATGGTAGATGAGTTTAGGACAAGTTGTCGGTGTAATCAATGTGAAGGGGAGTGCGAGACATTCCGATGGTGTAAGAATCCAAAGTTTTGGAGAGAGGGAATAGTGAAGAGACATGGACTGCTACGTTGTAAGAACGGATGTGGGCTGTGGAATCGAGATACGAATGGTGCGATCAATATCTGGAAGATTGCGATGGGAGCAATCGGAGGAAGAGAAAGACCAGATTATCTGAAACGAACGAAGCGTTCCAACAGTGGGGTTTCATCGACACCCACGAATCAAGATTTACATGAAGATCGGCAATGCCTAAAGTGGGCGTTTTAAATGTCTGACGGTGTAAAAATAATGGACCTACAAATATATTTTTTATATTTTTTAAATAATAAAATAAATTCCATGGTGAGAAATTTATCAAAAATCGCTTTAACCGCTTCAAGGCGAAGGTGAACGAAGCCTATTTTCTCCATGTTGTGAGCGGTCTTCAAATATTGTTAAACGTGAGACTATCTCCCTTTGAAATCCCTACGGCTACAATATATGAAAAAATCATATCCATCGATCAAAAGATCGAAAATGCCATTCTTCCTCAAAAAGAATCGATCCGTCTTTTTACTCTCTATGCCACCCCTATTTTGAATCTCCATGAGGAGCATCCATTATATAAGAAATTATATATGAGTCCATTTTTACTGTCCCTCTGTAAAAACATTCAAAAAAATTATCCTGATGTAGTCTCAAAAGATTCGTATTTGAAAGGCTTGGTAGAATTGGTGTTAAGCTTGAATCCGGAATATTCTTTCTTTTACGACAAGGAAGAGAGAAGAATTAGACTGCGTTTCAGTGACTATGAAGGAGTGACTAGGAAAATGAGTCGACTCGCTGAGTGACTCCCTGCGAAAAAATTGACTCCATTTGAGTTACTTTTTTTCTACTAGTAAACTTCGACTCTCGGAGAGAATTCATACTAGTAAACTTGGGTCAAATCATCATTTTGGTCGAATTTGACTATATTTCACCCGTTTAAAAAAAGTGACTCAAGAGTGACTCTTAGACAAGTGACTCCACTCATTGAGTGACTCTGGATTTTGTCATAGTCACTGAAACCCAGGAATTAAAAGAATATAAAATTTAAAATCGGCGTTTTAAATGTAAGGTGTAATAATAAAATAAATATATAGGTTTCATTATCGTGTTTATGTATACATAACCGCTGGTTATGTCTCAAGATAGATCACGGTGATACCTCATACTTCTGTAACGATTCTTCCAACAAAAAATTTTAGAGATTAAACCAAGAGGTCCTTGGCGAGAGACAAAACTAATTTCCTAGCATCCTTTTGTTTTTGCTCTTTCTTTTCGACAGCGGTGGTGGTTTTCTTCTTCTTCACGGTAGTGGTGGTGGTTGGTTTCTTTTTGATCCGTAACCGACGTTTGTACATCCTCTCGAAACGTTTGAGTTCCGGGTGAGGATCCAGTCCCGTCTCGGACTGAAAGTAGTATGGGGATAGACGAAGCCTCAGTTCTTCCATGACATTCTGGAACGTCTCGTGGTATTCGGCGAGGGTGGCCATGATGTTTTTCTTGTGAAAACACACGCTCAACACCTGGTCGGCCGGATTCACCAGATTCTGAACATAGTACAGCATGTCAATCGGAATCATGTCCCGGTGTTGGTTCACATAGGTGGGATCCTCGATTCGATCAAACAGCTTGGCGTGAGGATCGGGATGGCGAACAATCACAAATTCGATTCTGGATCCGGGCTCCACAAATACTCCTCGACGTTTCATCTTGTCGGCCAGCTGCGCATGGGCAGGCCTCGATCGAGCATCATATTGCTCCCTCCACTGGGAGGCGTCTTCATGGGGTGTGACACCGAGATCCTCGAGCCGTTTGGTGAGCTTCTTGGGATCCGTGGGCGGGGCACGGATGGCATATTCCTTACCCAAGGTCTTGCTGACGATAAACTGCTTGATGCCCACCTCCCATCGAAACAAGGACAAGACCTCCTCATTGATCATGTCCAGAAGATGATCCAAAGAACTCCCTGCCATGATTCCTCGGATGATTTTTTCGTACACCTTTCTTACCCACTTGGCATTATCTCGACGGGCCAGCAAAACGCCACGGATAGTCAGTTTTTCCTCTTCTTCACCATCGTCATGACAGGTCAAGGCCATGTACCGCTTCTTGGTGAGGATCAAAAACTTTTTGTAAATCTTTTCTTCAAACACCAGCTTCATTGGGTCGGGAAAAATCTTGACTAGGTCCTTCTCGATATGTTTCGAATGTTCCCACAGCTTGGCGGCAAAGTCGGTCTGAGGAGGGAGGGGGAAGTGGCAGTAGATGGAATCCGTGTCGCCGTAGACAATTTTGCCTTGAAACCGACTGGAAACATAATCCGCAGCCTTTTGAATTGATATACGTCCCATGGCCGTGGTGCTCATGGCGCCGGGAAGAAACGGCAGGTACCCCTTCTTGACCCCCATGGCTCCGTACATACTGTTGGCCGACACTTTGTACGCCAGCTGCCGCTTGTCATAAACCTGGTACAGAGTCTCCAAGATGGACTTTTCTTCCTGGGTCAAGGTGGAAGTCTCTAGTTTTTTAGAGACGGTCTTCATCTGGTTCTTAGTGGCCTTGCGTTGTCGTAGGAGCTGGGTGAGGAGCATGGGGATGACGCCCATGGGCTCCTTCCGAAAACGGTATCGGAACGGTTGACACACCTTTTGTTTCGGCTTGGTCGCATGAACCGTGGTATCATGGTCGCACCCGATGTGATCCCACCATTCGATAATATGACAAGATTCGTCCGGGACGGAATCATCAATGACCAAGGTCGAGAAATCAATGTTATAGGCGATAATGGTCGTGGGGTACAGCGATGAGAAATCAAACGGGATGATCCAATCGTAGACGCCCGGATCTGGTGTAAACACCATGGCCCCCGAATAATGATCGGCGCCCTCGATCCATTTGGAGTCGCTTCCGAGGGAGTGAGAGGATTGGACCACAATCTGGTCATGAGTACATTGAAAGTAGAGCTGTGAAAAAACCTTGATCTGCTGGCCTTGGGTATAGAGGGTGAGGATGGGCACGCGACAGGTCTTGGCCATTTCGGAGAGTCCGATCCAGAGCTGAAGACGGTCAAAAAGGCGGAGGACAAGGGCCGAGTCTTGGACACAGTACTTTCCCACCCGACTAAGGAGTTGGTAGCGATCTTTTCTAGTGGTATCGAGAGACTGACGGTAACTGGCGAAGATATCCTTGGGGGTGATGGGATCCTTGGTGTCTCCGAGGAAGAATTCGGAGATGGTCTTGAGACGATAATTCTCAAATTTGTAGTCTCGACGAAGGACGGGGAGCAGGTCGACAAAGAGACGACCTTCGGTATCGAGAAAGAAAAAGTTTTGATGCGAGTAGGCGGCGCTGGCCCAGGAGATTTGGGTCTCGGGGGCATGACAGGGCTGGCCACGACGATCACGGAGACGCATCCCCATCTGATCAAAGGCGTCCATGACATTGATCTCAGGACGTTTGGCGCGGGTGATCATGTATGTGATGTCGAATCCGAAAATGTTGTAACCAATGAGTAGATTGGGGTTCTCTTCCTGAACAAGCCTTGTGAATCCCACGAGTAGGTCGCCTTCCGTCTCAAACGCACGGCAGACAACGTCTTTCCCGACGAGTGACTGAATGGGTTTGCCGAGCGTGAGAAGATACTTTTTGTAGTGGAGATTGTCCCGGGTGAGGACGGCCGAGATTTGAAAGACGACGTCAGATTCGATCTCGGCATCAGGCATACGGCTTGGATTCTGGGAGAAGACCTCGATATCAAAGGAGAGGACATAGGGAGGCGGGGCGGGACGTTCGTCGGCTCCGGGACAGGGGGAGACGTCGACGTAGGAACAGTGCGACTCACGCTGACAGGTGGTTTCTCGGACCAGGGATGCCGAATCGGATTTTTTTTTCCAGGTGAGCCATCCGGTAGAATCAATCTTGCGGAGGGTACAAAACTGAAGAACGGGATTGGCCTCATTCTCATGAATCTGAAGAAGACACTTATCGGAGCGGTAGCCGACCTGGATTTCCTTGTTCTGGAGACGGTAATATGCCTTTTTCCGCTGGAGATTCGTAGGAAACGAGATCTTTAAAAACGTAAAGGCGTTACAGGTCTGGTAAAAGTAGAGCTTGCGTTTTTGAGTGACACGTTCGATCTGACCTTTCCAGCAGTATGCACATTCATTGTTCTTACAATCTTTGGGATCGTGACGGGAGAGGAGACGGAGGATTTTGATACGGATCGCAGCCTCGTGCTGTGCATACTCCCATCCTTCGAGAGGAGAAATTTCGACATAAAAATAGGGCATGAAATCCTCGACATGGAGGCATACATTACGGTGTTCGGCATCGATGCCATAGAGACGGAGATGGAAACGCTGATGGGCATCCGTTTCTTCGTCCTCGGTACTCCAGGAATAAACACAAAATTCTTTCTTCATAAGGAAAAGGAAACGGATAGTATTTTCTTTTCTAATCATTGTTCATGTTAACGTCATTTTTCTTTTTTATGTTTTGAATAGACATCACGGGAAGAAGAAGTTATAATCATGTGAACTGGATTTGTTTAACTCCACGGGCCAATGTTTATGTAACTTGAATTCGAAAGTGGGGTTATCACTATATAGGACCCAACGGAAATATAAAAAGTTGAAGCTACACTAGTGTTAAAGTAAAGTCCAATTGCAGTGGTGGAGGCGGGTTGGAATAAAAAGTTTAGATCATAAGAAACATTGGAACCGGTAGTTATAGCCGCTGTGGTTGCAGAAAATGTGGTAGTATTTGAAGTAGATAGAGAAATAACGGAAGAAGATGTGATATTACTTGTAATCCGATCCGCTGAACCGGTAATACTCGTAAAAGTATAAAGGCTGCTGGTTGAACTACCAAAGTAAAGTGATTCCGTATGACTCGTTGAACTACAATTCGTCATTAATTTTCCGGTTAGACTATAAATCATGCTGGTATTTAATCCTATACTACCGATAACTAAAGTGTTACCTGTTGATGATATGGTTATCGAAGTTGAAACACGTTTGTAGTAGGGAGTCATAAAGAATCCTCTGGCAGGTGTGCTAGTGTTACCGGTTGTAGTGAGATACATGTTATAATTATCATATTCTATACCTCCTACAGGGGCGGTGGTGAATACCCCACTTGAGGAACTATTCATTTGTAGGGGAAGGACGGTGGTAGTACCCGCCGCCGGATAGATAGTACTGGTGGCCGTGATGGTGGAGGCATTGACTTTGGAGAAGTTACCAATATTGGCGGTACCATTCCCAATAGGACCCAGGAAGGAAGTGGTGGCAGTGATGGTGGAGCCATTCAC
>Ga0214919_10000657_pt1 | contig 58611 bp, 41 predicted proteins | sample LL1503_MetaG_FD_177994 | JGI IMG/M metagenome (GOLD analysis project Ga0214919, IMG submission 177994) | Freshwater microbial communities from Lake Lanier, Atlanta, Georgia, United States - LL-1503 | ecosystem: Environmental > Aquatic > Freshwater > Lake | place: USA: Georgia | collected... | reverse complement strand
GTCGCAGAGGAAGTGGCCGGCGAGGTAGTTGGCGATTCGCGGATCGAGGGCGCCGGAACGCTGCGTCCACTCTTCGAGGAAGGCGTGCATCTGTTCGAGCGTCACGAACAGGTGCTCGGCCGACCGCACCTCCGGCCGCGTGCCGGAGAGCGTGCTGACGGGGTCGACAAGGTCGGCCGGCGTGTAGGCCGCGCCGCACTGTTCACACGAGTCGCCGTACTGGTCGGCCGTCTGGCAGCGGGGGCACGTGCCGCGGACGAACCTGTCAGCCAGAAAGACGCCGGCCTTGGTGTCGTAGAGTTGCTGCACGTCGCGCGTGCTGATCAGGCCGCGATCCCGTAGGTTCTGCCAGATAGCACCGCACAGCCGACGGTTGGCGTCACTGTCGGTGGAGCCGTAATGATCGAAGCCGATCTGGAAGCCGCCGAAATCGGCGAGGTGTGCCTCCCGCATGGCGGCGATCAGTTCACGCTCGCTGCGGCCCTCGGCCTGGGCCCGGATCATGATCGCAGTGCCGTGCGTGTCGTCGGCGCAGAGATAAATGGCCTCGTGGCCGCGCAGCTTCTGGAACCGCACGAAGATATCGGTCTGGATGTACTCGACCAGGTGCCCCAGATGGATGTGCCCGTTGGCGTAGGGCAGGGCGGAGGTGACGAGAATACGGCGAACGCGGTCGGTCATGCTGGGTTTCTAGAGATGTCTCGAGGCGAACGGAACGGCGATTGTATGAGCGTGCGTGGCAAACGGGGAAATCGCGCGAAAAACAGGTGGAATAGGAAAGCAACCGGCGGGTTGTGAAACGCAAAATGGTCTTGTCCCAGTCGTGCGTGCAGGGCACCATCCCGGTCCGCGGTTGGCAGCCTTCCGGCGCCGCCGCCATTTCGACCAGCACGCCCACACACCAGACTCGCCGGAGCCTACGGATGATCAGGTCCTCGCGACTCCTCTTCCGAATGACAGCCGTGATGGGGCTCGTGGCCGTGTGCGCTTCACCGGCCCGCGCCAATCCGGCGGCTGTCGCCGCCGGCGATGTCGTGCTCCTCAATTTTTCTGCGTCGTGGTGTGGCCCATGCCGACAGATGGCGCCGCTGGTGGGCGAAATTACGGCGGCCGGGTGGGTCGTGCGGCACGTCGATGTCGATCATGAGGGTGACCTTGTCCGCCGCTTTGGCGTGACCGGAGTGCCCTGCTACGTGCTCTTGGTCAAGGGTCAGGAAGTTGGCCGCATCAACGGCGCCACGACCCGAGGCGAACTGGAAACGCTGCTGGCCAAAAGCCGGCAGCCGCTGGGCCTTGCGCCCCTGGCGGCATCACCGGCCGCCACCTCCCTGGCAGGCATCCCGGTGCCGGTCACGCCAGCTGGAGCGCCGCTGTCCACCGAGCCGAAGGCCGCTCCGCAGACCACCGGTGCCGCGATCGTGACGGCCGTTCCACCCGCCGCCGCCCGGCAGCCGGATCGACCAGCGGCACCGCGACTCAAGCAGCCGGTCGCGCCATCGGGCGCCGATCAACGGGCGATCGCCGGCGGCCCGCAGCTTGATCCCGCCCAGCGGGCCGCGCTCGAGCGGCGGCTCATGGCCTCGACGGCGCGTCTGCTCGTCGAGGATTCCCAGGGCGTGTCGCGCGGAACCGGCACCGTGATCGACTGCCGCCAGGGCGAGGCGTTGATCCTCACCTGCGGCCACATCTTTCGTGATTCCCAGGGCAAGGGCAGGGTCGAGGTCGACCTGTTCGGCCCAGATGGCCCGCGGGGTGTGGCAGGTCAGGTCGTCTCGTGGGATCTCAAACGCGACCTCGCGCTGGTGAGCATCTTTACCGACAGGCAGATCGAACCGGTCCGTGTCGGCGGTGCTGACCACAACACGCAGCCAGGCGCATCCGTGGTGACGGTTGGCTGCGATGGAGGCGACGACCCGACGATCCATCACAGCCGCGTCACCGCCGTCGACAAGTATTTGGGACCGGCGAACGTGCAGGTTGCCGGTCAGCCCGTGCAGGGACGCAGCGGTGGCGGGCTCTTCGCGCTCGACGGCACGCTCATCGGCGTCTGCAACGCGGCCGATCCCGCCGACAACGAGGGCCTTTTCGCAGCACTCCCGACGATCCACGAGCAGCTCGACGAGGCCGGCCTCGCCTTCGTCTATCGCAGCGTCTATCCCAGCGGTGGCACGGGCGACGTGGCCGCCGTCTCGTCGGGGCCCGCGCTCCCGAGCATGCCGGCGGAAATGCCACCGGTGTCGTTCGACCGTCGCGACCGCGCCGATGCCCTGCCCACCGCCGCCACGGCCCCCACCAGCAGCCCGAACGGCGCCGGCCCCGGCGCTGCCGTTCCGCAGAAGCTCACGCCTGGCGAACAGGCGTTGATCGATCATGTGTGGCGACACGACGGCGAGGCCGAGGTGATCTGCATCGTGCGACCCCGCGGGGCCGCGCAGGCTCCCAGCGACGTGTTCGTGCTGCAGGGAACCGGTCGCGAGTTTGTCGAGCAGCTTTCCAAGGCCAGCACCCCCACATCTCCGTCGCCCGTATCGCAGGGCGGACATGCCGCTCCGCACCGAGCCGCCCCCGCTGCAACGCGGTCGGACGTGGCCACCCTGCCCGCGACCGAACTCACGCGGTAGTCTGCGGACATGCTGCAATACCTGGTGCGTCATGGCGAAAGCGTCTCCAACCTCGAGGGACGCGTGCAGGGACAGGAGGATATCGAACTGTCGGACCTCGGCCGTGCGCAGGCGCGGCAGGTCGCTGCCTGGAGCCGTAGCCTTTCCGCGTCGCCGCCCGTCGCTCAAGCGTCGATCGGCGAAGTCTGGTCGAGTCCGCTGCGGCGGGCCCGCGAGACGGCCGCCGAGATCGCCGCCGTTCTCGGTCTGCCGCTCATGCTGGAGGAAGGGCTCTGCGAACTGCATGCCGGGATTTTTCAAGGTCATCTCTGGGCCGATCTGGAGACCGAGTTCCCCGACGAGGTGGCCCAGTGGCGGTCGGGCGATGTGCACTACGTGATTCCCGGCGGCGAGTCCCGTGCGCAGCTGGCGGCCCGCGGCCGTGCGGCGATCGAGATGCTCGCCGGCCGCGATACCCCGGGCATGATCGTGGTGGCGCACGGCGGCGTGCTCACGGCGGCGCTGGGCAGCATGCTGGGCCGCGAGCATCCGCTCCTGGCGGCGGCGGCGGAGCGTCCGTTCACGAAGCTGCCGGCGCTGGCCAACTGCTCGGTGACGCAGCTCGAATGGCCCGGGCCGCGGCTCGTGTCGTTCAACGAGACGGGGCATTTAATGTGATACGTGACGCCATGGTGCGGGGCTTCTTGGAGACCGGTTCGGTGGGCTTTCCCCGGATTTGCATGGCACGTTGGATGGCATTCAAACCCGGAGTCCCCCGGCTTCCGCCGGGGGCTTGTATGGAATCGGATGTATCCGTGAGGGGCTGCCCATGTCCCGAGAGCCGGCGTTGGCCGGGCACCGATCCGTCTCAGCGGATTGGTCGGCGAAGGCAGGATGCCGAGAGCGCGGCCGCCATCGAGTGAGCGAAGGGCAGCGGGCACCGATCCGTCTAAGCGGATTGGTCGACGTAGCGAACGTCCGGCGACGGGGCATGGGCAGCCCCGAACCGCGGCCATACCAACGGCGTGCCGCGTCGCCTCTACTTCCCCACCACCTCGATCGTGACGGGGTCGGCGTTGACGCTGTTCGCTGCGCCGAGGCCAGAGCGGCCCGTGGCGCGGATCGTCACGCGGCCGCGGCCGAGGAGTTCGGCCGGCACCTCGATCGTCGTGTCGCCTCCGGGGGTTCGGCCCAGCACCCGCCCCATCGAAAACACCGCCACCCCATCGAGCCCATCGCCGCCCACACGCACCCGCACCGTTCCCGCGACGCTCACGCGGGCAGGCGCGACATCGAGCGTGAGCGTCTTGCCATGGTTCGCGAACCGCACCGGCAGCACCCAGCGGCCCTGCGATTGAACCGACGATGATTCGGTGGCCACCACGCGGAGTTCGTGATGTCCGTCCGCCAGCTGCGCCGTGTCGAGCGGCAGGCGGTCGCCGGGGCGGCACTGTGCCAGCTGCACGCCATCGACGAAGAGCGTGAAGTGGTCGACGGCATCAGTTGAGGCCGAGCCGTCCAGCGGCGACTTCTGGCCCGCCACCGTCGCCCTTGGCAGCAGCTCGATCGAGCCGGAGAGCGTCGAGTTGACGGCGATTTCTTGGCCGTCGCCCGCCGTCACGACCTCCACCTGCGGGATCGTGGCCCAGGGACGACAGAGCGGATCGCCCACCACCACCAGTTGATACGGGGATTGCACCGACTGGTAGAAGGCCTCGGCCAGCGTAGCGCCGCGGGCATAGTGCAACTGGATTGCTGGGTGTGGAAACTTCGCCTGCAATGCGTAGGGCTCGATGACGGCGCCGCTGGAGCCGGCGGCACCGGCGCGGATGAACGCGGAGAGCGGCGTCTGGCCGGCCGACGCCGTGAAAATCCCCCCGCAGCTGGTGAGGTTTTCGCAGATGGCGCCGGGCACGATCGTGCTCTTGCTCGCGGGCCAGTCGAAATCGGGCGACCCCATCATCAGCCCCGCCACATCGCGTTTGGCCGCCGGCAGCACGCCGGAAACGACCTCCGCTTTGACCCCGAGGGTCTCGAGTGCCTTTACGATCGATGGGAAGGCTGGGCTGCGGGTCTTGGTTCGCACGTCGTCGTTGGTCACGAAGTAGATCGTGCCGGGTGGCTTGGTGCCGTCAGCCGCCGCCGATGCCTCCAGTCCGCGAACGATCTCGGGCACCGAGTTGCCCCGTCCGGCCGTCACTCCCAGCATCACCGAAAGCAGGTAGCGGTTGCCGGCCACTTTCACCACATCACCCTGGGCGTCATAGCGATGCCAGCCCTGGAAACCATCGGTCGACTTCGGCACGCCCGCGGCATCGAGCGGCCGCCAGTAGCGGTTGCTCTGCGGATCGAGCCAGACCGGCCCCTTACCGCTCCGCACCGCGCCGAAGAGCATCGTCATGCCAGTCAGCGAGCCGGATGGATACTTAAAGAGCTGCTGCGAAGCGAGTGCCTCGGGCATCTCCTCGGCGAAATCGATCCGCCAGGGAAAGTCGCTTGAATAGACGACGCAATGGATCTGGGGGGCGAGTCGACGGCCATCGATCGCCTGGAGCACGGGGTCGAGCAGGTCGCTGCGAAACGTGGCGATGCTGATGCCTTCGGTGCTCTCCTGCCACGGCAGCATGAGCACGTTGATGGGGGGAATTCCGCGCAGGGCGGCATAGGCGTTGGCCACCGCAACGCTGTCGGGGCTCGAGGCATTGACGACGAGAAACAGGTTCTCGGGGCCTCCGCCCGCCCGTGCACCGGCTGCCCATGCCGACGCCAGCAGCAGGCAGGCCACGCGATAGAGAGACGGTTTCAGACGCGGTTTCATGGTGGATGCCGGGGCCGGGGGAGGTGGTGCGGCAGGACGTTGCCAAAACAACAGGACCGTTGGCGGGTCTCGATGCATTAGACTATTCCGCGAAGGAGTCTGCATGAGCGGCTTGCATCGGATGCACTCACACATGATTGCCGCGGCCCTGCTGGCGGCGGTCGCGTTGCCGGCCGTGAGCCGGGCGGAGGAGCCGCCGGCATTCTCCGGTCCGCGGGCGTTTGCGCATCTGGAGGCGATCTCGGGGCTGGGGCCGCGGACGAGCGGTTCGCCAGCGATGGTGAAGCAGCGGGCCCTGTTGGCCGCCCACTTCCGTGCCGCGGGCGGCGTGGTGCACGGGCAGGCCTTCCAGATCCGTGACCGGCGCACCGGTGCACCGGTGCATATGGAAAACCTCATCGTCGAATGGCATCCCGAACGCCGCGACCGCGTGCTCATCGGTGCCCATTACGACACCCGTCCGTTCCCTGACCGCGATCCCGTCGATCCCAATGGCGTGTTCATCGGAGCGAACGACGGCGCCAGCGGCGTGGCGCTGCTGATGGAACTGGCCCGCGCGATGCCCTCGCTGCCGGGCCCCGTGGGCGTCGACTTCGTACTCTTCGATGCGGAGGAATATGTCGTTGCGAAGCGCGACCCGTATTTCCTGGGATCGACCTTCTTTGCGCGGCAGTATGTGGCCGAGCAGCAGGCCGGTCGGCAGCAGCACCGCTACCGCTGTGGCGTGATCGTCGACATGGTGGCCGACCGCGACCTCGAAATCTGGCAGGAGCAGCAGAGCGTCACCTGGCCCGACACCAGCCCGATCGTGGATGCGATCTGGGCCGTGGCAGCCCGCCGGAACGTGCGGCAGTTCGTGCCCCGTCCAAAATACACGGTCGAGGATGATCATGTGCCGCTGCGGATGATCGGCAAGATTCCCACCTGCGACATCATCGACTTTGATTATCCGCACTGGCACACCACGCAAGACACGCCCCGACAGTGTGCGCCGGAGTCGCTGGAGGCCGTCGGCGGCGTCCTGCTGGAATGGCTGCGCGGGCTCGAGTAGCCGCCGCGTGCTGCTGAGCCGTGATCACGCCGAGGATGCAGCGATCGATGCAGACAGGAATGCCGACAGACGTCCATCCTCGACGCGAGCCGTTGACGGTGCCGGAGTGCGGCGTGATGGGCATGTCGATGCGGGTATCGCTGTGGCTCGTGCCCGAGGGCGCCGACGTGCTGGAAGGGGATCGCGTGGTGGAACTGCTCGTCGGCGGAGCGACCATCGACCTGGAGTCGCCCGTCGCGGGCCGCCTGGTGACGCAGTTCGTCGACGAGGATGACGTGGTGACCCCCGGCACGGTGATTGCCGAATTCGAGGCTGTCCCATGACGCACGGGCCGACCGAAGCGGGCCGGCTGGGCCGGTTGCTGCGCGACCGCCTCGACACGGCTGGTCTGTTTCACGGGACGTTGAACGGCCGCGGCGTGCTGTCCCTCGCGTTGGCCGGCGCGGCCGCGATGTTTCTCGTGCAACCACCTGCCGACTGCTGGATGCTCGCCTGGCTGGCGCCGCTGCCGTGGCTGGCGATCGTGCAGACCGACCGTCTCTCGGCCGCGCACCCGTGGCGGAGCCTATGGCTGGGCGGCTTCTGCCACTGGCTGGCCGCGATTCATTGGCTGCGGCTGCCACACCCCGCGACGTCGATCGGCTGGGTGGCACTCTCGGCCTATCTGGCCTGCTACCTGCCCCTCTTCGTCGCGATCGCCCGCCGGCTGGTGCATGGCTGGCGGTGGCCGCTGGTGGTGGCGGCGCCCGTGGCATGGATGGCCTGCGAGCACCTCCGCGGCTCGGTGCTGGGAGGCTTCACGTTCGGCGGACTGGGACACACCCAGTGGCGATGGACCACGCTCATCCAGGTGGCTGACTGCATGGGGGCGGTTGGTGTGGGGGGCGTGGTGATGGCCGTGGCTGCCGGTCTGGCCGAGTCCGTCGCCGCGGTGGCATCGCGCGACCGCGTTCGTGCGGCCGTCCTGGCGGGCCTGGCCGCCGCCGTCGTGCTGGTCGCCGCCATCGGCTACGGACACTGGCGGATTCAGGGCGAGCCGCAGCCGGGAGGCCCTGCGCTCGACGTGCTGCTCGTACAGGGATCGATCGACACCGAACTCAAACATGATCCCGATGCCGCCGGTGATGTGGCACGGCACTACGACGAACTCACGATGGCCGCGCTGGGATTGGGAGCTGGAGCTGGAACGGGTTCGGATGCTGGTTCTGTCGCGGGTGACGCGGTGACATCGCGTCCCGACCTCATCGTCTGGCCGGAGACGATGTGGCGCTGGGGACTGCTCGACATCGATCCCGACGAGGTGCTGCCCGAGAGTGTCGTCGCGCAGACGCTCGCCGGTCGGGATGCGACAGGGACTCCCGCCGACCGGCAGGCGGCCTGTCGTCGCGTCCTCGAGCAGGAACGGCTCACGCTGTTGGCCGCCTTCGCGCGGCGGTATGGCACGCACTGGTTGGTTGGCCTCGACAGGCAGGTGGTCACACCACACGCCCCGTCCGGCGCGAAAAACTACAACTGCGGTCTGTTTCTCGATCCCGAGGGCGTCGCGCTGGCGTGCTACAGCAAGCAGCACCCCGTGATGTTTGGTGAGTACATTCCGCTCGCCGAGCGGTTTCCCTGGCTCTACCGGCTCACGCCGCTCCCGGCTGGCCTGACGGCCGGCACCCAGCCGGTGGCGGTGACGATCGCCGGCTCGCGGGTGGCGGTGAACATCTGCTACGAGACGGCCCTGCCGGAGGCGGTGCGGACGCTGGTGCTCGAACTGGGCCGCCAAGGGGGCCGGCCCGACGTCATCGTCAACCTCACCAACGACGGCTGGTTTTGGGGGTCGAGCGAACTCGACATGCACCTGACGGCGGCGATTTTCCGGGCGGTCGAGGTGCGGACGCCGCTGGCGATCGCGGCAAACACCGGGTTTTCTGCCTGGATCGACGGTTCGGGCCGGCTGTTGGCCAGGGGGCCCAGGCGGGCTACTGGCACCCTGCGGGCACGTGTCAGGCCCGACGGCCGCACGAGCCCGTGGCTCGTGTGGGGGAGTCTGCCGCTGGGGGCGTGTGTGGCGGTTGCAGCGGTCGCACTGCTGTCGGGATGGTCCCGGCGAGGGAGGTTGCAGAGTCGTTGACCCGCCTGCCGATCAAGGCGTAGGCTGACAGGAGCGGGCGGGAAGCGGTCCCATGCCGCCCGTTGAAACGTCGCCATTCCGCGAGCGCAGTGGTTCGACCATGAAAAACGTCCTCGGCAAGATCTTCGTGTTTGGTGTCTTCGTCATGAGCTTGATGCTCATGAGCTTTGCCGTCGCGATCTATTCATCGCACGTCAACTGGCAGGAAGTTGCCAAGAAGAAGCAGGAGGACCTGGACAAGCTCAAGGCCGAGGAGACCAGTCTCAATCAGGAGATCACGCGGCTGACGGCGAATGTCGCCACTTCGGAGGCGGCCCGCGACCAGGTGATCGCCAAGTTCCAGCAGGCGCTCATCGAGAAGGACAAAGAGCTCAGGACGCTCAAAGACGCCCGCGATGACAAGCTGTCCGAGATGCAGAAGAAGATCGCCGATCTCGCTACCGTCGAGGCGGACCTTACCCGGGCCCGGGAGGAAGTCACGAAACTCCAGGCCGAAGTGCGAGACAAGCAGCAGAAGGTTGACTCGCAGGTGACCCGAGCGGCGGAGATCGCCGGACAGTTGCACGAAAAGGAGTCGTTCCTCGAGATCGCCAACGAGCGGAAGGCACAGCTGGAAAAGCAGGTCGCCCAGGCCCGCCTGCTCCTGAAGCAAAACGGACTGTCACTCGACAGCCTGCCGAAGGACCGCGTGCCGACGATGAACGGCGTCGTCATGGCCGTGGCAGACGACGCCATCGAGGTGTCGCTGGGCTTCGACGACGGCCTCCAGACCGGCCACCAGATCGAGGTCTATCGCAACGACGAGTATCTTGGCCGTGCCATCGTGAAGAGCGTGAAGCCCGACCGGGCGGTCGCCGTGCTCGTCAGGGAATACTCGCGGGGCATCGTCCAGCGGGGTGACAAGGTCACCACGCGACTCAAAGCGTGATTCCGCGGCCGAGATGCCGCCAGACTCCAAACCATCCTCAATACCATGGCCGACGATTCCAACCCCAGTGCTCCGCGTCCGCCGATGAACGTCTACACGGCGATGCTGCTGCTGTCGTTCATCGCCGTGTCGAGCGGCTGTCTGATCCTGGCATTGGACCTGTTTTTCCGGCGGATGCCGCTGCCCTTGAAGCCTTAGCATCGGACGCCACGGGTGTCTCTATGTTTGGCTGGCTCCGGTCCCGACGACGCCGCTCGATCCGGGCGCGGCCGTGGCCGCCGGTCTGGAGCGACATCCTCAGGCGAAACCTGCGGCAGATGCAGTGGCTCGCCGATGACGAGCGGGAGCGGCTGCAGGCATGGATCGCCGTCTTCGTCGCCGAGAAGCGGTTCGAGGGCTGTCGCGGCATGGAGATCGACGACGAGGTCCGCGTGTCGATCGCCGGCCAGGCCGGCCTGATCGTGCTGGGGATGCCCGACGAGTTCTTCGACCGCCTGCAGTCGGTGCTCGTCTATCCGGGCGACTATTTTGGGAAGCGGTCGACGCCGCTGGACGGTGGCGGTGAGTTGCTGTGGCAGGAACCGCGGCTGGGTGAGACCTGGAACGGTGGCAGCATGGTCCTCTCCTGGCCACGGGTGGTCGAGGGTGGCCGGCTTCGCGACGGACCACGAAGCGTGGTGATCCACGAGTGTGCCCACGCCATCGACCTGCTCGACGGCGAGATCGACGGCGTTCCGCCGCTGGCATCGGCATCCGCACAACGCGAGTGGACGCGGGGGATTCTCGACTGCCGGGAACGGTTCGCGGAGGCGCTCGACGAGGGGCGGTTCGTCGCGTTCGACGACTACGCCGCCGAGGGGGCTGGGGAATTTTTTGCGGTGGCGAGCGAGTGTTTCTTCCAGGATCCGCACCGGCTCCACCGGTACGACCGCGACCTCTACGCGCTCATGGCCGAGGCGTGGCGCCAGGACCCGAAGTCCCGCGTGCCGGTGCAACGGGCGAGGTAGCGGCTGGGTCGGCCGCCTCGGCGGGGGTGGGCGTGCCTGTCGCACGTGGCGCCAGGCTCACGAGCATGCCCGACGAAGATGCCAGCAGCAGCCGGTCGGAGTGGATGTTGACCACCGGCAGGGTGAACGGTCCAAGGCAGAGCCGCTCGCGAGGGGAGCCATCGGCAAGGTCGAAGGCGGAAAGCTTCCCCAGTTCATCGACGAGCCACACCCGGCCGCCGCCGACGGCAAGGATTTTGCCGGTCAGGCAGGTCTGCCAGCGTTCGACGCCCGTCTCGGCGGAATAGGCGGCGATCCCCAGATCGCCGAGCGATACGACGACCGTGTCGCCGGAGAGAAACGGCCCGGAGAAGGCAGGCCCTGGCAGCACGGTGTGCCAGGTCAGCTGCAGCTCCTTCTTATTGTTGACGGGAAGGTCGATCCGCGCCAGGTCGCCCGCCGTCGTGGCGGCGAAAATACTGCGGTCCCGCACCACGGGAGACCCCGCCGGGGGATTTTCCAGCGAGAATTCGAGCCGCCGCCAGTCCAGTTCGCTGGGCTGAAGGGTGACCAACAACCCGTCCGATGTGCACCAGAGCACGCCGGACGTCAGTTGGATCGCCGCGAGTTCGACGTGGTTATTGCCGCCGGCATGGATGGCGATGGGCGTGAGGCTCTCCTTCCGTTGCCGCTTGGTCTTCGTCTTCTTGGCGGCCTTCTTGCCAGTCGCCGCTGCCGCCCGTTTGTCGTCTGCTGTCGTGGTTTCCACCGGTTGTCGCAGCGGATTCACGGCGAAGCGATTAACGATACCTGGCGAGCTGGGCACGTAGGCCCAGTTGCCGATCACGGTTGCGCCGCCCGAGACGATCTCATTGAATGGCTCTTGCCAGCGGAGATGGCCAGTCGAACGTTCCAGGCCGGTGATGCCGCGGTCATGGGGAACGACGACGAGATCGGGGCCGATGCCGGCCCGCGTGGTCGGGCCGCCACCGGTGCCGACCCGCTGGGACCAGAGCAACGACCCGGGCCTCGGAGCACCTGCCGCCGGGGAGCCCTCGCCCCAGGGGGCGGCCTGCACGGCGTGGACGGTTCCATCAGAGGTCTGGGCCACGACCAGCCCGTCTCCCACCACCACCTGATCCAGGCTGTAGCCACTGGCCACGTAGGGCAGCTGCAGGATCCACTCCCGTGTCAGTCCTGCCGCGTCGGCGGTGAATTCGTCGGCGGCCGTGCCGGCAAGGCAGGACTGCCCGACGGCCTGGATCGGGGTGACGGCCGCGGAAGCGACCGCCAGCAGCAGGAGCAGGCTCAAATGGGCTCGAGTGTGAATCCTGGCGATCATGTCAGAGGCCTGATTCTCAAGGATGAGATTCTCAAGGACTGGGCATCGGAAGCGGCGGGGCTGGGTTCCCGCCATTGAAGCTTAGCCCACGAAATCATGGTCGGCGAAACTGCTAAACTGCAGGTCTTCCGGCGCGATCCCCGAGGCCCGTGCCGCACCCGGACGAGCGTGACACAACGAGGCACCATTGCCGATGCGGCAGGACCCCCCCACCGATTCCAGACCCACCCCGCAGGCCGATCCGAAGCGGACCCGACCAAGTGATCCTGCGGCCGTTGTGTTGGGGTATCTGAACTTCTCGTCCGGGGCCTTCGATCCGACCGTCTGGCGGGCGATGAATGACGTTTTTGAGGCTGTGGAGTCGGCCCCCGAGACCTCCGCGACCGCCGCCGGCCCGATCGTGGAGCGGCCCGATGCCGCGACCCGCGTGGCCGCCCTGCTCGCGGAGCGGTTGGCGGCGCTCGCGGCAACCGAGGCCGCATTTCGGGACGCCACGCAGGCCAGGGCGGTGCTCGACCTGCTCTTCTCCCGACTGCTGCCGGCCTACCGCGCATTCCACGGCGATCTGCTCGAACATCAGCCCACGGGTGGTTTCGAACGGCCCTTCTTTCTGATGGCGGCAGCACAGGCCATCCTGGCCGGTGATCTGGCCAGCGACGTGGCTGGTGCCGATCTCGACGCCATCGTGCGCCAGGCGATCGGCCGGCTCAACGACTACGTCGGCTGGCGGCCGGTGGCCGTGCTGGAAAACGGCCAGCTCTCGGAGCCCTATCCACACGAGCGGGTCCGGCCGGTGCCGCTGTTCATCCGCGGAGCGGGTGCCGCGCACGGCCGTTACCGCCGGCTCGTGGAGGATGCGATGGCGATCCTCGAACAGGCGCCGGAACCGCTCCTGCGACAGGCCGACTTTGAGCTCGCCATGCTGGAGGAACTGGCATTCGATCCGCGCGCGTTTGATTTTCTGCATCCCGCAGCGAGTCGCCCCAACTATCTCTTCGGCCTGTGGGATCCCGCCCGCATCGACGGTCAGGGCTGTTACCGGCGCATGGTGGTGCAGCAGGCCACCCTCGACGGCATCCTGTCGTGGGCCGAGGCGGCGGTCGAGTCGCCTGCCGATCTCGGGCCTGAGCGGCAGACGCAGCTGCGGCGCGAGTCGGCGGCCGTGTTGGCGGGCGTTATCCTGATGGCCTCGGGTCTGTCGGGTCACGGGCCGGGAGCGAACTCCGCGAGTCTGCCGCTGGCCGACCTGCTCCCGCGGATCGCCGGCTACCGCGACGAGTTCTACCGCTGGCTGATGACGCAGTTGCCGGCGGATCATCGGCAGGTTTTGGACGAGGAGACCAGCCGTCTGCGCCAGCCCTTCGGTGGCGTGCGGCGGCACATCAACAGCCTGCTCGCCAGCCGGCGGGCGCGACAGGTGGAGAGCGTGGCGCTGGCGGCCGTGCTCGCGCGACTGGGCCGGGCGGACGGCGCGGAACGGATGGCCGGCATGGTGCCTGCGGCGTCGGCCCGTATGGCGGCCAGGATCACCAGTCGCGTCGTGGCGGCGCAGCAGTCATTGCGGCAGGCGGCAGCCGCCGATGAGGGCGTTTGCGCGAGAGAAAGCACCGCCGCACTCGATCAACTCGATGCCGCCACCGCGCTGCTCATGCGGGCGGTGGCCTGCGGCGCGGTGGTCGATCCGTGGAATATCCTCGGCCTGGGCGGACAGTTTCCCCTGCACGAACCCGGGGGTGAGAGCCTGACCGATCCACGCGTGGATGATCTCGTGGGGATCACGGAATCGATTCTCGACGGGTATGCCGCCGTGTGGCGACAGGCCGCACTCGACGGACCGCCGGCTGCGGCGGCGCGGGCAGCGGACGCCGGCGAACACCTCGGTGGCTGGTGGGATCGGTTCGCGACGACGACGGTGTCGGGCGTGCCGCATCTCTCCGGCCGCGAGGTCTACGACTCGGCCCGGGAGGTGATCGCGGCGCTCACGCGCCGCCGTGAGACCGCACCTCTGCCGCCGCCGCCTGGCTTCTGGCGGGAGGAGGTGGCGTCGTTCTCGTCGCCCGAGACGCACGCGCAGGCCACCGATTGCCTGCTCCGCGAGGGGGATCTCGACGGCGCGATGGGGCTGCTCATCCACTGGGCGTCGTTGCTGGAGGGCCCGGCAATCGACCGCTCCGGCGTCGTCTGGATGGGGGAGGCCGTGCGATGGATGACACGTGCCTGCGCCGACCGATCGGAGACGGCCAGGCTCCGCGTCCGCCGGTTTATCGAGCTGATCGAGGCCAACACCAGCGGTGTGACCGACGTGATCGAGGCGGCCGCGACCGGTCGCGAACCGGGGGATGGCAGGCGGCCGGCGCGAGACGCCGACCGGCCCGACGGCCTCCATGACGACTTTGCCGACGAGCAGACAGATGACGATGACAGCGGCGAGGAACGCGTGGCGTCGGCCTATGAGTCGATGGTCTGGCGCGACTCCACTGACGACGGCGTCGATGGTGGCATGCTCGATATGGAGGGCGGCGGCGGTTCGACGCTGGCGGGCGTGGCGGCAGTGGAGAGTGCGGCCGAATTCATGATGGGCGTGTTTCGGCTGCTCGCGGATGCGGTGGTGGCGTGGTGCACGAGCGATGCGGCGGCAGGCACGAGCCCATCGCAGGCTGAAATCGATGCCGTTTCCGGCTGGCAGCATTCGGTGCGGCGGCTGCGACGCACGCTGATCCGCGCGGCCGCCACGGTGGCCGGTCGCGATGCCACGCCCCCTCCGGGGATGTCGCCCACCGAGTTCGACAAGCTGCGGTGGCACCGTGATGCCGCCGCCGAGCAGATGATCGAGGCGGCATTGCAGGCGAGCGAGACGCTCTGGATATTGTCGGCGCGGCTGCATGGGGCCGGAATGCGGAGTGGGGGTCAGCCGCCGTCGCGGGGAGGCCGCACGGGCAAGGCATCGATTGGCAGGCTCTTTGCGGCGCTGTTCGCGGGCGAGGCGGAAGCGACGCGGGATCAGCTGGCCCTCGTGCGGAGCAGGCTCGTGGGCACGATGGTGCTCTATGTGCCGCTCGCGCGTGGCGGTGATCCCAAGCGGATCGTGCTGGCGCGGAGCCGGGAGCGGCTGCTGACGCGGCTGGCGGCCTGTCTGCCGCGGCTGGGACTCGTGGCGGAGACGGCCGAGATGGTGCACCTTGCCAAGGCGCTCGAGAGCCGGCGGCCGCGGGGCGCGGCCAGCGTGAGCGAGTTCGACCGCGTGTTCGAGGCAGGGACCAAGGCGCTCGTGGAGCGGATCGTGGAGACCGCGACGGTGGCGGAGGCTGGCAGCGCGAAGCAGGAGCCTGCTGTGGCCACGCAGCGGATCCTCGACGGCCTGTCGATGCTCGTGCCCCGCCTGCTCGACACCTGGACGGCGCATGCCCGGCAGCTGCGGCTCTCGGTGCTGGAGCGGGTCCGTGACGACGAGTCATTTGCCACGATCCGGGAGTTCGTCGAACGCTATGGCGCGGGGCTCTTCACGCAGCAACTACTCTCGCCGCCGTCGCTGCGTGGCATCCTCCGCGGCGGCGTGCGGAATTTTCTCGAGCATCTCGTGGACCGCGCGGCGGGCGAGCCGGACGACATCGAACTATCCGACTCCCCAGCGCCGCAGCGGCGTCCCACGCGGCTGCTCGAGGATCTCGCCAGCGGTGCCCTGCCGATCAAGCAGGCTGCGTCGCGGCTGCGGCTGGTGCTCGAGAGCGTGGCGGAAAACCATTCGGAATACCGCGACTGGAACTCCACGACCACGCAATCGGATCGCGGTGAATGCCTGCACGTGCTGCTCGACTTCCTGCGAATCAAGGCGGAGCATGAACGCATCGCGTGGACGCTGCGGCCGGTGAACATGGCACATCGGGTGCTGGCGCGGCGGGCTGCGGTTGAGGCGGCCGAAGCCTGGCGGGGACGCATGCGGGATGAGACCGGCACGACGGCCGAGAGCCTGGTGGAGCGGCTTGCGCGGCTGGAGACGCACTGGGGCGTGCGGCTGGCGAGCGTGTCGGATCGGGTGCGGCGGCCGTTCACGATGCCGCTGGAGCAGGATGAACTCGAGGCGTTGGTGGATCCAGCCGTGCAGGAGCTGTTCACGGGAAGCCCCGCGGGAGCCGGCGGCAGGCTCGAGGCCTGTGCCGAGAAATTTTTGGGCGTGGCTGGTGGTTCGGGCGTGGAGGTGCCGGCCTGGCTGGACCGGCTGACGACGGCCGTCGACCGGGCGATCGAACTGGCCGATGCCGGCCTCACGCCGCGGGCTGCCAACGGCCCGGCGCCGATCCGCCTGCCGGAAGCCCTGCCGTGGGCACCGCTGCCGTGGGATGCCCTGCACGCGGCGCTGGCGAAGTGAGGCGACAGCAATCATGAATGCACGTCGTGCAGACTCTTCGTCGCGGCCTGGCGTGGCTGTCTGGCTGGCCGGCACCATCGGTCTCGAGGCCTACGGAGCGATGGCCGAGCGGCTTGCGTGGGAGGTGTCGGAGCCGCATGGCCGGCCGCCGACGCTCGTGCTCTACGATCTCGCGCCGTCGATCACGATTGGGAGGCTCGGGTCCCGTGCCGACATCGCCCTCACCGATGATGAGCTGCTGTCGCGCGGACTGGAGGTGCGATTCGTCGGTCGCGGCGGTGGAGCCGTGCTGCATGGCCCCGGTCAGATTGGCATCAGCATGTTTGCGTCGCTGGCAGATCTGGGGCTCGGTCCCCACGCCGTGGGTTCCTATCTGGAGCGGCTGGAGTCAGGGCTCGAGGGGGCCGTCCGCAGCCTGCGGTGCGGCGCGGCCCGGGATTCCCGGATGCACGGCATCTTCGGCCGGACCGGGCTGCTGGCGGCCGTCGGCGTGGCCGTGCGGCGGGGCGTGGCCTGGCACGGCGGGTTTTTGAACATTCAGCCCCCGCTCGAGCTTCACCGCCGGATAAAAAGCGTGCCTGTCGCCGCCGGGGCCGGAACGCATACGATGAGTTCGGTCGAGGCCGACGTGCAACGCCGGGTGCGGCTGCAGGATGCCCGAGCGGCGCTCGTGGAGCACGTCGTCGACGCCTTCGAGTTTCCGCAGTCGCATATCCAGTCGGGATTTCCCATCGCGATTCAAGTCAACGGATCGGCACCATCGGAGCGCACGAGAAGTGTCGGATAACAGCATGGCCGGATCGTTCGGTTCTCTTCCGATCGTCACAGTCGACGACGCCGTCGGCCAGAAGACTGGCTGCGGCTCTTCCGCAGCCGCCGAGGCTGTCGCGGCGACGCTGCAGCCATCCCGCCGGCTGCCTCCCTGGCTGCGGCGGAATCTGGAGCCGGGCGGCGGCCATGGCGAGACGGCGCACCTGATCGCCGAACTCGGCCTCGAGACGGTCTGCTCGTCGGCGAAGTGCCCCAACCGGCTCGAATGCTGGTCGGCTCGCACCGCCACGTTCATGATCCTCGGCAACGTCTGCACGCGGCCCTGCGGCTTCTGCTCGGTGCCAAAGGGAAAGACCGAGGCGCTCGAGCAGGACGAGCCCGAGCGCGTGGCCGAGGCGGCGAAGCGGCTGGGACTCAGGCACGTGGTGATCACGAGCGTGACCCGCGACGACCTGCCTGATGGCGGCGCCGAACATTTTCGGCTGACGGTGGAGGCGGTGCGGGCGGCCACCGGTGCCACGGTCGAGGTGCTGGTGCCGGACTTCATCGGCAAGGATGGAGCGATCGAACGGCTGATGCAGTCGCGGCCCGAGGTCTTCAACCACAACACGGAGACGGTGCCGCGCCTCTACCGCACCGTGCGCGGCCGCAAGAGCCACTATCCGTGGACTTTGCAAGTGCTCGCCGACGCGAAGCGGTGCATGCCGACCGTGAAGACGAAGAGCGGGCTCATGCTTGGGCTCGGCGAGACCCGTGACGAACTGCTCGATGTCTTCGCCGACCTGCTCGACCACGGCGTCGATTTCCTCACGCTCGGCCAGTATCTGCAGCCGACGCTCGACTCGCTGCCGGTGGAGCGGTATGTGCCGCCGGAGGAGTTCGACGAGCTTGCTTCAGTCGCACGCGGTATGGGGTTCAAACGTGTGGCCAGTGGACCGCTCGTACGGTCGAGCTACCACGCCCGCGACATGGCCGAAGACGGCATGATCGTGGGGTAGGGGGCGTTGCCGCGCTGGCCACGGTTCGGGGCTGCCCACGCCCCGAGAGCCGGACGTTCGCTCCGGCATCCTGCCTGCGCTCACTCGATGCTGACTTCGCTTCGGCATCCTGCCTACGCTTGTCAGCAACGCCGGCTCTCGTGGCATGGGCAGCCCCTCACGGATGATTCAGAGTCTCATACAAGCCCTGAGCGCAAGCGACGGGAATCCGCATCGCGACCTCTCCGGGCTCGTCACCCCTCACTCCGCCTCTTCGAGGCCGTGCTCCTGGAGTTTCTTGCGGAGCGTGTTGCGGTTGATGCCGAGCCGGGCGGCGGCCTTGAGCTGCACGCCCTTGCAGTCGGCGAGCATCTGGGCGATGAGTTCCCGTTCCACGCGGCTGACGATGCGGTCGAAGAGGTTTTCATCGTCGGGGCCGGCCGTCGCCATGCCCTGCTCCACGAGGTCCCGCGCGAGGCTGTCGAGATCGCCTCCTCTTCCAGGAAGGGAAACCGTCGGCCGGTCGCCCGTCATCGCCGGCGGCAGGAGGTCGAGCGTGAGTTCGTCGCCGGTAGCCATCACCACGCATCGCTCGACCACGTTCTGCAGTTCGCGGACGTTGCCCGGCCAGTGATACTTCGCGAGCGCCGCCGCGGCCTCCTTTTGGATGTGCACGACGTAGCGGTCGTTGGCCTCGTTGTAGTGTTCGAGGAAGTGGCTCACCAACAGCGGAATGTCCTCGCGGCGGGCCCGCAGCGGAGGCAGGTAGATCGGCACCACGTTGAGACGGTAATAGAGGTCCTCACGGAAGTTCTCCTTCGCCACCTCATCGAGCAGTTCGCGGTTGCTCGCAGCGATCACTCGCGTGTCGACGCGGATCGTTTCGGTGTCGCCCACCCGCTCGAACTCGCGTTCCTGCAAAACTCGCAAGAGCTTCACCTGCAGCTTCGGCGTGGTCGAGTTGATCTCGTCGAGAAAGATCGTGCCGGTGTGGGCGGCCTCGAACCGCCCGGTGCGGTTGGCGATGGCGCCGGTGAACGAGCCGCGGACGTGGCCGAAGAGTTCGCTCTCGAGCAGGCTCTCGGAGAGAGCCCCGCAATTGACGCGGACGAAGGGACCGCTGCCCCGAGGCGAAAGCTGGTGGATCGCCTTGGCGACCAGCTCCTTGCCCGTGCCGGTCTCGCCCACGAGCAGCACCGACGCATTCGACGCGGCCACCCGCCGCGTCATGGCGTAGACCTCCATCATCGCCGGCCCCGACCCGATCAGGCCCTTGATCGGGGAGCTGGTCTCGTCACCGTGTTGGCCTGGGGTGCGCAGCATCGGCGGAGACGGGGCGGGCCTTCCTGGAGGGCGTTTCAATGACGTCGAGGACCGCGCCGGCCACGGCACGGTCGGTCGGCGCAGTGAGATGATTGTACCGTGCGTAGGCGGCCCGGAGGGGACCGCATTCGAGGAGCACCCCGTAGCGGTTCACGCTCTCGGCAAAGCCCGCGAGAGCCTGTTTGCGCGACTCGGCGGGCAGTTCGGCCCGCTCCGTCTCCCCCAGAAGAGCCTGTTGCGCCCGGCTCGAACCGATGGTTCCCAGCAGGGCCGCGGCCGGACCGAAGAGATCGGTGGGGCTTCCTGGCTGCGGGCTCTGCATGAGCGCGAGTCGCGCCGTCGTCTCGGCGGCCGCCACGTCCCAGCCCCGGCGGCCCAGGTCGGCCAGCAGGGCCAGACTCTGTGCGGCCCGAGTCCGTCGCTGCGTCGCGCGGGCCTGCCGCGCCGCGGGCGCGACGGCCTGTGGGCCGGCCACCTGGGCCAGATGGTCGGGAAACCGTGGCGGTCCGATCAGCTTGCCGGTGACCAGATCGATCCGCGGCATGAAGAGACTGTCGAGGCGATCGATGATTCCGACGCAGTCCAGATCGGAGAACTTCAGGAGCAACTGCGTGAGGAATTTGCCACGGGCGTCGTCATCGAGCGGGTCGACCACCACGAGCACCGGCGGCACGTCGCCCGTTGCCTGTCGTTGGATGAACTGCACCGTCTCCAGTGCGGTGGGCCGGACGGTGCGCGCCGCAATCACAACGAGCACCGTGTCGACGCTCGCCCGTGCGGCGAGGATCGCGTCGCGGCCCGAGGCGACCTTCTCAATGCGGTAGCCGAACCGGGAGAGATTCGTGGCCAGTTCTTCCCGCACGACCTCGTCGGGGTGTGCCACCACGGCGATCTCCTCACCGGTGCTGGTGGCAGCCTGAAGTAGGATCTCGACCACGCGGCTCGAGCCACGGTAGGGCGGATCGCCACCGGCCTGGGCCAGGGTCCGCGCCGCCTCGAACTGCAGCGTGGCATCGGGCACCGCCAGCGCTCGCAGCAGGGACGCCCGCACCGCGGGGGTGAGGGCAGCGGCCTTCTCGGCAGCGGCTTGTTCCTCGGCCGCCCTCTTGCCAGTCGCCGTGTCACCAGTCGCTTGGTCGTCGGTCGCTTGGTCGTCGGTCGCTTTGGCAACCGCGTCGGCATGAGCTGCCGCGATCGCCCGGGCCGCCCCAGCAGCCGCGGCGAACATGCCTCGCGAAGCCGCGATCTCGAGCACGTCGGCCGCGGCCTCGTAGTCGAAGCCCTCAGGTCCCGTGACCGCGGCCTGGAACTGTTCGGTGGGCACGCGGTCGAGCGCTGTGAGGGGATCGCCGGCGGCAGCGAGCAGCGATTCCAGCCGCGCGAGGAGCACGAGGCGGACGGCGTCGGGGTCGGTGGCGTCCAGCGCCGCAAGATCACGTGCCAGATGGACTGCCTCCTGCGTGCGTGCTGCCTGCGGCGACAGATTCACGCGCTCAAGCCGGCCTGCCTCTGGATTCCAGACGAACCGTTCCACCGTCTTGCCAGCGGCGGCGAACGCCGTGGCCGGATCGAGCACCGGCTCCATGATCAGGTGGTCCGGGGCCGGGAGGCCGTCGATCGAGAGCACGCGGTCGAGCCGGCGGGTGAGCATTGTGATCGCTGTGCCGGGGCCCGGCGGCACCGTGTCGCCGTCCATGGCATCCGCCGGCAGCATCCCGCGGGCCGCCAATTGTTTGAGCACGCGGTTCGCGCGATCGCGTACCGCCGGGGGCGCGTCGGCCACGAGTGCCGGCGCCAGCAGATGCTCGGCGACGAGGGCGGCATCATCGTGGGTGACACTGGCAGCGAGCGCCTCGATGACGCCGGGCCAGTGCTGCACGTCGTCGGAGCCGAGCCATGCCAGCAGCGGCTGCCTGGCATCGGTGCCGAGCGTGCGGATCAGCTCCCGGGCGAGCTGCCGAGACCGCTTCTGTGCCGCGTCTTCGCTCTGCAGCAAGTCAACGAGCACGGGGAGGGCATCGACGCCAGCTCGCGCCAGCTGGTCGAAGGCGGCGGCCCGCGTGGTGGGCTTGTCGCTGGCGAGTTCGTCGGCAGCCCGCTTGAGCCGGGCGGGATCCCGCCGCCGTGCCCGCGAGGCTTCACGCATCGCCTGCACGACGGGCCGCACGTCTTCGTCACGGTCGCCGAGCACACGCTCGAGCCGGCGGAGGCTGGCGGGATCGGCGGTGTCGCCCAGATCGGCGAGCAGATCGAGCCGCTTGTCGCCCGCCTTCTCCACCGCATCGGCGAACTTGGAGAAATAGCGGGCGGCGACGTCGTAGGCCTCGACGTCGGCGGCCCGGATCGCGGCATCGAGCAGCGCCGGCGGGGTGGTCCGCGGGGGAAAGGCGAGTGATTCGATCACAGCTTGAGCCAACGGATCGGGCATCGGCCGCACGCCATCGGCCGCGCTGGCAGGAGCCACGCCGACCGTCGCCAGCGCAACGACGCACCACACCGAAGCCACTCTGAAAACGCTCGTCGCCACTCGCCACCCCGCGAAAGGCGCGGGCGGCGGCTCCAAGTTCTCAGGCGAGCCGGCGGTCCCACGCTGCTATCTGGTCGGCAACCTGCGCCGGCGCGGTGGAGCCGAAACTCACCATCCGTTCAACTGCCCTGGATGCCCCAAGTGCGCTGCGAAGCGAGGCGTTCCAGCCGGCATAATCCTGCAAAAACTCCTGATCGGTAAGCTCTGCCAGCGACACCCCCCGGGTCATCGCCCGGCGGACGAATGTGCCGACCAGCTCGTGGGCGGTCCGCTGCGGCACGCCTGCCCCGATCAACGCCTCCATCAGGCTGGTGGCGTCGAGGTGGCCACGGTCGATCGTAGCGGTCACCCTTTCCCGGTCGAACGAGCTCCCGGCCACCAGCGGCGCGGCCACGCCGAGCACCGCTTCGAGCGTGTCGATCGAGTCGAAGATCGCCTCCTTGTCCTCCTGGAGGTCGCGGTTGTAGGCGGTCGGCAGGCCCTTCAACAGCACGAGCAACGACTGCAGGTTGCCGATTGATCTGGCCGACTTGCCGCGGATGAGCTCCAGCACGTCGGGATTGATCTTCTGCGGCATGATCGAGCTGCCCGTGCAGAAGCCCTCCGGCAGGAGGAGGAAACTGAATTCCTGCGTGCTATAGATCACCCACTCCTCGGCCCACTGGGAGAGATGGACGCCGGCCAGTGCAATCACGAAGGCCAGTTCGCAGACGAAGTCGCGGTCGCTCGCGCCGTCGAGGCTGTTGGCCGCCACAGCCGCGAAGCCGAGCGCGTCTTTCACGTGGTCGCGGTCGATCGGCAGCGTCGTGCCGGCGAGCGCCCCCGAGCCCAGCGGCAGCACGTTGGTGCGCCTGCGGCAGTCGGCAAGCCGCTCACGGTCGCGTTGCAACTTCTCGCACCAGGCGAGCAGTTGGTGCGCCGCCAGCACCGGCTGCGCGCGGCGCATGTGGGTGTAGCCGGGAATGATCAGCCCTTGCTCGCGGACGGCGAAGCCGAGGAACGCTCGCTGCAACTCCAGGAGCCCGTGGTCGATGCGGTCGATGGCCCGTCGGCAGTAGAGCCGCAGGTCGGTGGCCACCTGATCGTTGCGGCTCCGCGCGGTGTGCAGCTTGCGGCCGGCGTCACCGAGGCGGGCGGTGAGGGCCGCCTCAATGTGGAGATGGATATCTTCCTTGGCGGCGGTGAACTCGAACTGGCCGTCAGCGATCTGCCGGCGGATCTCCTCGAGCGTCTGCGAGATCGCGTCGGCCTCTGGCACCGACATCAGTCCGCACGCGGCCAGCATCCGCGCATGGGCGATCGAGCCGTCGATATCGTCGTCGGCCAGACGGCGGTCGAACGAGACGCTCTCGGAGAACGCCTCGACCCGCTTGTCGGTCGGCTCACGAAATACGCCGCCCCATGCCTTCTGCGGACCTTGCGATGCTGCCACGGAAAATCCTCTCGTAAGAACTGGGACGGTCGGGCTCCTACCGGGAGCATCCTATCGTCTAACACTTTCAGCGACGGTTCGGGGCTGCCCATGCCCCGTCGCCGGACGTTCGCTACGGGCATCCTGCCCTTCGCTCACTCGATGCTGACTGCGCTTCGGCATCCTGCCTACGCTAGTCAGCAACGCCGGCTCTCGGGACATGGGCAGCCCCTCACGGATGCACCAGGCGGAAATTCCATCTATTCGTGCTGCCGTCATTGAGTCCATGCCTATTTGTACTTCCGATCCTGGGGAAATCCATTCATGCGGCTACCGCCGCGGCGGCAGGTCGGTCGGGTACATTGCCCACATGACGACTCCCGACGAACTGCTGTCGCCCACCGGTCGGCTTGCCGCCCGGCTCGCGGGCTGGGAGTCGCGGCCGCAGCAGATGGTGATGGCCAACCTGATCGCCGAGGCGATCGCCAACCGGCAGCACGCGATCGTCGAGGCGGGCACCGGCACCGGGAAGAGCCTGGCCTACCTCGTGCCCGCTATCCTCGCGGCCACCGCCGATCAGGTCGAGGGAGAAGCGATTCCGGCTCCCGCTGCATCTCGAGTCGATGATGAGCCAGATGCAGCCGACGAGGGAGCAGCAGGCGAGAACGCGGCGGGCGGTCCCGGCACCAGACGCCCCCGGCGGATCGTGATCTCCACGCACACGATCGCGCTGCAGGAGCAGCTCGTCACGAAGGACATCCCGCTGGTGGCCGCGGTGATGCCACGGGAATTTTCCGCCGTGCTCGTCAAGGGCCGTCGCAACTATGTGAGTCTCAGGCGGCTGGCGTTGGCCCGCGAACGGGCCGGCAGCCTGTTTCCCGAGGAGGGGGAACTTGCCCAACTTGGAGAAATCAGCGGGTGGGCGAAGCAGACGGCCGACGGCTCGCTGGCCGATCTCCCGTTCGTGCCGCACGATGCCGTCTGGGACGAGGTGGCCAGTGATGCCGGCAACTGCATGGGCCGGGCCTGCCCCACCTACAAACAGTGTCATTACTACGCCGCCCGACGCCGCATGGCGCATGCCCAGGTGCTGATCGTGAACCACGCGCTCTTCTTTTCAGACCTGGCGTTGCGCCGAGGCGGTGCGAGCCTGCTGCCCGAATACGACGTGGTGATCTTCGACGAGGCCCACATGGTCGAGGGGGCGGCAAGCGACCACCTGGGCGTGAGCCTGTCGAGCGTCGCCGTCGATCGCGTGCTCTCCAAACTCTACAACGAGCGGACCCACCGCGGGCTCGCGGTTCATTATGGGCTCGAAGAACTGGAGCTTTCGGTGCTGCGGTGCCGGCGGGCGGCCGAGGATTTCTTTGGGGAAGTTCGCGCGAAGCTTGCCGACCGCGGGCCGTCGCCGTGGCGGGTGACCACGCCGCACCTCCTGCCCGACACGCTCGGCGACTCGCTTCAGGGGCTCGGCCGGCAGCTACGGGCGGCTGGCGAAAAGATCACCAATCAGGCCGAACGGCACGATTTTGTGTCGCTGGCCGACCGGCTCGCGGGGCTGGCCGGCAGCCTCGACATGTGGCTGGGGCAGAACGAGCCCGGCTGTGTCTGGTGGGTGGAGGCGCACCGCAGCCGGCGCGGGTATGAGCGGCTATTGCTTTCGAGCGCGCCTGTGGATGTGGGTGCCATGCTCAAACGCGAACTCTTCGGCCGCGTGGGCACGGTCGTGCTGACGAGCGCCACGCTGGCGGTGGGGGGACGGCGCCGATCGGATCCAGATGACGTCTTTGATCCCGAGTCTGCGTCAGCGGATGCCGACTACGCGTTTCTCAAGCGGCGGCTGGGTGTGGCAGAGGCCCGTTCCCAGCAGCTGGGCAGTCCGTTCGACTATGCACGGCAGGCGGAGCTGATCCTCGTCGATCGGCTGCCCGACCCGAGCGCACGGGATGCGTATGATCAGGCCGTCGTCAAGATGATCCGCCGCTACGTCGAGCGGAGCGGGGGCAGGGCGATGGTGCTCTTCACGAGCATTGCGTCGCTCGCGAAGGCTGCGGGGGCTTTGGCCGGCTGGTGCGCTGGGAAAAACTACCGGCTCATCAGCCAGTCGGACGGCTTCAACCGCTCGCGGATGCTCGCCGATTTTCGGGAGGGACCGGGGAGCGTGCTCCTGGGCACCGACGGCTTCTGGCAGGGGATCGATCTGCCAGGCGACCAGCTCGTCAACGTGATCATCACGAAGCTGCCGTTCGCCGTGCCCGACCGGCCGCTGACGGCCGCACGGATCGAAGCAATCAAGGCGGCCGGCGGCAACGCCTTCGCCGAGTATCAGCTGCCGGAGGCAGTGCTCAAGCTCAAGCAGGGTTTTGGACGGTTGATCCGCACGGGCTCCGATCGCGGCTCCGTGGTGATTCTCGACCCACGGATGCTCACGAAGCCCTATGGGAGAATCTTCCTCGACAGCCTGCCGCCAGCCCGTGTCGTGGTGGAGCGGTACGCGTAGCGGCGTCCAGTCTCTATCCCAAGTGGCGGCATGAACGTTTGGATGGAAAAGGCCACGGATCCACTCCTCCGGCCACGCCTATCCTCCAGCTATCCGAAAAACGCGGCCTAGGCATCAAGCAGGCTGCCATCGACCCAGACACGCACGCCCTCCTGGCGGGCGTAAGCCGTCGTCTGCGGTGAGATTTTTTCGCAGGCCACGAGCGGGATCGTGGGCAGCCCTGCCTTGACGAGGCAGGCCGCCCGCCGGGCAGCCCGCATCACGTCGTCGGCGTCGACCGTGTAAGACACTTCGCCGACAAGATAGGTGGTCTTGCCTTCGACCATGCCGGTGGCGACGACGTCGGTGCGGAGAAAGTCTTCGACTGCGGCCTCGGCGAGCTTCGGTTCGATCTGGTCGAGAAGATCGGATGCCTGAATGACTCGCCCCTTCCGCAGGAACCGGCCGAGGTATGCCGGCAGCCGGTCGCGGAACCTGAGTTCGAGCAGCGAGCCCTCGTGCCGATCGGAGCGGATGACCAGCTGGTTCAGGATCGTCGAAAACGAAGTCATGTTCACAGCAAGTTCTTCGACCCGGGATTCGGTACGGCCTTGAGCCTGAGCGAGTTCTTTGACCTGAGCTTCGGTACGGCCTTGAGCCTGGGCAAGTTCCTCGACCCGGGCCTCGGTACGACCTTGAGCCTGGGCGAGTTCCTTGACCTGGGCTTCGGTACGACCTTGAGCCTGAGCGAGTTCTTTGACCTGAGCTTCGGTGCGGTCTTGTGCCTGGGCGAGTTCTTTGACCTGAGCCTCGGTGCGAGCTTGGGCCTGAGCCAGATTCGTAATCGCAGATTCCAGGCGGGCGGTGGAGGCTTCGTTCGATTGGCGGAGGCTGCGAAGATCCTCTTTCGTTGCGGCGTTCTTGGCCTCTTCAAACATTGTGCCGAGTGTCTGCGCGAAGCCCTTGGCCCCTTCCTCGCCGAGGACTGCGCGGAACTGCTCGTAGATCATCAGCGTGTTCATAAGGGCTACCATCGGTGTCGTCTCCTGAATTGTAGCGATGTCGGTTCGCCGAAGCACGATGCACTTACATAATATGTACGCGCGTATACCATATCAAGAGAGGGGAGACGGGCGGGCAGATTCTGCGGTGGACAAGGGCTTCGCCGTGCATGACCGACCGTCTGCAGTCCGCTCCGATACTCGGCGGTATCATAAGTCTGGTCAATAATCCGCGGAGCGCGCGGCCTCTGGCGGCTTCGCATGAAAAACAACGCGGAGATTCTGTCGATGCATAGACGCGGAACAGGCCGGACCGTCATTGCGATTCTAGCCGCAATGGTTTGTTGGAGTGTCGTGGTGCCGAGCCTCTGTACAGGCGATGAGGCCAATCAGACCTTCGCCCCGGCCGCGTTTGGCGCAGAGTTCCCAGAGTTGGATGGATGGGCGACGGGCGAGTGGTGGAAAAAACGTCCGAACCAGCAGCCGTTTTCGCTTGATGTTCCGCGTCAAGACGTGATCGCGTTCGCAATCTATACGGTGACGGCCCCTCCGGTGAGTGGCGTTCCGGACGCCCAGCGCGATGCCACGCTCAAGCTATCGGCCCAACTGTTTCCGCTCAAACCGGGCGAGCCTCTTGAGGCCCGCCTCGAGATCAGGCGAGGCGATGCGTGGGTCGAGGTCGCTCGTTCGCCTGTGCACTACCCCGGCTGGGATGCTCACTTCCGCGTCAGGCCATGGGATACCAGTTGCGACCATGTCTACCGCGTGCGGCATGGCGACGCGGCTCTGTTCGAGGGCCTCATCCGCAAAGATCCAACCGACAAAAAAGAAATCACAGTCGCCGTGCTGTCCTGTAATTCGACCAAGACGCCTGGCCCGCGGAATGAAATCGTGGCGGGCCTGCGGGCTGCCGATCCCGACCTGCTCTTCTTCGCCGGCGACCAGTCGTATCGACACGAACAGCACACCTATGCGTGGATCGAATTCGGCCTGCAGTTCCGTGATGTCATCCGCGACCGGCCCACCGTAACGCTCCCCGACGACCACGACATCGGCCACGCGAATCTGTGGGGAGCGGGTGGAATAAGAGCCCTTCGGACCGACGGTGCTGATGGCGGCTACTTCTTCCCGGCCGCGTACGTGAACATGGTGCAACGGCAGCAGACCTGGCACCTGCCGGATCCCGTCGATCCGACGCCCGTCGAGCAGGGCATCGGCGTCTATTTCACGCGTTTCGTGCTGGGAGGCGTTGATTTTGCGATCATCGAGGACCGGAAGTTCAAGACTGGTCCGGCCGGAAAGATTCCCCAACTGGGACCGCGGCCGGATCACATTGACGAACCGTCGTACGACCGCAAGGCGATCGACCTGCCTGGTCTGGAATTACTCGGCGATCGCCAGATCTCCTGGCTCCGTGGATGGGCCGAAGAGTGGCAGGGAATCCGCGCGAAGTGTGCGCTGTCGCAGACAGCATTCTGCGGGGCTGTTCATCTGCACGGCAAGCCTGGCAATCGTCTGCTGGCCGATCTCGACTGCAACGGCTGGCCTCAGTCGAAACGCAATGAGGCCTTGAGGATTCTGAAGCAGGCCCAGGCAACGCACCTCTGTGGCGATCAGCACCTGGCGGCCGTGGTGAAGCATGGCATTGATGCTTACGGCGATGGCCCCTGGTCGTTTGCTGGTCCGGCCATTGTTAACACGATCTATGGTCGGTGGTGGCATCCCCTTGATGAGAAGGCAGGCACGAATCCGGTGCCTGGCAGCCCGCTCCCATGGACCGGTGATTATGAAGACGGCCTTGGCAATAAGATCTCGATGATTGCCTACGCGAATCCTGACGATGTGAAGGACGAAAAGCAGCGGGGGGACGGCTACGGGATCGCACGGTTCGACTTCGCCGATCAGTCAGCCGGCGAGGGAGGCACGCTGACGTTCGAGTGCTGGCCGCGATTCCCGCGACTCGGAGCGAACGGCCGGCCGACACAGTACCCCGGCTGGCCTGTGCACGTGCCAATCCGGTGAGCCCGCGGGCCCCAACTTGCCGGAACACGCTGCACGGCGGGCCGCAACGTTGTTTGAGAGCAAGTTCTGCAGCATCTTCTTGTCGAGGCTCAGGGCAGTCACCGAAGTGCCCGAGTCACTTCCGTTCCTGGTAGTCGGAACTCGCCACGAGGTCGCCAGAGTGGACGTTCACGAACCAGGCCGTGGTTCCGGAGGGGAGCGAGGCTGTGACGAACCATTCGTCTGCCCGTCGCTCCATCATGGCAGGCGACTCGGTCCACGTGCGATTGCCCGTGAAGCCGCTATCGGTCGTCGTGATCAGTGTCGCCCGGTCGAGAGGCTTCGTCGAGGCGAACTCGACCCGCACGGTGTCGCTCGCCACGGTCGCGGCGGTCTGCACGCACCACGGCTTGCCGTCACGCACGATGCTCTCGGCAAACGCATAGCCATGCGGCGGCTTGAAGTTGTGCCCGTGCCCCATGCCCGGGACGAGTGAGACCATGTGCGGGCCGGGGGCGGCCCGGTAGCACGCCGCCTGGCAATCGAGCGGACAGTGCTGGTCCTGCGGCAAGGTCGTCCGCACGGATTGCGGCCGCTGGCACGAGCAGGACCACGATCCGGAGCGACAGAAATCGCATCATCTGCGACGTGCCCCGGGCAACCCATGTCTCATTCCCGGCTCCTCCCGCGTGCGACGTCGGCCTTGAGTGTGAGAGCGAATCCGATCTCCATCACTTCGGCGTGATGTCGATATCGAACACGGTGCCGCTCCGCGGCACGTCGCATGTCAGCGTGGAGCTGCCCGTGCAATACTCCTTGGGGATTTTGATGCCCGCCAGCGCCGGCGGCAACATGACGTTGCTGGTGCCCTCGTCGTCGGGTAACGCGATCGACACGCGGTATGTGCCTTTGAGGATGCCCTTCATGCCCGGCTTGAAGTACATCACGTAGAGTCCCTGATCGTTCGTGACGCCAACGGAGGGCGTCGGATCCGCTCCTTGTGGCGTGAACACGACCTGCACCCCCTGGGGAACTGGCTTGCCGTTGATCTTCAGGTGCCCCGTGACGCTGCTGCGAGGTATCTCTCCCCGGCACCCTGCCAGCATCAGGAGGCAGCAGACGACCCATGCCATTCGTCGCCGCAGCGGCGAGGAACCTAAAGAATGAACCATGAGGCACCCCCGTGAAGCAGATGAACGAAAAACAATGGCTACAAGCTTGAACGGTGGAACACGGCTGGCTCTGTGCGTGGCAATCACTCGGAGACCTGAACGCTCTCGCCGTTTTTGATAGACAGGAGACTAAGCCAGACCTGTGGCGACAGACTGTTGAACGAAAGGAACTGCACCGATCCGTCCGCCATGGCTACGCCGCCCACCGAGGTATGCTCGGAACCGAGGCCGACGTTTGCGATATACCCATTGCCAGCAGGCAACGAGGCCTGATTGACGGCCCACTGCTGAGTACTCGTGACCGTCCAGGTGCCATTGGAAAGCGTCGGCGCGCTGCCGGCACCAGATACAGTGGCAGACAGCGCTCCGGCGAACCACGACTGACCGCATGAATTTTCAACGAGCATCACGGTCTTCGACATGCCATCGAGGAAGTCTCGGAAGCCCATCCTTTTCTTCCACGCGAACGCCCCGGTTCCTTCCGGTGTGTTGAAGTTGAATCCGCCAATGCCGTAGTTCGCGCGATAACAGGTCAGCCCCGACGTGTTCGTCTTGTGGAAGTCTTTGTTGAGCCTGACATTTGAGCCGACATTTGCCTCGTAAGACTCGTTGACTGGCCCGCCGACGGCAGCGCCGTTGATGATCAAAGAGCCCGTGTACGACGGGCAGTAGAGCGACTGGAGCCTTATGTCTTTAGACATCGCATCGGTGATGCTTCCGGCTAGGTCGTTCATATTGCTCGCACTCGTCCCCACGAACCTGCTCGTGGCCGAGGCCCAACGGTCATACAGTGCAGCCTCTTCCATATGAGGAAGGGTTTGCACGATCCAGCTGACGTATTGTTGCCAGCAAGTGTTGTAGATGTTGCCGTCGGAATAGATGAAGTTTCCGCCGGCCCCGTCGCCGTGGTAGGCAACGTAGGGAAGCTTGTTGTCGCCTTGGTTTGCGTTCGCGGAAGCGTAGCTGTGGAGTGCGAGGCCCAGTTGTTTGAGATTGTTGCCGCAGGCGTTGCGACGGGCGGCCTCACGGGCAGCCTGCACCGCGGGAAGAAGCAGCCCCACGAGGGTGCCGATGATGGCGATCACGACCAGGAGTTCGACGAGCGTAAAGCCCGCGGACGTTCGCCCGCGGCGGGTTGACTGCGTTTGCATGATGGCACCTGAGGACGAGGATGAAGAGGAGGAATGAACGACGGAACTCGTAGGAGCAGACAGTGGTGATTCAGTGATGATTCGGGGCGCTGGTCGATTGCCGCACGACCAACGTGGGCACGATCCGCAAGCTACGGGCGCGGTCGGTTGTGGTGCGGCCCTCGATGCGATCGAGCAGCAGGCGGGCGGCGTTGCGGCCGATCTCCTGGAAATCCTGCCGCACGGTCGAGAGACTGGGTCGCAGCAAGCCGGCCTCGGGAATGTCGGCATAGCCGAGGATGGAAACGTCCACGCCGATCGAAAGATTCAAGGCGGCGGCGGCTTCATAGACATGCGCGGCCAGTACGTCGCTCACGGCAAAAACGGCCGTGGCCCGATCACGCCCGCTCAGTAGTTCGCTGGATTCGTCGAGAGCCGCCTCGTTGCGGCACTCGATCTGCTCGCACACGACGGCGTCTTCACCTGCTTTGTTGCATGCGACCGCGTTGTGGGCTACGACCGCCTCGATGAAGCCCTGCCGTCGGTCGGCGTAGGTCGAGACCCACGGCTCGCCGCAGAGGATGGCGAGCCGTCGGTGCCCCAGACCGAGCAGATGCTCGGCGGCAATTCGGCCGCCGGCCACGTCGTCGGTGCCGCTGAAGTCGGCCCGTGTGTACGGTAGCGGTCGGTCCACGGCCACGAGCGGCACGCCCCGCTTCCAGACCTCCTCGAGATAGTGGTTGGGCACGGTCTCGTCCGAGGGCCAGAACACAATCCCATCGACTCGCTGGTCGAGCAGCCGGTGCAGGCAGCCCAACTCTGCGGCATCGGGGGCCGCCTCACCGCCAGTGTGGCTGAAGTGCATCACCGGCAGGCTGCCGGCCGCGACGAGGGTGTCGTGGATCCCCTCGATCAGATCGCAGCGATAGAGCTTCGAAGGTCGCACCATCACGCCGACAAGCCCGGTACGCCCCGTCTTGAAGGCACTGACGACACGGTTGGGTCGATACTTCAGCCGCTCCGCCGCCGCCAGAATCCGCTCGCGGGTGACGGCCGACACCTCCGGCGATCCGCGGAGTCCACGCGACACCGTCATCATCGACACGCCGAGTTCGGTGGCGATCTGGCGGAGATTGGCCCCGCCGCGGCCGCTGCGGTCAAGTTTTGTGCGCTTTGCTGGAGTCTTGAGATTCATCGCAGATTGTCCCGTGACATGTCTTTGAAAATCGCCCCTTGCCAAGACCCATTACCGTTAACGATAACAGTTCCTGGTTTGCGGTCAAGTTTCGGGCATCGACCAAAGCCAGAAAAGACGGAAAACGCTCTCACGGTCGTCAACTTCGGGCGGCCATCCGATACTGCGGCAGGGGGGGGCCCGAACCTCGATCCAGACCGAAGGGTTTTTATGCACCGTATTTGGCAGCGATTGTTTTCCGTCGTCGCTGTTTTCGCCCTCGGCGGCGTGCATCAAGCCTCCGTGGCGGCCGCCGAACTGGGCTCCGTGCCGCTGCCTCCGGCCGCGGGCGACCATACGGTGATGTGGTGGCGGGACGGGTTTCCCGCGCACCTGCCAAACGCCCCCTGGCAGCGGTGCATCCAGACCGGTCGGTATGGCTTCGTGCTCGACACAGCGGCGATGCGGGTGCCGCACCTTGGTCCGGTCTCTGCGACCAGTTACGCGAGCCTTGCACGTGGCGACAACGCAGCGATCACGGCGCTGTCCACGGCCGACCTGGGCCTCTTCATCGAAGCCGCCGGAGCAACCTACCGGTGTTCTGCCGGAGCGGCTTGGGACCGCACGTTCGGCCCACGGCTCATCGAGTCGGGCCGCTGGGTGCAGCGTGCTGACGTGAACGGACTGGTGTTCACATCGAGCGATGGCCGGCAGCTTGCGGCGGATGCCCGCTTCGAAACGATCGCCTGGCCCGACCGGCTCGCTCTCGTTCTCGCTGTGCGGCCGCCACTCGCGCCGATCGCGGCGGGAGACACCAGTTTCGGCCGGCTCGGCGGCGGGTTTGGGCTCGATGGCACCAATCATCTGGAGGTGCCGCACGCTCCGAGCCTTGATCCCGAACGGTTCACGCTTGAGTTCTGGGCATATCTCCCTGCGGACTTCGCGACGGCGACGAAGGCCGTGCCGTGGCTCGTCTGCAAGAATTTCCACGAGCAGGCCGACGGCAACTACGGACTTACGATCAACCCCCGGGGCGTGCCGCAGGCGGGACTCAACATCGGCGGCGGACGCGACAATCGCTTCACGGTCGAGGCGAGGGAACCGCTGGCCGTCGAGGCATGGAGCCATCTCGCCATGACCTACGATGGCGACTCGTTTCGACTGTTCGTCAACGGCAAGCCAGCCGGCGAAAAGAAGGTGGGCCGCCAACGGAAACCTGGTTCGCGTGGTCTCGCTTTCGGTCGGCGGCAGGATAACTCGGGCGACGGCTATCACTTCCGCGGCACTATCGATGAGATTCGTCTCTATGACCGTGCGCTCTCGGCCGAGCAGATTCGCAGCCGGTTCACGAAGCCTGAAGCAGCGATTGCCGACGTGGAGCCGACGTTTGCGGAATCGTTTCGCCGCGACGGTGAGGCGGTGACTAAGCGGCCGCACGTCGTCTGGCAGGACGCGAAGCTGGCTATCCGTCTCGATGCGGGAGACGCGCGGCTCGAGCGCCGGGTCGATCTGCCGCCGGCGCCGGCCGCTCTGCCCGCCCCGTGGCACGACGTGTCGCTCGCGTTCGACCCGGCCACGATGGCGGCATCGGCAGACGACGAGGCCGCATCAATCGTCGCCGTGCCTGTTGACGCCGCAGGCAAACCGGCCGGCGATCCGCTGCCGGTTGCTCGGGATGATGTCCGTGGCTGGCAGCGGATCAATCTCGACGCGGTAACGGCGATCCTGCCGGCTGTGTCGCAGGCGACACAGCAGCGGGCCGATGACGGGGCGGCCTTGCGCGACCACCGCAACGACGCCATCGAGCGGGTGCGACTCACCCTCAAGAACCCAGCCAATCGCGAGTCTACTGTCCGGCTCCTCTTCGAGAAGACCGCCGCCGGCCTTCGTGGCCGTCTCGGCCAGTCGATCACGGGGATGTCGGCGATCCTTCGTGACGCAGAAGGCCATCCACTCGGCATCCCGGTGCAACTCTCCAAGAACTGGCACGGCCGCTCGGGCGACAACCCCTACGAAGGCTACTGGTTTCATGGCTTCACGCAGTTGCGGCTCCCGGCTGAGACGACGGTCGACGTGGAAGTCACGCTCGCGTTCGCCCACTGGGGTGGTGTGCCGGCCGCCTCCCATGCGCAGCTCTGCCTGATCGGCTGGGGCGCGAATCAGCTCTGGGATGAGTCGGCGATGGGCTCGTGGGGCGAGTCGATCTGCTACGAGCCCGACCAGATACAGACCGGCTGTTCGGTCCTCGATGTCCGTCCGCTGATGGTGACGTCGATGGGCAACGACCCTGCCTGGGGCTGGACGAATAACGTGGGGGGAGGTGACTTTTTCAGGCTCTTCGACGGCGCTGGCCGCCGCGTGCCGCACGGTCGCATGAAGACAGCCTACGAAAAGCAGGGCCCGTGCCTCACTGAGGTCACCTATGCCGGCCAGGTCGGCGAGGAGATCGAGCATGCCGAGACGGTGAGCCTCGCTCGGACCGACGACATCGTCCGCGGCGTCTATTCGGTAAGGATGGACGTCAAGCAGCCCGTCGACTTCTCCCGGCTGGTGCTCTTCCAGATCGGTGCCGACACCTACAGCTACACGGGTGAGCGGAAGATGGCGGTCGGCGACGTAACGGGGCTGGTCCGCGAATGGGACACGCAGTGGGGTGGCGACATCTATCGCACGCAGCCGCTTGAGTGCACGGGCACGGTGCCCTGGGTGTCGCTTCACGAGGCGGTACGGCGACCGCGCGCAGAGAAGGGGGCCTGGGCGAACCGCGGCATCGTCATCCGAGAGTGGCGGGCCCGGCTGGGAGGCAAAGACGCGCGGCCGTGGGTGGCGGAGCGTGGTGCGGTCGTCGGTGGCACGGCGACCTCGACGCTCGACATCGTGCCGCCACCGGATGTCACGCAGCTCCTGCCGGGTGACTTCGTGGAGGCGACGATTGAGCACCTGGTGCTGCCGCAGGCGGCCGCGGACTATTACGGACCAAACGAGCCGCTGCGGGCGGCGCTCGCCACGATGCAAGACAGCTGGCGGCTCGTGCACCGCGAAGCGGTGGGCAACGCGCGGCGGGTGGAGATGCGCAAGGGGCGTCTCGTACGGCTCCATCCGGATGTGCGCGTGGCCGCGGAGGATGGCCGCGCTGAGTTCACGATCACCGGCGGGCTCGGATACGTGCCGATCACAATCACGGGCCTGCCGACGCACCGCGGCGGCGGGTTCACGATCGATGGCACGCCGTGCGACCAGGCCGTGCACGGCAACGACTTCTGGCAGACTGACTTCGATCCCGGAACCGGCACATGGAGTCAGACGGTGACGGTGCCATTGCCAGAATCCGCGGACCATACGATCGGGTTCGGTGCCACTGTTCCCTAGCGGTCCGCGTCGGCAGGCCGGGATATTGCCGTCGTCTATGAAATGATCGACCCCATCATCGTTCTCCCCGTGACGGCTTTCGACCTTGAATGAGAGGGCTCCCATGACGAGTCAGGCAAACCGAGTGACGGTTCGAAAGCGTGTCAAACGGCGTCTGACGGCCGCTGAAGTGAAGCGGCATTGCCGGATCATCAAGGATGTCGTTCGCGAAAAGGAGGCGATCGTGGCACGAGGCCGGTCGGTGCTGGCGGCGCACGATCGCCCGACGCGCGGATCCTGATGCTCTCGGACTCCACGGAGATGGTGTATGATCCTGGAACTCCCATGCCATCCGCGAGTCATCCCCCCCGATGCATCGTCATTGCCGGGCCGAATGGTGCCGGCAAAACAACCTTCGCGCGGGAGTTTCTGCCCGAAGATGCGCGGGTTATGCACTTCGTGAATGCTGATCTTATCGCTGCAGGGCTTTCCCCGTTAAGACCTCAGGCTGCGGCCATGGCAGCGGGGCGTATTTTCATCGCGGAAATCGAACGGCTGGCGGCAGGGGGTGAGGACTTCGCGTTTGAGACGACGCTGAGTGGACGGGCGCATCTGGACCGGCTCCGACGCTGGAGGGATGCCGGATACCGCCTCGAAATGATCTTCCTTCGACTGTCCGCGCCGACCGTTGCGGTGCGGCGCATCGCTTCCCGCGTACGGCAGGGTGGTCATGACGTGCCCCGGGCAGACGTGCTGAGACGGTTTTCCCGAGGCTGGGCAAATTTCCAATCCGACTATAGGTCGCTCATGCATGCCTGGGCCGTGTATGATAACTCGGGGTCCTCGCCGCGATTGTTGGAGCGATCCGTATGAAGAAGAGTGGTGTAAAGAAATCCGCTGGTGAGTCAACGTCTCCAAGAACCTCACCCCAGTCGTCGCAGAGCTTCGCGGAGGCCGTCGGCCGTGCGCTCAGAAGATCGGCTCGGACAGCCCGTCGGATTGCCCGCATGCATGGCACGCCGGTCTACATTTGGCGAGACGGCAAGGTCGTGGCCGAGAAGCCGTGAAGATCAACGCAGGTCGAGTTCGGCCCAGGTCGTGGGATCGCTCTCCCACGGGTATTCAGGCGGCGCGAAGGCGGGCACGCGGCCGAGTCGCCGGTCGATCACCGCCGCGAAGAAGCCCAGCCGCGAAATCTCCAGCGGATCCCAGCCGGGGAGCGCCGCTGCGGTGATCTGGGCATCGATCTCCCAGCCATCGGCCGTGAGCTTGCTTTCGATCGGCACCGAGCCAACGGGGAGGTCGGTCGGCATTTCGCTCGTCCGCGGGATGACGGCGGCAACGGCCACCGGCCGGTCGGCGCTGCGGCCACCGCCGGTCGGCAGGAGCGCGAGCCGGCGGCAGTAGCGGCCGGCCCGATGGCTGTCGCCCGTGGGACGGGTGGCGATCCAGAGATGGAGGCCGTCGCTGTCCTCGGGGCGGGTCGGCTGGCACCACCGCGTGGCTCCCACGCCTCTCGCCACGGCCCGCACCGCCAGTCCCTCTTCATTCCATGCCAGCCACAGATCCAGCAGATTCGGCACATTCGCCACCGGTGCCAATCCTGGCAGACGGCAGGCCTCGTCGATGTCCCAGGCCGTGGGTGGCCAGAGCTTCTTCCGTCTCCGGCAGGGGAGGCGAAAGCGGAACAGCGCGGCGGGATTGACGAGGGCACACATGGCAGGAGTCTACGAACTATATAGTAGGAGGATAGTAGGAGACGGTGGCCTACCGCCTATGCCGGAAATTGCCGGGAAACCGGCGCCAGCAATTGGCGCCAGCAATCGGCACCAGAAACCGAGAGAACGTCCCGCCCATGCGTGTGCTGCAGGTGGCCAGTGAGGCGACCCCCTTCGCCAAGACCGGCGGCTTGGCCGACGTGGCCGGTGCGTTGCCTGAGGCGCTCGCCCACCAGGGCTGCGATGTCACGCTCGTGATCCCGGCCTACCGGGAGGTGTTTGCCAAGGGGCTGCCGCTCGAGCCGACCGGGATCACCTTCGACGTGCCGCTCGGCACGCGGCAGCTGCCTGCCCGGATCTTTCGCTGCGTCCTGCCCGGGTCACGGGTCGAGACGCTGCTCGTGGCCAACGACGAGTGCTTCGACCGGCCCTCGCTCTACGGCGGAGCCGAGGACTACACCGACAACTCTGAACGCTTCATTTTCTTTTCGCGGGCCGCCATGGAACTGGCTGCGCGGCAGGACAGGCCCTACGACATCATCCACTGCCACGACTGGCAGACCGGCCTCGTTCCTGCGTACCAAAAACTACTTTATCAGTCGGCGGCCGCGGTGCAGCATGCCCGCACCGTGATGACGATCCACAACATGGCCTACCAGGGTCTGTTCTGGCACTGGGACATGCTGCTCACCGGCCTCGACTGGAAATACTTCAACTGGCAGCAGATGGAGTTTTGGGGCCAGCTCAACCTGCTCAAGACCGGGCTCGTGTTCGCCGACTGGCTCACCACGGTGAGCCCGACCTATGCCCACGAGATCCAGCGTGATCCGGGTGGCTGCGGACTGGAGGGCGTGCTTGCCTCGCGGAGCGACGTGCTCACCGGCATCGTCAACGGCATCGACACGGTCGCCTGGGATCCGCGGACCGACCGCCACATCCCACGGCCATACTCCGAGCCGGACTTCGCCGACGGTAAGTATGCGGCCCGCGTGGCGCTCGCCGTTCGGCTCGGGCATGCGGCACCCGACCCGCGGCCGCTGGTGGCCTTCGTGGGCCGGCTGGTCGATCAGAAGGGGATCGACCTCGTCGTCGACCTGCTCAGTCGCATGGGCGGCAGTGGACGGGCCCGCTTTGTGGTGCTCGGCACCGGCCACCACCATGTCGAGGATTCGCTCCGCCACGTCGCTGCGGCGTTTCCAGGCACGATCGATCTCATCATCGGATTCGACGAGGGACTCGCGCACCTCGTGCAGGCCGCCGCCGACATCATGCTCGTGCCCAGTCGCTACGAGCCGTGCGGGCTCACGCAGCTCTATGCGCTCCGCTACGGCGCGCTGCCTCTCGTGCGAGCCACAGGCGGGCTGGTCGACACGGTCGTCGACACCACGGCCGACACGCTTCAGAACGGCACAGCCAACGGGTTTGTATTCGAGTCGTACGACTCGCACAGCCTTGAGCAGGCGGTGTGGCGGGCCTTGGACGCGCATGCCAACGGCGATCTATGGAGCGGGCTCGTCCGGCGGGCGATGCTGCAGGACTGGTCGTGGAATACCAGCGCGCATGAGTACCTGCGTGTTTACGAGCAGATCCGCGTGCGATTGTAAGTTGTGTGACGGCGTCCACTGATCCCGTCGCTGACGCTCAGGGCTTGTATGAGGCGTGACGGCGAATCCATACAAGCCCCCGGCGTGAGCCGGGGGATGTTGTGTGACGGCGTCCACTGATCCCGTCGCTGACGCTCAGGGCTTGTATGAGGCGTGACGGCGAATCCATACAAGCCCCCGGCGTGAGCCGGGGGATACCGGGTGGGAGCACAACCCCGAGTGACGCGCCTACCAGAGGTAGCCGCTCCACGGATCGACCGCGGCGGTCAGCCGCGTGCTGCCAACTTCGACCGTCGGTACGTCCAGTCGGTGCACCTTCACCTGCCCAGCCGATACGGAGTAGAGGAACTCGCCGATGCGCACGCTCCGCTGCACCGGGCCGTCGTGGGTGATCTCGCCGAGGTTCGTAAATGCCTCGGTGGAGCTTGTGTCGACCTTGAAGACGACCAGACCGTTGCTTCCCGCCCACCAGTCGCCCTGTTGCACGGGCAGAGCGAGGATGCCCTGCTCGGCAAACCAGGAAAGCGCGTGATGATCCCAGAGGGCGGCCGACCACGACTGCCAGCCATCGCCCGCGAAGGTGTAGGTCGCGGTCCGCTTTGGATTGGCGGGATCGCCGACATCGAAGATCGAGAGCTGCAGGCCGCGCACGCGGCCGGTGTCCGGATCGACGTCGCGGCCGATGCCGAGCAGGTGCGTGGCGTCGAGCGGCTGCAGGTAGGACGAGAATCCCGGCACCTTCAACTGGCCGACGACCCGTGGCCTCGCCGGATTGGCCAGATCGATGACGAACAGCGGGTCAATCTGGCGGAACGTGCTCACATAGCCGCGGTCGCCGATGAAGCGAACCGAGTAGATCCGTTCCCCCGGGGCGAGCCCGGTGACGCTGCCGATCGTCTGCAGGTTGCCGGCGGACGCGGCGAGCGCGTAGATGCCGCTGGAGGCGGTGTCGCCAAAGCCGCTGGTCGTCGCCACACGCAGCAGGCCGTCGTCACTCTCGTCGAGTGAGAATTGATTGAGCGTGACGCCGGGCACGGCGCCCATGGCCGTCAGTGGCACGTCGTCGGCACCGAGGTCGAAGCGGTAGATGTTCGTGGTCTGGCCCGTGTCACTCGTATCCCACCAGTTGCCCCAATGCGTGGCGGAGACGTAGAGGTTCGATGTCGAGGCATAGACGCTCCCTGAGACACCAGCGACCGTGGTCGTGGCGTCGGGCCCGGCGGTGTCGTCATCGACGTTGAACGATACGACCGACAGCAGATTGTTGTCCGTCGCTTTGACAGGCAGGTAGGTGTGGCCGGCCGTGAGCAACTCGCTGGTCGTGCTGCCTCCTGTGGCGGTGACCGTGAAGTGTGGCAGGGCGACGGTTTCCCAGGCCTGCTCCAGACGGTCGCGGTAGCTGGCCTCGTCTTCATAGACATACCGCGTGCCGTCGCCGAGGTAGCCGGGCCAGCAACTCGAGATCCGCATGTCGACCAGAATCGGGCTCGAGGCAATGCCCGTGCCGGGATCGAACGGCGCGGGAATAACCGGCATGGGATCGATATGGATGGGAGGCGGGATCGTGATCACCGCAGGGGCGGGAATGTCGAAGTTGTCCTGCGTGACGACCAGCACGCGGCCGTCGATGGCGCGGGCGTCGACCAGCCAGCCATCGAGCGTGGTCTGTTCAAGGATGGTCGGACTGGCCACGGTGGAGACGTCGATGACCGTGACGTTCACATGCGGCTGCCAGGTGTGGTTCCACCACGACAAAGCGGAGAGGCGGCCGCTCGTGTCGGCGTCAGCGGTACCGACCGGCGCCCAGGTGTTTTCCTGCGAGATCACCGTGAGCCGCGTGCCGTGCAGGAAGAGTGAACGTTCCCAGCCCGGAGTCGTGATGTGGCTCACGACGCCTAACTCGTCGGCCGGCAAGGCGTTGACTATGTCGACGCCGTCGCCGGCGAGCACGAAGAGATGTTCGCCGTCGGTCTTGACGAGGTCGCCCTCGTCGACGCCGGCCACTTGGTTGTTGGTGCCCGAGAAATCACCCGTCGAGGCAGGACTGCTTCCCGTCGATCCACGCACGACACTCGCGTCGCTCATGGCGCTCATGGCGACAGGCCAATACCGCCACGGCCAGGCATCTTTTCCGAGTTGACCGCCCCACTGGGCCATTGCCGTATCGATGTACCACGACTTGAGCTGGTCGAGGTTGTCGGTCTGCCTGAGCGGATTGGTGCTTTCGTTGCCGATGAGCTGCTCGCCCGCGGCGAGCCTGACCCGGTCGTTGGGCCTTGCGCCATAGAACGTGTCGATGCCCGCACCGCCGTCGAGCGTGTTTTGCCCCGCGCCGCCCCGCAGTATGTCGCGTCCGGCGTCGCCCTGGAGCGTGTCGTTGCCTAGGCCGCCTGCGAGCGAGTCGGCGCCGGCACCTCCGCGGAGCGTGTCGTTGCCACGGCCGCCGCTCAGCGTGTCGTTGCCCGGCCCGCCGAGGATCGTGTCGCTACCGTCACCACCGGTGATCGTGTCGTTGCCCGTGCCGCCGTCGAGGATGGTCCTGATCCTGGTGTTGCCCGGGATGTTGATGGTGATCGTGTCGTCGCCGGTGCCACCGAAGATGCGTATGGTGGTCACCCTCGACTCCCGGATCGTGCTGACGACGACGCCGTTGACGATTGCCCGCAGCTGCGCGGCATTGGCGGGATTTCGATCGACGAGAATCGTGTCGTTGGGGTGGGCGGGATCGGAGTCGCCGGTGATGCTCCAGGTGCCGTAGGTCTGGCTGACGGCCAGCGCGAGCCGTGGCTCGAGCGACTCAAGCTGCGCATGCAACCGCGGGGCCTGTCGAGCGATCGAGCGGCGGCGGGCATGGCGGGGCTGCTGACGCATGTGCGATGTTCTCCAACGATGACGCCCGGTGGCGGGTGGCAAGGGCCTTCTGGTGATCGGGTGGTGGTCGGGGACGCTAGAGTCCCCCCCAGCCGAGGTCAAAACCAAACAGTATACCGCCGCAATAATCATCGGTTCAAACGCCCGGTAGCCCCCATGTTTCCACGGCACTTCAAGGGGTCGGCGGAGCCGGGCAAACCGGGCAGACTGCGTGCGACACTTCCGCCGCGGCCAGTACGGCGGAAGCCGCAGCGGTTCGCCGACCGAAACAATCGACATGAAGAGCACACTCCGTTTCTGCGCGATGCTGCTGGTGGTGGGCTGTGGGATGGCGGCTGCGGCCCTGCCTGCAGCAGCTGCCGAGTTGAAGAAGCCCTGTCACTCCTGTGGCCCATGCGGCGGGGCAGGCGGCGCCGTCACGCCCTATGGCGACACCGGCTGCGGTCCGCGGTATTGCGGCGCCAAGCACGATGAGCTCTGTGGACCCGATCCGTGCGACGCGTGCAACCGGTGGCGAAGTTGCAATGGCGCGCAGGAGCGGCCCGAGATGCTGGCCCCGTGGCAACTGCCCCCCGGCCGCGGTTTCCAGACGGCTGCAGAGATCGGCTACGCGGGGAACGGTGGTGGCGGTGCCTGTCTCGAATGTCGAAAGCCGATCTATCGGCTCTGGTGAGCGTGCTTCCGGGCCGCGAGGGTCGCCGCAAACGTGATCTCGTCGCCCCGCTCCCGGCAGACCGCGAGCAGTGCGTCCCACGAGTCGGCGGCGGTTGCCAGCTCCACCAGCGACGGCAGCATGCCGCTGGCGAGCATGGTGCTCGGCATCGGTCCCTCGGCGGGCCGTTCGAGGGCGGCGTGGAGCGCCTCAGCAGGCCGGCCCAGCCGCGTGAGCAGGAGCACGAGCGTGTCGGCGGGGAGCGTGCCTGATTCCTCGAGGCGGGCCCGCGCGGCCGATCGTCGGAAGAGACCGATCGAGCGATCCACGTCGTGGCCCAGCTGTGCGCCGAAGAACATGCGCGACGACTCGCCCACGTTCTCGAAGGGGGGCTCGCCCGGATAGACAACGTCCGCGGGCAGCCGGCAGGCATAGCATGCCAGTTCCCAGGCCTCGCGAATCACATCGCGGTCGGTGCAGACCCGCGCAATGCGAAGCACCGACTGCAGGTGCGAGACGTCGACATGGATCGAGGCATCTCCCTCGCCGCCGATCTCGCGGAGCAGGTCGAGGAGCGGGATGATCGATGCCACGGAAGTGTCTGCGGCTGTGACTGCCGCGCCGCGCTGCGCGAGATCGGCGGCCAGTGCAGAGGCCACTTCGCTATGCAGATGATGGACGAGCACGCCGGCGGCCGGTGCCTGCCGCCGCGCGGGCAGCCGGGAGACCGCCTGCTCGTAGGCGGTGATCGAGTTGCAGGTGCCCTGGGTGCGGATGACGAGGTCGATGCCGAGCGCCGGATCGAGCCCCTCCCAGAGCGCCACATGCACGATCTCCTGGAGTCGGGCGGCGGTCTCCTCGTCGTCGATGGTCTGGATGTTTTCCTGAGAGCCGGTGATGACGTCTGCCAGAGCGGCCAGTTTCTCGGCCACCTCGGCCGGTGCGGCAGCGGCCCGCAGATACATCCAGGCGGCGGCCACTTGGCCCGCTTCAAGCAGCGGCCAGCCCACCTCACGGCAGGCGGCGAGCGATCGTTCGTCGAGCTGATCGCGGTCTGCCGACGAGATGTCGCCCTGTGCCCCCTCCCCTCGCAGTTCTCCCGTCGCTGGCAGGCCCAGCGCGATGCGGGCCTGGAGGAGCCGCAGATCGAAGAGCGCATGCCAGCGGCCGCGGGCCTTGAGCGATGCGGCCAGCGTGTCGAACATCGCCGCGGCGCCGGCGGCGTCTGCTGTGGTGGTAAGCTGCGCGAAGATGTCGTCGGCATCGGACGAAGAGTCTGTCATGAGTGGTTTCCAGCTTGCCGTACGGCCTCATAGGCGAGTACGGCGGTCGTGGCTGAGACATTGAGACTGTCGGCGGCGCCGGCCATCGTGAGCCGGACTGTTTCGAGATGAATCGTGCCGGCGCTGGCGGCCTGCTGCCAGGCCCCTGAGATGCCGTGGGCCTCGCTCCCCAGCAGAATCGCCGTGGAACCCGCCAGCCGGGCCCGGTGCCAGAGGATTTTTCCTGTGGGCATGGCGGCGACCACGCGGCGATCGTGACTGCCGCACCAGGCTATCGTGTCGTGGGCTGAGGCCGCTGACAGCGGTACCGTGAAGACCGTGCCGAGGCTGGCACGGATCACAGCCGGGTTGGCCGGGTCGGTGCGGCCATCGCAGACGATGACGCCAGCGAGCCCGGCCGCATCGGCTGTCCGCAGGATGGCCCCGAGGTTGCCTGGTTTTTCCACGCCCTCGATGACGAGCACGGGCCGTTCTTTCATGACGGCAAAGTCCGCAAGCGTGCCGGCACGATAGCGGGCCACCGCCACGACGCCTTCATTGCGGCTGCCGAAGGCGATCCGCTCGAAGGCCTTCCGCGACAGGCCCGTGATCTGCGTGCCGCCCGCCGCGAGCCCAGCGAGGCACGGTTCGTCGGGAGTGTCGGGTGGTGCCGCGACCGCGCCGTCTTGCAGTAGGGCCGCAGCCGAGTCGGCATCGACAAACACCTCGTCGATGGCCACGCCCGCTCGAATCGCGCGGGCCAGTTCGCGCCGGCCGTCGATGAGCGTCAGGCCGGTCTCGCGGCGGACGTTGGCATCCCGCAGCCGCGCGGCTTCACGCACCCGTGGGTTGGCGGCGCTCGTGATGGTGTCGTGGGGGATCATCTATGTGGATGCCATGCGTTCAGCGAGCACACCGCCGGGCGAAGTCACCGAGTTCGATCGTGCGGCCGGCGGCGTCGGTGCAGGTGAGCGGGCCCGAATCGAACCTTCCGGATGGAAAAACCTCCGCCAGTGTGTCGCGAAGCCGCCGATGATGCCAGCGGCTTGAATGGCAGGTGAGTAGGACGGGGCCTGAGGGGGCCGCGGAACCAGGAGAGGTCGATGGGGCGGTGAGTTCGGCGAGATCGGCCACGAGCGGCACGAGATCGCGGTCGATGGCAAAAGCCTGGCCCTTCGGGCCGTGGCCCCACGAGGGCGGATCGAGCACGACGCCGTCGTATTGCGCACCGCGGCGGAGTTCTCGGGTGACAAAAGTGCGGGCGTCTTCGCAGACCCAGCGGATCGGTGCGGCAGCGAGCCCCGAGGCCTCCGCGTTGCGACGGGCCAGCGCGATCGCCTGCCGCGAGGCATCGACGTGCACGACATTCGCACCGGCCGCAGCCATGGCGAGTGTGGCGGCGCCGGAGTGGGCGAAGAGCGAGAGCATGGTCGAGCCCGCCGGCGTTTCCTGTGACAGCCACTCCCACTGCTCAGCCTGCTCGAGGAACACTCCGATCTGGCCCGACGGGGCGGGACGGACCTCGAGCGACAGGGTCGTGGTCGTGAGCGGCACGGCCACCCGCCAGGGGGCGGGCAGGGGAGCGGTGAATGTCCATTTGCCGGAGCAGCCGGGGCCGATGGCGGCATGAAAGATGGCCGCGGCGTCGCCCCAGTGGGCGGTGCGGCGGCGGGGGAGGTCTGGCTGGAGCAGGGGGCGATCGACGAGGACGTTTCCCAGGAGTTCCAGCCGCCGGCCGTGGCCGGCGGCGTCGGCACCGAAATCGACGAGCGAGGGGTCGCGAAACTTTCCGGGGTCTGGGGCGTTCATGTCCCTAGCAGCATACTGTTGACCGTGATGCCGCCGCGAAGATCGCGGCTCAAACCACGGCAAAGCCCGCAAGACTATCAGGAGAATCAACGATGAATCGCACGTGGAAATGGCTGGCCGTGGCCGGGTGTGTGGTGGTGCTTGGGACCGTGGCTGGCCGGGTTCATTTCGCACGGGCTGCCGAGGAGGGATCGGTTTCCGAGCGGGCCCCGGCAGGCGACGATGCGGCCAGCCGCCTCGATCGAATCATCGAAAAGCTCGACCGCGTCGTCGACCGGATGAGCGCCGAGCGAATGGGGCCCCCCGGGCCGCCGCCGCATCGCGGCCGGGGAGACCGTGGCGGTCCGCGTGGTCCGGGTGAGCGCGGCCCCGGTGAGCACGGTGAACGTGGTGAACGCGGCGAACGTGGCGGGCCCGATGGTCCCCACATGGGGAGCGAAGGCCGTCCTCCCCGTCCGCCGCGGGCCGACATGCCGCCGGAGATGCGGGAGATGATCGAGCGGAGGATGCAGGAGGGCCGGCAGCGGATGGAGCAGGCCCGCGAGAAGTTCCGTGAACTCGAAAACCGCGTCAAGAAGCTCGAGGCCGAAATCGAGCGGCTGAAGGCCACGTGATTCCATGGCTCGGCGACGAATCCCGCAGCGAACGCAGTGGTTTGGCAGGTCCGCTCTCGGGAGCTACACTAAATGAGTTCCCGCCGATCGACCTGCCACTCCGTGCAGGTCCGCGTTTGACGACTGGTTTTCTCGCTCCCGAGAAGGCCGCCGAACGGCGACGCGGGTGTTTCCCTCTGTGAGTCCGTCTAGGATTCGTCCTATGGGATGCACCGCTCCGGTGATCGTGTTGGCCCGTCGTGCCCGTCTGGCGGCTCTTGTATCAGCTCTTGGTCTGGCGGCTCTTGTCTGCCTGCCGGGAGCTCAGTTGGCGCACTCCGCCGACTCGACGCTCGACTTCAACCGTGACGTGCGGCCGATCCTTTCCGACCGCTGCTTCGCCTGCCATGGGCCCGATGCCGAAGACCGGCAGGCGGGGTTGAGGCTCGACGACCGCGGTGTCGCCATCGCGGCGCTCGAGAGCGGCGGCACGGCGATCGTGCCCGGCAAGCCTGAGGCCAGCGAGATCCTCGCCCGCATCGCGAGCACCGATCCCGACGTGATCATGCCGCCGCCGCACGTCAACAAGCCGGTGACTCCGGCCGAGGCCGAGATTCTCCGCAGGTGGATCGCGGAGGGGGCGGAGTATCGCGGACATTGGGCGTTTGAACGGGTGCAGCGGCCTGCCGTGCCGGCGGTGAAGGATGCTGCGGGGCCGAAGATGCCGATCGACCGGTTCATTCTGGCCAGGCTCGATCACGAAGGCCTGTCGCCGAATGCCGAGGCCGACCGCGTGACACTCGCGCGACGGGTCGCGCTCGATCTCACCGGCCTGCCGCCGGTGCCCGCCGACGTCGACGCGTTTGTGGCGGACCAATCCCCCGATGCGTATGAAAAATATATCGACCGCATGCTGGCCAGCCCGCATTTCGGCGAACGGATGGCGATCGAGTGGCTCGACGCGGCGAGGTATGCCGATAGCCATGGCTACCAGACCGATTCCAGCCGCTCCAACTGGCCATGGCGAGACTGGTTGATCAGCGCATTCAACCGCAACATGCCGTTCGATCAGTTCACGGTGGAGCAGCTCGCCGGTGACATGCTCGCCAATCCCGGTCGCGACCAGATCGTTGCCACGGGCTTCAACCGCAACCACCGGATCAATGGCGAGGGGGGCATCATCGCCGAGGAGTGGCGGGTGGAGACGGTGATCGACCGCGTCGAGACGACCGGCCAGACTTGGCTCGGGCTTACAGTAGGCTGCGCCCGCTGCCACGACCATAAATATGATCCGCTCACACAGCGTGAGTTTTACGCCCTCTTCTCGCTCTTCAACAACGTGCCGGAGAGCGGCACGATCATGGGGGCGCAGAATCGCAGTGGCGGCAACTCCGATCCGCTCCATCTCTTGCCGACGGCCGAACAGGAGCAGGAACTGGCCAGGCTCGAGAAGATGGTGGCCGATGCGGAACTGGCCGTGAAGGCCGAGGCGGCGAACATCGACAGTCTCGTCACGGCGTGGGAGGACGAGGTCCGACCGGCGCTGGCCAAGCCCCAGGAAGCCTGGGAATCGTTCGAGCCGCTCGAACTCCGCAGCGTCGGCGGCGCGACCTTTCGGCGGAGCGAAGACGGCTCATGGTTCGTGGAAGGCCAGTTGCCGCCGCGGGATACCTACGAATTCGAATCGCTCGTACCGGCCGGGAAGTTTGGCGGTCTGCGGCTGGAGGTGCTGCCCGACGCCAGTCTGGCCGGTGGCGGTGGATTCGGCCGCGGAGGCAACGGCAACATTGTGGTGACGAAGCTCGAGGCTGAGATCGAGCCGCCGGGCGACGCCAAGGTGATCCCCGTGGAACTCAAGCGGGCTGAGGCCGACTACCAGCAGGACGGCTGGGCTGCAGCGAGTGTATTGAAGGGCGAAAAGGGGAAGGGCTGGGCGATCGATGGTCATCTGGCCGACAAGCGGCAGCCGCGGCACCTCGCCGTCTTTCCCGACAAGGCCGTAACGGTGCCCGAGAATTCCAGGCTGGTGATCCGCCTTCGGCAGGAGGCCTTCGATGGTCATGCGATCGGCAGGTTTCGTCTGGCGTTTTCGTCTGACGAGCCGAGCCTGCTCGGCGTCGCGGGCTTGAAACTGCCCGATGTCGTGAAGACTGGTCTCACCGCCGACCGCGAGCAGCGGACACCCGAGCAGAAGGCCGAGATCACGAAGTTCTATCGCGCGAACGTCGATGGTCCGATCCGCCGGGCCGAGGTGGCCCGCGACACCGCCAAAAAAAGTGTCGAATCGTTCCGCGATTCGCTGCCCAGCGCCATGGTGATGAAGGAGGGCACGCCGCGGGATGCCTTCGTGCTCAGCCGCGGCGAGTACGACAAGCGGGGCGACAAGGTCGAGGCCGCGCTGCCGGCGTTTCTGCCGCGGTTGCCCGAGGGCACGAAGGCCGATCGGCTGTCGCTGGCGAAGTGGATCGTCGCGCGGGACAACCCGCTCACGGCACGGGTGTGGGTGAACCGGATGTGGGAACGGTTCTTCGGCACGGGCCTGGTGAAGACGAGCGAAAACCTCGGCAGTCAGGCGGAGTATCCGAGCCACCCGGAGCTGCTCGACTGGCTGGCGGCGGAGTTCATGGAATCTGGCTCGATGCCGGCCGTGAACGGGCAGCCGGCCAAGCCCTGGGACATGAAGGCCTTCATCAAGATGGTGCTGATGAGCAGCACCTACCGGCAGCAGGCGACCGTGACGCCGGAGAAGCTCGCCAAGGATCCGGCCAACCGGCTGCTGGCTCGGTCGAACCGGATCCGGCTGCCAGGCGAGGCCGTCCGCGATACGGCGCTGGCTGCCTCGGGCCTGCTCGTGCCGACGCTCGGTGGGCCGAGCGTGCGGCCCTGGATGCCGGACGGCGTCTGGGACGAGACGAGTAAGTACGGCGACCTCCGGGGATACAAACCCGATACCGGCGCCGGCCGCTACCGGCGGACGATGTACACGATCTGGAAGCGGACGGCAGGGCCGCCCACCATGTTGATCTTCGATGCCCCCAACCGCGAGACCTGCACGGTGAAGCGGTCGCGAACCAACACGCCGCTGCAGGCGCTGGCGCTCTTGAATGAGACGACCTTCGTCGAGGCGGCCCACGGCCTCGCCAAGCGGATGCTTGCCGAGGGAGGCATCACGCCAGCCGATAAAATCACGCATGGCTTCCGGCTGGCGATCGGCCGCCGCCCGACGCCCGACGAACTGGCGACGCTCGTCGGTGGATTCGAGGCCGACCAGAAGCGGTTCACCGCCGAGCCGGCTGCCGCGGAGCACTACGCCTCGGTCGGGCTCGTGCCGCGGCCCGAGGGCGTGCCGGCGGCGGAGTTTGCGGCGTATTCGCTGGTGGCGAACGTGATCATCAACCTCGACGAGTTCGTGATGCGGGAGTGACGTTCTATGAGTCTGTTTCAGAATCTGCCCCGAGCCGATCACCAGATCCTGCGATCGCAGGATGCCCTCAACCGCCGTGTGTTTCTCGGCGGCTCTGCCGGCGGCTTGGGCTACGCGGCTCTCGCCAGTCTGATGCAGCCGGAGGTGGCCCGCGCCGCGGCTGCGTCGACGCCGGCTGCCGTCCCTGTGACGGGTGCGACATTCCCGAACTTTCCGCCGAAGGCCAAGCGGGTGATCTATCTCTTCCAGTCGGGTGCGCCCTCGCAGATGGATCTCTTCGACCCGAAGCCCGGGCTCGAGAATCGGCGTGGCGAGGATCTCCCCGAGTCGATCCGACAGGGACAGCGGCTCACCACGATGACCAGCGGTCAGAAGAATTTTCCCGTGGCACCGTCGATGTTCAAGTTTGCACAGCACGGCGAAAGCGGGATGTGGTTCAGTGAATTGATCCCCAACATCGCCCGTCACGCCGACCGCTGGTGCATGATCCGTTCGATGGTCACCGAGCAGATCAACCACGACCCGGCGATCACGTTTTTCCAGACTGGCCACCAGCTGGCCGGCCGGCCCAGCATCGGCTCGTGGGTGAGCTACGGCCTTGGCAGCGACAACGCCGACCTGCCCGCCTACATCGTGCTGACGAGCTTTGGTTCCGGCCGCAAGGACGACCAGCCGCTCTACGATCGCCTGTGGGGGGCCGGGTTTTTGGCGACGAAGCACCAGGGCGTGCGGTTTCGCAACTCGGGCGACCCGGTGCTCTATCTGGCCGACCCGGCAGGCATCGACCGGCAGATGCGGCGGGCCACGCTTGACCGAATCGCGAGACTGAACGCCGCCCGCGGCCAGGCGATCGGCGACCCGGAGATCGCCGCCCGGACCGCCCAGTATGAAATGGCCTTCCGGATGCAGCAGAGCGTGCCGGAGATCGTGAAGTTTGCCGATGAGCCGAAGCACGTGCTCGATGCCTACGGCCCCGATGTCCACCGCCCCGGCAGCTACGCCTTCAACTGTCTGCTGGCCCGCCGGCTTTCCGAGCGGGGCGTCCGGTTCGTGCAGTGCTTCCACATGGGCTGGGACCACCACGGCGGACTGCCGGGTGCGATCAAGGGACAGGTGCAGGACACCGATCAGGCCACGGCGGCCCTGCTCGATGACCTGCAGCAACGCGGGCTGCTCGACGAGACGCTGATCGTGTGGGGAGGTGAGTTTGGGCGGACGATCTACTCGCAGGGCGCGCTCACGGCGACGAACTACGGCCGCGACCATCATCCACGGTGCTTCACGATGCTGCTGGCGGGCGCGGGAGTGAAGCCGGGGCTGACCTGGGGGGCGACCGACGACTACTGCTACAACATCACGACGCCCGACCAGAAGGTGCACGTGCACGATCTCAACGCCACGATCCTGCATCTCATGGGCGTCGATCACCTGCGGCTGACCTTCCCCTACCAAGGCCGCGATTTCAGGCTCACAGACGTGCACGGGAATGTCGTGAAAGGCATTCTCTCCTGATTACCGGGGGCTTTTCATGGACGATGTGCACCGCACCACAAGAAGCCCCGGGCGGAGGCCCGGGGACACTGCTTCACGCGAAACACGACATCGTGTCGTTTTCGCTTGGCCGACCTCCGTCGGCTGGTGCTCACCCGGCCCTCCGGGCCTAGCCTTCGTTTGATAAGAAGCCCCGGGCGGAAGCCCGGGGACACCGGGTTGTTGGGCGTTCCCGGATCGGCGTGGCACGTTGGGCGGTGGTCGCACCTGGAGTCCCCCGGCTTCCGCCGGGGGCTTTTAATCCAGCGACACGCTTATTCCATCCGTCGCTTGACAGGAGATTGTACGCCCGTATAGTCACCCATCCAGGGGGTCTGTCGAACGTTCGGCAGACCCCGCGCCGCCGAACTGGCGGCGTTGATCTGGAATGGAACCGTATTCGAGGCGCGGCGATGGAGCGGAATGACGTGCGGGTGGCGGCGGTGTTGCGGGAACTGGCCGATCTCGGCCGCCGGATCGGCGAGCAGGCGGGCGAACTGGCCAGACTGACGACGGAGCGACACGCCGGCAGTAGGCAAGCGCCGTCGCTGCCGACTCCGAGGACGGCGCCCACGAAACCGCGTGAGCGAACCACAGGCACCGCGGGTCACCGCCCCGCCGAAGCCAAGCTCGCTTCGGAGGCGAAGAAGCGTCACGGCTCCCGTTCGCGGCCGACCGTCGTGCCGCGTCGCATGCCGAAGAGTCTGCGGCCCGATCGTCTTCGAGGCTTCGTCGTCGGGCCGGGTCTGGTGAGCGGCATCGTGCACCTGCTTGCACTGCTGGGCCTTGCCATGATGTATGTGACGGTCGAAGCAGAGCCCGTGCGAGTGGCGATCACGCTGGGAGAGGCCGCGGCGGTGGGGGAGACGACAGAGGCTGCCCCTGATGAGGTCACGCTGGTTGCGTTTGACGATCCGCAGCAGCCCGACAATGCGATGGAATCCCTGACAGTGGCGGAGGCGATCGCTGCGGAGCCCCTTGCCGACGTCGGAGCGCCGCCATCTGAGGAACTGTTCGCCGATGTGCAGGCTGCAGACGACGCGGGGGTGGCGGACGTGGCGTCGTTTGATCCCGGAGATTTGCTTGCCGAGGTCGCTGGCGGCGGACAGGGCGAAGCCGGGCAGAAACGTGGCGGGCAGGGGGGCGGCGGGCAGGGAAGTGGTGGGGCGGCCGACGGGGCGGCCGCGACGTTTTTTGGCCGTGCCGGCCTGGGGCGGAGCGTCTGTTTCATCTGTGACAACTCCAACAGCTATCGCGACGGCAGCTTCCACGCGGTCCTCGACGAACTGGCGCGGGCGGTCGACTCGCTCCGCCCGGAGCAGTCGTTTTTCGTGATCTTTTCGAGTGATGCAGCCTATCCGCTGTTTCATCCGGCCGGTACGGATGCCCTCCAGCCGGCCACGGTGGAAAACAAGCAGAAGCTGCGGGCATGGCTGGGCACGGTCGAGATGTGCAGCGGGGGCCAGGGTATCCACGATGCCGTGCGACTGGCTGGTGCCCTCGGGGCCGATTGTGTCTATCTGCTCTCCGATGGTGAACTCGGAGCGAACGTCGTGACCCGGCTCGAGGCGGCCGATTTTGGCAGCACGGTCGTGCACGCCTTCGGTGTGCAGCAGCGTGTGATCGACCGGCGGACGGGGCTGGTCGATCCGGACCGGCTCCGCGAGCAGCAGGGCCGTAATCAGAACCTGATCACCATCGCCACCGCGCACGGCGGCACCTTCACGTCGGTGACTGTTCCGGCAGCGGTCGCGGCGCTCGAAAAACTGCGGCCGATCCGCCGCAATCGCTCCCGCGGAGCCGTGTGGGGCGTGAAGTTGTGAGTGGGCCGAGGCGGTATGTCGCCTGCGGGTGGGCGATCCAGGCGGCTTACTTTCGGCCGCGTGCAGCCGTCTTCTTCTTCCGGCCGCGGCCCGCCTTCTTCTCACCGCCCTCCTCCGCTTCTGCATCCGCTGCGGCTCCCGACAGACCAGGCACGGTCTGCGGCACGATGATGCAGTTGTCGCCGAGTTCGAGTTCTTCCTCGTCAGCGATCGGCTTGCCGCGATCGTCCAGCTTCACGTCGGCTTCGGCCGTCTTCTTCTTGGCCACCACCAAAAGTTGCTCATAGAGCTTGTCGCGGTCGACACCGTTGATCACGGAGACCGCCCCGGCTACCTCCTTGAGATAGCGCAGGAAGATGCTCCGCCGCTGTCCCTCCTGCGCCACGCGGAGCCTGCGCCTGAGATACATGCCGAGCTTGCGGCCCACCGCCTGCAACGCGAGCCGGATCTCCTTCTGGATCTCTGGATACGAGGCGATCGCCTCCTTCGATTCGCTCGTGAACGGCACCCAGACGCTCGCCACGTGCACCATGACGGTCACCGGGCCGCTCGGCAGGCTGCCGCGGGATTGCGACAGGCCGTAGGATCGCCAGTTGGTGGAGAGAATCGTCTGCGTCACGGCGCAGGCCGCCGGCTGGAACTGCAGCGGCACGCGGTTGGCATACCGCAGCACCGTCATGTTCTGCCCCTCGTCGGCATTGACGTGCTGCATCGCCCCGTGCAGGGCCTGCAATTCCGGCTTCTTGAGCTTCGAGGGTGACTGCCGGGGCGCGAGTTTCGCCTCGTCGAGGATTTTGTCGGCCGCCTCGCCACCGAGCCCAGAGAATGTGGTGGTGAGAAACTGCCGCAGGCTGCGGGCGTCGCTGTCGCCAGCGAGTTCCACGAGTGCATCGAGCGAGATCTTCTGCGCGGAGGGCCCGCCGCCATAGGCCAGCGACGCCTCGATCACGAACGGATTGCCGCGATAGACCCCTGGCGGACGGGTGGCGGCCGTGAAAAATTCGCCAGGCACCACCTGCCGGATGCCGGCCAGGAGGCGTTGCTCGCCGATCGGCACCACGCAGTCGGTGGCCGGCGGCGGAATCTTGATGTCTTGGATCGCCTTGAAGATCGCGTCGGCCTCACCCCGGCCAAGTTTGCCCGTGGTGACGCGGGTGGAGACCTTCGCGATGTCGCAGATCTTCTTCGCCGTGCCGTGCGACACGCGGGAGAACGACTGCGTGAGGAACTGTGCGAGCGTGAATTTCGGATGCTCCTGCAGCATCGTCACGAGGCGACCGAGTTCGACGCCATAGGGATGCGGCTTGATCTCCTTCGGCTCCGGCGGCAGGTCCTCGGTGGACCGCTCCAAAATCCGCTCCGGTCCATCCGGCCCCTGGAAGTGGAGGCGGGCATGGGGGTTGGAGATCGCCGTCTGCTCGAGATATTCCTCGACGCTGCCGCGGCCGCGCTGGAACTTCGCCTCCATCTCGATCGTCACGCGGGTGCCGTGCTCGATCGCGTCGCCCTTGTCGTTCTCGGCAACCCACTCGATCGAGTGCTTCTTCATCAGTTCCGCGCCGCCCTTGCCGGCGGGGATGTCAACGCCTTCTCCCTTGCCGTTCAGGATCTCGGGCTGGTTGGTCTTCGTGTCGATCCGCAGTTCGGAATAGTGGGCCGTGTGCTTGGCATCGATCTTCGAGATGATCTTCACCGGCTTGCCGGTCGTGAGCACGCCATACATGCCCGCGGCCGAGATGCCGATGCCCTGCTGGCCGCGGCTCATCCGTAGCCGGTGAAACTTGGAGCCGTAGAGCAACTTGCCGAAGATCAGCGGGATCTGCTTGCTGACGATGCCGGGGCCGTTGTCCTGCACGCCCATGCGATAACGGCTGCCTGAGTCACCCACCTGTTCGATGTGCACCCAGATCTCCGGCAGGATGCCCGCCTCCTCGCAGGCATCGAGCGAGTTGTCGACCGCCTCCTTCACGCTCGTCAGCAGCGCCTTGCGGGGCGAGTCGAAGCCGAGCAGATGGCGGTTCTTGGCGAAGAACTCGCTGACTGAGATGTCCCGCTGGCCGGCTGCGAGCGTCTGGGCCGTGGCCCGCCGCTTGGCTGGCGGCTTGGCTGCGGTGGGCTTGGCCGTGCTCTCCGCCACGGCGGCGACGTCGGCCGACGGCGGCGCGGCCGCAGCCTCCTTCGGGGGCTTTGCCGGGGTTTTCTTCGGAGGCTTTGCGGATTTGGCCATGGCGTGTACGGGTGCCAAAACTGTGATCGGACGGGCCGCGGTTGGCAAGAGGGGTTGAGTTTGCCGGTTGAGCAGGCGTTTCTGGGGTATTGGGTGCCTCCGGACTTTGCCTGCTGGGCAGGGGAGAAGTGCCCGCAGCCCCCAACTGATAACACGTCCCTGGGTTTGCCGAACTTCCTCGTTAGCCCCGGTTGCGACCGCTGCCTGAGCCTCTGGCCTAAGCATCCGGCCTAAGACTTTGGGCGGCAGTGGGCCGGAACAGAGCCACGATGTGATCTCACGAGGTGATCCGATGCTGACATCATCCAGTCTGCAAACCGTCATCAAGGGCATGGCCGTCGCCGTGTTGCTGACGGCCACAAGCCAGATCTCGGCCGCGCCGATCAATGGCGGCGTGGAGGCCCCCACGCCCGACCTCTTCTACAACTTCTACGTGCCCCCCGTGCCTGCGGGTGCCTATCCCGGCGTCGGTGCGCAGCTTTACGTCGCGCCCCGCCCGGTGCCGCCACGGGTGGGCCACACCTGGTACACGTATCCGCCGTTCATGCCCCACGAGTTTCTCTACAAGCATCGCCGGCACTATGTCCGCCCGGCTGGCGCGATGGGCATGCGGACTGACGTGCATGCGTATTGGTGGTGAGCGGTCGGGAGCCGCGAGCCCACGAGACACACAGGAAGGCGTTCCATTCATGAAGGTTGTCGTTGGTCGGGTGATCGTCGCCGCGCTCGTCGTGGCCTGTCTCGCCGCCGCTACGCGTGCGGCGCTCGCCGGTGGCGAGGGTGCCTACGAGAAGCGTTACTTCCTGCGGAGCCAGGGCAAGAGCTGGCACAGCGCGTGGTATGACCCGTGGGTGGGGCGGCCGATGGCGCTCGTCGTGCCCCCGACGGCCGAGTTCACCACGGAATACGGCTGGGGCGTGCCGAGTTCACGCGTGGCACCGATCTACCATCAGTACCGTCGCCCGTATCCGGGGCCGGGAGCCGTGCCGGGGGGGGCTGGATTCATGCCGACTCCCAACCAGCCGAGCGACACGGTGCAGTTCGGCGTGCATCCCGTCCGCGGCCCGTGGGGCGCGTACTGACGACGCGCGAAACATCGGCATCCTGATTTTCGTGGCAACAAGATTTCATCTTGTTGAATTCGCAAGTTAAAAACTTGCGGCCACGTTGCGAAACATCGCCGCGTCAGGTGACGATCGATTCCGCGGCGCACAGCCGCTCCCGCGCCATCGTCGCCCAAGGGCTTTCCGGCGCGAGCGCGAGGAAGGTGCGCAGGTGCCGCTGGGAGTCGAGCTTTTGGCCCACGTCGTGCAGCACGCCGGCCATGTGCCAGTGGGCGTCGGCATAGTCGGGCTGCTGGCGGAGCACGCCGTCGAGTGCGGCGAGTGCCAGTTCGTGCTCGCCCAGTTCCGCCAGCACGCAGCCGAGGCTCGACCGCGCCTCGAGGTGATCGGCGTCGAGTTCCACGGCCGCGTAATACCGCTCCCGGGCGGCGGTGAGGTCGCCCGCGCGATAGAGCAACTCGGCCAGCATGAAGACGATCTGGGCCGTCGGACCCTGGGCCTGGAGCACGGCCCGCAGGGCCTCGGCGGCCTCGGAGAGCGCGCCCGCGGCCTCCAGATCAGCGGCGAGGTCGAGCAGGTCGGTGACGGAAGCCGGATCAGGCGGATCGTCGGCGTGGACTTCGTCCGTGGAAAGGAGTGCGGTGATGGACACGGTCGCAACGCTCGGCTGTGCCGTTTTGGCATCGGCGGGCGTCAGGCCGTGCGTGTAGAAGCCCAGCTGGAGTTGGCCGCCGGCGCCCACGAGAAGATCATCCCGAAGAATGCTCAGCCGCCGTCCGTCGGTCACGATCCGCTCCGCCATGCGGGCCGCCTCGACGGCGCCGCCCGGAGAGAGCCCGGCGAGCTTCGTGTCGATGTCGCGCAGGGATAGCCCCGCCTCCAGCAGTCGTACGAGCTGTCGAGCCACCACGAGCTGCGGAAACTCAAACCATTCGATCGATCCCGATCGCCGCGCCGGTTCGAGCAGGCCGCCCCGCAGCCAGTGACGCACCGCCGCCCGCGGCACGCGGAGCACGTCGGCCATCATCGCCACCGTGTAGAGCCGGCTCACGCCGGGGTGATCGTCCTCTGGGTGAGCGTCTTCAAAAAGCAGAGTCGATCGGGGCGATGCAGACCGCTGACCGCGGCGGGGCGCAGTGCCCAAGCCGGCAAGCCTGCCGCGTGGCTGCTGAGACGGGTCGTCCGTGACCTTGGTGGACATGGCGGTATCCTTGCGTGAGTCGACAGAATCTAGCCGACGATGCGACTGTGTCCAAACGGCCCGACGGAAGTGCGGCCGCCAGCGACGGCCGAAGCCGGTGAACTGCAGAGACGAAGACGCTACGATACAACAGCGACTGGCCTGACAGCGACTCGGTTCTGTTCACGCCCTGGAGATCGCCCCCATGCCCATGCTGAAGTCCGTCGTTTCCATCGTGTGTGTTTCGGCGGTGGTCGCACTGTCGCCTGGCGGACGTTGCGCCATCGCCGCCCCTCCGGCGGCCGTGCAGTCAGAGCCGACGAATGCCGAGGAGGCGGCGGCAAAGAAGAGGGCGGCCGAGGCCGCGGTCGCCGCGAAATACGATGCGATTGTCGCGACGCTCTCTGCCGAGGAGCAGGCCTGGGAGAAGGTGCTCCAGCAGCACCTCGGCAGCTTCTACCTGCCGCACCACCAGGCGGATAAGGTGGCGGGAAGAAGCAACGCCTGGGATTTCGTCAAGGACGATCCCGCCCTGCCGCGGGTGCTCCTGATCGGCGACTCGGTCTCCCGCGGCTACACAGCCGCCGTTCGCAAGGCGCTCACCGGCAAGGCCAACGTGCACCGGGCACCCGCCAACTGCGGTCCCACGGCCAGCGGCATCAAGAACATCGATGCGTGGCTCACCGATCATCCCGGCGGCGAGAAGTGGGAGGTGATCCACTTCAACTTCGGCATTCACGACCGCGGCACGCCCGTGGCCGACTACGCGGGCAGGCTCGAACAGCTCGTGCAGCGGATGAAGCAGACCGGCGCGAAGGTGATCTGGGCGAGCACGACGCCGATCCCGGACAATCCCGAGCAAAAGCAGACCGCCGCTTCGATCGTGGAACGTAATGCCGCCGCGGCCGAGGTGATGCAAAAGCACGGGGTGGCGATCGACGATCTCTTCGGCTTCATCACGCCGCGACTGGCCGAGATGCAGCGGCCGAAGGACGTGCACTTCAAAGACGAGGGCTACGACATGCTCGGACAGAAGGTGGCCGAGTCGATCACCGATGCCCTGAAATAGCCGTCTGGAAATAGCCGGCTGCAAATAGCCGGCTGCAAATAGCCGGCTGGGATTCAGCGATTCAGCGGGCCGGGGAGGCGTGCTCGACGATGAAGTCGACGATGGGGGTCGGGTCTCCGAGGCCGTGAGGATGGTGGCCGCAGCCGGGCTTGTGGATGAATTCGATCGTGCCGCCAAGCTGTCGATAGTGCTCCTCGATCAGGAGCCCGTTCTCCGCGGGTGGCACCACGTCGTCGACGTCGCCGACCACATGCACGAGCG
>Ga0214919_10000655_pt1 | contig 58722 bp, 50 predicted proteins | sample LL1503_MetaG_FD_177994 | JGI IMG/M metagenome (GOLD analysis project Ga0214919, IMG submission 177994) | Freshwater microbial communities from Lake Lanier, Atlanta, Georgia, United States - LL-1503 | ecosystem: Environmental > Aquatic > Freshwater > Lake | place: USA: Georgia | collected... | reverse complement strand
CGTTTGTCATTACCCAAGGACCTAAAGGCAAGCAAGCGACGAATATTCAAGGCGCTTGATAAAAACTTCCTAATGAAATTAAAAACCCAGGGCGTGCCCTGGGTTTTTTTTGACCTTTTTTCAGCTTTACATATTTGCAATCATTGCGTCGCCAAACCCAGAACACGATACCTGCGTAGCGCCCTCTAATACACGCGCAAAGTCATAAGTCACTTTTTTCGAAAGAATGGCTTTTTCCATTGACGAAATAATTAGATCGGCAGCTTCGGTCCAGCCCATATGACGCAACATCATTTCAGCGGAGAGAATTTCTGAACCCGGGTTGACATAATCTTTACCGGCGTATTTTGGTGCGGTGCCATGGGTTGCCTCAAACATGGCAATGCTATCGGACATATTGGCGCCAGGCGCAATTCCAATGCCGCCTACTTGAGCTGCTAAGGCATCGGATACATAATCGCCATTCAAATTTAACGTGGCAATCACGCTGTATTCATTAGGGCGTAGCAAAATTTGCTGCAAGAACGCATCCGCGATCACATCCTTAATGATGATGTCTTTGCCAGTCTTGGGATTCTTCATTTTGCACCAAGGTCCGCCATCAATCAGTTGCGCGCCAAATTCATTTTGCGCTAAGCCATAACTCCAGTCACGAAAACCACCTTCGGTAAATTTCATGATGTTGCCTTTGTGCACGATAGTCACTGAAGATTTGTCATTATCAATTGCATACTGAATCGCTTTACGTACCAAACGCTCGGTACCCTCTTTCGACACTGGCTTAATGCCAATGCTCGAGGTATTGGGAAAGCGAATTTTCTTAACGCCCATTTCTTTAATCAGAAAATCAACCATTTTTTTGGCTTCTGGTGAGCCAGCTTCCCATTCAATGCCAGCATAAATATCTTCTGAATTTTCGCGAAAAATAACCATATCGGTTTTTTCAGGTTCACGAAGTGGTGAGGGAACTCCCTTGAAATAACGCACTGGACGCAAACATAAATACAAATCTAAGGCTTGACGCAAGGCCACGTTTAAAGAGCGAATGCCGCCGCCCACTGGCGTGTGCAAAGGGCCTTTAATTGAAACCACGTATTCTTTAACGGCTTCTAGGGTTTCTTCTGGCATCCATACATCGGGGCCATACACCTGAGTTGCCTTAGAGCCCGCATAAACTTCCATCCAAGCAATTTTGCGTTTACCACCGTAAGCTTTGGCAACTGCTGCATCCACTACCTTGATCATTACAGGCGTAATATCAGCGCCAATCCCATCGCCTTCAATTACTGGAATAATTGGATGATCGGGTACGTTAATTGAGAAATCTTGATTAACAGTGATTTTTTCGCCAGCAGGCACTTTAATATGCTTATACATTCACACTTCTCCAGAGGGATATTGAGTTATAACTTCTACTATTTTCGCATGAGCTAGCGAACTAACCCATAAAATTGGGCTTTCAAACTATGAAAAATATGCTACTTAAACAGACCCGCTTGACTCACATACCCCATTTTGGGCTAGTGACCTTAGCGTTGAGCTTATTTCTGGGCTTCTTTGGCCTCACGACAGCTGGTTTAGCACAAAATAGTAGCCCTAACCCCGGTCTACCAGTGATTGAGCTTAAAACCGGTATATATCGCCTTCAGGTCGAAGTGGCTGCGACCCCTCAAGCACGGCAAACTGGTCTGATGTATCGCACTGTCATGGCTCAAAATGCGGGCATGCTCTTTATTTTTGAACAAAAGGCGGGGCATTGTTTTTGGATGAGCAATACCAAAATTCCGCTCTCTATTGCTTTTATTGGCGACGATAGCAAGATTGTGAACATCGAGGAAATGCAGGCTGATACCACTAACAATCATTGTCCCAAAGCACCTATTCGCTTTGCTTTAGAGATGAATCAAAAATGGTTTGCAGAGCGCGCCTTAGGTCCTGGTACGCTGATTCAGGGACTACCTAAAAACTGACACCAGCAACCCACGCCTTAACGAAGGCTAGGGCGACTTTAGCCAAAGTGGCAAACATAGTGCACTGGAGCGGTGGTGCGCACTATAAAATAACTACCCGCCTCAACCGTCCAACTTTCACCAGCAGCAAATGCCCTTTCGGGGGCGCCATCAATGCTGACATAAGCGCATCCATCCACGACTTCCATGATTTCTTTAGTGCTGAGCTCAAACTTTAGGGTGCTTGGCAAAATCACCCCTACCGATTTGCGGGTTCCATCAGCTAGGGTAACGGTATGCGAGACGCACTTGCCGTCATAATAAATATTGGCTTTTTTACCAACCGCAACCTGCTCAAATTGCATCTCTAGCCTTTCGTTTTCTTTAATTTGCGCTTTGCGATTTCTGCAATACGCATCCGCAACGCGTTGAGTTTAATAAACCCGCCAGCATCGGCTTGATTATAGGCACCGCCATCGTCATCAAAAGTAGCAATCGTTTGATCAAATAAAGTATTAGCCGAATCACGTGAAATAACGCTTACCGAGCCTTTGTATAATTTCAAGCGCACCACCCCATTGACATTACGCTGGGTATGATCAATTAAAGTTTGTAAAGCAAGGCGCTCAGGCGACCACCAGTAGCCGTTATAAATAAGGCTGGCATAACGCGGCATCAAGTCATCTTTTAAGTGCGCCACTTCGCGATCCAGCGTAATACTTTCAATGCCCCGATGGGCTTTAAGCAAAATCGTACCGCCAGGGGTTTCGTAGCAGCCGCGACTCTTCATGCCGACGAAGCGGTTTTCCACTAAATCGAGTCGGCCAATGCCATGCATACCCCCAAGACGATTTAATTCCGCTAAGAGTTCGTGGGGTTGATAAGCCTTACCGTCAATGGCAATGGGGTCGCCCGCACGAAATTCAATTTCAATGACGGCGGCGGTATCCGGTGCTTTTTCAGGTGCAACTGTCCAGCGCCACATCGATTCTTCAGCTTCCGCATTGGGATTTTCTAAGTGCCGACCTTCGTAACTAATATGCAATAGATTCGCATCCATCGAGTATGGTGAACCACCTTGCTGGTGTTTCATTTCAATTGGTATGCCATGCTGCTCGGCGTAAGCCATTAATTTTTCGCGCGACAATAAATCCCACTCACGCCAGGGTGCAATGACCTTAATGCCGGGCTCAAGAGCGTAATAACCTAACTCAAAACGAACCTGATCATTACCCTTGCCGGTGGCGCCATGGGAAACTGCGTCTGCTTTGACTTGGCGGGCAATGTCAATTTGGCGTTTGGCAATGAGGGGTCTAGCAATAGAGGTGCCCAACAAATACTCGCCCTCGTAAATCGTATTAGCGCGAAACATGGGGAAAACAAAATCCCGTACAAATTCTTCGCGTAAGTCGTCAATAAAAATATTTTCCGGCTTAATGCCAAATTGCAAGGCTTTGGTGCGCGCCGGCTCAAGCTCTTCGCCCTGACCCAGATCGGCAGTAAAGGTGACGATTTCACAATGATAGGTATCTTGTAGCCACTTCAAGATCACGCTGGTATCAAGACCGCCAGAATAAGCTAAGACTGCTTTTTTGATTTCAGACATGCTTCCACTCGTTTTAAATTGGTTGACACATTATCAAACAGGGCTGCCCGTGGCAGAAATTTGCCCACACAATAAGTATTCCATTAAAGCCTTTTGTACATGTAATCGATTTTCGGCCTCTTCCCAAACGACGCTTTGGGGTCCGTCAATCACTGCCGCACTAACTTCCTCGCCTCGATGTGCTGGTAAGCAATGCATAAATAAGGCACTTGGATTAGCTAGCGCCATCAATTCTTCTGTGACCATCCAATCTTTAAATGCCTTCATCCGCATGGTATTTTGATCTTCGTATCCCATGCTTGTCCAGACATCGGTCGTTACTAAGTCGGCACCCTTGACTGCATCCCGCGGGTCGGCACAGATCATGAGGTGATTTAAAGCAGCACCACTTAAACGTGCCCGATCGAGTTGATATCCATCGGGCGCTGAAAAGCGCAATTGAAAATCTAAGCACTCAGCGGCTTGAATCCAGGTGTAAGCCATATTGTTGGCATCTCCAACCCAGGCTACGGTTTTTCCTTGAATCGGCCCACGGGCTTCGACAAAAGTAAAAATATCCGTTAACACTTGGCAGGGATGAAATTCGTTAGTTAACCCATTAATGACTGGCACCCGTGAGTTTGCCGCAAAGCGTTCGATGATGTCTTGGCCAAAAGTACGAATCATAATAATGTCTGTCATCCGCGAGATAACCTGCGCGGCATCTTCCACTGGCTCGCCCCTGCCCAATTGGGTGTCACGGGTATTGAGATAGACAGCATGACCGCCCAATTGATGTATTCCCGCCTCAAATGACAAACGCGTGCGGGTGGAATGTTTTTCAAAAATCATGGCCAAGGTTCGATCATGCAAGGGATGCCAAGTTTCGTAACGTTTAAAGCGCTCTTTTAACCAAGCTGTACGCGATAGCAAATAATCGTATTCGGCCCGTGTTAAATCAGCAAACTGGAGGTAATGTTTGATTTGGCCAGGTACCTGCGGTTTAGCCAAGGAAGCTAAACTAGCATGCCCAGAAACGGATTGATTTTCTATTTTGTCCAAAATATCACCCACTAAAATAATAATCTTAAGCTTATATTGCTCTATCTTGACTGTCTTAAAACGTGATTCATAAAACCCTGTTTATCCAAGGCATCACTGCAAATGGCAGACCCTTTAGGCCCAGCGACTGGGCTGAGCGCCTTTGCGGAGTCATGGCAAGCTTTCGCCCCCTTGGTGATGCTGGTGATCCTCGCTTTACTTATTCTCCCTTCGCTCGACCTGTTGTCATTGCCAATGTTAAATTCGTTGTCATCGATACTCGCATACATGATCTAGACCCCATGGCGCTCGATTTTTTGCTTAATTTTGCTAAAGACAATGGCCTTCCTATAGAGGAGGCCTGTGTCTTCGAACCCAAAACCTAAAAGCCAAGCTGTAAAACAAAAACCCGCTCAAAAATGGAGCGGGCTTGAGTTGAATTACGAAAAAAGAACTAAGCCATCGCCTTAATAGCAGCTGATAAACGGGATTTTTGTCGCGCGGCAGTATTTTTATGGGCGATTTTTTTATCTGAAATTTTATCGATAGTGACTTGAGTAGCAACAAATACTTTCGCAGCAGCCGCTTTATCGCCCGCCTCAACTGCTTTACGTACAGCCTTAATGGATGTCCGTAACTTCGAACGCAAGCTCGAATTATGCTCATTTTGTTTTACTGCTTGCCGAGCGCGTTTGCGCGCTTGTGCGGTATTGGCCATCTTTAAACCTGCCTATTCATTCCGATTTGTCAAAATATGCGAGCACTTGCGAGAAGCCTTGGGTGTTCGCTAAAAACCAAGATTTTACCTGAAAGGGCCAAAAAAGCCCAGTAGACCAATAAATAGGGGAAAATCAGTCCATGAATCTGCTTTCCGCTGCCGCCAAAGTGAGTGCTTTGACGATGTTATCTCGGATAACTGGCCTTTTACGTGAAACTCTGATTGCCCGAAGTTTTGGGGCTTCAGAGTGGACTGATGCGTATAACGTTGCCTTTAGATTACCCAACTTACTCCGTCGTTTATTCGCCGAAGGCGCTTTTTCACAAGCTTTTGTGCCAATTTTGGGAGAAATTGTTGCCCGAGGTGAGCCAGCCAAGTCGCAGGCGCTGATTAACGCAGTTGCCACCCTTTTATTTTGGTCGTTGCTGTTTACTGTTGGGCTTGGGGTGCTGGCGGCACCATTACTTATTTTATTGATCGCTACGGGTTTGACCGGCGGACCTGCTTTCGAGGCCAGCGTGGTCATGACCCGCATCATGTTTCCTTATATCGGCTTCATTTCACTGGTTTCACTTTCTGCTGGTATTTTGAATACCTATCAGCGTTTTGCGCTCCCCGCCTTTACCCCCGTTTTACTCAATTTGGCCTTAATCATCAGCGCTATTTGGCTCGCTCCGCAATTAGAGCAACCCATCTATGCCCTGAGTATTGGCGTTTTAGTCGGCGGCCTACTGCAGCTGCTGATTCAAATTCCCGCCCTTAAGCGTTTAGGTCTATTGCCGCGCATTGGCATTCTGCCGAGCGCTATTCACCAAGCCTTTATCAGCCCAGATTCCCGACGGGTGTTGCGCTTAATGGGGCCGGCGGTGTTTGCGGTCTCGGTTGCGCAAATTTCCCTCTTAATCAACACGAATATCGCTTCGCGCTTAACTACGGGAAGTGTTTCATGGTTAACCTATGCAGACCGCCTCATGGAGTTTCCCACCGCACTGCTTGGCGTAGCGCTCGGTACTGTCTTATTGCCAAGCCTTAGTAAAGCCAATGCTAATCAAGACCTTAAACATGCTGAGGAACTGTTGGTTTGGGGTTTGCAGTTGACTTTTCTGTTGGCTGCGCCTTGTGCATTAGCGCTATTTTTATTTGGTGAGCCAATTGCTGCCGTGCTCTATCACTATGGGCGGTTCAGTGCGCTTGATGTGATGATGACCCAACGCGCCTTAGCCGCCTATGGGGTGGGCTTAGTGGGTCTAATTTTGGTAAAAATTTTGGCCCCAGGCTTCTATTCTCGGCAAGACATTCGCACCCCAGTCAAAATTGCCTTGGTGGTTTTAGTTTCAACCCAACTGGCAAACCTGGTCTTTGTTCCCTGGCTAGGGCATGCTGGCTTAGCTTTATCTGTTGGCTTAGGTGCTTGCCTAAACGCGGCGATGTTGTGGATTGGCCTTTGCTGGCGGGGGGCACTGCCAACTTCAGCGGGTTGGTGGAAATATTTAGCACGACTCGGGGTAGGCTTAATTCCCTTGGGTCTGATATTGCATTATGGTTCGCAAGCCCATAATTGGATCGACTTACAAGCACAGCCTTGGCTGCGGATTGGTCTTCTGGTTGGCTGGCTTAGCCTAGCGGCAGTAATTTACTTTATCGGCATTAGACTTGGTGGAATTCGCTGGCAAAATTTCTTACGTCATGCAAAATAGGAGGTATGCCCACACGACAACTTGACTACTTTGCGTCTCTGGTAGCAGAAGACGACTATTTTCCTCTTACCGAGGCTGCGGTTGCCGTTGCTCAGCATGCATTTCCTGACTTAGATGTACAGACTGTTCTTGATCAAATTGATCAACTTGGCAAGCGACTCAAACAGCGCATCACCCCCGAAACTTCGGCGGTACAAAAACTACAGCATCTAAAACATTTTTTTTATAGTGAGCTAGGGTTCGGCCCCAATCCAAATGATTTTTACGCGCCTGAAAATTCTTATCTCCATCATATTATTGAAAGTCGGCGCGGAATACCAATCTCTCTGGCAATGCTGATGATGGAATTAGGCCATCAAATTGGGCTCAAGATTCGTGGAGTTTCTTTTCCCAATCATTTCATGATGCGCATCTCCTTGCAGCAAGGTGAAATTATTATGGATCCCCTAACGGGCGCCTCGTTATCAAAGAATGAATTGCAGGAGATGTTGGATCCCTATTTAGACGCCAAGGGCTATCAAGATGAAATTAGTTTGCCTTTAAATATTTTTTTACGCGCCTCTAGCCCCCGTGAAATTCTGTCGCGCTTTCTGCGTAATCTAAAGTTGATTTACACCGAAAACGAGCGCTGGGAGAGATTGTTGGGGGTACAACAACGTTTAGTTATTTTGCTACCTGATTCGATCGAAGAGATTCGGGATCGTGGGCTCATTCTTGCCCAGCTAGAATATTTGCGTCCAGCACTTGAAGATATGCAGCGCTACCTGGTGGCCTCGCCTGAGGCAGGCGATGCCGAAGAAATTCGTGAACACATTGCCACCTTAGAAAATCAGAGTCGGCAAAACTAATTTTTAAGCTTCATGGCTTCTGGCGCAGCGCTTGCACCATCTTCACTAATGCAGCGAAAGCTACCGGCAAGGCAGCTGCTCCAACCCCAACTAAAACAATCACATTTAAGTTTTCCCGAATGATTGGAATGTTGCCGAAAAAATATCCTGCCACTACGAGACCTACCACCCAGATTGCAGCACCAACAATATTAAAAAATTGGAAGCGGGCAAAATTCATTGCAGAAACACCAGCGACAAATGGCGCAAAGGTACGGACGATAGGTAAAAAACGTGCCAAAATAATGGTCTTACCGCCATGCTTTTCATAAAATGCGTGGGTCTTACGTAACGCAGCTTGATCAATCCAACGTGATTGACTGGCAAACACTTTTTCCCCAATCCAGCGACCAATAAAATAATTGACAGTATTACCCACGACTGCAGCAAGTAGTAAACCACTGCATAAGGTGAGCATATTAAATTGGCCAGTGGCGCAATAGGCCCCAGCAATAAATAATAGGGAGTCGCCAGGCAAAAAGGGGGCAATAACTAAACCTGTTTCTGCAAATACAATAGCAAACAGAATGCCATAGGCCCAGTTGCCATAATTTTGAATCACTAAGTCTAAATGGCGATCAACGTGTAAAAAGAAATCGCCTAGTTGAATTAAGGTATCCATCAACTTCACCTCTTTAATTGAAATTGAGGTGGATATTAACAGGCTTAGCTAGCTAAGCTTCCTATAATTGTCGTATGCCCCTAAAACCGACTGTGTCAGTAAATGATTATTAAAACCCCCGAGCGCCTCTCGGAGGTCCTCTGCATTGTTGGCCCAACCGGCAGCGGTAAAAGTCATTTGGCAATGACTGTGGCACAGCAGGCCGCACAGCGAGGCGTAAAAATAGAATTAATCAGTATGGATTCGGCCTTGGTGTACCGTGGCTTAGATATTGGCAGCGCAAAACCTTCAAGTGCTGAACGTGCTTTAGTGCCACATCACTTAATTGATATTCTTGAGCCCTATGAAACCTATTCGGCAGCGCGCTTTGCCGCTGATACAAAACGCCTCTGCGCCGAAATCCAGTTACGCGGCCATATCCCGTTAGTTGTTGGTGGAACCATGCTCTATTGGCGTGCTTGGGCTTACGGCTTATCAGTCCTGCCAGAAGCGAGCCCACGAATCCGCCAAGAACTAGAAACGCGCGCTGCGCGCTTGGGGTGGCCAGCCTTGCATGCCGAGCTAAATCAAATCGATCCCCTTACTGCTGCGCGCCTTAAACCCCATGATGCACAACGTATTCAACGGGCCTTGGAAGTATTTTTAGTGAGCGGGCGTCCTCTGTCAACTTGGTTAGCTGAAAATCCGAGTCAAGACGGCCGCACTGGTGCAACTATTCCCGCCGGACTAAAACTTGTTGCACTTGAACCTAGTGAGCGTAAAAAATTACATGAGGATCTTGCCACTCGCTTTGATGCAATGCTTCAACAGGGTTTGATTGCTGAAGTGGCAGCGCTAAGACAGCGCCCTGAAATTCATGCCGACTTACCTGCCATGCGCGCAGTGGGTTATCGACAGGTTTGGCATTACTTAGCGGGTCATGACTCTTTAGAGGGCATGCGGGAGAAAGCCTTAGCCGCTTCACGGCAACTGGCTAAACGTCAGTTAACCTGGCTACGCGCGATTTCAGCTCGGCAATGTTTTGATTCACTCACGACCAGCGGCCAACAACAAGCCCTTAACTATTGCTTAGAGCAGCTCAAGATTAAATAACTAGGGTTTGAGCTTCGCCAGCGGGACGCTCACGTACTTCACCAGCTACCCAAACCTTCAGGCCCTCCGTCGCCAAGGACTGAATTGCGGTAGAAGCAAGCTCGGGCGCAACAATTAATACCATTCCAATCCCACAGTTAAATATTCTCACCATTTCTGCATCAGCAACATTACCCTGAGTTTGTAACCAGCGAAACAATGCTGGTAACTCCCAGGTATCGCGCTGTAAAACCGCCTGCATGTTTTCTGGCAAAACGCGCGGCACATTGTCAACAATGCCACCGCCAGTAATATGGGCCAGCCCTTTAATGTCAATTGCAGACATCAGTTTTAACAGGGGTTTAACGTAAATTTCCGTAGGCGCCATCACCGCTTCAATTAATGGCCTACCATCTAAATCATCATCCGGTTTTGCTCCAGCACGCTCAATAATTTTTCGCACTAAGGAATAGCCGTTACTGTGAGCACCACTAGAGGCAATTGCCAAAACGATATCGCCAGCACAAATGCGTGAACCATTAATAATTTTCGATTTTTCAACTGCACCCACTGCAAAGCCCGCTAAATCATATTCTCCAGGCGGATACATGCCGGGCATCTCGGCTGTCTCTCCGCCAATCAGCGCGCAACCCGCTAACTCACACCCCTTAGCAATCCCCTCAATCACCTGCGCTGCTGTATCAATCGTTAATTGGCCACAAGCAAAATAATCAAGGAAAAATAGAGGTTCAGCGCCCTGCACCAAAATATCATTCACGCTCATGGCGACTAAATCTTGACCAATGGTGCCATGCCAATTCCATTCAAAGGCCAGCCTTAGTTTGGTGCCGACTCCGTCGGTGCCCGCCACTAAAACAGGTTCGCGATAACGCTTTGGCACTTCAAATAAGGCCCCAAACCCCCCAATACCTGCTAAAACGCCTTCGCGCATAGTTTTTTTGGCTAATGGCTTGATCCGCTCAACCAGTGCATCGCCGGCATCGATGTCGACCCCAGCATCACGATAGGAAAGGCTTGCGGCTAGAGGGGGGGAGAATTTAGTCATAAAAAGAGGGGTAATTTAGGGGTGAACTGAACTTGATCGTTAGAATCATTGAATTCTAGAGGATCAATGCACCATGGCCGAAATTTTTACCCCTTTTTTAGCTGCCTTCATTTTGGCGTACGCTTTACGCCCGATTTCATTATGGCTTGAGCGGCATCGGCTACCCAAATCTCTAGCGGCGTGTTTGGCGATGATTTTTGGTTTAAGTCTACTGGCTGGGATTGTCATTTTGCTCATCAGCTTAATTAGTCAAGAAATTCCATTAATTAAAACCCAGCTACCGGAGTGGATCGAAAAAACCCAATTGTGGTTAGCGCCAAAATTAGCCGAACACAATATTGCCTTTGACTGGGGCGCGATTAAAGCAATTGCTACCCAAAAAATTGGTGCATTAGTCAGTGATAACGCCAAAAATGTTGTCAATACCACCCTCGGCACGATCCTTTCTTCTAGCGGCTCTATCCTTAGTGTCTTGATCGATTTAGTCTTAACGCTCTTTGTATTGTTTTATCTTCTAATTGATTGGCATCACTTCTTTGAATATTTAAAAAAATTAATTCCTTTACGCTTTCAGGCTAGCGCGCAACACCTTTGCGCTAAAACTGATGGCCTGTTATCACAATATTTACGCGGTCAAATTTTAGTTATTTTGGTAATGGCAGTTTTTTACTGCTCAGGGCTTTCTATTGTTGGTGTGCGCGGTGCCATTGCGTTAGGGGCATTCACGGCAATGGTGGTGATCATTCCCTACTTAGGATTCTGGCTTGGCTTTATTCTCGCCGTGCTATCGGCCCTTTTGCAATTTGGTTTTGGCACCGAAGTTGTGGGTGTTTTAGTGGTGTTTGGCATAGGCCAAATGTTAGAGGGCTTTTTCTTAACGCCGCGACTGGTCGGTGAACGCATTGGTCTACACCCCGTTGCGGTCTTATTTGCTTTGCTGATCTTTGGTAAGTTATTTGGATTTTTTGGGGTACTGCTTGCCTTGCCAGCCAGCGCAGTGAGTTTGGTCCTCATTCAATATACTTGGTCTCTCTATCTTCAATCGAGTTGGTATCAGGGTTCTAAAAAATAATCGTGATGAAGCCAAATGCAGCGCTACCGAAACAATTTGCGCTTGATCTGAGTCAGCCCCAACAAGCTACGCTAAACAATTTTTTAGCGGCCAGCAATGCCGCCCTGCTAGCTCATCTACAATCACTCGTTTCGGGTTGGGAGATTAATCCTGCTGACACTTCCCTGCATGCGCTTAATGACCGCTGGCTTTACTGGTGGGGCGCATTGGGATCGGGCCGTACCCATTTACTCAGCGCCTTAAATAACGCGGCGGATCTACTTAATCTGCGGCACTTTTCTCTGCAAGCTAATGAACCCGTTTCTTGGGTTAATTTAGAAGAAAAATTACCGCATTTACTCAGCCAAGAACAGGCGATTATCATTACGGTTGATGATATCGATCAGCTTGATGAGCGTTTATCAGCGGCACTCTTTCGGATTTTAAATTTGGTCCATGGTAGTCGTAACTTATATATTTTTATGGCCGGCAATAGCGCACCTGCTGGCTTACAACTGCGTGAAGATTTACGTACTCGATTAGCTTGGGGCCTAGTATTTCAAGTGCAACCTTTAAGCGATGAGGAAAAAATGCAGGCATTGCAACAGGCGGCAGCTGAGCGCGGCTTAAATTTATCGCCAGAGGTAATACCGTGGCTGCTGCAGCGTTTTTACCGCGATATGCCGAACTTAATGGCCCTATTAGATGCGCTTGATGCCTACTCACTAGAAATGAAGCGCGCTGTGACTTTGCCACTCGTGCGCGAATTATTGCAAATTCAACCTCCTACAACTAACAACCCGACTCTTGGTAGCGCTGGATGACGACACTAGCATTATTCGATTTAGACCATACTCTATTGCACTTCGATAGCGACTATGAATGGGGGCAATTTTTAGTCCGACTTGGGGTCGTCGATGGAGTGGCATTTGCGCAAAAAAATGAGCAGTTTTACAGCGACTATAAAGAAGGTAAGCTCGATATTGATGCATTTTTAAGTTTTGCCTTAAAGCCTCTTGCAGAACATTCTCGGCCACAATTAAAGGCTTGGCATGAAATTTTTATGGCTGAGGTCATTACTGGAAAAGTCCACTCTCAAGCACTAGATTTAGTAAGGCGTCATATCGATGCGGGTGATTTATGTTGCGTGGTGACGGCAACAAATAGTTTTGTTACCCGCCCAATTGTGGAAAGTTTTGGTATTACCCATTTAGTGGCGACCGAACCGGCAACGGAAGGTGATGCGCCAGAGGGAAATTTTACTGGTGCCGTGAAAGGGGTACCCAGCTTTCGTGATGGCAAAATACACCGAGTTGAAGCATGGTTGGACAGTTTAAATATGTCTTTAGCAGAGATACCCAGAAGCTATTTTTATTCCGACTCATTGAATGATTTGCCCTTACTTGAAAAAGTCACTAATCCCATTGCAACTAATCCTGATATGCTCTTGCGGGCCGAAGCCCAAAAACGTGGCTGGCCTATTCTCGAGCTATTCAATTGATAACAAAATTTATTAAAGGGCTGATTAAACGCCAGCCCAAGCCTAAAGTAGGGGGTACGAAAACTACACTTGCTCAACGGATTAACAAAAAAACCCATCGCATTGATCCCCACTTATTGTCAAAAAATGCGGTGAAGGTAACCCAAGTACTGCAGCAAGCGGGCTACTCCGCCTTTATTGTGGGTGGTGCAGTACGAGACTTAGTGCTGGGAATTGGTCCAAAGGATTTTGATGTAGCAACGAATGCGACTCCCGAACAAGTACAAAAATTATTTCGGAAATCACGTCTCATTGGTCGGCGCTTTCAAATCGTGCATGTTACTTTTTTTGGTAAAGAGCGCCCTGAAATTATTGAGGTTTCAACCTTTCGTGCCATGCTGGATCAAGTGGGGGAACATCTTGCTGAAAGTGGACGAATCTTACGCGACAATGTGTGGGGCTCACAAGCAGAAGATGCAGAGCGCCGCGACTTCAGTATTAATGCGATGTACTACGACCCATCATCTGAAACCGTATTCGATTATCACGGCGGTATGGCTGATATGCAAAAACGTACGCTGCGCATGATTGGTGAACCCAGCAAACGCTATCGGGAAGATCCCATTCGCATGCTTAGGGCAATTCGGTTTGCGGCTAAAACTGGCTTTACGCTCGATCCAGCTACGCGTGCGCCGATTGCTGAGTTAGCTGATTTGATTCATGACGTGCCAACAGCAAGGCTCTTTGACGAAATTCTTAAGCTACTGATGTCGGGGCACTCTTGGCCAGCGATTGAAGGTCTGCGTGCCGCTGGTCTGCATCACGGCTTGCTGCCATTGCTTGACAAAGCCTTAGATGGTGATACTGCGAGTGGTGCTGGCACCGAGTTTATCAAGCTATCACTGTCAAATACCGATGAACGTATTCAAGCAGGCAAAGGGGTCTCGGCTGGCTTTCTCTTTGCCAGTTTGTTATGGCCTGATTTAACCCAAAACTGGCGGCGCAATATTGCTGGAGGGATGGCTAATGTGCCCGCCCTTCATGCCGCGATGGATGACACGATTACCAGCCAAAATAATGGTGTGACTATTCAGCGGCGTTTTGAAGCAGACATGCGCGAAATTTGGACTATGCAGCCCCGCTTTGAAAACCGTCTAGGTCGCTTCCCCCATCGCCTCATTGAATCGCCCCGCTTTCGAGCGGGTTATGACTTTATGTTACTGCGCTGTACTACGGGTGAATTACCCAATTCATTAGGGCTGTGGTGGACGCAATTTATTGAGGCTGATTTGAATACCCGCGAAGAACTGATTAACTTAGCCAAAGCAGAAGATCAAAAAAATGGCAAGGTAACTAAATTAGGCAGCAAGCGGCGTCGGCGCAAACCCAAAGACATCTCATTGCCTAGCCCTGAAATCTTAAAAGACTAAATTTAGCGCAGATTAAGAGCGGCCATGGCTGCATTTTTGCCAGCAATACGCCCAAAGGCTGTGCCAATTGCCATGCCTATTCCAGCGGTATACCCTTTACCCAGAACATTGCCTGCCATCATCTCACCAGCCACAAATAAATTATGACTAGGCTTACCACTAAAGTGTACCGCGGTAGTTGCATCGGTTTTTAAACTAAGATAAGTAAAGGTAACGCCGGGCCTGAGTGGGTAGGCATAAAAAGGGGGCACGTTAATCTTGGTGGCCCAATGGGTTTTAGCTGGCGTAATTCCCTCGGTATGACAATCATCCAAAGCGGTATGGTCAAAAGTTCCGGGCTGGCAAGCGGTATTAAATTCATCCACGGTTTGCTTTAAGACCAATGGGTCAAGTTTAAGCTGTAAGGCGATATCACCCATGTTATCGGCTATCGTGCCCGCAAATACTGGTGGCATAAAGCGGCCAATCGATTTTGAATCAATGATGGAATAAGCAATTTGATTGGGCTGTTGTGCTACCAAGCGCCCCCAAATCGCATAACGCTTGGGCCAAAAATCTTCGCCTTCATCATAAAAACGTTGGCCCCTTTCATTTACAACAATACCAAGTGAGACACAGTCGATGCGGGTGCATATGCCCCCGTTATATAACGGTGCACGCGCATCAATGGCGGCCATATGCGCTTGCGTAGGATCTCCAATCGAATCAGCGCCAGCTTCGATCATATTTTTTAATAAAGCACCTTGATTAAAAGTTGTACCACGAATTAAAAAATTATCGGCTGGACTTTTGCCCTGCTCATCAATGCCCCAAGCCTCTCTTTGCCATTCAATATTGGACTCAAAACCACCAGCGGCTAAGACACAAGCTTTGGCTGTAATCCGCTCACCATTTTCAAGTATGGCTGCGCTAAATTGATGACCATCTAATTCAATTGACTTTACTGGTGCGTTATAACAAATTTTCACGCCTAATTTTTCAGCACTGCGATAGTATGCGTTGACTAAAGCTTTGCCTCCTCCCATAAAAAAAGCGTTGGTACGAGATAAATGTAAGGTCCCTGATAGTGGTGCTTGAAAATGGACGCCATATTTGCGCATCCATGTGCGACAAATGCTCGATTCTCGAATCGCTATTTTGGCGAGCTTTTCATCGGTTATGCCGCCAGTCACCTTCAAGAGATCTTGCCAGTACTCCTCTGCTGGATAGGTCTCTAATAAAACGTCTTGGGGCTCATCATGCATACAGCGAATATTGCGCGTATGGGTGGAATTTCCACCACGCCATTCGAAGGGCGCTGACTCTAATAGACAGACTGAAGCGCCCGCTTCCCGGGCCATAAGAGCGGCACATAGGGCAGCATTGCCACCGCCGATTACCAATATATCAACCATCAATTAATCTCATAAAAGGGTTAGCCCTTACAAAAGAGAAGTCATTATGGCGTAATTTATTTGCCCGTGCGTTTTGCTAACAGAATCAAACTTATTTACGCAGCCTGCAAACTTTAGCTTTTTTCAGTAAAGTAAGCCTATCTTGAATGGGAAAGATAAATGGCGCGGGCTTTTATTGGATTTGGTGGCAACCTTGGCGATACTCGGCAAATTATTACCGATGCCATCGTTTGTCTCGCTTTACGTAATGAATTACATATAGTGAGTAAGAGTTGTTATTACCAAAGTGCCCCAGTTGATGCTCTTGGTAATGACTATATCAATGCCGTCGTCGAAATTGAAACCGAATTAGAACCTTATGGCTTGCTGTATGTCTGTCAAGCAATAGAGCAGCAATTTGGCCGCGAGCGGCCTTACGAAAATGCGCCACGTACCCTCGATTTAGATATTTTGATTTTTGATGGTTGCGCGCAAAATGATACTGAGCTCACCCTACCTCACCCTCGTATTACTGAACGATCATTTGTTTTATTGCCTCTACTAGAAATTTGTCCTGAATTATTTTTACCCGAATTCGGCATTCTCAAGGCTTTTTTACCGCAAGTAGCACACCAACGCATTGATAAACTTCCCTGTCGAAACTGTAACTGCGATGCAAAAATGCAGATTAAGTCAAGCGAACCTCCCTACAAAAGACTCAACTAAGCTCCCAACGGGGCATTAATTCATTACACTCATCCCTATGAGTTACGCTGATGGCATCATGCCCATAACAATCAATACCCTTCTTGCGATGTATGCGCAAGGCGAGAAAATCACCATGCTTACCGCTTACGATGCTACTGCAGCTGCTTTAGTCGATCGTGCGGGGGTCGATGTGATATTAGTTGGAGATTCTTTGGGTAATGTGGTGCAAGGCCACGGTAGCACTACACCCGTGACAGTGGCACAAATGGCTTATCACACCGCCTGTGTTAATCGTGCGAATACCCGAGCGTATTTAATTGCCGACCTGCCTTTTGCCAGTTATGGTGAGCCACACCAAGCCCTCGATTCTGCCGCTGAGCTAATGCGCGCCGGCGCCAATATGGTGAAGCTTGAAGGGGGTCGTTGGCAAATCGAAACTATCCAATTTTTAGTCGATCGGGGGGTGCCAATTTGTGCTCATTTGGGTTTATTACCCCAATCGGTCCACATCCTTGGCGGTTATAAAGTACAAGGTAAAGTTCCCGATGCTGCTAGTGCGATGTTGGCCGAAGCCAAAGCGTGCGCCGCTGCTGGCGCTCAAATGCTGGTACTGGAAGCCATCCCTGCGTCTTTAGGTAAACGCATTACTGCGGAAATTTCTATTCCAACCATTGGCATTGGTGCTGGGGTCGATTGTTCGGGTCAAGTTTTAGTCTTGCCTGATATGCTTGGTATGAGTCCTGGCAAGCCCGCAAAGTTTGTCAAAAACTTTCTAATTGGCGAGTCTTCTATTGAGGGAGCCATAAAAGCGTTTGTCAGGGAAGTAAAGGCGGGCACCTTCCCCGCAAAGCAACATGGCTTTAGCTAAAAAAACTGCGGACACGATCGACCCAACCGTTCTGATGTGGGCTATGCTTTTCACCGCCCTGCTTTAAATTTTCATCAAATTGACGCAGTAATTTTTTCTGCTCTTCAGATAACTTGACTGGCGTTTCCACAATTACATGGACATAAAGATCGCCAAGTACTGCCGATCTTAAGGCCTTCATACCCTTATTGCGTAAGCGGAAAGTCTTGCCTGTTTGCGTGCCCTCAGGCACTGGAAACTCTACTCGACCAGATAAAGTTGGCACTTCAATTGCACCGCCAAGCGTAGCAGCCGCATAGGAAATTGGCATCTGGACATGTAAATCGCTGCCGTCACGCTCGAAAACGGGATGCGCTTTGACCCGCACTTCGACGTATAAGTCGCCCGCTGGACCACCATTAATGCCGGGCTCACCATTGCCTACCGAGCGAACGCGCATGCCATCATCAATGCCCGCAGGAATTTTAATTTCAAGGGTTTTTTGTTCTTTAATTTTGCCGCTACCTTGGCATTGTTTGCATGGCTTAGGGGTGTACTTCCCTGTACCGCGACATTTTGGGCAAGTTTGTTGCATCGAAAAAAAGCCTTGCGATACGCGAACTTGTCCGCGACCATCACAAGTAGGGCAATCTTCTACTTTTGTACCAGGCTCCGCGCCATTGCCTTTGCAATGCTTGCAATCGCTCCAACTTGGAACGCGAATTTGCGTTGAATATCCTTCTGCTGCCTGTTCTAAGGACACTTCCATGTTGTAACGCAGGTCGGAGCCTTTATAGACTTGAGGTCCACCCGTATTGCGTCCGCCAGACTGGCCAAAAATGTCGCCAAAAATGTCGCCAAAAGCATCTGCAAAACCGCCGGTCGCGCCACCTCCAAAGCCGCCCATTCCTCCCATACTAGGATCAATACCAGCATGACCATATTGGTCATAAGCGCCCCGCTTTTGAGAATCGGTTAACACTTCATAGGCCTCTTTGGCCTCTTTGAACTTAGCCTCTGAACCCTGATTATCGGGGTTGCGATCGGGATGATGCTTCATCGCTAATTTGCGATAGGCTTTTTTAATATCCTCTTCACTTGCACTTCTCGAGACCCCAAGCACATCGTAATAATCGCGTTTACTGGTCGCCACAGACCCATCCTTTCAACTTCATTAAAACGGCACAAGTCGGCACAGGGCCGACTTGTTGTTTACTTCTTCGTGTTGAGGTGGATTACTTCTTCTCATCAACCTCTTTAAATTCAGCATCGACCACATCCGCGTCGGGCGCAGCGCCAGGACCTCCAGCTGCACCACTACCCGTTGCCCCTGCGGCACCTGCGGCAGCGCCAGCCGCCTTAGCTTGCTCAGCCGCTTGTACTTTCTCGCCCAGCTTTTGCGCTGCCTTACCAAGAGCCTCCGACTTGGCTTCAATATCAGCCTTATCGCTACCCTTAATGGCCTCTTCTAAGGCCTTCAAAGCCGTTTCAATCGCCTCTTTTTCACCGGCATCTAAAGTAGCGGCGTGTTCTTCTAAGGTTTTCTTGGTTGAATGCGCTAAAGCATCTGCGGTATTACGCGCAGTGACCAACTCAAGCATTTTTTTATCTTCCACCGCATTGGCTTCAGCATCTTTCACCATGCGTTGAATTTCATCTTCGGTTAAACCTGAGTTCGCTTTAATGGTAATTTTATTTTCTTTGCCTGAAGCCTTGTCTTTTGCGGTGACATGCAAAATACCATTGGCATCAATATCAAAAGTCACTTCAATTTGTGGCAAGCCACGTTGCGCAGGAGGAATACCTTCTAAATTAAACTCACCCAATAATTTATTGGCGCTGGCCATTTCACGCTCACCCTGAAAGCACTTAATGGTGACCGCAGGTTGATTATCTTCAGCAGTGGAATAAACCTGAGAATGCTTGGTCGGAATAGTCGTATTTTTTAGAATCATCTTGGTCATCACGCCGCCAAGGGTTTCAATTCCCAAAGAGAGCGGGGTGACATCAAGCAAGAGTACGTCTTTACGATCGCCTGATAGCACCGAACCCTGAATCGCTGCGCCAACAGCAACCGCCTCATCGGGGTTCACATCTTTGCGTGGCTCTTTACCAAAAATGGCTTTGACTTTATCTTGCACAGCAGGCATGCGGGTTTGGCCACCGACCAAAATCACGTCATCGATATCACCAATCGAAACCCCAGCATCTTTAATTGCCATTTCGCAAGGGCCTTGAGTACGGTCAATCAGACCTTCAACTAATGACTCGAGCTTAGCGCGGGTTAGTTTCAAATTTAAATGCTTAGGACCGCTCGCATCCGCGGTCACGTATGGTAAGTTAATTTCAGTTTGTTGAGCCGAGGAAAGCTCAATCTTGGCTTTTTCAGCTGCATCTTTTAAGCGCTGTAAAGCTAATACATCTTTACTTAAATCGACGCCCTGTTCTTTCTTAAATTCTGCAATGATCCAATCGATAATACGTTGGTCAAAATCTTCGCCGCCAAGAAAGGTATCGCCATTCGTTGATAAAACTTCAAATTGCTTTTCACCGTCAACGTTGGCAATTTCAATAATTGAAACGTCAAAAGTACCGCCACCAAGGTCATATACCGCAATTTTGCGATCGACTTTATCTTGTTTGTCGAGTCCGAATGCCAGTGCTGCAGCAGTGGGCTCATTAATAATTCGCTTCACATCCAAACCAGCAATGCGGCCCGCATCTTTAGTTGCTTGACGTTGACTATCATTGAAATACGCTGGCACAGTAATAACTGCTTCAGTGACTTCCTCGCCCAAATAATCTTCAGCCGTCTTTTTCATTTTGCGCAGAATTTCAGCTGAAACTTGTTGTGGCGCCATTTTTTTGCTGCGCGCCTCAACCCATGCATCACCGTTATCCGCTTGCACAATTTCATAAGGCATCAAGGTGATGTCTTTTTGTACCTCGGCATCGGTAAATTTTCGACCCATTAAACGCTTGACTGCATAAATCGTGTTTTTAGGATTGGTCACCGACTGTCTTTTAGCGGGCGCACCCACCAATACTTCACCGTCCTCGGCGTAAGCAATAATTGACGGGGTCGTCCGACCACCTTCAGCGTTTTCAATTACCTTGGGGGCATTATTTTCAACCACCGAAACACACGAGTTCGTGGTACCCAAGTCAATCCCAATAATCTTTCCCATATCTGCTCCAAATAAATAATTGCTAGGTAAATACTGCTGCTTAAATGAATTTGTAAATCATCTCTTATTCATCAAATGGGGGCAAATAAGCTAAATTCAAGCCCTAAAACAGGCTTTTTTAGGTCTTTTTTGGCTTTTTTAGGGCCCGATCTCCCCTGCCCTACTTGGTTTCGCTCACAGTAACTAGGGCTGGGCGCAGGATTCGGTCTGCCAAAGAATATCCCCTTTGCAGGACACTAACCACCGTATTTGGGTCTTGATCTGCAGGCACCATCGCAATGGCCTGATGCAAATGGGGGTCAAACTTGTCGCCAGTCGCTGGGTTAATTTCTGCTATGCGACCTTTCTCAAAGGCCGAGGCCAATTGCTTTAAGGTGATATCAAGACCTTCTTTAAACCCCTTTGCATCAACTGCCTCAGTTGCTAATGCAGCATGTAAGCTATCGGCCACAGGAATCAGGTGCTCAGCAAAATTTTCAATGGCAAACTTATGGGCTTTAGCAATGTCTTCGGCGGCTCGGCGACGAATATTTTCCCCTTCCGCTTTAGCGCGTAAAAAGTTATCGTGCATTTCGCTTAATTTTTGATTCAGCTCGGCCACTTCTGCCGCAGGCACGCCACTGACACTAGTGGCATCTGGCGCCCTATCTTGTATATCAATAGGTTGGACAGGGTTGATATCGTCTGGCAAGGGCTCGGGGGTTTGGGTATCCGGTTTGGCTTGGGTCATAAATAATCTTCACTCACAATAATCATCGCTTGGGTAAGACAGTTAGTTGGGGATAAGATCCACTTTTTCAAGTAGCGCAACTCAATTATCGCTTGCCAGACGAGCCATTGCTGCCGTGGCTCGTTCTTCGCGTAAACATAACTCAGCTGGAGTTTCTGGTAGTACCGGCCAGCCACTTAAATGAACCTGGGCAATCGCCATTAAAGCCTCAATCCACTGAGGGCTATCATTTAAGCAAGCGATATAGTTGTAATTATCGCCGCCAGCCTCTTCAAACAAAATCTTACCCTCCATGGCAATTTCTTCTAGGGTTTCCAAGCAGTCGGAGGGAAAACCAGGACAAACAATATCGACTCGAGGACAACGACTTTTACCCAACGCCTCAAGGGTTAAGGCGGTATAGGGCTTTAGCCATTCGGCTTTACCAAAGCGGGATTGAAAAGTCACCAAATACTGCCCCGGCTCAAGATCTAAAGCCTCGCCCAATAAACGTCCTGTTTTTAAGCATTCGCAATGGTAGGGATCACCCATCAGCAAATTGCGTTTTGGCAGTCCATGAAAAGACATCACCAATCGCTCGCCAGCGGCAAAATTTGGGCGCCCGTGTTGTTGCCAAAAAAGCGCAATGCGATGGCGTAAGGCATCGATATAGGCAGGGTTATCGTGGAAATGCTTGACCACGCGTAGCTCAGGCTGATTGCGCCAATGGCTCATCAACCGCAACATTTCATCAAAGCTTGAAGCTGAGGTCGTGGCAGAGTACTGGGGATATAAAGGCAGCACTAAAAGTCGTTCAATTGTGCCCAGTGCCTGCATTTTTTCTACTACCTCGGCCATTGAAGGCTTGCCATAACGCATTGCTAATTCAACGACGATCGGCTGGTTCTGCTGCGTGAATTTTGCTTGCAAAGATTGGGCTTGCAAACGGGAATAGTGGAGTAAAGGTGAGCCGAGCTCACCAAGCCAAATCGAGGCATATTTTTTGGCTGAGGTGCCACTGCGAATTGGCAAAATAATCAGATTTAATAAAAGCCACCAGACGAATTTAGGAATTTCTACGACCCTTGGGTCGGATAAAAATTCCCGTAAATATCGACCTACTGCCTGCCGCGTTGGTGCTTCAGGTGTGCCTAGATTCAGTAACAGAATCGCAGTTTGCGTCGCACGCAAATGGGATGGTAGATTCACAAATAAGCTTCGGATGAATGGGCTAAGTTAGATTCAAGGGGCAAGCTTAACTCAGAATTCTCAAGTCAGTGGGTTGCTTAAAGCCCCGGACAATAACTTGGAAGTAATATCAACGATCGGAATGACCCGATCATAAGCCATGCGGGTTGGGCCAATGACGCCCAGAGTGCCGACAATTTGCCCATCAACGCTATACGGTGCACTAATAATGGCCAAATCTTCATAGGGAAGTAAATCGCTTTCCCCGCCAATAAAAATCTGAATTCCATCAGCGTGACTCGAAACATCCAACAACTGCATGAGTACTGACTTCTGCTCCAGCATATCGAACATTTTACGTAATTTATCTAAATTCGAGCTTAAGTCACCCACATTGAGTAAACGTCGCTCGCCCGAAACGACTACATCATTTTGGGTAAAGGCTGACTCAGAAACCCCAGTATTTAAAGCTAAAACCATTAAGCCTGAGATGTCGGTGCGTAACTTATCTAACTCCAGCAATAAGCGCTTACGAACCTCTGAAAAGCTTTTTCCAGCAAATTGAGCATTAATGTAATTGCCTGCCTCAATCAGTTGGCTCGGGGTGTAATCTTGGGTGGTAGGCAAAATGCGGTTTTGCACATCGCCTTCGGGGGTAACCATAATTAACAGTATTTTTCGCTCTCCCAATCGCAAAAACTCAATTTGCTTGAATATCTGGGCTCGCTTTGGTGTCATTACTACACCCGCAAAATGGGTCAAATTAGAGAGCATTTCGGCAGCCGAAGTTATTACCTGTTGGGGTGAGTTTGGGGGTAATCCCTTCTCAATTGCCCTTGATGCGAGCTCCTCAAGGGGCCGAACCGTAACCATCGTATCGACAAATAGCCTATAGCCACGGGGGGTTGGCACCCGCCCAGCAGAAGTATGGGGGCTCGTGACCAAACCCATCTCCTCTAAATCGGCCATCACATTACGAATCGTGGCGGCCGATAAATCGAGGCCTGAGAAGCGTGACAGGGTTCGCGACCCAATGGGCTGCCCCTCCTCGATGTACCGCTCGATTAGGGTTTTGAGAAGTGCGCGAGACCGATCATCCATGTTGGAAGTGATTTTATGCCTATGGTTTAATCGTTATATGTTAAGCCCATCTTCAAAATCAGCTGAAATTCGCTTTCGCCGCATTGCCTTGGTTGGTAAATACCAAGCCGAGGGCATTGGAGAGCGACTGCAAGAGCTAGCTATCTTACTTGCCAAGCTGGGTTGTACGGTTTTTGTTGAAGCAGATACTGCCCAACATATTGAGTTGCAGCAATACCCCACCCAAGTCCTCAAGAACTTTACAAGCACAATTGATTTGACAGTGGTATTGGGTGGCGACGGAACCATGCTCGGCATTGGTAGACAACTTGCTGGAAGCCAAGTTCCTTTAGTCGGAATTAATATGGGTCGTTTAGGTTATATGACCGATATTCCCATTCAAGATATTGCTACGGTACTACCGCAAATTATTCGCGGCGAATATGAGGCCGATACCCGGACTTTATTAGATGCCGTCGTCAAGCGTGGCTCTCAAACAATCAATCGAGCGCTAGCTTTAAATGATGTGGTAGTTAATCGCTCTGGCACCTCGGGTATGTTAGAGCTCGCGGTGGCTGTCAATGACTCATTTATGTACAACCAACGCTCTGATGGCTTAATAATTTCGACACCCACTGGCTCAACCGCCTATGCCTTATCAGCAGGCGGACCAATTCTGCATCCTAAAGTGCCTGGCATTGTCTTAGTGCCCATTGCCCCACATGCGCTTTCTAATCGGCCCATAGTTTTGCCACAAGATGCCATAGTCAGCATTGAAGTAGCAGGCGGTGGCGATGTGATTGTGAACTTTGATATGCAATCACTCACCAATTTACAAATTGGTGATCGTATCGAAGTACGCCTATCCAATAAATCCATCACCCTACTCCATCCACTCGGCCATAGCGATTATCAAACCTTGCGGGAAAAACTGCATTGGAATGAATATCCTTCGACCTTTTGATTTTAGTAGTAAGCGAATAACAGATGTTGCAAACACTCACGCTGCATGACTTTGTCATCGTCGACCAACTTGAATTGGATTTTGCCACTGGCTTTACGGTTTTAACTGGCGAGACTGGGGCTGGTAAATCGATTTTGCTCGATGCCTTAAGTTTAGTTTTAGGGGAGCGCGCCGATAGCAGTCAAATACGCGAGGGCTGTAAGCGGGCAGAGATTAGTGCCTTTTTTAGACTTGCAGCACCACTGCAACAAAGCCTCCAAAATTGGCTTGATGAGCAAGGTTTTCCCATCGAAGATGGGGGTGAGAGCCTGCTTTTAAAACGTAGTATTGAAACGAATGGACGTAGTCGCGCCTTTATTAATGGCAGTGTGGCAACCTTAAACCAATTACGTGAAGCTGGCGATTTACTCGTCGATATTCATGGTCAACACGCCCATCAACTACTTCTAAAAGGTGGCGCGCAACGTGATTTACTCGATCACCACGCTGGCCTAACGACCTTAGCTAAAAACGTTGCCGAACAATTTCGCCTCTGGAACGATAGTCGCCGCAGGCTTACGCAAGCTGAAAATGCAGGGCAAGATAGACAACGTGAGCGTGAGCGCTTGGAATGGCAACTAGAGGAACTTCAAGTGCTCTCGCCCCAAGAAGGCGAGTGGTTGACGGTTCAAAGCGATCATGCACGGTTAGCGAATGCGGCAAAAATTATTAGTGGCTGTCAAGCGGTAATTGATAACTTGAGTGAAGTTGAAAATTCAGTGGCCACCGTACTCTCGAAGTCTAGTAGCGAGATTCAAACCCTGAGTACCCACGATAGTAATCTAGTTGAAGTTAGCGTCACGCTTGAGGGTGCACAAATTCAGGTAGATGAAGCGATTCATGGCTTAACACGCTATCTGCAAAAAATTGAACTTGATCCAGAACGACTTGGAGAAACAGAGGCTCGCATGCAAGCCTTGCATAGTGCTGCGCGCAAATTTAAAGTGCCTGCCGAGCAGTTGCCGCAACTATTACTCGATATTGAAGATAGTTTGGCAACCTTAACTGCTGCACAAAATATTGATCTATTAAAAAAACAAGTAGCCTCTGCAGAGGCGAATTTTATGCAATTAGCCCAACAACTATCGCAACAACGTAGCAGCATGGCAAAACAATTAAGTAATCAGGTTACCGCAGCGATGCAAGGTTTATCAATGGCTGGTGGACAATTACAAATTAGCTTGCTGCCCCTAGCCGAAGGCAGTGCGGGCGGCTTAGAGCAAATTGAATTTTTAGTTGCGGCGCATCCAGGGGCGACACCCCGACCCCTAGCAAAAGTGGCTTCAGGTGGAGAATTAGCGCGAATTAGCCTCGCCATTAGTGTAATTACTAGCCAAGCCGCTTTTACGCCAACTTTAATTTTTGATGAAGTCGATGCTGGTATTGGTGGGGCAGTAGCAGAAACCGTGGGTCGTTTGTTGCGTCAACTCGGGGAATCGCATCAAATTTTATGTGTAACCCACTTGCCACAAGTCGCCGCACAAGCTAATCAACACTTAAAAGTCAGTAAAGCCATTAGTAAAGCCGGGGAGGAAGAAAAGACCCTCTCTCATGTCAGCTTATTAAACCGCGCTGAACGGGTTGAAGAAATAGCCCGCATGCTGGGTGGCACCACACTTACCGAAACTACTCGGCGTCATGCGCGCGAACTTCTAGAGCAGCATTAGGCTCTAAGATGGACTTCCATAGGGCTATAACTTGCAGGCGTGCTGCTGCAAACTCTGGGTGCTGCTGTAAATCAAGTCGTGATTTATCAACCCCATCTAAACGCAAGCGATGTTGTTTAGCCCTAAACAAGCGATAGGCATTGCCAACTGCAGTCGCGGCAGAACGATCTATCAATTGACAATCGGCAGCGCTACTAAGTAAGGCAATATTTCCTAAATTCGCAATTAATTGCGGGTGAAAGTAGGCAAAAGCTAAAACTAAATATTGCACGATGAACTCGATATCTACCATGCCCCCTTTATCGTGCTTTAAGTCAAATTGATTTGTAGCATTGGGGTGGCCCTCATGTACCTTCATGCGCATGGATAATATTTCTTGACGCAATATCTCTGGGTCACGCAGGTGCCCTAACACAGCAGCACGAATCTGCTCAAATTCAGTGGCAAGTTGAATTTGTCCTGCCGCAAAACGGGCTCGCGTTAGGGCCTGATGCTCCCAGACCCAAGCGACATTTTTACCTTCACGCAATTGATATTGCTTAAACGCTGCCAAGCTAGTGACTAAAAATCCGGCTGATCCATTAGGCCTTAAGCGGGTATCAATCTCAAATAAAGTGCCCGCTGAAGTAAATGCAGTTAACCAATTAATCATGCGCTTGGCCAACAGCGTATAAATTTCTTGGGCCCTTAAATCATCCTCCTCGGCCGCATAAATAAATACTAAATCTAAGTCAGAAGCATAACCAAGCTCTTTGCCGCCTAATTTGCCATACGCAATAACAGCAAATGGGGGCAGGGGTTGATTTGGTAAGATAAATTTTTTCGCAACACCAATCCACACCCGCTCATAACTCACTTGCAACATCATGTCGGCAAGTGCTGATAAGCGATCACTTATTTTTTCTACGCCCAATGGCGCTTGGGTGCCAATCCCTAAATCTGCCAGTAAAATTAAAAAGGTTTCCGTTTGATGGCATACCCGCAATACATTCATTGCCTGTTCATCCGTTGCGGCATCTTGCAAGGCATCGTCTAGCCGCAGATCGAGATGCGACTTAACCTCCTGCCAATACACTGCGGGTTCATGTACTAATTTTTCTTCAGCACTTGAATCGAGTAAATTATCTAGTAAGTGTGGATGGCGGGTTAGGTATGTCGCACCCCATTGAGAGGCTTTTAACAAGGCCAAAATATTAATTAAGGCTTGTGGATACTCGGCCAAAATCGATAAATAAGCGCCGCGTCTCGCAATGGCCTCTAATAAGTCACAAAAACGAATGAGTACTTGATCGGCCTCACTTGAAGGGAGCAACTCGGCAGCTAATAAATCAACGACTTTTTTTAAGACATTGACGAGAATGAGGCGGCTGGCTGCCGGTAAGGCTTTTTGTTTACCGCTAGCTAACCACAATTGCCAGCGCTCTAAGGCCTGCGGAAAAGATTGTGCATCAGGCTGCCAAGCAGGGGAAGCTGAATCGATATCAAGACGAGTATTTTTATCCAGCGCGAAAGCTTTTTCAAAAATCCGCGCCACGTTATTTTGTTGTTGGTCAAGTTGCGCTAGAAATGCAGTTCCCAAACTTGGTTCATCGATAGGTCTATCTGCGCCTGCCATACTTTCTGCAAAGCGAAGCCGTGCAATCTCATCTTCAGGTAAAAGATGCGTTTGTTGATCTTCCCAAATTTGTAAGCGATGTTCTAAACGCCTTAAAAATTGATAAGCGCAGACCAGTTCATCAATTTCTATTTGCGGCAATAGGTTTTGCTGAGCGATTAAGTCCAGAACGTCTAAAGTGGGACGAATTTGAAACCGTGGATCGGTGCCGCCGCGCATTAATTGAAACATTTGCGCCACAAATTCGATTTCGCGAATTCCACCTCGCCCTAATTTAATATCTTGCGCGCGACTGGGTTTGCCAAGTCGACTTAAGCTTCGGCGCTCAGCTTCGCGCTGTATTTGGACGTGCAAATCACGAATGGCAGCAATAACGCCATAATCTAAGTGACGCCGATATATAAATGGGCGCACAATTTGCGTTAATGCCTTATTGCAGCGTACCGAGTCGATCGCCGCAGGCGCTGGGTAGACTAAGCGTCCTTTTATCCACGCATAGCGCTCCCATTCTCTTCCTTGAACAGATAAATATTCTTCAAGCATATCGAGACTACAGACCAACGGCCCTGAGTCACCATTGGGCCGTAAACGCATGTCGACTCTAAAAACAAATCCATTGGCATTTTGCTCAGCGAGTAATTTAATCACTCGCTTGCCAGCTCGCTCAAACCACTCATGATTGGACAAGACCTTCGTACCACCCTGAGTATGGCCATCTTGTTCGTATAAAAAAATTAAGTCAATATCGGAGGAGACGTTGAGTTCACCACCGCCCAATTTTCCCATCCCAACAACGATGAGCGGCAATTCACAATGTAAGGTGGGGCTCCACGGCAAGCCAAAACGATCCTGCAAATCAAGCCGTGCGCGTAATACAGCTAAACCAATAGCTTGCTCTGCAAAGTAGCTCAGGGCGGCAGTAACCTCGGCTAAGCTAGCGAGCTGATTGAGGTCTCGAAATGCAAGCCAAATCATAAATCGTTGCCTGGCTAAGCGAATTTGCGCCATGAAATTGGCTTCCGTGTCATGCGTATTACTTGCGGCCTCAATTGCCCCTAACAAGAGCGTCCTTACCCCAGCCTGATCTAAAGGCAGCGAACCCCAATGCGCAAGCCAGTCTAGCCAATCTGGGTGAGCAATAAGCCAGCGATCAGAAAAAATCGAATGGCGCCGCAACCAACTAACCTGGGACTGAAATAAGCTCATGACTCCATCTTAATCTGTGCCCTTTTAGGGGATCAGCAAAAGCACGCAAGGCTGACGGATAATAGGGTACATGTTCAGTAAATTTGTACCCCAAAACGTCAAACTCAAACGCTGGTGGCGGCGTTTATTGATTCTCATGGCAACCCTCTGTGTCCTCCTCATTCTAGGACATTTAACGATTCGCTTTTGGCTCTGGCCACAATTAGAGACATCTAAGCCAACGATTGAACGCCTCATTGGTGCGCGCTTAGGTGTTCAGGTCGAAATCGATCAGCTCGCAGTAGCTTGGACTGGCATAAGACCGTCATTTCAAATTCAGGGCTTGCGTTTTGTGAATGCCCCCAATAAAAAAGCACAACTAACTTCACCCCTGCTCGAAATTAAACGTATCGACGGCGAGTTAAGTTGGCTCTCTTTATATCATCTAAAACCTTACTTTCATCGTCTTGAGTTTGATGATGCGCAGATCCAGATGCGCCGCGAGCTTAATGGCAACTTGACAATTGCTGGGATTGATTTAAAAACCAGTCCTAACGATTATTCAGGTAGCAATTGGTTGCTTGAACAAGATCAATTGATTGTTAATCATGTCCAAATTAGCTGGCAAGATCTTGCCCGCAATTCAAGTCCGATTCCCGTTCAACTCGATCACTTAGAACTGACGAATGGGATTCGCAGTCATCAAGGTCAATTAAGCATTCAAAGTCCTTGGCATCAAAAGCCACTTCAGCTTCAAGCTGACTTTTCGCATCGACTTGCGCGCGAAGCGGGTAACTGGCGCAATTGGAATGGTCAATTTTCCTGGGAATTAAGCGGTTTAAATTTAACCCAACTCTCGCAAGACTTTAAATTACCGTTGTATTCGCTTGCTGGTTTACTGAATTCGAGTGGCAAATTGGTGCTCGATAACGGCATGCCAGAACGCAGTACCATCCAGCTGAGCGGCGAACAAATTCAAATACAAAGGTCAAAAGAAAAAGATGGGTTAGGCTTTGGTCGGCTTGAAGTAAATCTAATTCAAAGCAGTCTTGGCCAAATGATTTTGGTCAATACCAAAAATCTAGCTTGGCGAGATTTACATAGCGCTGCCAATGCTACTCTCCAAAAAATTGGGCCCATGACTTTTAAATGGCGTGCACCTGAAAAGGGCTCTGAATTGAAAGAATTTGGTTTCTCCGCCCCCTCTATTCGCTTAGAAGATCTCACCCGGTTTGCCAAAAATTTACCGTTGCCCAAAAAAATAAACCAGTTGATTGCCAATGCGCATGCCAGCGGTGAGTTGCAAAATATTGACCTCAGTTGGGCTGAAAGTAAATCGTCTTTACCCTTACCATCAGCCTGGCTTGGTGAGGCGCAGCTTAACTTAGACCTCAGTGTTAAGTTAGTCGACTGCAGTTTTACTACACCCTTTAAAGCCTTACCATCCATTGCGCATTTAAGTGGTACTTTACTAAGCACAGAAAAAGCCGGCTCCCTCACGCTCGATTCACAACACTTAGCCCTACAAATTAAGGAATTTTTAAGCGATCCCCAACTACAGTTTGATCAAGCAAGTGGCTTAATAGAGTGGAAAAAAACTAAAGATGACTGGGAAATTAGCGGCAAGAAAATGCAGTTAGAAAATAAAGATTTGGCGACTACTTTTGCTGCCAACTATATTTTGAAAGGCTCTCAAGCGAAAGATATCCTGACTTTAGATATGAATTTTGCGCGCGCCGCAATGCCGCAAATTCATCGTTATTTACCGCTGGCAATGAATCTTGAGACTACGGCCTTTCTTGCCAAAGCATTTGGTAGCGGTGAAGTCAAAAATGGGGTGATTCATATTAAAGGTAATCCAACTGAAATCCCGTTTGCCAAACCTCAAGCGGGCGAGTTTTCAGTAAAGCTACCAGTTGTCAACGCCAGCCTTATCCCCGATCCGCTGTTACCGACTAATCAAGGTAGCTGGCCAAGCTTTAGTGCGGTCAATGGTTTAGTTGCAATTCAGCAAACTAAGCTTGATATTGCTATTGATCAAGCACAATACAAGGAGGTGAATTTGCAACAATTTACCGCCAGCATTGCCAATATGAGTGCAGCGCAACCGATCTTACAAATTAACGGTAAGGCACAAGGCGACCTTGCGCAAATGTTTGAATATCTTCAACCAACCCCCGTTTTAATGCAACATGAGCAGTTAAGTAAAAATCTTAAAGTATCTGGACCAGCATTACTAAACCTCGATTTACAAATTCCGTTTGCTGCAAGTCAAGAGCCCATCATTAATGGTGAGCTAGTCCTCAGTAAAAATCGCTCTCAGTGGGGTGATTTTCCACCGCTTGAAAATATTCGTGGCACCCTACGTTTACGCGACGAAAAGGCGGAGTTTGAAGATGTGTATGCAGAATTACTGGGAGGAACCCTGCAAATCACCAGTACCTTTGATAAAGCCAATAAAAAACTATTTACGCTGAATGGTAATGCTAATAGTGGAGCGATCAAATCGTATTTTGCTTCCCCTAACCGTGCCGCCAATCCCTTTCTCACAGCGTTAAGCGGGAAATTGAATTACAAAGGCACGATTGCCGCCAGCGCATTGGCAGCCGACTTTAATCTCATTTTTGATTTACAGAATCTCGGTTTTGATGTGCCAGCACCATTTAAAAAAGCAATTGGCACTGCTATGCAAGCAGAAATTAACGTACACAGTTCGCCCGGCTCGAAAACAAAGCCCCATACCGTTGATTGGTCTGGCCGCATTGGGGATTTGATTTCAGCGCAAGGCAACCTCACCGAGGGTGAAGCATCACGCCAAAGTTTTGGCGTGGGTGTAGTAGCGCCAAAACCCACCAGCGACACAACGCTAAGCTTGCAATTGGCCGAACTCAATGCTGATAGCTGGCAAATATTTTTCAATAGTACCGCCCTTAAAGAAACAAATAATTCAAAGGCAATTGGTCTAGCGGATCTCTCCATTGGTCAAATTAATGCTCAAATTAAGAATTTTATTTTCTTGAATCGCACTTGGCCTGATCTTTACATTAATGCTAGCGGCAAAAATAATAGCTTGATAACCAGAATTAATTCGCCCGCGCTTGCTGGTCAAGTTGATCTACAACTGAATTCGGCAGCAGCAAAACCTAATCGGGTGAGCGGCAAACTAACCTATCTGCATATACCCCCAGCGAATTTGCTTACCCCTCCCTTGAATGCTGAAATGAAGGCTGCCGATACAACGCTAGCAACTGTTTCAAACCAGAAAAAAATCCGTTTAATGCCCGATATTGACCTCACTATTAATGATTTTACTTGGGCAAAAGGTCAGCTTGGTGTCACAACACTAAAAGCCAGCAACCAAGGTGATCGCTTTCAAATCGACTCTTTGAAGGTCAGTAATGCCGATGCTAAAGTCAACATTACTGGCCAGTGGTTTGATGTTCCCCAAGAGGGTAATGAGCACACCTCGCTTGATGTTGAGGCAGACATAAGCAATTTAGGCGTGATTATTTCGCGTTGGGGTAACCCCGATCAAATTGAAGGCGGTATGGGGAAGCTGACAGCTAAACTCGACTGGCAAGGCTCACCCTTCCAACCTGAATGGAGCTCCATTGCTGGCCAACTTGATCTTGATTTGAGCAATGGACGTTTATTGGAAGTAGATACTGGCGCAGTGCAATTACTAAATGTATTGAGTTTACAAAGCTTATTAAAATTTGCCAGCTTTAATGAAGTCAGTATGGCTCGCAACATGACTAGCAAAGGCACTGCCTTTAACCAAATTACGAGTACGTTTAACATTCGTAATGGAGTTGCGCGTACAAATCAATTTAATATGGAATTAAATCAAGCGCGTTTATTGATGTCAGGTTTAATCAGCATCCCCAATCAAACCCAAGATTTACGCGTGACCATTTTCCCCACTCTTGATGCCACGTCTGGCGCTTTAGCACTATTTGCAATTAATCCTATCGCTGGTTTAGGCGCCTTAGTAGGACAATATCTGTTAACCAATCAAATTAACAAAGCCATGCAATCCGACTATTTGATTCAAGGCTCTTGGAAAACTCCAGAGATCATTCCGCTAAATCAACAAGGTCAACCCCTTGACCCAAGCGTAATGGACTCGATTCGAAAACGCAATCTACTGCGCGAACAGCAAGAGCCAGCAGCAGCACCATTACCGCGCGTTAGCACTTCTGCACAATAAAAACCCAGATAGAACTCATCATGAACGCCCCAATCGATCCTCAGCAGTTTCGTCTTGCCGCAGTGCAAATGGTCTCTACTCCCGACGTCAAGGAAAACTTACAAACAGCTAGCCGCCTCATCCAGCAGGCCGCTCAAGCTGGTGCGCAATTAGTTTTATTGCCAGAATATTTTTGCTTGATGGGCTTAAAAGATATAGACAAAATTAGGGTGCGTGAAAAACTAGGGGTCGGCTTTATGCAAGATCAACTTGCCCAATTAGCAAAAGAACAGCAGATTTATTTGGTGGCAGGAACGATACCCTTAGAGACCAATCAAGCAGCTAAAGTAAATAATACGACTTTAGTTTTCGACCCAGCAGGAAAAATGATTGCACGTTACGACAAAATCCATTTATTTAGTTTTCAAACTGCTGACGAGCATTATGATGAAGCCAATACCCTTGTTGCGGGTGTTTCACCGGCACTTCTACAAATTAACCTCGATGGTGTGTTATGGAAAATGGGCTTAAGTATTTGTTATGACTTACGCTTTCCAGAGTTGTATCGCGCGCTTGGTGAAGTCGATTGTCATCTCGTGCCCGCCGCCTTCACTTACACCACTGGCAAAGACCATTGGGAAATTTTGTTACGCGCGCGGGCGATTGAAAACCAATGCTATGTGCTGGCCTCTGCCCAAGGTGGCACCCATCTAAATCGCCGCCGCACTTGGGGAAACTCGATGCTGGTTGATCCATGGGGCGAGATTGAACAATGTCTAGTTGCTGGCGAGGGATTTATTTTGGGTACCCTCAGCAAAGATAAATTAAACGCAGTACGCTCTAAGCTTCCCGCCCTTTTACATCGCAAGCTGTAATTCTAGAAAGTTGCCTCTATTTTGAATAAGCCAGTCTCACAACCCGTAGTTGCTACAGAACTACTTCATATTGCTAAATCGATTTTGTTAGAACCTAGCGGGTTAACCGAAGCCGATTTACAACAGACGTTTGGGGTGCTGTTTAGTCATCAATTAGATGACGCTGATTTATATTTTCAACGAACCCATAACGAAAGCTGGAGTCTTGAGGAGGGTATCGTTAAGTCGGGTAGCTTTAGTATTGATCAAGGCGTAGGGGTACGGGCAATTCATGGCGATAAAACCGCCTTTGCCTATTCAGATGAAATTAATTTAGCCGCTTTAACGAAATCAGCTAAAGCGACGCGCGTCATCGGCCCGCAAGGAGGCACCCTTGCGCTAGCGAAAACTTACGGACATGCCGCCTTACCTGCACTGTATGCCAATCTCAACCCCCTAGATTCATTACAGCCCCAAGAAAAAATTGCCTTGCTAGAAAGTATTGAACGCCAAGCTAAAGCCCGAGATCCGCGCATTATTCAAGTCATGGCTAGCTTAGCTGGCGAATTTGATGTGATCTTAGTCGCCCGTGCGAATGGCTTATTAGCTGCCGATGTGCGGCCTTTGGTACGCGTTTCAATTCATGTTATAGCCGAACAAAATGGGCGCCGTGAGTCGGGCTCTGCTGGCGGCGGCGCGCGCCATGGCTATGACTACTTTAATACCACTTTAATTACTCAATGGGTCAATGATGCGGTAGATAGCGCCTTAATTAATTTAGAATCTCGTCCCGTTGCTGCTGGCACTATGACTGTTGTAATGGGGCCTGGTTGGCCTGGCGTGCTCTTGCATGAAGCGGTAGGACATGGACTTGAGGGTGACTTCAATCGGAAAGGGTCGTCTGCTTTTGCTGGGCGCATCGGCGAACGCGTTGCCGCAAAAGGTGTCACAGTGGTTGATGATGGCACGCTTGCTGGCCGCAGAGGTTCACTGACCATGGATGATGAAGGTACGCCGACTCAATGCACTACCTTAATTGAAAACGGTATTTTGCGCGGCTATATTCAAGATAGCTTAAATGCACGCTTAATGAAAATGCCTACTACGGGCAATGGTCGTCGCGAAAGCTTTGCTTCGCTACCGATGCCACGCATGACCAATACCTATATGCTGGCCGGCACTGCAGATCCACAAGAAATTATTGGTAGCATTAAGCGGGGTTTGTACGCTGTCAATTTCGGGGGCGGTCAAGTTGACATCACCAGCGGTAAATTTGTCTTCTCAGCCTCAGAAGCGTATTGGGTTGAAAACGGCAAAATTCAATATCCCGTGAAAGGCGCCACCATTATTGGCAATGGCCCAGAGTCACTGAAACAAGTTAGCATGATCGGCAATGATTTAAAACTCGATAGCGGTGTAGGTGTTTGCGGTAAGGAGGGTCAAAGCGTGCCAGTTGGCGTTGGCCAGCCTACTTTACGGATTGATGGCATGACGGTTGGCGGAACGGCCTGATGAGCTTAAAATAACCCCATGAGCTCAAGAAACTTAACCCCCCAAGAAAATTGGTATACCAGCGTTGATAAAACCTCGGCAACCGATGATCAACGCATTGCCGATATTACTGTTCTGCCCCCTCCAGAACATTTAATTCGTTTTTTTCCCATTGATGGCACACCCATCGAAAAACTCATTAGCGAGACACGCCTCAATATTCGCAATTGCCTTCGTGGTAAAGATGATCGGCTGCTGGTCGTTATTGGCCCCTGCTCAATTCATGATCCAAGGGCTGCGCTTGAATACTGCCATCGCTTACTTAAAGAGCGGGCGCGTTTTGCTGGCGAACTAGAAATTGTGATGCGGGTCTATTTTGAAAAACCTCGCACGACCGTTGGTTGGAAGGGCTTAATTAACGACCCTTATCTGGATGAAAGCTTTCGCATTGAAGAGGGCCTGCGCATTGCGCGCCAAGTATTGATGGAAATAAACCGCTTGGGTATGCCTGCTGGGAGTGAGTTTTTAGATGTGATTTCACCCCAGTACATTGCTGATTTGATTTCTTGGGGTGCAATTGGCGCGCGCACTACCGAAAGCCAAGTGCACCGCGAATTGGCTTCAGGCTTATCTGCTCCTATTGGCTTTAAAAATGGTACTGATGGCAATATCAAAATTGCGACTGATGCCATTCAAGCAGCTCGACGTCCGCACCACTTTCTCTCAGTGCATAAAAATGGTCAAGTCGCGGTTGTGCAAACCAACGGCAACAAAGACTGTCATGTGATTTTACGCGGAGGTAAAGAGCCTAACTATGAAGCTCAATATGTTGCTGCGGCTTGTGCTGAACTTGCTGATGCAAAGTTACCGACGAGCCTAATGATTGACTTATCGCATGCTAATTCAAGTAAGCAACACGAGCGGCAAGTTGTGGTGGCAGAAAATATTGCCCAGCAAATTGAAGCCGGTTCGCGCAAAATTTTTGGGGTAATGATTGAAAGCCATTTATTGGGTGGCGCACAGAAATTTACTCCTGGCAAAGATGATCCGAGCCAACTCGAATACGGTAAAAGCATTACTGATGCCTGTATTGATTGGGATAGCTCGGTGCAAGTACTTGAACGTTTAGCCCAAGCAGTTAAAAAACGGCGGCGCTAAAAACGGGTAGTGCGTAAATTAGTGCTGGTCGCAATTGCGGCCAAGATTAGCTTGGCGTGTTTTGATTTTTCCACAAAATATCTGTGCCGCCAGCAGCGCGATTTAGTACGCGTGCCAAGACAAATAATAAATCGGAGAGTCGATTAACATATTGACGTGGTGCATCGTGAATCGACTCATCCCATCCTAGCTTCACAATTGAACGCTCTGCTCGCCGACAAACTGTTCGACAAACGTGGGCTTGTGCAGCTGCGCGCGTTCCTCCAGGCAAAATAAATTCGGTTAGTGGCGGTAAGCTAGCGTTGTACTGTTTTAACCAAATGTCGAGTTGCTCAACCTGCTCAGCCTTTAATAAGGTGTAATTGGGTATACATAATTCACCTCCCAAATCGAATAAATCATGCTGGATCCGTAAAAATAAAGCGAGCATTTCAGTGGCAATCGCGGGGGGCAATGTCTCAGTCATCAGGACCCCAATTTCTGAGTTCAACTCATCGACATCACCCATTGCACAAATTCGATTGTGGTCTTTATCGACCCTACTACCATCGCCTAATCCGGTGGTCCCTGCGTCGCCTGTGCGAGTAGCTATTTTTGAAAGTCGATTACCCATACCTGATTATAAGTAAATGGCTAAAATAGTCCGATGAACGCAATTAATCCACTTGCTGAAGAACTTGCCATTACCGTGCGCCAAGCAGAGCTAGTGGCCGCGCTCAAGCCAATCCTCGCTGAAGATCAACTCCTGTGGCTCCCCGAAGATACTATTCCCTATGAGTGTGATGGCTTGGCAGCCTATCGCCGAATGCCTTTAGCGGTGGCTTTACCTCAAACTGAAGCTCAAGTCATTGCCATTCTCAAGGTCTGTCATCAATTGCAGGTGCCAATTGTGCCGCGGGGTTCTGGTACCGGACTCTCTGGTGGGGCCATGCCAATTGCCCAAGGTTTAGTACTTTCTCTGAGTAAGTTAAAAAAAATATTGGCAATTGACCCTTTCTCTCGAACTGCTACTGTTCAACCTGGCGTGCGTAATTTAGCAATTTCTGAGGCCGTGGCTCATCTCAACTTATATTACGCTCCCGATCCATCTTCGCAAATTGCTTGCTCAATTGGCGGTAATGTTAGTGAAAATTCGGGTGGTGTCCATTGCCTAAAATATGGTCTGACACTACAAAACGTTTTACGCATACGAGTGGTTTTAATGAATGGCGAGGTGGTTGAATTTGGTGGCTTAGCACCGGACGCACCTGGTCTTGATTTATTAGCGATCTTGATTGGTAGCGAAGGGATGCTGGGAATCGTGACTGAGGTCACTGTAAAACTCGTACCCAAACCGCAGCTTGCCAGAGTCATTATGGCTAGCTTTGCCGATATTGAAAAAGGTGGTAATGCCGTAGCCGCTATTATCGCCGCAGGCATTATTCCTGCTGGTTTAGAGATGATGGACAAAGCCACTACGCGTGCGGTTGAAGAATTTGTTCATGCCGGATACGACCTTAATGCTGAAGCTATTTTGCTGTGCGAATCTGACGGCACGCCTGAAGAAGTCGGCGAAGAAATTGCCCGCATGGTTGCAGTCTTAGAAAGTGCTGGAGCAAGCCGCATTCAGGTTTCAGAAAATGAAACTGAACGGCTGCGCTTTTGGAGTGGCAGAAAAAATGCCTTCCCAGCTGCTGGCCGAATCGCTGCCGACTATTACTGCATGGATGGCACTATTCCCCGTCGCCATATTGCTACCCTATTACGCCGCATCAAAGCAATGGAAGTGAAATACCGCTTAGGTTGCTTAAATGTTTTTCATGCAGGCGATGGCAATATGCACCCGCTGATTTTGTTTAATGGCGCTGATATTGAGGAATGGCATCGCGCTGAAGAATTTGGTACTGATATCCTAGAAGCTTGCGTTGAACTAGGTGGAACCATCACTGGCGAACATGGTGTTGGCATCGAAAAAATTAATTCAATGTGCGTGCAATTTGGCGAAGCTGAGCGCGAGATGTTTTGGGGGGTTAAAGCCGCCTTTGATCCCGACCTATTATTAAACCCCGATAAAGGCATCCCGACACTAAATCGTTGTGCTGAATATGGACGCATGCGTATTAGCGGCGGAATTCTACCCCACCCAGAGTTGGAGCGCTTTTAATGTCAGCTGCAGTTGCAGATAGCAGCCTTATGCAAAATAGTGTCAACGCATTTCGCGAGCAAATTCTTGCTGCCAAAAAAAATCAAACGCCTCTTTCTATTGAGGGAGGCGCGACCAAAAATTGGTACGGTAATCCGAATAACTACCCCAAGTTGAGTACCACCACTTATCAGGGAATTCTGGATTATCAGCCTGAAGAATTAGTGATTACTGCTTGCGCTGGTACTCCTTTGCAAGAAATTGAACTGGCTTTAGCAGAGCGTAATCAGGTCTTGGCTTTTGAACCACCGCACTTTGGTGACAAGGCCACCTTTGGCGGTGCAATTGCCGCTGGTTTGGCAGGGCCCGCTCGAATTAGCGCTGGAAATTTAAGAGATTATGTACTTGGCGTACGCTTAATGGATGGGCGCGGTGAAGACCTTAGCTTTGGCGGTAAAGTGATGAAGAATGTTGCCGGCTATGACATTTCCCGTTTACTGCCTGGCTCTCTTGGTACCTTGGCTTTATTACTCGAAGCCTCGGTAAAGGTATTGCCCAAGCCGGCTGCAAGCCTTACATTGCGCGCTATGATTTCGCAAGCACAAGCACTTAAGCGACTGAATGAGTGGGCTGGACAGCCTCTACCGCTTTCAGCGAGCGCCTGGATTGGTGCGAGTAATGTGCAACATGAGGGTGAGTTAAGCATTCGTTTAGCGGGAGCCCATGCCGCAGTAAGTTCTGCCAGCGCAATGATCACCTCTGCCATTGGTGCCAGCGAAGTTCCCCCAGCTGTTGCGACGCAATTTTGGCAAGACTTGCGTGAACAAGATTTACCGTGTTTCAACATAGCAGATCCAGAGCAAGTACTCTATCGCTTAGCCTTACCTGCTGCTTGTCCTCCTTTACAGTTTCCAGAAAGTAAATTGAATTCGTTAGTCCTCGAATGGCATGGTCAAGAACGTTGGTGGCAAGGCCCGAGTGATCCAGCTTGTTTCGCAGTACTTAAAAAATTAGCTTTGACACAGGGTGGACATGCAAGCCAATTTAAGGTCAGTAACGCCTCTACCGTAAATTCGCAACGCTTTACACTATTAAGCGAAAACCCACTAACTGTTGGGCTAGCAACAGTTCAACAGCACTTACGCCAAGCCTTCGATCCAGCGGGCATTTTTGCCACTGGTCGCATGGCTTAAGGCCAGCCAAATGCATACCGAACTAGCTCCTCATTTAGCAAGTACAACTGCGGGCATTGAAGCCGCCAAACTTTTGGCCCAATGCGTTCATTGTGGATTTTGTGGTGCCACTTGTCCAACCTATCAACTACTTGGTGATGAATTAGATAGTCCTCGTGGGCGAATTTATCTCATTAAACAGATGGCTGAGGGTAGTGCACCAACCGAAAAAACCCGTTTGCATTTAGATCGATGTCTTACTTGTCTGAGTTGCGAAACGACCTGCCCAAGTGGAGTTCAATACGGTAATTTATTGGATATCGGTCGCCAATGGGCAGAAACTGAAACCCCGCCGCGGCCTTTCAAAGAGCGAGTGACGCGCTGGTTATTACGCGAGGTATTGACGCGTCCCTGGCTCTTTAATTCAGCAATCAATTTAGGGCGAATCTTTCGTCCACTGATGCCCTTAGAGCTTAAAAGAAAAATTCCTGCCCTCAAAAGTCCACTTGATCAGTTTGGTATATCTCAACAAATTGATCCTCATGCTCGTCCCATCACTCAGCCACTTCGTCATGCGCGCACTATGCTCGTCTTAGAGGGCTGTGTGCAACCAGCCATGTTGCCTAATATTAATTCCGCAACTGCCCGCGTACTCGATGCCGTTGGTATTAACTTAGTTAGCACTACCAAAGCTGGATGTTGCGGAGCGTTGCGCCATCACCTGAATCATCAAGAAGGTGGCTTAGCAGATGCGCGTCGCAATATTGATGCTTGGTGGCCCTATGTAATGGGCCTGGAACCCAGCCTCAATGGCAAACCTATCGAAGCCATTGTGATGACCGCATCTGGGTGTGGTGCCATGGTTAGCGACTATGGTCACTTGTTACGCGGCGATCCGCAGTATGCCGACAAAGCCAAAACTATTTCTAAATTATGCAAAGATCTCTCTGAAGTTTTGCCGGCTTTTGCTCCTCAATTAGAAGGCTTAATAGGTAGCGATAAAAAGCCTGGGGTTGTGTACCACCCGCCTTGCACGCTTCAGCATGGTCAGCAAATTCGCCTCAATATTGAACGCTTATTATCTAGTCTGGGTGTGCAAGTTGCTTTATGCGCAGATAGCCATCTGTGTTGCGGTTCGGCAGGCACCTATTCAATTTTGCAGCCCGAGTTATCAGCACAATTACGTCAGCAAAAATTAGTCAATCTCAATACGGCTTGCGCAGAAAGCGGGGCAAAAGTCATTGTTTCCGCCAACGTCGGTTGCATTACGCATTTACAACAAGAATCAAATCCTGTGGTGCATTGGGTTGAAATTGTAGACCAACTGATTCAGGCAAAAAATTCTTCCCGTCAATGAGCTCGATTGCGCAGCGGCTTGAAATTATCCATCAGCGCATCAGCGAAGCTGCTGCAGCAGCAGGTCGCTTACCAAGCAATATCAACTTACTAGCTGTCAGTAAAACTGTACCTGTGGCCCTTATCCGTGAGGCTTTTGCTGCTGGGCAACACGCTTTTGGCGAAAATTATGCGCAAGAAGCGAGCGAAAAAATTATTGCACTTGCCGACCTGAGACAAGATTTAGAATGGCATTTTATTGGCCCCCTACAGAGTAATAAAACCAAAGAGGTGGCAAGCTTGTTTGACTGGGTGCATAGCATTGACCGCCCCAAGATTGCGCAGCGACTTTCAGCGCAAAGACTGAATGAGCCCCAATTGCAACCTCTACAGGTCTGTGTACAAGTTAATCTTAGCGGCGAAACTACTAAAGGCGGTGTAGCGCCCCAGGAAGTTGCTGAACTCTGTGACTTAGTAGCTCAACTGCCAGCCATTTGCCTTCGGGGCCTCATGACAATTCCTGCTCCTAGCGCAAATCCAGTGATACAGGCGAGAGCTTGCGCCCAATTACGGCAATGTTTTACCGAGTTAGCGACCGCGCGCCTTGGTAATCTTGCTTATGCCCATTTCGATACTCTCTCCATGGGCATGTCAGATGATTTAGAGGCCGCCATCACTGAGGGCAGCACCCTAGTGCGCATTGGCACTGCCATTTTTGGCCAGCGCAATTAGCGCTAGAATTAAAGCTTAATGACAAATTCTGCTAAACCATTGCACCCTAATATGCGTATCACTTTTATTGGTGGGGGTAATATGGGACGCGCACTTATTAGTGGCCTACTCCAACATGGTTTTCTAGCCCAGCAAATTCAAGTGGTTGATGCGTATGCACCAACGCGTGAAAAACTCCACGCAGATTTTCAACTCACCACTCTCGAGAGCGCCGCAGATGTTTTACTCGAGGCTAATGCAGATCATATTCTGGTATTAGCAGTTAAACCTCAGGATTTCAAAACGGCTGCCCTAAGCTTACGGCCTATCTTAAAAAAGAACGGTGCTGCTTTGGTCCTTAGTATTGCTGCGGGAATTCGTTTAGCCGATATGTCAAAATGGTTAGTGCATCCCTTATGTATTCGGGCGATGCCTAATACACCGGCCTTAATTGGCCAAGGTATCACTGCGCTATTTGCTACGAGTGCAGTCAATACAAAGGGGCGGGAAAGGGTTGAACTCATTTGTAATGCGGTTGGTCAAAGCCTTTGGCTGAGCGACGAAGGCCTAATGGATGCGGTAACAGCTCTATCCGGCAGTGGTCCGGCCTATGTCTTCGCTTTTCTCGAAGCCCTGCAGGCTGGCGGAGAAAAGCTCGGTTTAAGCAGTGCAATTGCCCGTCAATTGGCTTATGCCACTTTATCTGGCGCAACTGCATTAGCACAACAGTCGAGCGATTCAGCTGCCACTCTGCGCAATAAGGTGACATCTAAAGGCGGCACTACGGCAGCAGCACTTGCAGTGTTAGAAAATCAACAATGGCAAACTATTTTAGAAAAGGCGCTAGAGGCGGCCGCTAAAAGAGGCAAAGAATTGGGTGATGAATTAAGCCAATAAACCAGCAACAATGCCTAAAAATAAACAAGCACCAAGCCAATTATTGTGCCGAAAGGCTGCAAAACAATGCTGTCTTTCGCGGCTGGAAACTAAACGCAACTCATAAATCGCGCAAGCTAAAGCAGCTAGCCAGCCAAGATAAAAATAGGCACTTAACTGCGCTAAGTGCGCAACCCAAAGCTGGGCTATTAGCAAGACTGCATAACTAAAGCCGATGGCCTTTACTTCAAACCGGCCAAAGGTAATGGCCGAAGTGCGTAAGCCTAAACGAAGATCATCCTCACGATCTACCATTGCATAAGCAGTGTCATAGGCAATAGCCCAAAAAACATTTCCCACTAATAAAATCCAGGCCTCAATGGGCACTTGGTTTTGTACAGCCGCATAGGCCATCGGAATCCCAAAACCAAAAGCAATTCCCAGTACAGCCTGTGGAATCGCAAAAAAACGTTTAGTAAAGGGATAGATAATTGCCACTAATAAAGCCAACACCGAGAGTAATTTAGTTAGCGTATTGAGGGGTTGAATTAATATAAACGCTGCGACGGCTAATCCAGCCGCCAGAAATAGGGTTTCGGCCGCGCCAATTTTTCCACTAGTTAAAGGGCGCTCACGGGTGCGCTCGACATGCCGATCAAAATCACGATCAGCAAAATCATTCATGGCGCAACCTGCGCTGCGCATTAGTCCGGTACCGAGAACAAAAATCAATAATATATCCCACTTTGGCCAACCGCCGCTAGCTAAAAAGAGTGCCCACAAAGTGGGCCATAAAAGCAACAAAATACCAACTGGCTTATCTAAGCGTATCAGTTGTATATAGGCTTTTAAGCGGGACAAAATTAGATTGCCCTCACTCCAGGTAACTCACAAGCTTGAATAGTCTGCGCCAAAATTTTCATGAGCGCGACGCGCGGATAGCTTTTGCGCCACACCAAGCTTACTCGCCTAGTGGGAATAGGTGCGGCAAAAGGTAAATAACGAATGAGGCCTTCTTGGGTTTTAGGATCAGTTACGGAAGTGCGTGGTAAGACGGTTATACCAATACCCCCCGCAACCATTTGCCGAATTGTCTCGAGCGACGAGCCTTCAAAATTGCGCTGCTCGCCATCCATTGAATTTCCGCCAAAGCGATTCAACTCAGGACAAACGCCGAGCACATGATCGCGAAAACAATGCCCCGCCCCCAAGAGTAAGGTATTTTGCTCTTTCAATTCTTCATGACCGATCTCTGCTAACTGCTCCCAAGAATGGCCTTTGGGAATCGCCACTAAAAAAGGTTCGTCGTACAAATCAATACTATCTAACCCTACACTGGGAAAAGGGTCAGCTAAGACTGCACAATCTAAATTACCTTGACGCAGCATTTCCAACAATCGCACCGTAAAGTTTTCTTCTAAGAATAAAGGTGCGTGGGGCAAAGTTTCCCGCGCTACGCGCACTAAACTCGGCAACAAATAAGGTCCAATGGTATAAATCGCGCCCAAGCGAACTGGGCCCGCCAAAGGATCTTGGCCATGCTTCGCAAGATGCTTCAAGGCCTTCGCCTCCTCCAAGACCCGTTGTGCTTGTTGCACAATGAGCGCCCCATTTGCAGTTAAAGCAACTTCCGCGCTAGTGCGTTCAAAAATTTGTGAACCTAATTCTTCTTCTAATTTTTTAATTGCCACCGAAAGAGTAGGTTGAGAAACATGGCATGCTTCGGCAGCACGTCCAAAGTGCCGTTCGCGGGCTACGGCAACGATATAGCGGAGTTCAGTAAGGGTCATAGAGCAATTATCAAGCTTTTAAAAATTCCGCGCGGGCCCCAAGCCAGCGCTGTAATTGTTGGTCAACTAGCTCGGGATGTTCCTGCAAAATACGCATTGCCGCAAGTTGAGCTAACTCTACCAGCCAAGCATCACGCTGCAAATCAACAAAGCGTAACATGCCATCACCCGATTGCTTGGCGCCCAACAGTTCTCCAGGTCCACGAAGCGACAAGTCACGTTCCGCAATCACAAAGCCATCAGCCACTTCGCGAAGTGTTTGTAAGCGCTCCTTAGCTGCCAGCGAAAGCGGCTCAGCGTACATTAATAAACACACTGAATCTGCCGAACCTCGCCCGACTCGCCCCCGCAATTGATGAATTTGGGCATAGCCGAACCGCTCTGCATGTTCAATCACCATCAGCGCGGCATTAGGTACATCTACACCGACTTCAATCACCGTCGTGGCAACTAATAACTGAATTTGATTATCCTTAAAAGCGGCCATCACCGCCGCCTTCTCCGCGCTCTTGAGGCGACCATGTACCAGGCCAATTTTAAATTGCGGTAATGCATGGGTTAATTGGGTATAGCTTTCTTCCGCAGTTTGCAGTTGCAGCACCTCTGACTCTTCGATTAAAGGGCACACCCAATACGCCTGCTGCCCTTTTTGTAACCAGTCCTGTAAGCCAGTGATGACCTCGGAGCGACGACTCGATTTAATCAACTTAGTAGTAATAGGCTTTCTTCCAGGGGGTAATTCATCGATGACCGAAACATCTAAATCGGCATAGTAGGTCATCGCTAAGGTGCGGGGAATCGGTGTCGCAGACATCATCAATTGATGACAATAAACAGTCTCGGCACCTACTCGCTGTTGAATTTCAAGCCGCTGACGCACACCAAAACGGTGTTGTTCATCAATCACTGCTAACCCCAAGTTGGCAAAATGCACCGCATCTTGAATTAAGGCGTGGGTCCCAACAATTAATTGGGCTGCCCCACTGTCAATTTTAGCTTGAGCTATTTTTTTTTCTTTAGCTTTTAAGCTACCCGCTAACCAAGTAATTTCAATCCCTAATGGTTCAAACCATTCGCGCATTTTTAAATAATGTTGCTCTGCCAAAATTTCTGTCGGTGCCATGACCGTGGCCTGAAAACCCTGATCGATGGCGCGCGCTGCAGCTAAGGCAGCAACAATAGTTTTGCCACTACCCACATCACCTTGCAATAAGCGATTCATTGGAAAGGGTTGCGCTAAATCGGTTTGAATTTCAGCCCAAACGCGCTGCTGGGCTTGGGTGAGCTTGAACGGTAAAACTGCGAGCAACTGTTGCTCAAGTGATTGATCTTTTGTTTTCTTCCCTGACGGCTTAGGCTCTGCTAGCAATTGTGGGGCACGGCGCTGCCGACGTAAGGCATACGCACGTTTTAAAGAAATTTGTTGCGCCAGTAATTCTTCAAACTGAACTCGTCGCCAAGCGGGATGAGTGCGCTCTAATAAGGCTTGTGTATCAGCATCGGCAGGCGGTTGATGCAAATAATGAATGGCCTGCATCAATGCGTACCAATCGTTACCTGGTAATAACTCTGCCATGAATTTAGCTGGTAATAAATCAGCCAAGAAGGTGTGCATGGTGGGATGAGTTAAGGCTTGCGCTACCGCTTTGCGAATGACCGTTTGACTTACACCTGCGGCCGCCGGATAGACGGGGGTTAAGCTTTTAGGCAAAGGTGCATCCGCTGCGACTACTTTTACAGTGGGATGAACCATTTCAGACCCTAAATGCCCATCGCGAATTTCACCCCGGACGCGCACATGAGCGCCGACTGCCATTTGCTTTTGTTGGCTAGGATAAAAATTAAGCCAGCGTAGATGCAATCGACCAGTCTCGTCCTCAATGGTTACGAGCAGCTGCCGCCGCGGACGATAAACGACTTGGCATGCAACCACCGTTCCCTGAGTCTGTACCGAGCTAAAACGGCCCCGCTCTAGCGCCTCGGCAATAGACCACAGCTCTGTCTCGTCTTCATACCGCGCTGGCAGGTGCAATACCAGTGCAATTGGGCTATCAAGGCCCATTTTTATCAGATTAGGTGGCAGGGTAAGCTTAGTCATGGTTAGAATCCAATCTCCGATGGTAACGCTATGCACCTTGCTGATTTCAATTACGACCTACCACCCGAACTAATTGCCCAATTTCCGCTTGCGGAACGGTCAGATAGCCGGTTGCTTGAGGTAATTACTGCGCCTGATGGGCAAACTCGCCTCCTGGATCGCCAATTCCGCGATTTAATTGCGCTGATCGAACCAGGAGACCTCCTCATCCTGAATGACACCCGCGTGATTCCAGCACGTATTTATGGCCACAAGTCTAGTGGGGGCAAAATTGAACTTCTAATCGAGCGCATCACCGGTGAAAATACCGCATTAGTTCAAATTCGGGCTTCAAAAAATCCCCCCGTTAACTCACGCTTAATTTTGCACCCACTACTAGATGGGCCAGCATCTCAAACCATTGAGGTAGTCGTGAGCGCGCACGCTGCACCCTTTTATGAAATTCAATTTCCCGCAAATGTTTTTCATTTATTACCGCAATTTGGCGAGCCACCTTTACCTCCTTACATCACGCATCGCCCTGATAAAGTCGATGTTGAGCGTTATCAAACTGTGGTGGCAAAAAATCCAGGCGCCGTCGCGGCCCCTACGGCGGGTTTGCATTTTGATGAAACTCTACTCAAACGATGCCGAGAAAAAGGAGTGCAAATTAATACGCTCACGCTCCATGTGGGTGCGGGCACATTTTCACCAGTAAGGCAGGAAAATTTAGCGCAACATGTGATGCATGCAGAATATTATTCCATTCCACCTGAAATCATTACCCAAATCAAGCATACCCATGCGCAGGGAAAACGAGTTATCGCAGTAGGTACAACAACTTTGCGTGCCTTAGAAACGTATGCCTTAAATGGGGCCATTAGTGGAGAAACTAAACTCTTCATTACGCCCGGATTTAACTTTGCACTAGTTGATACTCTGATCACGAATTTTCATTTACCCAAATCCACCCTGCTCATGTTAGTAAGTGCATTTGCAGGTCTGAACCCGATTCAAGCAGCGTACCAACACGCCATTGCCCAGCGCTACCGTTTTTTCAGTTATGGTGATGCTATGCTGCTGCACCGTCAAGCCCACCTACCGCTGTAGAACTGGCCTCTCATAACACTCATGCCGCCCATGCAATTTTCTGTCTTAGCCCAAGATTCACAAAGCCACGCGCGCTTAGGCCGCCTTGATCTGCCGCATGGCATTGTGGAAACGCCGATTTTTATGCCAGTAGGTACCTATGGCACGGTCAAGGCCATGACCCCACGAGACTTAACCGAGGTTAAGGCCCAAATTGTGCTCGGTAATACTTTTCATCTGTGGCTACGTCCTGGGCTTGAGGTCATTGCACGCCATGGCGGCCTGCACCGCTTCATGGGTTGGAATAAACCTATTTTGACTGATTCGGGTGGCTTTCAAGTATTTAGCCTCGGAGCACTAAGAAAAATATCGGAAGCGGGCGTGACTTTTTCTTCACCCATTAACGGTGACAAATTATTTATGTCGCCCGAAGTATCAATGGAGATTCAAGCCGTGCTCAATAGTGATATTGCCATGCAGTTTGATGAATGCACTCCTTATGAATGTCAAGGCAAAGCCACTCCCGAGAAAACGGTACGTGACTCACTAGAACTTTCCTTGCGCTGGGGCGAGCGTTCGCTCACGCGATTTCGTGCTTTGAATACTGGCAATGGTCTTTTTGGTATTGTGCAAGGCGGTATGTTTGAAGCCTTACGTGATCTCTCGCTCGCCAGCGTCAGCGAGCAGGGTTTTGACGGTATTGCCATTGGCGGTCTTTCAGTTGGCGAACCAAAGCCGGAGTTTGAACGTATTCTGGCCCATACCGCACCCCAATTACCAAAAAAACTACCGCACTACCTCATGGGTGTAGGCACTCCTGAAGACTTAATGCTTGGCGTAACTCTGGGGATTGACATGTTTGATTGTGTAATGCCAACACGTAATGCGCGCAATGGTTGGCTGTTTACCCGCTTTGGTGATCTCAAATTGCGTAACTCGGGATATAAAGATGATGAACGTCCCGTCGACCCTAGCTGCGGGTGCTATACCTGCCAAAACTTTAGCCGTTCATACTTAAATCACCTCCAAAAAGCGAATGAAATTCTCGGTGCCCAGCTCAACACCATCCATAACCTGGCTTATTACCTACAATTGATGGGGGAAATTCGCTCCGCCCTAGCGCAAGATCGCTTTAGCGCTTATCGTGACGATTTCCGCAGTCAACGCCAGCGAGGGGTTGAGCCTGGCCAAGATTAATGGGCTAGAACCCCGCACAGTTTAGAATTGCGGCTATTCAATCCAAATGGAGGTTTTATTATGTTTATCAGCAACGCGTATGCGCAAATACCGGGTTTTGGCACTGAAGGCGGCGGCTTAATGAGCTTTTTGCCCCTGATCCTGATGTTTGCGGTGCTTTATTTTGTGATGATTCGTCCCCAAATGAAGCGCCAGAAAGAAACTCGGGCCATGTTAGAAGCACTAGCGGTTGGCGATGAAGTTGTCACGGCGGGCGGCCTCTTAGGCAAAGTTACTGCTGTAAAAGATCAATACATCACCGTAGAATTGAACGCTGGCAATGAAGTCCAAATGCAAAAAGGTGCTGTGACTACCGTTTTGCCTAAAGGCACTTTGAAATCCGTTTGATTTACCAAGCCTGATGAATCGTTACCCACTCTGGAAATACCTCGTCATTGTTGTAGTGCTATGTATTGGCGCGCTCTACTCATTACCCAATTTTTTTGGCGAGGCTCCAGCAGTACAAATCTCAGCAGCTAAGCCAACGCTGAAGGTTGATCTTGAAACCCAAGCGCGGGTTGAGAAAATTTTAGCCAGCGGTAATTTAGCTAGTACGGGCTTATTTTTTGAGCGTACTGGTAATGTTGGCTCGGTGAAAGTGCGTTTTGCCAATACCGATATTCAATTACAAGCGCGTGATTTAATCCAGCAGAAACTGAATCCCGATGCGAATGACCCCAGCTTTACAGTGGCGCTCAATTTACTTTCAAATACGCCCCATTGGCTAAATGCGCTGAATGCTTTACCGATGCCACTAGGGCTTGATTTAAGGGGTGGCGTTTATTTTTTACTGCAAGTCGATATGCAAGGTGCTGTGCAGAAAAAAATAGTCGCCTTAGCCAATGATATTCGTAGCCAATTGCGGGACAAAAATATTCGTCAGCAAGGCCTCGATCGTAACGCTGATAGCATTGCCATTCATTTTGCCAGCGAGGCTGAAGCGGAGTCGGCCCGAACCGTTTTAAATGCAAGCCAAAGCGAGCTTGATTGGCAACTAGAGAAAACCTCTAGCGATTTCAAGTTAACGGGTCGCTTTAAACCCGCCGCGCTGAATGCGGTACAAGACAACGCGGTTAAACAAAATATTGTTACCCTCAATAAACGGGTTAATGAATTAGCTGTAAAAGAGCCCGTCATTCAACAACAGGGTGCTGATCGAATTGTGGTGCAACTACCGGGCGTGCAAGATACCGCGCGCGCGAAAGATATTATTGGCCGCACTGCAACCCTTGAATCACGTCTCGCCGACCCCAGTGTTTCGATTATTTCAGTTGGCCAAACCGCGCCAGCAGGTATGGATGTGTTTCGTTTTGGCGAAAATCGTTTAGGGGTATTTAAAAAATCCGTTATTTTTAGCGGTGAGAGTATTACGGATGCCAGCGCAGGATTTGATCAGAATCAGCGCCCAGCGGTGAATATCTCGCTAGATGCCGCTGGTGGGCGAGTGATGCAAGAAGTTACGCGCGACAATATTGGCAAACCAATGGGGATGATTTTATTTGAAAAGGGCAAAGGTGAGGTACTCACGATTGCCACCATTCAAAGCGAATTTGGTTCAAAATTTCAAATTACCGGTCAATCAACTACCGAGAGCGCGAATGATTTGGCCCTGCTATTACGGGCAGGTTCACTGGCTGCACCAATGGAAATTATCGAAGAACGCACTATTGGTCCAAGCCTAGGCGCAGAAAATATTGAAAAGGGTTTTCAATCACTCCTAGTTGGGTTTGCGGCGATTGCCATTTTCATGATGGCTTACTACCTCCTTTTTGGCCTCTTCTCAGTTATCGCTCTTGGGGTCAATTTATTTTTACTCATAGCTGTGCTCTCCATGCTACAAGCCACATTAACCTTGCCAGGCATTGCTGCCATGGCCTTAGCGCTTGGTATGGCAATTGACTCGAACGTCCTAATTAACGAACGGATTCGCGAAGAATTGCGCCAGGGTACCCCCCCTAGCACTGCCATTGCAACCGGCTTTAATAAAGCCTGGGGGACCATTCTTGATTCGAACGTGACTACTTTAATTGCTGGTCTAGCACTGTTGGCGTTTGGCTCTGGGCCTATCAAAGGTTTTGCAATTGTGCATTGCTTAGGCATTCTGACTTCGATGTTTTCTGCCGTTTTCTTCTCGCGGGGTTTAGTCAATCTCTGGTACGGCCGAGAAAAGAAATTGCAAAAATTAGCGATTGGCCAAGTTTGGCGTCCCCAGGAGAAATAGGTCATGGAATTTTTTCGCATCCGTAAAGATATTCCATTTATGCGCCACGCTTTGGCGCTCAATATTGTTTCCTTGTTGATGTTTTTGGCTGCGGTTTTTTTCCTCTGGCAAAGAGGCTTGCATCTCTCTGTGGAATTTACAGGTGGCACCGTAATGGAAATTAGCTACCCCCAAACTGCGCCTATCGATACCATCCGTAATGATATTTTTAAATTAGGTTACACCGATACCCAAATTCAAAATTTTGGAAGTTCACGTGATGTCTTAATTCGCCTCCCCTTACAGAAAGATGCTACTGGTAAGGTCGTCTCCTCTGCCATTCAAAGTAATGCCGTCATGGAAGCATTGCAAAGCAATACCACTGGAGCTAAATTACAACGGGTTGAATACGTCGGACCACAAGTGGGTCGTGAGCTTGCGCTCGATGGCTTGAAAGCATTAATTTTTGTGGTTATTGGCATTATGATTTATTTATCCTTTCGCTTTGAATGGAAATTTGCAGTTGCTGGCATCATTGCCAACTTGCATGACATCATCATCATTTTGGGCTTCTTTGCTTTTTTCCAATGGGAATTTTCGCTTTCAGTATTAGCTGCAGTTTTGGCTGTATTGGGTTATTCAGTCAATGAATCGGTGGTGATCTTTGACCGTATCCGTGAAAACTTTCGCAAATATCGCAAAATGAATACCCGTGAAATTATTGATAACGCCATTACCAGCACCATTAGCCGTACCATCATTACCCACGGCAGCACGCAGATGATGGTTTTAGCAATGTTGCTATTGGGTGGTCCTAGCCTATTCTATTTTGCCCTCGCACTCACCATTGGCATTTTGTTCGGTATCTATTCTTCCGTGTTTGTCGCGGCGGCACTGGCCATGTGGCTGGGCGTTAAGCGCGAGGATTTAGTGAAGGGTGAGCGCAAGCCTGAAGAGATGAGTAAAGATGATCCAAACTATGGCGCTAAGGTTTAAGTTGCTGCAGAATTTATCGGCTTTCGCCTTAATTGCTCATCAATAGCATGTAATATTTTCTTGGTCGCTCCCTGATGTAAATTAGCATAATTTTTAGCCGCAAACGCCATTGCCAGACGTTGCTCTGTACTCAACAGTAGCTCAACAAGAGTGCTACTTAGCTGCGCCGGAGTAATGCGTACCGCAGCTCCAATGTTAATCGCATCCAGCGTCGCCTGTTGAAAGTTAAAAGTATGCTCACCCACAATCACGGGGCAATCAACTGCGCAAGCTTCGATCAGGTTTTGGCCTCCAAAGGAGAGGAGGCTACCCCCCATTACGACCAAATCTGCTGCGCGGTAATAGGCTGCCATCTCGCCCATAGAATCCCCTAAAAAAACATCCGTCTGGTCAAATAATATTGAGCGCTCAGTCGCCTCACTACGCCGACGCAAGCGAAAGCCACTTGCTAAAATTGTCTTTGCTACTTCATCAAAACGCTCGGGGTGGCGGGGCACAATAAACAGCAATGGTTGGGGTTGAATGCGGGCAGTTTTTAATACCTGCTGCCAAGCCGTAAGAATGAGTTGTTCCTCGCCTATGCGGGTGCTTGCTGCACAGACGACCAGGCGCCCTGATGTGCGTAAATTGGCCTGCCAGCCTGCGCCCAACTCGAGTAACTCGGGTTTCATGAGAACATCAAATTTGAGATTGCCAAAAACTGCGCAATTTTTTACACCTAGTGCACGGTAGCGCTCTGCATCTAATTCAGTTTGTGCCAAAATTCCCGTAAATGCTTGAAAGAGCTCCTCGCCAGCGCGACCAAAATATTTTATGCGTCGGGCGCTCCGATCTGATAGTCGCGCATTAATTAAAAATAAGGGTAGACCCATTTCAGCGCAGCGAAAAACATAAGTAGGCCAAGCCTCGGTTTCGATAAATAAGCCAAACTTGGGTTGTACTTGCTTTATAAAATGCTCAACTGCCCAGCAAATGTCATAGGGCAGATAGCACTGTCTTAGTTGGCCAGTTGCAATTGCTGAAGCATATAGCGCTTGACCTGTGCGGCGACCATTGGGGGTCATGCAGGTAAGTAAGATTTTTTCACCACGGGCTAAATAAGCCAAAATTAAAGGTTCAGCAGCGCGCGTCTCGCCAACGGATACCGCATGAATCCAAATAGCGTGATGAAACCGAGACGACAAACCTGTAAAACCAAGTCGCTCAGGTAGATGCTGCCAATAGCCGCGATCTTTTCTACCACGCCACCAAAGTCGCAAACCGACTAAGGGCAAGAGTAAATGCCAGCCCAACTGATACAGTAAAAATAAAAAAAATGGGCGCTGGACTAGAGCTGAGGTTTTTTCGCCCGTAGGCTGCTGACTAGCGATCACTTGCCCAAATGTTCAGTTAAGGCAACTGCAAGACCCAAATAAGACGCGGGTGTCATCGCTAGCAAGCGGGCCTTGGCCTCAGCAGGAATTGCTAGGCCTTGAATAAAGGTTTGTAAATCGGCTTGCGTAATACCCTTACCTCGGGTGAGCTCTTTGAGTTGTTCATACGGATTTTCAATACCGTAACGCCGCATCACCGTTTGCACGGGTTCAGCTAAGACCTCCCAACAAGAATTTAAGTCAGCAGCGATCGCCGCTAAATTCACTTCCAATTTAGCGAGTCCGCGTAAGGCGCTATCGTAAGCCAACACACTATGCCCAAACGCGGGGCCTAAATTCCGTAATACGGTGGAATCAGTTAAGTCTCGCTGCCAACGAGAGATCGGTAACTTTTCTGCTAAATGTCGCAATAAAGCATTCGCAATGCCTAAGTTACCTTCGGAATTTTCAAAATCGATGGGGTTCACTTTATGGGGCATCGTCGAAGAACCAATTTCACCCGCTTTGGTACGCTGCTTAAAATATCCCAGAGAAATATAGGCCCAAAAATCCCGATCCATATCTAGCAATATCGTATTCGCGCGCGCTATCGCATCGAATAATTCTGCCATGCCATCGTGTGGTTCTATTTGCGTGGTGTATGCGTTAAAAACTAATCCCAAACGCTTTTCAACCACCTGCCGACTTAATTGCTGCCAATCAAATTCGGGGTAAGCAGCTAGGTGTGCGTTGTAATTTCCAACTGCGCCATTCATTTTGCCAAATAAAGGCACTGCCATAATGACAGTAATTGCCCGCTCTAAACGCTGGGCAATGTTAGCCAATTCTTTCCCCAAGGTAGTAGGCGATGCAGGCTGCCCATGGGTACGCGATAACATTGCAACCTTAGCATGTGCAAGAGCGAGAGCAGCTAGATTTTGCTGAATTAAACGCAACTGCGGTAAGAGTACTTCATCACGAGCGCCGCGCAACATGAGGCCATGAGCGGTATTGTTAATATCCTCTGAAGTACAAGCAAAGTGAATAAATTCACTGGTTTTTAACAATTCAGCGCGCCCAGCAACTTTTTCTTTAAGCCAGTATTCAACTGCTTTTACGTCATGGTTGGTTACCGCCTCAATTTCTTTAATTCGCGCTGCATCTTCGGTAGTAAAGTCTTCGGCTAGTGCCAATAAAAAATCACTGTCGGCTTTACTAATACTGGGTACATCGGGTAAGCCTGCGGTAGTTAGTGCTAAGAGCCATTGAATCTCAACAAAAACCCGTTGGCGCATAAAGGCAGATTCAGATAACCAAGGTCGCAGGGCGTCTACCTTGCCAGCATAACGACCATCAAGCGGTGAGAGTGCGGTTAGCATCGAAGCGTCTGCAGCTGCTGGGGAAAGACGTGATTTTGACTGGCTCACCATAAGGCCCTTTTAAAGGATGTCAATAGAGCTTGATTTTAATGCGTTTGCACAAATGGCTCAATAATTCTAGCTTAACGATTGACTTCACTTCTTCCGCATCGGTATACTTGCCCCCTATGAAAATTATCGGATCCCTCACTAGCCCCTATGTGCGTAAAGTACGCATCGTCCTTGCTGAAAAGAAAATTGAAGCCGCACACGTGCTTGAAAATGTCTGGGACGCCAAAACGACCATTAGCGAAGTGAACCCCCTGGGAAAAGTACCTTGCCTCATTATGGAAGATGGCGGCGCCATGTTCGACTCACGCGTGATCGTTGAATATGTTGACACTTTAAGCCCCGTGAGTAAATTAATTCCCACTGCTGGGCGAGAACGCGCGGCAGTAAAAACATGGGAAGCGTTGGCCGATGGTATTTTGGATGCGGGCATTTTGGCTCGTTTAGAAGCCACTTTGCGACCCGCTCCCGAACAAAGTGCAGCGTGGATTGACCGACAAATGGGTAAAATTCAAACCGCTTTGCAAAGTATGTCTGCCGGTTTAGGTGATGCCAACTGGTGCTGTGGCAATCAATTTAGTTTGGCTGATATTGCGGTTGGCTGCGCCTTAGGCTATTTACAGTTTCGTTTTCCACAATTGCATTGGCAAACCCAATATCCCAATCTCGCGCGTCTGTACGCTAAATTGGCGCAACGCCAATCGTTTATTGAGACCTCGCCGCCGTAATAATTCCCCCGCCTAAACAGACTTCACCTGCGTAAAGCACGGCTGATTGTCCTGGGGTAATGGCCCATTGATTTTCAGTGAAGTGCAAATCAAATGTGTTTGCGCTATTTGCGCTTACTAATAAGTTACATGGTGAATCAGTTTGACGGTAACGGGTTCTTGCCGCATAGGCAGTTTCCTCAATTGGCGCTGTACCCGCCACCCAACTGGCCTCCATCGCTTCTAAGTCTTGACTTAAAAGCCACGGGTGATCATGGCCTTGGGCCACAAATAAGGTGTTACTGGTCATCTCTTTTCGAGCTACGTACCAAGCATCACCAGTACCATCTTGACTTCCGCCAACGCCAATACCCTTCCGCTGGCCTAAAGTAAAAAATGCTAAGCCCATGTGTTCGCCTAAGACTTTGCCGTCAGTTGAGCAAATTAAACCAGGTGTACGTGGCAAGTATCGATTTAAAAACTCGCGAAAAGGACGTTCACCAATAAAACAAATTCCCGTTGAATCTTTTTTAGTAGCATTAGGCAAACCAATGTCAGCAGCAATCTTACGCACTGCTGATTTCTGCAGCTCACCCAAGGGAAATAAAACCTGACTTAATTGCGCTTGGCTTAAGCGATGCAAAAAATAACTTTGGTCTTTGCTGGCATCAAGCGCCTTTAGTAACTGAACTTGCCCATTGTTAGTTTGGACGCGGGCGTAATGTCCAGTCGCAATGAAGTCAGCGCCAAGACTCAGCGCATGGTCTAAAAAAGCCTTAAATTTAATTTCAGCGTTACACAGCACATCGGGGTTAGGGGTACGACCAGCAGCATATTCGCGCAGAAAATCGGCAAACACCCGCTCACGATACTCAGCCGCAAAATTGACTGCCTCAACATCGATTCCAATCAGGTCGGCTACCGACACCACATCCAACCAATCTTGCCGACTTGAGCAATATTCGTCATCGTCATCGTCTTCCCAGTTTTTCATAAACAGGCCGACGACCTCATACCCCTGCTGCTTGAGAAGCCATGCAGCCACTGCAGAATCAACCCCACCGGACATCCCCACCACCACTTTTTGGTGGGTTTTCGGCCGGCTAAGGGTGGTATTTAAGGGGAAATTGGCAGGCATCATCAAAAAAATGCGAAAATTCGGATTAAGTTTTTAAGAGCTCATTGTAAAACCCCGCCCTTTTCCCCTCGATATCTTCATTATGGGATCAGAAAATAGCCGGGATACCTGCAATTAGCATCTACCTTAAAATAGATTTTTAAAAATTCGCTTTTGGAGACAAGCCATGCGCATTGGAGTGCCGCTGGAAACAAGACCTGGAGAAACTCGGGTTGCCGCTACCCCAGAAACCGTCAAAAAATTGACTGCTCAAGGACATCAAGTTGTCATCCAAAGTGGTGCTGGTATTGGCGCAAGCCAACCCGACTCTGCTTATGAAGCAGTTGGTGCCTCGATTGGCAGTGCTGCCGATGCCTTTGGCGCCGAAATTGTGCTTAAAGTACGAGCACCCCAAGAGGATGAGTTAAAGCAATTAAAGTCAGGCTCGGTTTTAATTGGCATGCTTGATCCCTTTGATAATGCTGGCATTTCTGCCATGGCAGCGCAAGGTATTACCGCCTTTGCACTCGAAGCGGCGCCACGCACTACTCGCGCTCAAAGCATGGATGTGTTGTCTTCCCAGGCCAATATTGCTGGCTATAAAGCTGTTCTCGTAGCAGCAAATGAATATCAACGCTTTATGCCGATGCTGATGACCGCTGCTGGCACAGTGAAAGCGGCGCGTATTTTGATACTCGGTGCTGGGGTTGCAGGGCTACAAGCTATAGCCACCGCTAAACGTTTAGGCGCAGTAATTGAAGCCTCCGATGTTCGCCCTGCCGCCAAAGAACAAATCGAATCACTTGGCGCCAAGTTTGTCGATGTCCCTTTTGAAACGGATGAAGAGCGTGAAATTGCTAAGGGTGTTGGCGGTTACGCGCGGCCGATGCCGGAATCGTGGATGAAACGTCAGGCAGTACAAGTTGCTGAACGCGCCCAGCAGGCCGATATTGTGATTACTACCGCCTTAATTCCAGGACGTAAGCCGCCTGTGCTTTTGCACAGTGATACCGTGGCCAATATGAAGCCTGGCTCAATTGTGATTGATCTAGCTGCAGGCCGCGGTGAAAATGGTTCAGGCAATTGTCCATTAACTCGAGCTGACCAAATTGTCATCAATCATGGTGTCAAAATTATTGGCTACACTAATTTACCCAGCATGGTCGCTGCCGATGCTTCTGCGCTGTATGCGCGCAACGTGCTCGATTTTATGAAACTAATCGTCACCCCTGAAGCGCAATTAGTCATTCCGGCTGCTGCCGATGACGATATCGTCGCCGCCTGTCTCATGTGTCGTGATGGCCAAGTTATTCGTACCAATTAATTTTCCAAGGAATTCGTCATGGATTTAGCTGCTTTCCAAAGCCTTCTCACTGTGCAAAACATTACTGTTTTTGTGTTAGCCATTTTTGTTGGCTATCACGTCGTCTGGAATGTAACACCTGCATTGCACACACCACTGATGGCGGTAACCAATGCGATTTCAGGGATCATCATTGTTGGCGCCCTCTTGCAAACTGAGGTCATCAATGGCAGTGAAATTACGACCACCAGCCTGATTGGTGCGGTAGCCGTTTTTTTAGCATCAATTAATATCTTTGGTGGCTTTATGGTTACACGCCGCATGCTCGAGATGTTTAAGAAAAAAACCCCTAAGAGCGAA
>Ga0214919_10000654_pt1 | contig 58743 bp, 64 predicted proteins | sample LL1503_MetaG_FD_177994 | JGI IMG/M metagenome (GOLD analysis project Ga0214919, IMG submission 177994) | Freshwater microbial communities from Lake Lanier, Atlanta, Georgia, United States - LL-1503 | ecosystem: Environmental > Aquatic > Freshwater > Lake | place: USA: Georgia | collected... | reverse complement strand
TAAATACAAGTGATAGAATTTTAGTTGTTGTTAAAGGGGTTAATACAAACACCGCAACACATACCTTAACATTAGCAACCGAAGGTTCTCAATATTATTCATATGCAACAACAACATTTGGTGCTGGTACTCCTAACTATACAACAGGTGGAACTTATAGTAATGCTACTGGCATTTTAACATTCACAAGAACGGATGGTAATAGTTATACCGCAGGAACATTTAATTATGTTACTGCGGTAACAGAATCCGCAAATGTGATTACCGTAACATCTAATGGGGGTAGTCCATCTACATATACAATAGATGCAGTAACAGGTGGTTCATACTCAAACGGAACAATAACATTAAGTGGAACAGGTAGTGTAAATGGAACACAAATAACAGGATTTAGTACAAGTACCGCAACCGCATTTACGGGTGGTACTGTATCAGGGGCAACAAACTTCACGGGTGGTGTAACGGCAAATACTTTAACGGTATCTGCAGCAACCGACCCAGTTAAATTTGTGGGATTACAAAGCACAACAACAGATACCTCATTATTATCAGTTGATAATACGGGTGTGGTTCATACAGTGCCGTTATTTACTTGGAACAACGCAACAACGGCAACAACGGCAACTACAAGTAATGGATATGTTGGAACCGCAACAACATTAACGACAATAACATTACCAACGGGAGCTACTTTTGGTTCTGTAATTGAAGTTGTTGGAACAGGTACAGGTTTATGGAGAATATCACAAAATGCAAACCAATTCATAAAATTTGGTATTACAGGTACAACAACAGGTACAGGAGGATATTTATCGGCAACATCACAGTATGATTGTGTTAAACTATTATGTACGAGTGCCAATACGGCGTTTGTCGTTACATCAGCAATAGGGAATATATTTTATAATTAATTTATGTCAGGAATTATTAATAGTGTTAATGAAGTTACGGACGTTCAGATTTATACAACAACAGGTTCAACAACTTGGACTAAACCTACGGGTGTACAATTCGTTTATGTTGTATGTATAGGTGGTGGAGGAGGTGGAGGTGGTGGAAGTACGCTTATAGGTAGCGTCAGAGGTGGTGGCGGTGCAGGTGGTGGTGGTGCAATAGCATCTAGATTATACACAGCAAGTGATTTATCATCAACAGAAACTATAGTGGTAGGTTCGGGTGGTAATGGAGTTTCAGCAGGAGGTGCAGGAGTTGCTGGAGGTACATCAACATTTAGTTCAGGAAATACTTTATTATCGGCATTTGGAGGAGGAGGAGGAAACGGAAATAATGGTTCATCAACAAGTGGTGGTGGAGGAGGAGGAGGAACCGCAAGTGCAGGTGGTGCCGGAGGTTCAAATGCCACTTCCGGAATTGGTGGAAATCCTGCAGGTGCGTATAGAAGTACCGTATTATATGCTGTTGGTGGTTCAGGGGGTGGCGGTGCAACAGGTGCTTTTGATGCAACATACACCGAATATGGTGGTGGAGGTGGTGCTGGTAGAGGGGGTGTTAGTGCAAGTGTTTCATCATCACAAGGGGGAGGTTCATTATATGGAGGTGGAGGAGGAGGACTCGGAGGAAGTGTTAGTGCCACAACAATATATTATTCCCCAACAAATGGCGGTGGTTCAGGTTCATATACAGGAGGTACTGGAGGTTTAGCGGGAACAAGTGCAGATGCACCAACATCGGGTCAGACAGGTACTAGTAGAAGTGGATATGGATGTGGTGATGGTGGGGGTGGAGGTGGATGTTCAAGCATAACATCAGGTGCTAGAGGTGGTAATGGAGGTGTACCTGGCGGAGGTGGAGGTGGCGGAGGTGGAGGAACCGTAAGTGGTGTCGGAGGTAATGGAGGTAGAGGAGAAGTAAGAGTTTATTCTTGGTAAAATTTAATATATGGGAATTTTTAATATAAACGCGATTAATAGTGCGTTAGACGTGCAAATATTTACAACTACGGGTAATACTACTTGGACAAAACCTACGGGTGCGAAGTTTGTTTATGTTGTATGTGTAGGTGCGGGTGGAGGTGGAGGTGGTTCTGCGACGTTAGCGGTATCCACATTAAACGCTGGTGGTTCTGGTGGTGGTGGTGGTGCTGTGGTTTCAAAATTTATAACCGCTAGTGATTTACCCACAAGTGTCCCAGTGGTTGTTGGTTCGGGTGGAACAGGTGGTGGCACAGGTAGCTCGGGTACAAATGGAAGTTCGGGTGGTACATCAACGTTTGGTTCAGGTGCCACAATATATGTAGTATCATATGGTGGAGGTGGTGGTGGTTTGGGTGGTGGTTCATCTAATAGACCCGGTGGTGGCGGTGGTGGTACAGGTGGTGTTGGAGGTACTCCAGGTGCCGTAACAACGATATCAGGAGGAGTTCCTGGAGGCTCAACTACAACGGCAAATGCGGGAAATGGTGGTAGTGGTAATAACGCAGCGGCTGGAGGAAATGCGGAATATGGTGGTGGAGGTGGAGGTGCAAAAAATGCCGCAACATCTTCTTTTGCTGGTGGTAGCTCAATGTATGGTGCCGGTGGTGGTGGTGTTGGTGGGACTATTGGGACTGCAGGAAATTCAACTCCGTCAGCTGGTGGTGCTTCTGGGTCATATATAGCGGGTGGTGGCGGTGCTGCAGGTGCAAATGGTAGCACAACAACTGCTGGTAGTTCAGGTACAACAAGAAGTTCAGGTTCACTATGTGGTGATGGTGGAGGAGGTGGAGGCGCAGCAACATTTAATGTAAATAACGTTTCTGGTAGTAATGGAGGTGCTGGTGGTGCTCCTGGTGGCGGTGGTGGAGGTGGAGGTGCTGCAACTGGTACGGGAACCGCAGGTTTAGGTGGTAATGGAGGTAGAGGAGAAGTAAGAGTATATACTTGGTAAAATAATTAATTTATGGCAGTTAATAATATTATAAACGAAGCGAGTGACGTTCAAATTTTTACAGGAACAGGTACAAACACTTGGATAAAACCTACGGGTTGTAAATTTGTATATGTGGTTTGTGTTGGTGCCGGAGGAGGTGGAGGTGGAGGAGCATCTGGAACTGCAGGTACTGTTAGATACGGAGGAACAGGAGGAGGTGGAGGTGCTTACGCTCAAAGATTGTATAATGCATCATATTTGAGTTCTACGGAACCTGTATTTGTTGCATCAGGAGGAACTGCAGGGTTAAGTGTTTCATCTGGTAATGGAAATAATGGGGGTAATGGGGGTAATTCAACATTTAGTTCAGGAACAACATTATTAACCGCATATGGTGGAGGTGGTGGAGGTGCTGGAATTACAGGAGTAAGTTTATCCTATACCTCAATTTTTGGTGGTGGAGGAGGTGGTACTGGTAGTGGGGGAATAGGTGGTACAGGAACAACTTCTTCAGGTGCTGGAGGATACCCTGGCACAAGTAGTGTATCAGCATTAGGTGGTACGGGCGGTATTGGAACTATTAGTACTGATGGTGGTTATGCAGAATATGGGGGAGGCGGTGGTGGTGGTCATGCTAATAGTACTCTAATCAATATTCAAAACGGGGGTGGTTCTATATATGGTGGCGGTGGTGGCGGTGGTGGCGGTGCAATTAATGAAGCAAACAACACTAGAAATGTTGGCGCTGGTGGTGCGTCTAATTCATATACTGGAGGTACGGGTGGAACTGCGGGTACTTCTACACCTCCTGGGGTTTTAGCTTCTGGAGGTACGGGCACTAATGGTGACTCTACAAAATGTGGTGCAGGAGGTGGAGGAGGAGGTTCTAATAATGCGGGTGCAGGTGCAAATGGTGGAAGTGGTGGTTCTCCTGGAGGTGCCGGTGGAGGAGGAGGAGGAGCAACAAATGCTACGAGTGGAAATGGAGGTACTGGAGGTAGAGGAGAAGTAAGGGTTTATTCTTGGTAATCATATATTTATAAAAAAAACATATTATGGCAAATGAATACAATTGGAACATAAAATTAATGGATACCATACCATTAATTGATGGTTACGAAGATTTCGTAACAAGAGTTTATTGGGATTATATTGGTGTTAATAATAATGGAATCACATCAAAAGTTGAAGGATATACCGAATGGAATGTTGTTAATCAACCAAACTTTATTTTGTATAGTGGTATTACCTTAGAAATTGCAATTGGGTGGCTGGAAGAATATAATGATACAAATAATTTACAATCAATTATCAGTAAAAAAATAGAAGATATCATTAATCCCCCTATTATAAATCTTCCTCTTCCATGGATACCAGAACCTACGACTACAACAACAACTGAACCTATTTCAACAACGACTACCACAACAGAATTAACCACAACAACAACTCAACCTACAACTACTACGACTACAATAGAAATAATTACAACAACTACAACAATACCTTAAATCTTATAATTAGAATATGTCATTATCAGTTTCAATTTGTATTACGGCTGGAACGTCATCACTGAATATTGTTAATATATATTCTAATAGTGATTCTTATACAACACCGGTACAACAAAATGTACCTATATCTTTACTGATAGCTCCTAATTGTCCTTATACTTTAACAGTACCAAACAATACAACTGTAATAAAAGTTTTTGATGAAGTGACAAGATGTTGTGGATTTATATCAATAGATGTTAATGTACCTACTTGTGGTGTTTTATTCACCGATGGTATAAGTGGTCTTGTTTTTTATTATAATGTTACAACAAATCAAACTATTTCTTTACCAGTACCTGGTGCTAATTTTTCAGACGATATCGCTCATACGACTAATAAACTTTGGCTACTAGGTACCAATTCATTTATTGAATATAATATCACTTTACAGCCTTTCAGCGCAATTCAGAATAGAGTTATACCTTATCCTGTTGGATATATACCATCTTTTGGTTTAGGCGCGATAAATGATACAACTATCTTGGCTGTAAATCGCGCAACAAGTCCTTATAGTGTTGTTGAAATAGATGTGTCGGGTGTTAATGCGGTTATGAATACAAAATTCCAATTAACAGCTAATAGAAGAGTTACTGGAGATTTCTTCAAAACAACTACAAATAAATTTATTGTTACTTTAAGTAATATCACAGGGTCACCACAATCTTACGTTTCTCAATATACTTATTCTAGTGGAAATTTAGATATTGAAATACCTATATCAATTAATTCAGGATTGGGTATTTTTGAGGATAACGGTAACATTTATATCGGTCAAGGTATACAGGGTAGTGTTTATGGAAATATATATCAAATTAATAATAGTAGTCCTTATAATGTGACTTTATTTAATAATACAGGATTATTTATTGCGGGTGCTTCTCAGATACCTAGTTGTTTAACCATTGATTTTAGTTTTGTTCCTACTCCGACACCAACAAATACGCCGACCCAAACTGTTACACCAACAATAACACCAACACCAGGTTTATCACCAACACAAACACCAACAAGAACAGTTACACCGACTATTACACCAACAAGAACTGCAACGCCAAACGCGACCCCTACTGTGACACCAACACAAACAACAACAATTACTCCTACAATAACCATTACACCTACGAGAACCGTAACACCAACGATAACTCCAACAAGAACCGTAACGCCAACTATTACACCTACGAGAACTGTAACACCAACGGTGACATCAACTGTTACTCCAACTGTAACACCTACTGAAACAATTCCAACATACACGTTTAAATTTGCGGATGTGTGTTGTACTAATGATATTATTGAAATATCAGGTGTTCCTGTTACTTTAGGATTTGGGTATTATTATATATTAACATCGGGAGGTGCGTTCTGTGTTCAGTTGGCCGATAGAGTAGTACCTACATTATTTTACACATATATAAGCCATGTTGCTGAGATAGATTGTCCAACTTGTCAAGAAAATCATCCTAACGTTTTATGTCCTAGTTCTACACCAACACCAACACCAACAGTTACTCCTACCTTAACTCCAACGCCAACAATAACACCAACGGTTACATCGTCAGTACAAACTTTATCGTTCCCAATTACAATTATTAATAATACTAATTTAGTTACGATAGATTCTATTACAATTGATGGTAATTTAGTACAAACACCATATCCATCGCCTAATCAAACAACATCAAACGGTACTTATCCTTATACGTTAGGAACTGCACCTAGTATCACACTTTCCAACGTAACAATACCTGGAGTTATAGTAACTTTTAGTTCAGGTAGTATTAATACTACTTTATATGGTCCTGATAGTACTCCTCAATTTGGCGATAATCTAGATATAACTCAACCACTAATAATCACGATAGATTATGATTGTAATTGTTATAGTTATAGATTCACTGCAGGATATACAGGAGTATATTCATATTATAATTGTAGTGGTACTCTGGTAACTAACAATTGTACGTTTGGTTTTGTTTATACATTCTGTGGAATACCATATAGTTATGGATTCACAAATAATCAAGTACCGGTAAGAACTGGTGTTTGTGGAAATTGGTGTTCGGCTCCATTCAATATATGTTGTTATGTATCTCTTGGTACTTGTCAACCATTTATATCTCCGGTTAATAATTGTTCGATATTTGGATTAACAAATGCTTCGGGAAGTTGTTGCACTTAAAAAAAATATAAGAATAGTAATTTTCGTTATATTTATTAGTAAAATAAATAATCATGCAAACAATATGGTTAACTAGTTGTCACGTTTGTGGTATTGTTATTCAGTATAATAGTCCTATTGGTGGGTATAATGATACTGATGTTATTACTCTCACTGACGGATTAGGAATTATTACTTGTTGGACAGTTTCACTCACACCGATTAACGTAACTCCTAATTTTTGTTTTAATGTTATAAATGAGAATATTGTTCAACAACTTTGTGTTGGATGTTTATCAATAAATCCAGCATGTCCACAAGGAATTTGTCCTTCACCAACACCAACAGTAACTCCAACACCAACAGTTACTCCAACACCAACAGTTACTCCAACAGTTACACCAACAAAAACAGTTACCCCTACAATAACTAAAACACCAACACCATCTATAACACCTACTAAAACAGTTACTCCAACAATAACTCAAACCCCTGGTGCATCACCTACTAGTACTCCTACAAATACTCCTACAAGAACTGCAACGCCAACTATAACACCATCTATAACACCTACGAATACCGTAACACCGACAATAACGCCCACTATAACACTGACAAACACTCCGACCAAAACAGTTACGCCTACAATTACAAAAACATCAACAGTAACGCCTACTACAACACCGACAAATACTCCCACTATAACTAAAACACCTAGTGTCACACCAACAAATACTCCAACGGTTACTCAAACATTACCTCCAACAAGAACACAAACACCAACAAATACTCCAACACCATCTATAACTCCAACTAAAACTACAACACCAACCATAACTCCAACTAATACTGTCACTCCAACTAAAACTACAACACCATCTATAACTCCAACTAAAACTACAACACCAACCATAACGCCAACAAATACTGTAACACCAACAAATACTCCAACAAATACTGTAACACCTACAAATACTATTACACCAACTAAAACGGTTACTCCAACCATAACGCCAACAAAAACACCAACTAAAACGGTTACTCCAACCATAACGACAACAAAAACCGTAACACCGACAGTTGGATTATCGTCAACCCCTACAACAACACCAACGGTAACACCAGGGTTATCTACAACACCTACAGTAACACCAACAACAACACCAACTAGAACTGTAACTCCGACGGTAACTAGAACTGTAACTCCGACGGTAACTGCAACAATAACTCCAACCAAAACTGTTACACCAACGATAACTCCAACAAGGACAGTAACTCCAACACTAACTAGAACAGTAACGCCAACACTAACTAGAACAGTAACGCCAACTAAAACTAAAACTCCAACACCTACGGTAACTCCAACAGTTACTCAAACATTACCTATAGTAGAACCAGAATGTGTATTAGAGTTTGAATTGGTTTCTATAAAGAACCTTAATGCTTGTGATACAACATATATTGTGTATTATGTAAATCCATTGGCTAATGGATATATAACAATACCGGGATTAGTCGACCCATATACTGCGGTAACCATTTCTTCTCTTACTGGAGTTTCAGAAACAGCAGTTGCTCATAATAATAGTAATGGAACTGTGTTTTTAGGTTGGGGTACCCAACAATCTACCTCATCAATATTTAGTTATAATCCAACGTTTAATCATGTAGTAAATAATTGTTTTATAACATATTATGCTATTTTCACAAGTACAGTTAATTCCCTTCCGTTTTGTTATTGGTCGGGAAATACATTTGATATATTTACGGTTTGTAATAGTTGTGAAACCCCTGTAACTTTATATTACAATGCAACTGAATGGGGACCAAATGGGATTTTGGGGGTTCACTGGTATCAAAATCCATTATTAACTATACCTGCGATTAGTGGTACTTACGTAATAAATACAACAGGATTAGGCTCACTAATTTATCATTTAGGGGATGCCCAAGGACCTATTGGGGGTCAATTAACCATCGTTGGAAATTGTGCGACTAATATATTCTGTCAATAAATAAAATAAAAAAAATAAAATGCCATATACCAACACCAAAACTGTTTGTTTTTCACCATCAGATTTTACTGATGGAGCGCCTACTTACGCCGCTACCGGCAGTACGTATGGTGGTAATATAGTATTTGCTAATGAAACTTTAACATTAAATTTAGATGATTCATCTTATGGGTATACGGCATTTAAGGTTACGTTTACCGGCAATTTAAAATATCTAAGTGTAGCATTTACCCATCCAAATGGACAAGCGGTCTCAGTATCAAATAATGGTGGAGCTTTATTTGTTGTGAGTTCAATTGCTAATGGGGTTATTAATTGTGTTGTATATGAGAACGGGTCAAATAATACAAATGAATTTTTAGTAGTTGTTAATGGTTTTGGTATTTTAACTAATTTATTAAATATTGAAATATCTGCAGGGGCTCAAAGAAATACTTCTGCCTGTGTTACTATAGATTATAATTGTACTGCTCCGATATATAGTGCTGAAACAGGATTACATACATATTCTGCTTATGATGCTATAGGAAGTATTGCAAGATTAAAAACAAGATTATATTCATTAACTCCTGTAGATTCATGGACAGCACCATCAGGAAATGATTGTGAAGGAACTAGAGTTTTTAGCGCATCACTTCTTCAAAGTCCGGCATTACCGTATTATTATGGTATAGGTCAAAAGGTGTTTAAAGTTGGACGTGAGCTAGATAGGGCTTACGGAACTGAAACGTGGTATGAAGTAGTTAAAAAGAGATTTCGTCCTGCAAAGGCTTATGAACATATTGATGGTCCTCAGTGGTGGGGACCATATGACCCAAATAACCAACCATATTCTCCTTCTTGTGTTGTTCCAAAAACATCATGTGTTGGACGAGTTAAACAAATTTATGATGCAAGAAATTTAACAAAACCGTTGCAATATAGATATTATATGGGATATAATGCGACTAATAAACAAAATTCTAATGATAGTGTTTTTCTTTATTGGAGTTGGGAAAGAAGAGCGAATTATCCTATATTAGGGTCAACGCATGCTTTAGGTAAAATAGGTCAAGGAGGGTTCGCAGGAATGGATACAATACCAGGATATCCTGGTGGATTACCAGTATCAAGTGGAGACCAATTAGGTTTGCTTGGGGCGGCGGCAGGTCTGGCAGTAGCATCTTTAGTAACGGGATTGATTGTTACCTCAGGTGTTGGTGGTGGTGTTGGTGCGGGATTTATAGGTGTTGGTACTTTATGTTATAACGAACTTACATTTGCTGCGACTATTGCAATACCATTTCCACCATTGGCAATTATAGGTATTATACTTGGTATAGGGTTACTACTTTATGCCCTTTTTCATCCAAGAAGGGAGCCAATTCATGAGGATTGTGTAAATTTTTTACATCATTTTACTGATACACCGTATATAAGTGCCGGCACTGGTACTCATTTATTTAGAAATGTTGGTAATACAGTTGCAAACACAGGATGGCATTCAGACGGTATTTATTATTATTATCAAACAGGAGGAGTTGTTACAAGTAAAGAACAAGTGGCGACATGGGAATATGATTCCCGAATAGACCGATATAATTGGGCTTATTCAATAATACCTGATAGTCCAACATTAGTTACGGATTTTGTTAAATTAATAATATTACCATATGTTTCAGGAAAACCTTTACCATATTGTAATGGAAGGATATATTATAATGAGTTATTAACAGGAACTGCACTTTTATTAGGAAAATGTTGTGTTTGGGAGACATGTAATAATATCACACTTTCAATACCGGCAGGTACGGTATATAGTTGTATTAGTATTGACGATGCAAACGCTCAAGCTCAGGAAATGTTAAATAGTTCTCTTGTTTATGCTCAAAATCATAATACACCAATCTCAAATATACCTCAAAATCAGTTAGGGGTTTTAGATGGTTATTTTACTCATGAATTAAAAATAGAATCAAATCCAACAGAAATTTCATTATTTTTTGATGGTAGAATTGCACCATTTCCTCGGGTTGGAATGAAACTTTATTTTGATGACTGTGGATGTACTCCTGTTTTACCAGGATATTATGCGGTATCATCAACAACATATTATAGGATTTTTGTTCAGGTTGGAATTGGACTAAATGGTGCTGTTAGTGGAGTATTTTATATGCAATCATCAAATAGTACAACAACAACTACAGGACAACCTATTTTAACCAATAATTTAGATTACTCTAGTAATTGGTATTTATATTCGTTGAGTCAAAATACAGTAGATTATTATTCAAATTATTTAACGACAGAACCTAGTCTTAGAAATTTTGACCCTAATCAATTATTACTTCCGTTTACGATTACTACACCTAACGGAACCTATACCTATCAGTTACGTAAAGGATTTATAAAAACACCTGATACCCACAATAATTTTCAATTATATAATGATTTTACAACCACATCTTATAGTGAAGCATCGTCAGGATGGTATAGACCATTAATAGATTGGATGACTGAAGATAGTTTTTATTATGGTAATAGTGGTAGAAATATATTAGTTAGTTTTTTTGAAACTTGTGATTATGATAGGCAGTTAACATGGAGACAAGGGTATTTCTTTTTTAATGATTCTAATGGTGGATTTATAAATGATGCTGATTTATTAGTTGGATTACAAATATTTAATACTTCGGGTACATTATTACAAACCTACAACAATATTAGTATTACAAGAAATAGAGGTGCTTTTAGGTTTATTTTAACAGGTATTCCACTCAATGCTGAGATAGGTTCAGTTAATATCACCTCCATTTCGGTACAGTCCCCAACTCAAAGTATGTATTCAGTTGGTGAGCTTGTGTCTTGCTTAAGTAATATTTGTGGTAAAAAATGGACAACTAGAAATTTAGACGTAATTAAATATAGAAATGGTGACCCAATACCTGAAGTAACTAACCCAACAATATGGACAGGGCTAACGACAGGTGCTTATTGTTATTACAATAATGACTTTCAGACTTATGGTGTTAGATATGGAATATTATATAATCACTATGCGGTGACTGACCCAAGAGGATTGGCACCAACAGGATATCATGTTCCAACTGTTGAGGAATATACTAGTTTGAGTAATTGTCTTGGTGGAGATGCAATATCTGGAGGAAAATTAAAAGAGAATACTTTAATTAATTATTTTGTGTCTACTTGGCAAGCGCCTAATTTGGGTGCGATAGATTCAGTTAGGTTTAGGGCGTTAGGTTCAGGGTATAGAGGTGTAGGCACCACAGGGTTTAATAATATTAATCTAACAACATATTTTTGGATTGCAGATGGATACATTGGACCAATTGCTTATGTCAGGGGTTTGTACTACAACGCCGGACAATTCGCACAAGGAGGAACAAATAGATGGCAGGGGTTCTCAGTTCGTTTGATAAAAGATTAAGTTAAATAAATAAAAAATGTCAAAATATTACAAGATAAGAATAACGCAAGGATATTCAAGTTGTGCAACAGGTTTTAATATTTATTGGAATACTATAAATCCAAATAATTTGGCTCAGGTTTATCATGGACAAGGTCAACCATTAACATCAGCGAGTAATATACCTTACTCTCAATTGACAACACAACCACCTGGTAGTGAGTTTACAATATCTGTAGATAATAGTGCTACACAAATATTACTTTACGATACTTGTAATCAATGTCAAACATTAATTTTACCAACACCGCCTTAAAGTAAGATACGTTATATTTATAATATATGTCATTTGTCGCTTCATTATGTTTAAGTTATACAGGTTCAACACCATTAGGTGGTGTTATGAATATTTACTCAAATTTGGATTTGGTAAACCCTGTGGTATCTAGTGTGTCTCTATCAGATATTACATTTCCTAATTGTCCTTATGATGTTACAGTACCCGATTCAACAACCTCAATAAGAATCTTGGATATTAGTACAAGGTGTTATGTTGATATACCTGTACAATCTAATGACTTGTGTGTTACGTGTAATTTGAATTTTGATTCTTACAGTGCAACAAGTGTCGGTAGTATTACGGCAGGAATAATAACTGGAGATTGTCAATCTAATATATCTGATTATTATATCAATTGGTATGGACCTAATAATTTAGTTGATATTGCTTTTACATCAGGAAGTGGTTCTACTTTTTCTTATCAATATCAGCAACCTTTATCAGGTGCAACATCAATACCCGTTGCGGCTGGAACATATACTCCTATAATTCAAGAAATTATTATTAGTGGAATAACGTTTTCAATTACAGGCGGAACACCAGGAAGCGGTCAAATATTAGCTAATTTAGATTGTTTACCAATAATAACAGTTGATTCGTATAGATGTGATAATCAAACAAACACTAACTTTAATTATCCGTATTCCGCTTATAGCCATTACATCAGTTTTGATATTTCTTCTCAATTACCACCACAGGCGGTAACAACTACATTTGAAATATCGGCAGGTACTAAATTTATTGCTTGGCAATTTGAAGGTCAATCAGTACCCGATAGAATATTATTAACATTGTCTGGTGCTAATTATCCAATAGAAATTGGGTTAGAAGATTTTGTTGTCGGTAGTAACTTGGCCTTTTCTGATTTATCACCTTCACTTTTTCCTAAATCTGCAAGTACTGCAACTTTTTTACCCAAAATAACAACTTTGACAGGTTTAACAATTTCAGATGGAGATAAAATTTTAATAAGTGTAAATCCAGCAACTAGTAATACTAATTGGAAATTATATTTTACTTGTTTGACTGATTATAGTTGTCAAGATTGTATTAGGGATAGTCAATATAAAATAATTGGCTCAACCTTAACACCAACTTTAGGTAGTTGCAGTACAACTAATATTGGTATAAAAATTTCTGGATGTACGTATAGTGATTTTTTTAATTCTGATTTTTCAACATTTTATTCTAATGAGAATAGATACGGTTTTAATTGGTATAGTTATTTTATATGGCCCGATGAAAACACAAATGAAATATATACTTATAATAGTAATATGTATTTTTCTAATGTTAGTTGTGAGAACACATATGTATTTTTTAATAGTACTTGTCAATTGGATTCTTCTGCGACTACATATAAAAAAACTTTTTTATTAGATGGTACAGGTGTTTTTAGTGTGACGGGTTCATCATCAGTTGTGTCGCAACTATATAATGGATGGAATTATTTATTTACTAATTATAGTGGTAGTACTAATTCACTTGATTTATCATATTACAGATTTTTTAGACTTAAAATACCAAGTGAAACATCTCCTGATAATTGTGGAGATTCTAATGCTTATAGGCTTTTCTATTTTAATGTTCATAGTCCTATAGAAACGGGAACCACCGGCTCTTATTTTTTCTTTACTATAACGGCAAGTACAATGGTTGATTCAAGTTCTAGTTTATTTACATCTTGTGATTTGAATTGTGTTACATCTGCTGGTGCAATTGTTAGTTCTGTTAATGCAACATCAACTGGATATACTTATCCTGAAAAAACATTCAGTAGCGGACTTCATTTTGATACACCATTTGAATATGTTTCGTGGACAATAAGTTCAACCACATCGTTAACTGAATATGTTATTTATGGTACATATGAAACATCAGATTGGGAAACAAATACATATCCATTTAGCGGTTCACCGGCAACGTTAATACCGTCTTTATCAGGTAGTTGTTGCCCAAATTATGCTCAAACTGGAAGTAGATATAGTTTTTTAGGTACTTATTTTAATAATAATTATGCTTATTATTTTAAAGTACGATTAACAAATCCGTTAAATAATGCTGACTTTGATATTAGTGCTAATACCATTAGCAATCGTGTTACTACAGGTACGTATGTTTTAGCTTATAGGTATAGCGGAGGAAGTGTATTATATTCAGACCCCACCTATATAATCTAATTCACATCAATATAAGAGTATTTACCCCCATTTGGTGTAACATCATAAATCTTATTCCAAGATTTAGAGTCATAGGATTTTTGTATTTGGTAGTGATGAGTATTTTCTTCGTTAAGTGATTCCCATCTAATATTAACTGAGTTTGATTTAGTTAAGGTTAATGTAAAAGTTGCGATATTGATTGGTAATGGATTGTCGTTATCGTCGTCATCATCTTCTTCTCCATGACCCCCATCATTAGTTGCTGATGTGGTAGGAGTGATATCAATACGTTTAATAGGTGTTTGAGTGATATTACCACCATTATCAACTTCTTCAATAAGATAATAAATTGTTTTGGATTGTTGTTGAGTTTCAATTAGAGTTTGTTTTTTACTACAGGCAGATAATAAAAGAATGGCAAGGATTAAATGTTTCATAAGTTTTTTTTATAAATATATGGAAAAAATGTGGAAAAATAAAATTATTTATTAACTTTTTTCACCCATTGTACGACCAATATAATATTGGTTTAAGTCAAGACCTGTTAATTGGTTTAATTCTTGAACGTATTTTTCGTGATGTTTTTCCCCTTTATTATTATCTTCCATAAATTCTGTTGGTACATTATAAAAAGATAGGGATAGTTTTGGATTCTCACCACTTCCACGAAAACCAACTTCTATTTCAGGGTGTGATGATTTTTTTACTGCGTCCTCAATTCTACTTTCTATATCATCAATATAATCATAATTTTTATAATTAAACCAAGAGTGTAAATCAATATTCATGAATTTCCTAAAATCACCAATAATGGGTGTAAATATACTTGAACCAAAATCTAAAAAAAGTCCTTTTGGTTTTTCTCTATTGGCGTTAGTAACAAAATTAAAATATGATTGGTCAAACTTACCACTATTCTTATCCATCTTCATACAATCAACGGTAAGGACTATATAAGGTCTTTTATCGTCAGTTATTTCAACTCTTAAGTCCAAGTCATCTCTACCAAACTTTTGTTTTGCAAAATCAATAATTGCTGTCTTAAATTCTTTTGTCATTATTGTGTCTTTGAATGTATGAAGTTAAATTTAATTGCATGTTTTTCAGGTGTTGTTTCTATATCATAACCACCAGCTGATGTATAGTTTGGAAATTTACCGACATAGTCCTTAAAGTTAAGAAGTATGTAATTCTTAACCATCTTCTCAACTTTTTCTTTGGTAACACCTTCTACTTCACCCCTTAAATATCCCCCATTAGATGGAACCATTTTGTTGGTAAGTTGTCCATTTGTTGGTTTACGTTCTCTAAGTCCGGCATCATCAATCGTTACATCAATAACCGCTTTATCACCTTCTTCTCTAATGTCGGTCACTTTAAATCTTGCCTTCATTGGTATGTAGTTGTCCCCATAACCCCATTCAATTGCAAATTTAGGTTTTTTATTAATAAAATCTTCTTTTTTCTTAACTATATTTTTAACCTTACTTTTCATTATGTCCTCATAGGTTGCTCCGTACATCAGGGCATCCATCTCACCTTTAGTTACCCAAGTAAAATCACGTTCAACATTATCCTCAAATCCTATTGGGTCTGCATTACTCATTTGTCTACCTGTTGAACTAGAATAGGTGTTAGATGACCTATACCATTTATCTTGCTTAAATAGATAAACAGGATACCATCTATATGAAATCACTACATAATAATCAATACCATTTTTATCTGTGCCCCAACGTCCTTCCAAATTACTACCTTTGAATGGTGCTTTAGCTCTAACAAAATTACCTGACTGTGTATTACCTATAGTTCTTTGTGGTAAATCTTTAGCCCCAACAAATTCCTCAGGTGAAATTTTATCGTACCCACCTTCTTTTCTGTAATTAGCTTTCCAAAGTAAATAATAGTACTGAGTCATCTTAGGGTCTAAACCCAAATACCTAGTAATATCTGATATGTAATCAACAATATTTGATTTGGTTTTTAATTCTTTTAGTTTAGAATTAATGGAATCAAATAGTATTACTTCTCTAGTATCTAATTCTTCTTTTAATATTTGCTTAATTAAACTTTTCATACAATATAAATATCAGGTAAAATAAAAACCCCCAAGTATAAACTTAGGGGGATGATATTAATTTTTATATTTTTATTCTAAATTTCGTAATTTATATAAAGTACTGTATATCAATTCACAAACGGTATCAATTTGATTTTGTAACCAAGATTCTTTGATTGATTTTCTTTTTTTCTCAACCATGCTGGCCAAATCTTCAAAATATTTGATACTTTCTTCTTTACCTTTATATTGTTCAACACCATCACATTTATATCCTGTAATGATACCATGTTTACCTTGATATGTTTCAACTAATTTATCCAATAAATCTGGAATTCCATCATAATATTCACCAAAAGCCATGTGTTGAGCAAGGCTACCTTTCCTTTTTGTTTGCCAATGAAAAATATGAACTTGAATAGATGATGTGTTCAAAATAGAAATCATCTCAACAAAATCTTTATTCTCTTTCTTAGCTTGTTCTTCTATGATTTGAGAATTTTCTCTTACATTTAGATTTAATAAATCTTTTTTTGTGTATTCTTCCATATATATTTTATTATAAATATCTTATAGTTTGACTTTCTTAATATAACTCTCTAAAACAGATAATATATTCTCTTTACCTATTGGGTTCATAGAATGCACCACATACATTGGTAATGGTAAATTCTTTTCAGAACAATATTCACATAACCACTTAGCACACTCGTAACCCGTTTTTTCTTTGAACGTTGGATATTTTTCATTGTAAGCGTTAGATAAACTATACATTTCAGAATCATAATGTTCATCGGCCAAGTCATGGTCAAAAGAAATTAATTCAGGTAGGCCAAAATGTTCAATATAACCCACAAAATCTTCATAACTTCTTACAACGTCCCAATTGGTGTCTTCATATATATGACTTACATCTGCCTTCATATATTTTAAGCAATCAAACGGTACTCTGATGTCATCCAAAAATAATCTCATATTGTGTGTTTTTTTGTAAAGATACTAAAATTATTTCATTAATGTATAAGTACAATTAACTTTAATTTTTGCAATATCCGAAATCGCATCAACAACAACACCTGGAACTTCTATGTTATAATCTTTTAATGCAACCTTAAATTCAGAATTTGATGTTATAACACCACTATTAATAGTGAATGTTCCTGTTGTTTCTATATTTCTTTTAACGTTATGTATGTCTAATATACCCTTAACTGTAACAGGATAAACACCATCTTTATCAAAGTTAACTTCTTTTATATTTGTTATAAAACCCTTAAATGTTGATTTTGGATATTTTTCACTATCCATATAGTTCTCATTAAAATGGTCTTCCATTAATGATTGCTTAAAATGATATTCTTTAATATTTGATGAGAACTCAAATTGACCTGTGTTGACATCAAATATACTAATAACACCTTTGTTAATGCCAATAACTTCAACAACACTTGAACTAGCGTCAAAAGTTATATTTCCTGTTTTAGTGTAGTATCTTTGAGCGAATATAGAATTAAATACTAATATTCCAAAGATAAATAAAATTGATTTTTTCATTTTTTTTTAATTTTTAGGTTTATATGCGGTAAATACTCTAGATAAATTAAATCCAAATCTAATTTCACCTTTCATAAAATCGTTAGTTGTGTTTGTTATAAATGCCTTTTCATTCATACCTGTTGAATTAGAGAAATGAAGTTGAAATACGTGACCTCCAGTCTCAATATCAAATCCTACAGATAGTGGATTTTTGTATTTTGTCATATCTAATCCATTAACTATGTAATGATAATCAATAACAAATGCAGTTCTTTTTGATAGTTTAATTCTTGAACCAATACCTAATGCGTATATGTTATTAGAATCTGTTTTAAGTGGTACCATATTAATATGAACCATAGTTGGAGATACTTGTAAACTGAAACTTTCAGTAAATTTTCTTCCGATAATTATTTGATTGAAGAATGATATTCTACTACTAAAATAATTAATTCTATCAGGATTTGCCCATGGCAAAGTTTGTACAGTCATTCCTGTAACTAAAATAACAGATATAGGTGAATTAATTATTCCTCCTGTTGATTGCCATATAGGTCTGAATTTAATATATCCATCGTATTCCTTTCCGACATTACTTCTACCGATACCAATCATGAATCTATTTGATATTCCATAATCAAATCCTATTCTCATACTGGCTTGGTCTAAACCATATAAATTACCTATTCCTGAATTTATAAGTCCAAACCTATGTAATATTCTGGTATCTAAGACTCCTTTACCAAGAAGTTCCATTGATTGGCCATTAACTACTCTTGTGGACTTGAATGCATTTTTAACATATTCCTTATGAAATTCTATTGTACCTTCCAAACCACTTAATAAATCATCCTGTGCGAATGTGTATTTGGATATTACTAATAATAAAAATACTATAAACTTCTTCATATATTAATTGTTTGGTGAACCGGATAATAACCAACATTTTAATGATTTAATTTCCGATTGTGTTAATCTATCTCCTATTGGCATACTTTGAGTGGTAATGCAAACTTGATATATTAATCCTGAATATCCTGAAACTTGTTCATAGGTTTCTAAAATAACATTCGCTGCAATATCTGATGAATTATGACATCCAGATACTGAACATTTGTTTAGAATTATGGGATAAATATCATAAGCAAAAGATGAATTTACATTATTACATTCATCCTGAATTAAAGGATATAATAATTCTTCTTTATCGTTATAACAACTAGATAAAGATGTTATAATTAATAAAATTGTTATAATTTTTTTCATAATATTATTCTGAGAATTCACTTGGATACGTAACTCTACTCCCTAAACAACCTGATGCGTTTACTAACCATAACATTAGTGCGAATATTATTAAAGTTAATATTACTGTTTTGATGTCAAGCCATAAATCGTATAACAACATCTTTTCTTTTGGGTGTAATTTATACCCCATTAAATAATGTTTCAGAGCTTTTAATTGTTTTTTCATTATTGTCTTGTTGCTGATTTGTTAATAATAGTACTATCTTTTTTAATTGGTTCCAATAACTTAAAGAATTGGTCTAGTTGAGGTATTACCATAATTCTTGTTCTTCTATTAATTGATTTAGATTCCTCGTCAGTTCCTTTTGATATTGGTTTATATTCACTTCTACCTGAAGCAATCATATTGGAAGGGTTAAGACCGTATTCATTTTGTAACACCCTAATAACGGATGTTGCTCTCTTAACACTTAAATCCCAGTTATCAATCAAAACACCACTACTATAAGGTACGTCATCAGTATTACCCTCAACCATAAATTCCATATCAGGATGTTGTCTTAACACTTCAGCAACTTTAGCTAATACTTCTTTAGATTCGTCTGACACATCATATTTACCTCTCTTAAATAATAATTTATCTGAGATATCTATATAGACAACACCTTTGTCTACTTTAATATTAATATCACTATCTTTAACATTACCTAAAGTACCTTTTAAGTTCATAACTAAATTTAGATTCAATGAATCCTTCTCAGAAGCTTTCTTATGTAATCTATTAATTATATTATCTTTAGCGTCAATGGTTTCCAAAGATTTTTTAATGTTTTGAGCTTGTTGTTCTGAGATTACGGACAAATCTTTTAACTGATTAATAGTTTGGTCGTTATTCTTTTTTAACATGTTATTCTCATCCATTAGAGATTGCATCTGTGACTCCATTTTAACCTTCTGAGCCGTCATAGAGTTCATAAGTTCACGACACCCTTTGGTATCGGATTGTAAATAACTGTATGTACCTAACAATACGTTATACTTTTCTGCCATGCGACTATATCTTTTAGTACTAACACAGGAAGATAGTGTTAATACAGACATTAACACATAAATAATTGATTTAATTTTCATTTTCATTTGTTTTATTTTTATTTTTAATTTCATTTTTAATATAATTAATTGCAAATATACCTAAGAATAACATTATTAATAATAAAGTACCTATTATAGATATAAACCATCTCAATTACATATAATTTAATTTTTTATTTCTCCATGTCAACTACATAGATGAACATTCTATCATCGTACATAACCACAATGGATGAAGAATTCTTTTCTTTGTAATGAACTATTGCAACGATACACTTTCTATTTTTTTCATCATAACAAAGAGCTTTTGTTGTTTCTCTCTCTTTAGTTACGTCGCTTGGTAATTCTTCAGTAATTCTGTATAACGAATGGTTTTCGTCATTAGCGCTAATGTAATCATTATAAATTGAAAACGTTATTGTAGAATAAACATATTTTTCATATGTATATTCATTGTTATATTTGTTTTTCCAGCCAACCTGATTTTTATAAGTTATTAACTGAATCGGTGATTGAGAAAAACTACAGATACCGATAAATAGTAATGCTAATGATAAGATGATTTTTTTCATATATTTTATTTTATTATTTCCATTATTTTTCTTGTTAGATGTCCTGCGGTTTTACTCCCATCGTTACTCCATTCAATTATCAAATGTTCTATTTTGGAATATAAATAATCTTCCTTGTTTCTCAAACCTATTAATTTAGCGTAGATGATACCATCAAATAATCCAACATTTTTATATTTTTCTGGATGAGAGAACTCATCAATAATCTCAAAATCAAAAGATAATCCATCATCAGAATCCAAACAATATAAAGCATCCTCAGGATATAAGGGTATTGTTTTACTTTGCATAACATTTTCACCTAATCTAATGTTATATTTAATAACCCAATCATTGTCTATTTTGTATAATTTACCTACGTAAAAATTAGAATTCATAATCAATTGAAAAAATGTTTAAGTCAGAAACTACTCCTTGATTATCAGTGTACGTAATACAAGATTTTATTTCTTTATCCAAAGATACTAAAAAACTTTTATAATACAAAGGCCCTCTAATAACAATTAATAAATCTTTATTTTCTTTTATTTCATAATCTACTAAAACGGAGTTTGACATATTTTGGAAATAATCATTTTCCACAAATATTTTAAGAAACCATAGTTGTGTTAAGTCATCCATACTAGGATGTTTTCTATTTACCGAGAATAGAGAATGATATTGATACACCATTCGTTGAATCAAATGATAAAGTATCATATCATTTGTATTAATTTTTAATTTCATATTTTGCATAAAAAAACCTTTGTATAATTATAATACAAAGGTTTCAATAAGTCAAAGTTTTTTTATTGTCCGATAACTAAATCATCATAATCTAATGTATCCATACCTTTATTTGTGTCAGTAAGTTCATCATACATAAAAGTTTTAACGACAGATATGATACCAGCTTCTGATTGGGCGATTTTACTTTCCATCCAATCTTCAAGTTGTTCTCCATCTTCCATATTCTCCCACATTTTATATGCCAAAGTTGCGATTGTAAATAATTGTTGCTTAGCCATATAACTACCTTCCTTATGTTCTTCGTTTGTGGTTGATTTAATTTGTTCTACAACTTTTGATAATTGTTCTTCTGTTAAGATATAATTTTTCATATTATTTTTTTTGTTTTTCTAATTCTGCTTTAGCAATAGCATTCATTAAATCAATATTAGTTTTATAACCATCATATCCTCTGTTTGATAATTTTTCGTATTCTGATTTACCGCCAATACTTTCAATGTGTTTATATATATCTAATATTGTTGGGTTTGTATTACCAAATAATTTTTTCCAGTAAAAAAACCAAGAGTCTCCACTTCTTAACATTTGGTCTATTGAATATGCGGTAACGTCTTTCATATTACCATTAAATGTTTTACCGTCAGATAAGAACATACTTTCATTTGATGTTTTAACAAAATCTGCTCTCCTCTCATTGAATCTTGCGATTCTGTCTGCCTCTCTTTGAAGTGCAGTAAAATATTTAAAATCTACGTTTTTTATTTGAGGATTTTGTACAGTAAATTCCTTATACATTTGTTTTACAGTACCTTTATCAAAAGGAGTGATTAAGTCTTCCCAGTTTGATATCTGTTTCTGACTTCCTCCACCACCACCGCCACCATAACTGTCATCACCATGAATTCTTAATTTGATACCTCTACAATTAAAAAATCCTTGGCTCAAAAAATTGCTATATACATCATCCTGTTCCATAATCAAACCCATTACAGACTTAATTCTATCTATTTGTTCATTTAATGTTTTCATACCTATAAATATACGTATTAATAAAAAAGGTGAAGTATAAACTTCACCCTTAAAGAACTAATATATTATTATATTATGGTTGAGCGAAACTATTTCTAGGTCCACCAGTTGCAAATGTTGCATTAATTCTTGTTGATTGACCAACACTAAACATATACATACAAGCATCGTCCGTGTAATCCATATAGTTCATAGTCATCTCAACAGGAGTACCTGTACAAGTTGATTTATGACCTGAAGCAGGACAACCGTAGTTAGCTGTGTTATGTAAAGGAGTATCACCAACTAAATCACTACCACAAGTTGCATCACCCCAAATATGACGAAGGTTTAACCAATGTCCAACTTCATGAGTTGCGGTTCTACCTAAATCATAACTTGTTGTGTATGTACCTGAACTTTTTAATTTACTACCAAAAGCGGAGTAAAGAATTACCACACCATCAGTTGCAGATGAACCACCGGGAAATTGTGCGTAACCCAAGATACCATTACTTAAATTACAAGCCCATAAATTAAGTTTTGTTGTTGGAGATAATGGGTCAAGACCACCTGATGCGGTTTTCTTAACTGCGTCATTTGTACTCCATGATGTCTTTGTAGATGATTTTCTTCTAACACTATCAAGTACAAATGTAATTCCTACTTTGCCTTTAAGAGACTTGAATAATGTCGGAATTTTACTTGTATCAGAATTTTTTGCATTAAAATCTTCATTCAATACTGTAATCTGTGATTGAATCTGTGATAAAGAAATGTTTTGAGAAGTTGTGTTATAAATAACATTAACTACAACAGGAATTGTAATTACACCATTTACCAATTTACCTACTTGAATGTTTCTTTGTACGACATTCTCAAAGTTTTCCATTCTACCAGCTAAAGTGGGGTCATCTTTCATTTGTTGTTGTAATACTTCGTAAGAAGCGCAGCGATGTACGATTTCATTTGTTGGAACTGAAGTTTGGTCTAATGATGATTTTTGACAACCAACCGCAAAAATTCCACAACTCAATAAGAGTAAGAGCGTTTTTTTCATAATTGTTTTTTTTAATTGTGTTTATTTATTATAAATATACTAAAAAACCCTACAGAGACGTAGGGTTTTATTTGTAATTAATGTTCTATCAACATGTTCGTATTTGCGATTGGATATCTTGCAACAGGGTAGTTAGATTCCAAACCCTCAATATTTGCTTCTTTTTGGATTACTTCATAAAATCCTTCAGGTTTAATTTTTACTGTTGGAACGTTGGTGAATGAATTAACCATTGTTGATTGGTCGGGGTGCCCCTCATAAACTTTAACTGTCTTGTCTGTAGAGTTAAAAATAATTGTTTGTAACATCATAATTGTTGTTTTTTTGGTTTATTATAAAATTTTTTAATAAGTTTTCTGCGTAATTTTTTATCAAGAGTGGTACTCAGTGGTACATCATTAGTAATAAATAAGATTTGGTTTGTCAAGTTAGTTATAAGATTATCACAAACTTTTTCTTGTTCCATTTTCATATGGTCGCAAGAGTCAATAACTTTCTCAATCCAACTTGCAATATTTAGGTATCTATCGCTTTTGGTGTTTGGCATATAGGGTAAATATCTCATTACACAAAAATAGACATTTATGTTCAAATCTCAAAGCTTTTCTTTATAAAAAGTTTTATTAAATTTTGGTATGATGCATCCAATAATACACGCAAAATCAAACGCAAAAAAATTCGGAGGTAAATGGGAAGATTATATCCATTTACACGAATGGATGGATTCCACAAAGGGGTGGGTAGGGCACTCAGACCATAGATTATTTTATCACCATTCAGAAGGTATTTTTTTGGGTGAAAAAATATTTGGTACTCATTTCACTAATTCAGATGGAAAAATTGTTTACACTAGATATTGTTTAGAATCCCATGTCAAAGAAGATTGTTATAACTACATACCAAGTGCCAAAGAATTTTTAGATGCTATAAGAGCAAAAGAAAAACCTGTTTGGATGTTAAGAACACTGGAAATAAACGTGGAGGATTAGATATTTATTTTATTATGGAACAACAATTATCAGATAAAGATAGAAAAACATTGGATATATTCTCAATGTATTTACAATCCTACGCATCAAAGGTGGGTAAATATAATATTGAGATATCTACCGATGGAGATGTTTATTGGGATTATTTACATTGGTCAGGTGATAATACAAGAATGACGATAGATTCTTATGACGCTATTGACGAACTTATTAAAAGAATTTTTGATGAGAATGAAGATACTATGTTAGATAATTTCAGCTCGGATGACAGAGGACAAGTTGTTGCAATAGTTAATTGTAATGATAGGACGTTAAAATTTAAGGCTGATGTTAGAGTAATGGAGGTTCAACATAGTACTCAAGAATATACTTTTGATGATATTACAAATAAAACAATTAAAGAGTGGTTAAATGAAATAACAGGAGCTTATGTGTCAGGTAATATAAATTATGAAGGTAGTGGAGACTCTGGATATATAGAATCTGATATAATTTTTAATGATAATACAAGAGGCGATTTTCCAAACGAACTTGAGACTTGGATGTATGACGAATTAGGTCAATTTGGAGGGTGGGAAATAAATGAAGGTAGTCAAGGAGAATTCCACTTTAATTTTGATAATAAATCAATAGTATTAAATCATGGTGAAAACTATGAAACAGATGAAACTTACGAAATACCATTATCATTTGAATTCTAATAAAAAACCCCTCCATAAAGAGGGGTTAATTTTTTAATTAAATCATCTTGAGGATGACTTCGGTTTTTCCTTCCCACTTAACAATCTTCTTTTTAGGAATCCAAAACTCAAAAATACCAATCTCATCCACCTTCTTAAGGTATTCCTCACGGAATCTTTCGGCTTGAGATGCGTCCTTGATGTACTCAACTCCCATGTGACCAGCACATTGTTTACCCATACGAGTTAACATTGAGAACTCGTCAGTCAGGGTTTTAGCACAAACACAACACACATCACCCCTTTTAATGGTCATCTTAGCCTCAAACTTTACAGCTTTAGGTGAGATGGCAGAAACTTTGGTTACATCCAAAAGGATTGGGTTAAACTTCAGACCATACTTCTCACGAAGACCTTGACCAATTGTACGACCAACCTTAATGGTTTCACCAACAGTGGGAATGTTAAGTTCAAAAGTTCTTTTCTTGTCGTCTTCTTTCTGAATAGTGCGGATAGCGGCGGTTTTCTGATTTTCTGTTAGGGTACCAAATTCCATCAACTTGCGTTTGATGTCTAATACAAAAGTACTTGTACCTTCGTACTTGGCGATTTTTTGCAGTTCTTCAGAAAGAGATTCAACATTTACTTCAGTACGAGAGTTCAAACATTTTTCAACGGCTTGGATTTGTTTTTCAGTTAGGTTGCCCCATCTTTTAACTGCGTCTTTCATTTTTAGGATAAAGGTGTTTGAACCTTCGTAGTTACGTACTCTTGAAATTGTGGTGGTTGTTGTTGGAGTCATATGTTTTTTGTTTTGTGAATACAAAGATAGGACTTTATTTCATTCCGCCAAAAATATTTTATTTTATTTTTTCGGGGGGGTATGAATTATATATTAAATCTTTTTCCCATATTTCTATTCTGGCAACCTTAAATGCTTCATCTAAGGCGGATTTTACGTGTAATTGGGCAAATTTAACCAACATCTCCTCATTTGGTGTTGCCGAATTTATAATTAAAAACTCATTTGCCGTTGGTATCTTATCCATAATTTAATTTATTTCCTTATGTGGAAAATATAGTACAATTAACTGAGTATATCAATATTTATAGTTAAAACATATCGCGTCTTCAATTCAAATATTAACTGTCTCAGGAACAGCACCCTATAATGTCTATGTCTGTGATGTCCTAAATGTGTACTGTGAGCTGGCGGGTACCATAGATATATCTACGCCCTTACCAGTAACTTTTCCTGTACCGTCTTTTTTTAATAATGCTTCAGTTATTTTAGTTAAGGTTGTAGATTCATTAAACTGTGAAATTGTTGGCATAGAAATATGCCCGACTTCTAGTCCAACATCAACAACGACCCCAACACCAACAATAACTCCTACAATAACACCGACATCTACCGTTACTCCTACCGTAACAATAACACCGACTAATACGGTAACACGAACAGTGACACCAACTAATACAGTAACACCAACAATAACACCAACTAATACAGTAACACCAACAGTAACAGGTACAATAACTCCAACTGTTACTAATACTATCACGATAACTCCGACAATAACTTCAACAATAACACCAACAGTAACGATAACGCCAACTATAACTCCAAGTAAAACCCCGGCAAACACCCCGACTAATACTAGAACGCCTACACGTACTTCAACTGAAACTCCAACAAATACTCCAACATCTACTGTAACACCGACAGTAACTCCAACAAATACTCCAACATCTACTGTAACACCGACAGTGACTTCTACTGTAACGCCAACTAGAACAGAAACTCCTACTCCTACCATTACTCCAACAAATACGCAAACACCGACATCTACACCTACACCAACTAAAACAGAAACATCAACACCTACACCAACTAGTACAGAAACTCCTACTGTAACGCCAACTAGAACAGAAACTCCTACTGTAACGCCAACTAGAACAGAAACTCCTACTCCTACTATTACTCCAACAAATACCCAAACACCAACTCCTACTGTAACGCCAACTAGTACAGAAACTCCTACTGTAACGCCAACTAGAACAGAAACTCCAACACCTACCATTACTCCAACAAATACGCAAACACCAACACCAACTAGAACAGAAACTCCTACTCCTACTATTACACCAACAAATACCCAAACACCTACACCTACTATTACACCAACTAGAACAGAAACTCCTACACCAACACCAACTAGAACAGAAACACCAACTGTAACGCCAACTAGAACAGAAACTCCTACTCCTACTATTACTCCAACAAATACCCAAACACCAACTCCTACTGTAACGCCAACTAGAACAGAAACTCCAACACCTACCATTACTCCAACAAATACGCAAACACCAACACCAACTAGAACAGTAACACCGACATCTACACCTACACCAACAAATACCCAAACACCTACACCTACTATTACGCCAACTAGAACAGAAACTCCTACACCAACACCAACTAGAACAGAAACTCCTACTCCTACCATTACTCCAACAAATACTCAAACTACAACATCTACACCTACACCAACTAGAACTGTAACACCAGAACCAACAAATACACCAACAAATACCCAAACACCAACAAATACCCAAACACCTACACCTACTATTACGCCAACTAGAACAGAAACTCCTACTCCTACCATTACTCCAACAAATACCCAAACACCGACATCTACACCAACAAATACGCAAACACCTACACCTACTATTACGCCAACTAGAACAGAAACTGCTACTATTACGCCAACTAGAACAGAAACTCCTACTCCTACCATTACTCCAACAAATACGCAAACACCTACACCTACTCCTACGCCAACTAGAACAGAAACTCCTACACCTACCATTACTCCAACAAATACGCAAACACCTACACCTACTATTACACCAACTAGAACAGAAACTGCTACTCCTACCATTACTCCAACAAATACTCAAACGCCAACAAATACCCAAACACCAACTCCTACTATTACGCCAACTAGAACAGAAACTCCTACACCTACGCCAACTAGAACAGAAACTCCTACACCTACGCCAACTAGAACAGAAACACCTACACCTACACCTACTATTACTCCAACTAGAACTGCAACACCAGAACCAACAGTAACACCAACAAATACGCAAACACCGACATCTACACCTACACCAACAGTAACACCAACAAATACGCAAACACCGACATCTACACCTACACCAACTAGAACAGAAACTCCTACTCCTACACCAACTAGAACAGAAACTCCTACACCTACCATTACTCCAACAAATACGCAAACACCTACACCTACTATTACGCCAACTAGAACAGAAACTCCTACACCTACCATTACTCCAACAAATACTCAAACGCCAACAAATACCCAAACACCAACTCCTACTATTACGCCAACTAGAACAGAAACTCCTACTCCTACTATTACACCAACAAATACCCAAACACCGACATCTACGCCTACGCCAACTAGAACAGAAACTCCTACTCCTACTATTACTCCAACAAATACCCAAACACCAACTCCTACTATTACACCAACTAGAACAGAAACTCCTACTATTACACCAACTAGAACAGAAACTCCTACTATTACACCAACTAGAACAGAAACTCCTACACCTACAGTAACAATTATGCCAACAACTACACCAACAGGAACTCAAACACCGACACCTACACCAACAATAACAACTATTGGTCCTCTTTGTATGGTATTTGAGTTTATAACACCAACACCAACATCTACACCTACAGTAACACCATCAAATGTATCATTACTTGATTGTTCTATGTCAGGATATAGTTTTAATCAGTAATAAAAAAGTATTTATAAAAATGAATCAATTAACGTTTTTTTCTAATGGTTTTTACAATGGTTATCCAAGTTGGATTGCCTTTGATGGTATTAATACTTACGTAATTAGATGGAATGGAGTTGATTTTTGGGAAATGACAGGATGGCCTTATGTTGGAGAACCAAGAAACTATAATCCACCTCCATTATTTCCATTAAATGGATGGGCATTATATAATACATCGGCAGCTGCGGATTTTAATGTTTTTGCAGGGATTTGTCTTTCACCAACACCAACACCTACACCTACAATTACGCCAACAAGGACTCAAACTCCTACACCAAGTATAACTGTAACACCAACAAGAACTCAAACACCTGAAGCGACCGCAACTTCAACACCAACTATAACCCCCACAAATACTCGTACTTCAACACCAACAATTACACCGACTAAAACAGAAACTCCAACACCTACAATTACACCAACAAATACGGTTACATCTACACCAACAATTACACCAACTAAAACAGAAACTCCAACACCAACACTTAGTGCAACTCCAATATCAACTAACACGCCGACAGTAACTATTACTCCAACAAATACAATTACACCAACAAATACGATAACGCCAACAAATACTATTACACCAACAAATACGCTCACACCAACTGCAACAATAACTCCAACATCTACTTTAACACCGACAAATACAATAACACCAACAGAAACTGTTACTCCTACTGTAACTATTACTCCGACAAATACTATAACTCCAACAAACACAATAACACCTACAATAACACCTACAATAACACCAACATCAACTATTACACCTACCGTAACAATAACTCCAACATCAACTATTACACCTACCGTAACAATTACACCAACACAAACAATAACTCCAACAAATACGGTTACTCCTACTATTACTCCAACATCAACCGTAACACCTACATCAACAATAACTCCAACTGTAACTCCAACTGTAACTGCAACCATAACACTAACATCTACGGTTACACCAACAAATACAAAAACTCCAACATCCACAGTAACACAAACCGTAACACCTACAAATACAGTTACACCAACAATAACACCAACAAGTACCGTAACACCAACCGTAAGTTCAGCACCAAGTTTAGCGTTATGTAGTCCGATATACGTTGGAGATACGGTCAATGGACGTTCAGTGTTCTATTATGAGTTATCAACAAACACAAGTTACGGATTAAATGTTGTTAACTATGTAAGTAGTGATGATATTGCAAATACGTCAACTAGATTATGGACAAATGATATATCAAATATCTATGAATGGATTATAACATTAAGTCCATTCTCAAGTACATTTAACAGGGTAATTACGCCTACATTTGGTATAGGTAAAGGACTTGCGGCGGTTGACAATACAACATTGGTTGTAAGTAATACAGATGTTACACCAAATAGAATTGTTAGTCTGAATATTAATACAAATACACCAACGACATTGTTTAGTTTAAGAAGTGGCGAGATAATTGCTGGTGATATTATGGTTACTAATACTACCGCTAAAAAGGTAATGATACTTACATACTACAACAATGGAGCAACGAACGATTCTTATATCAGACAATTTGATTACACTACAGGAACATTTGAGTTTGAGTTGAATCTATCAGCACAAATTCAGAATCCGGCTGGTGTGTTTGAAGCGAATGTTGCAGGAACAACCGACATATATGTTATGAGTGCTGAAGGTGTCTTGTATAAGATAAATAAAACGAGCCCTTATACGATTACAACTATAAATAATGTTGGTGATATTGTATACGGGGCGGCTCAAGACCCAAGTTGTGCTACAGAAATATTTGAACCATTACCATCACCAACCCCAACATCAACACCTACGGTTACACCATCAGTAAGTGTTTGTGCTGATTGTGGAGTTTCAGGTTATGGATATATTAATGAAGGGGTTACACCAACGCCAACACCAACGCCTACTTTAACACCAACACCTACATTAACTGTTACTCCTACTTTGACTTCAACTCCTACAGTTACTCCAACAAAAACCTCAACTCCTACACCTACAAATACCCAAACACAAACAATAACACCTACTAATACACAAACTCCAACAAATACTATTACACCTACCGTGACTCCAACAATAACGATTACACCAACAATAACACAAACACCAGCACCTTCTTGTGATTTGAATTACAATTTATCAACGACTTATTATTTTGTGGTGGTCAATAATGTTAGTTATGCTGGAAGATGGAGTAGAGAAGTAGTTGATACTGGTGCTTATGAATTATATCAAAAACCAAATTCATCTTATGGCACTTTAAATGATTATACTTATTTAGATTTTTATGGGGGTGATACTTCAATATTAACCAGATTTGGTTCACCATATTCTTCTACACATTCAAGATGTCTTACCACAATTTTTGTTGATATTATAGATGGTGTTCCTGTTTTTTCATACCCTGATGGAAATACAAGTCAGAGAGGTACAACTTTTTATGAAAATATTATACTTCCTTTCTTGCCTTAGTATATTTATAGATGTCCGAGTTAAATTGGGTGAACTGCTGGAACGCTAAGTCTTAATAGATATGCCAATCAGCATCCAAGCTTAAAGTACACTTTAAGAAGGTTCAGAGACTACTGGAGGAATTTGAGTTTCCTTAATAACCAGCTAGAGCGCCCGACAGACATTGTCTGATGATATAGTCCAATCTTTATGGAAACATAAAGTTAATAAAATGGTTGTTTTTGCAGCGGATAAACCATAAAAAAAACACAGGTTATATAAGGTTATTTTTCCTACATAACCTGTGTTAAAATATTATAGATGCCAACAGTAGAATTATATGATAATAATCACACGGGATTAAATGCTGATATTACGTTCAACGCTTGGACTGGAGGAAGCTCATCATTAGGTTTACAAACAATTCCTTATACTTTTAATACTAATTATCCTTATGGGACTTATGATTTGTATTATTCACAGTGGGGACAAACCTGCTCTGTCACCATATTACCAAGTTGTGATATTATATTTGATGTTATTCCTGACCCATCACCAACACCGACAGTTACACCAACAGTTACTCCTACACCTGTTTCACCAACACCAACACCAACACCAACTCAAACACCAACACCAACACCAACTCAAACACCAACTCCAACAATAACACCGACAAATACCGTAACTCCAACAATAACACCGACAAATACCGTAACACCGACAAATACCGTAACTCCAACACCTTCACCACAACCACCATTTATTAGTGTTTGGAGAACAACAGGAACAACTGAATCAATAACTTTACCGTATGATAGTAGTGGAACATATGATGGATATATTGATTGGGGTGATTTAAGTCCCACAAGTGTAAATTCTTTTGCGAATAGAACTCACATTTATGCAGTTCCTAATGATTATACTATAAAAGTATATGGTACTGTTAATAAATTTTCATTTGGGAACTATAGTGATTATGATAACGCAATTAAACTTATTGAAATTAAACAATGGGGTTCTTTATTTAATCTTGGAAATACTTACTCTCAGTTTCAATCTTGTAAAAATTTAACCTTAACTGGCGTTACAGACGTACTTAATTTACAAGGAACCATTAATCTTATTGCTTGTTTTGAAAAGTGTAGTTCGTTAACTACAATTAATAATATTAATTCTTGGAATTTATTGGGTGTTACAGACCTACGTAGTATGTTTGATAATGCGACAAACTTTAATCAATCTTTATCAGGATGGAATGTTTCTAATGTTATTAATATGAGTGGTATGTTTTGGGGGGTAACATCATTTAATCAAGATATTGGAATGTGGAATACAAGAAATGTAACAAACATGGGCTATATGTTTTATGGTGCAACATCATTTAATCAACCATTAAGCGGATGGAATGTTTCGGGAGTTACAATTATGTCTAGTATGTTTTATAGTGCAACTTCATTCAATCAACCTATCGGTAATTGGAACGTGTCTGCAGTAACAAGTTTTGATGGTTTTATGGGTACTAAGACACCCGCAACATTCTCTGCATCTAATTTAACTGACATATATACAGGATGGACATCAAATGGAAAAACTGTACAACCTAACATATCAATTTCATTTGGAACCGCTCAATACACTTGTGATGGGGTTGGAAGTAAAATAGTATTAACTTCATCAACAGTTAATGGTGGTTATGGATGGATAATAAATGATGGGAATGTTAATAGTGTTTGTGTTGGTGATACTTTTGTAAGTACATGGAGAACGACAACATCAAATGAATCAATAATATTACCATACGAATCTAATGGTCGTTATGTTGGTGGTATAGTTTGGGGCGATGGAAAAGTCTCTAATAATTTATATAATAATAGAACGCATACATATGCAACAGCCGGAGACTATACGGTCACTGTTTATGGGCCTTTAAGTGGATTTACGTTTAATAATTCGGGAACACCTACTAAACTAATAAATGTAAATCAATTTGGTACTAATTTTAATTTTGGTAATAGTGGAGGTTATTTTTACGGTGTTACGTCATCAATACTTCTAACAGGTACAACAGATACTCCTAATTTAGTAGGAACTACAAATATGACAAACGCATTTAGAGGGTTATCATTATCTACAACTAATAACTTAGATTTGTGGAATATGTCAGGTGTTACAAATATGAGTTTAATGTTTGCTAACGGTAATCCAAATAAATCATTAAATACTTGGAACACATCAAATGTTATTAATTTATCGGGTATGTTTGCGAGTACAAGTTTTCCCAATGCAGGATTTAATTATAGTATAAGTGGTTGGAATACATCAAACGTTGTAAATATGGATTCTATGTTCTCGGCTAATACATCATTTAATCAAGATATTAGTTCTTGGAATGTATCTAACGTGAAGAGTATGAATTCTATGTTTGCTAATAATTTTTATACACAATCATTAAATAATTGGGAAAGAGTTGGTTCCTCTTTATCTGGAGTAACTGGAATGTCTGGAATGTTTTATGCTATTAATGTTGGAGGAGGTGCAAATCCTGCAATGACAAATTGGAATGTTTCAGGTGTTAAAGATATGAGTAATATGTTTCTCTATAATAGAAATTTTAATCAAAATATTAGTTCTTGGAATGTATCAAATGTTATTAATATGAATTCTATGTTTGCATATTGTAGACCTTTTAATCAACCAATCGGAAGTTGGAACGTTTCTAATGTTAGAAGTATGATTAGGATGTTTGCTTCTGACCCGGGAAATCTTGTGGGACAAACGTTATTTAATCAACCATTGAGTGGATGGAATGTTAGCTCTTTAACCGCTGCAACTCAGATGTTTCAAGGACCAACATCATTTAATCAACCATTATTTATTGGGTCAACAACAACTTCATTGCAATCTATTAATCAAATTTTTGCGAATCTATTTTCTGGAGTTAAAAATCCATTTAATAAAAATATTAATGATTGGGTTACAAGTGGAATAACAGATATGAGTTATGCTTTTGGTAATTCTTTATTTAATCAACCAATAACTGGTTGGAATACGTCAAATGTGGTTAATATGACAGGTATGTTTTATAATGCAACTGCATTCAATCAAAATTTAAATCATTGGTGTGTGACAAACATACCTTCGTTGCCAACCGATTTTTATACAAACGCAACAGCTTGGACAGGATTGCCAGGAACCGCACCACAATGGGGAACATGTCCTCCTTAATAATAAAAAGATAAGAACTATTTATAAATCATGTCAACAATAATACTAAACGATACAAATTATTCAGGTTACTCGGCTGACATAACATTCAGCGCATATACCGGAGGCTCAACATTTTTGGGAACACATATAATACCTTACACATTTACATTAGATTATTATTATGGTACATATACTTTATATTATAGTCAGTTTAATAAAACGTGTACATATGTAGAACCTCCAATACTAAACGATAAATTAAGATTAATATTTAATTCTGATGGAAGTTTGACTTCTTATTTAGATGTTAGAGGTACTAGCGTATTTGATATAATAATTAATTGGGGAGACGGAAGTCCAATTGATAGTACCGGTTATACGGGACAAACTGAATACGTACTATCTCATACTTATGCGGTAGGTACTTACACTGCTGAATTAACTTTTAGTGATAATGATTTGGTTGATTATTTGTATGTTAATAATTTTTTAAGTTCAACGCAAAATGTTAATATATTAAATAATTTACATAGTTTGATATTGGTTGGTAATCTTATAACTAATGTTAATAATATTATGCCGTTACCAAATTCATTAGAATCTTTAAATTTAAGTTATAATCAATTAACAACATTTAATCCAACATTACCTTTACCAAGTTCTTTATTAAGTTTACAACTAACTAATAATCAACTAACAACATTTAATCCAACATTACCTTTACCAAGTACATTATTAAGTTTATTTCTAAATTATAATCAATTAACAACATTTAATCCGACATTACCTTTACCAAATTCGCTTTACTTTTTAACTTTGGACTATAATCAACTAACGACATTTAGTCCAACTTTACCTTTACCAAATAATTTAAATTATTTAATCATATCAAATAACTTATTAACATCATTTAGTGCGACATTACCTACCCTTTTGCAAAATATTAATTTAGATTATAACCAATTACCGTCATCAGTTATTAATAATGTTTTAATTAATTTATCAGGAACTTCGGTAACTGGTGGAGTGGCTTCTTTACACAATCAAACACCTTCTGCCTGCCTAAGTGGTGACGGAATACTTGCTTGGTATCAATTAATTAATAATAGAGATTGGACAGTTATAATTGATTCGGAATGTTTTTTAACAGTAACAACAAATAGTGCTGTTAATTTTAATTCTTCAATATATGGGAACGTACCTTTTAATATGTATATTGATTGGGGTGATGGAAGTCCGATTGAGAAGTATAATAACAATGGGTATTATTTTCCATCGCATACATTTAGTTCTTTTTCAACAATAAAAATCTTATTTTCAAATAAAGAGGCAATAGTTGAGATTTATATGAATAATGACCTAATAAATAACATTTCAGGACTAGGATTATTAACAAATTTGTTGGTGATTAATGTAGAAAGTAACCAATTAACAACATTAGATGTTAGTGAAAACACTAGCCTTACTAATTTAAATTGTGGTTCAAATCTATTAACAACATTAGATGTTAGTAATAACACTTTATTATCTACTTTATATTGTCTAAATAATCAATTAACAACAACATCAATTAACAATCTTTTAATTAATTTAACCGGAACATCTGTTACGGGAGGTGATTTTAATTCAACATCACAAACACCGCTGGCTTGTATATCAGGAGAAGGAGTTACCGCATACAATTATTTACTTAGTTGGTTAGGTTGGACAGTTCAGGTTGATTGCCTACTTTCTAATTTTACAATCAAATTTAATCCTAATGGTATAAATAGTACAAGTTGGGGTATTGATGTATCAAATTATAATGGTATTTTGAATATGACGGTTGATTGGGGTGACGGACAAACCAGCGGATATACAGGTAATTATGCATATTCTCCTACTCATACTTATGCAACTGCAGGAACTTATGATGCAATTATAACTATTGATAAACAATATATATATGACTTAAATTTAAGTAATAATTTTGTAAGTCAGGTAAATCTTAGCGGACTATCAATTGGAAATGTTGAAGTAAATACTATATTTCTTCAAAATAATATAATAGAAGATATTAACATTAGTGTATTATTTTTAGCGTATCTAGATTTAAGTAATAATTTATTAACATCGTATAATTTAAACCAATTATGTCCTATTGATAGTTTATTACTTAGTAATAACCAAATATCTTCATTTATTTGTACTGGTCAAACAAATGGACCAGGTGAATTATATTTAGGTAATAATTTATTAACAACATTTGATATTGTAATACCAAATAATTTATATGCATTATCATTAAATAATAACTTATTAACTCAATCTTCGGTTAATAATTTATTAATTAATTTATCAGAAAATACCCCACAAATTTATGGTTCCTTAAATTTATCAAATCAAACACCACCGGCTTGTCCATCAGGAGATGGAATATTAGCCCAAAATTATTTGGTGAATGATTTGGGATGGACCGTAAATACAGGATGTCCATTTTTAGTAGATACCACAGTAGATACAATAAATCCTTTATCAGCTAATTTAGGTGCAACAATTGTTTCTGACGGAGGTACTACGTCAATAGTGGAAAGAGGAACTGTATTTAGTTTATCTTCACCAGTAACAAGTACTGATAATCCGTTATCTGAAGGAGGAACCGGAATTGGTATATTTACTCAATTTAGAAATTTAAATCCTGAAACTCATTATTATTTTGCTGGATATGCAACAAATGGATATGGTACCGAATTAAGTCCTGAGTCAAGTTTCTTTACACTTTCAAATCCACCTGTAACTCAAGCATCTAATTTGAATGGGACTCCATTTTCATCGGAAGAAATAGATGTGGGCTGGATTGCTGCAGATTTTCCGTCATATGGGGCTTCATATAAAAGGTACATATTATTACGTGCTACCGCTCCTAATATTCCTGTATTTACTGCAGTGAATGGAACTGCTCCTACTGCGGATGCAAATACAACGATTGTTAATCAAGATATTAGTGACCTAAGTTCATCAGCACCTGCCAAAGGTCTTGATGCATTAACCGAGTATAATTTTCTACTAATACCTTTTTGTTGGAATGGAATAAATCCTGAAACATGTAATTATTTAATTACAAACGCTCCGACTGCAAACATAACAACAACTAATATCCCACCGGCCATTATAATAAATCCAACAGTAACTAATATTACAAATACCAACAACTTGACCGGCGGCACAGTCTCGGCAATATTGGGTGCTACAATTACTTCTGACCCTGGTGGTAGCGGTATTGCAGATAGAGGAACGGTATACAATACATCTTCTCCTGTTATCATTTCAAACAACACATTAAGTGAAGGAACAGGTATGGGTACATTTACTCAACTTAGAACAGACCTACTACCACAAACTTATTATTATTTTGCAGGATATGCGATAACTAATGACGGGGCTGTTTCAACAAGTTCTGAATCAAGCTTTTATACATTGTCTAATCCCCCAATAAATAATGCATCTGGATTAGTTTCATCTAATATAACAACTGACGGATGTCAAATTAACTGGACTAGTGCAGTTTTCCCGACTTTAGGAGCAAATTTTCCAGGATATATTTTGATTCGTGCAGATTATCCTAATGTACCATCTATTATTAACGACAATGGTCAATCGCCTGTTGCAGGTCCTAATACTACTATAGTTTACATTATAGGTGATAATTTTACTTATACAATTACAGGATTAAATAGCGGAACACATTATAACTTAAAATTAATTCCATACACTTGGAATGGAGTAAATCCTGAAACTTATAATTATCTTGTTGTTGGAGCACCGGTAGTTGATTTTACGACGTTATAATATTTATAACAAATGAAGCAACTAATTAAAAATATATTAAAAGAGGAAACTGATAAATTGGGACAAGATAATCCTATTGTTCAGGCGATGATATCTATTATTCCGAATGAATATGATGGTCTTTTTTATGTTCCTTATGATAATGAGCAGTATTATGATTACCATATTGAGTTTCACGTTACAAAAATATCTTTATGGGATGCAAAAGAAGAAAGAGAAAAGTTTAATAGTGATGCAATACTTGAAGGAACTGTATATATTAAAATTGATAGATTATTGATTGGATTTGGACAACAAGATGAGTGGGAAAGAATGTATGGTATAGATGATTTAACAGAAACCGCTTGGGATGAATTTAGTGACCATATTTTAGACACAATATCTAACTGGTTTCCAAATTATGTTGTTGATGTAGATGTAAGTTTTTAGTTATATTCTTCTCTGTATGATTTCAAGTGACTCATTAATCTTTTATGAACTTTTAATATGTAGTCAGAGTTAAACCAGTCAATTAGTTCTTCTAATGAATCAAATTGTAATGGTGCTTGAATATAATCTTCTTTTTCTTTCCAAGTGGTATCCCCATTTTTATTATAAGTGTAGTATTCAGTAAAAACAGGAGTTCCTGCTTCACCATCCCAGTAAGGAGTACACATAGATTCCATTATTTCATCACCCTTCTTATAGGTCCAACGCATAATTCCTTCTAAAGAATCCCAATCAAGAGTGAAGTTATCAATTTTTTTTAATAAAGCGTCTTTAAATTTTGTATTGTTAAATAGGTGATATAATATCTCATAAGACTTATCAGTGTCAATGTTAACTTCACCAATTCTATCAAATAGTTGGAATACATTTAGACCCGTCATTAATAATGTTTTCTCTAAACCATATTCAGTGAATATATTTCTTAGGGTTTGAGATAATTCATTAGTATTCTCGTTTAACTTTTTTTCTATCATATAAATAAATATCCAACCAATAATAAAACATTTTTATTAAAAAAACAATTTACATTTTACAATTAGTTATTATAATTGAGACTTTTTATATATTTATATATAAATAAATAACCTATGAAAAACATTTTTAGCTCTATCAAAAGTTTATTCTCGGATGAGAACGGTGTCGTTTCAATGAAGCGTCTTTGTGGATTGTTGTGTACGATAACATTATGTGTTACGTTGTATGCGAACAGTTTCACTGAACAACATGTTGCACCTTCAACTCCACTAGTGGATTCGGTTGCATTACTTGCTTTTGGATGTCTAGGTCTATCATCAGTTGATAAGATTTGGGGTAAGAAGAAAGGCGGAGATGACACACCTCCAACAGAATAAAGAACTTAAAACCCACTATTAAAGTGGGTTTTTTTTATTTAATAAGGTATTTTGTATAATCAGTTGATAAAGGTTTCTCGTTCTTAAAATAGTATACCTCAACAGTATTACCGTATTTAATTGTTTTGTAGTAAGCGTCAGGAATAGTAGCACCTGTTGGTAATACTAATGAGTTTTTTGAGTAGATACTTCTTATCTCAACACTAACATTATTTTTTAATGCCAATTCTCTTTCATGTACTTCAAGTAATCTCCAAGTAGTTCTATTTAAGTCCTGTTGTTGTAATGAACAATTTAGATAACTAAATGTTTTATATAGTGTTGGTTTATCACAATTAAAATCAGCGGCTGCCGCCATGTGCCCCTTGTCGTATATGTTATGTTCGTAATCTTTTGCATCAGAGGTTAATATACTGTCATTGGTGTAGAAATCCATACCAACCCTAGACGCAGTACCATTAGTACATTTAACGGTGTATTTAACTACTTTAGGTTGTTGTAATACTTCTGAATAAACTATCTCAAATATATCGGATTTAATGAAGATACTATCTCTTAATTTTTTCTGTGCGTTTATACTGAATGGTGTAATACCAAGTAGTATAATTAATAAAATGTTTTTCATATGGTATAAATATCTACAATAAAAAAAACCCCACTCATTGAGCAGGGTTTAGTTTGATTTAGGAATTGGTTTTTTTCCTGTGATGTGGAAACTTGTGTCCTCTTAATCCGTAGGAAACCCAAGCTAAAACACCAATAATAATTGGATATTCTACTTTGGCTGCCCCCATAGCTGATAAGTGCATCACTGCTGCCGCACTCATAAGGGAAGTAATAAGAATTGCACCGTAGTGTGATGTTCTTGGAATAAGTAACAAAACAAGTGCGACTAATTCGGCGATACCAACCCATAACAAATATGGGGTTAGTTTCATGAATTCAAAATTGCCAATCATTTCAGGTGTTGCAACAATTTTGCTGAAGGCAGAACCTCCCAACATAAATGCGACAATACCTGCTAAAAACCATCCAATCATTTCTAATGTAAGATATTTTTTCATATTTCAAGTTTAGTAAATTTAATTATATTTGTCAATATTTATTGTTATGAGTTTGACAAGACATAAGAAAGTAATAAGTGAACTTAAGTCATTTCTGAATGAGGAAGTGGTTAGTATTCTAAAAGAATTTAACAAAGATATTATCAGTGAAGCAAGTAAAAAAGATGTCCTGATTAAAAAATTAGGATTGAGTGAGATTAATGCTGACAGGTTAGATAGATTGTGTGGTTCATTTGCGGTATGGATGGCAAATAAGTTAATCGCTTATCAAGAAGCGGTATTAAAAAGTTGGAATGATAGTCCATTAAAAGATGGTAAAGAAATAACAAAACAAGACATAATTGACAAAATTAATAATGGTAATTTAATACCCATGAAATCACAATCTATTACATCTATTATGGATTATATTAGGGTTGGATTAAATGGTGATAACTCAAGTATTAAGAATTCAAGTTTTCAGGATTTGGTTACTGCTGCTTTAGAATGGCACGAATCATTGGATGTAGGACAGGGGGAGATTAATTATGTTGAGGCAAATAAAGTTGTATTAGATTTTAGAGATGAAGAAGGTATAGGATTTTATTGGGTTGATTTACAAACAAACGACTCAAACGAGGAGTGTACTAGAATGGGACATTGTGGTAGAACTTATCAAACTAATAGTATATACTCGTTAAGAGAAAACATGAGAATATCTGGTACCAAATTTACATTAAACAAAAGTCATTTGACTGCGGCTATTAGTAATACAGGGGTATTGTTCCAACTTAAAGGGCCTAAAAACTCCAAACCTCAAGAAAAGTTTAACAAATATGTATTACCATTATTTTATGTTAAAAAGGATGATGGTTACTTAATAGAAGGATTTGGTAGAGAATATCAAAGTGCTAATGATTTTAAGTTAAGTGATTTGTCCGAAGATGAAATAAGAAAATTATATCAAGACAGACCCAATTTATTTGACAGTAGAGAATATCAAAAATTGTTAAAACAGAAGGGAATTATAGATACACCTGAAAGGGATTATAAATTTCTTTTGAAGATTGACCCTTGGGATGTTAATGATTATGTGCAAGGTGATTATACTGTTAGAAAAACAAAGTCAGGTAGAGGTTCTATCGGTTTATTTGAGACAATACTTTCAGGTGAAATGTGGGATTTGTGGGACAATTATGATGCTGATTGGAAAGTCGCATTACAATATTATGTTAGTCAAGAGAATGAAAGAAGAATAAGAAATATGTTAGTTGATATGGCGGAAAAGGCGGGTGTAGAATTTGATACCGAATTAGATACTGAAGATGCTATTGATGAATATGATACTGATAATGAAATACAAAGAGCATTGAGTGACGCAATGAATGATGCGGAGTCAGGAAGTTATCAGAATTATATGTATAAAACATTAAAGAATGAACTTGAAGAGTATGGTGATGTTATAAAATTTGATGACGAAGGTGTTGAGATTGAGATTGATTTAACAAAATATATTAACAATACTAACGAAGAATATGTTGATGCTTATTTTGAGGACTGTAATGATGACATAAATTGTGTATTTACTGAAATGATACATCAGGGAGATATAGATAAGCCAAAATTTAGTATTGATGACAGATGGTATCCTGATGTTGATAATAACGAATATAATAGTATATTAAGTGATAGGTTGTCAGATATTTAATGATTATCATACATCCCAGGTTCCGTTACACCAATGTGGTCTATATTAATTACAAACTCAATACCAGTAATTTCTTCTAAAGTTTCTACTATGGTATCTCTAATTTCATCATCAATTTCCCACCCAAAACCTTCATCCATATGAGCTTGATATACGGTATTTATCGTAAATCCAGGTCCCTCAATATTAACTTGACCATCACCATCAACCGTGGCATCAAAATATATCTCAATACCTTCATGAACGTATATTCTTATATTATCTACATAAAACTTAAAGTCATAAGTTCCTGCGATACCCCTTAAATCTCTTCCTTCATATTTTTTTAATATTTTGTAAAGTTCATCTTCACCACCCATCCATTCTAATAACCATTGTTGAACGGTTGTGGATGCGGGAGGAGGAATATTAAATAACTGTCTAGCCATTTTAAGGTCTTTAGGGCCGTTCATATCCCAATACTTAAACATTGGTTCTTTAAGGTGTTCAATACTATTTCTAAGTTGAGATTCGGTGACAATATATTTCATTATCTATAAATATCTAATAAGTATGAATATTATGGAAATTAATATTAAGAATAATGCAAACCCTATTATGTAATAAACGTACTTGGATAAATCATGAATTATTTTTTTCTTATCCAATAATTCGTATGGATTTTTACTTGAATACTTCGCTTCAATTTTATCAACTATTTTATCTCTATGGAATTTGAGTTTGTCAAATAATGGTACCTTAAATACTTTTAACCATATTCTTTTTAATCTTGAATCTTCTTTTTCTCTTATAAGGGGGTCTGATATGCCAATTAACAATATTGACAAAAATAATAATGAAAACATAATTTTTTATTTATAATTATATTGTATATTTATAATTATGTCAAATTATAAAATAGAAGCGTTAACAAAGTTACTTAATTCTGGATTAATAACTGATATTTATCCGATGGTTAAAGATGTTAAGGTGGATAAATTAGATGAAGATGAGTTAAGTAGTTATATGCACCTAACAATACTTGCGGATGATGACATCACTTATGACAACATGTATAAGAAAGAATTTGACCCCCATTATATGGTGGAGTATCATGTTAAAAATTTACTACCTTATGTTAGTATTAAAACCAATTACATAGGGTGGGATGTGTATACTACAGATGGGAAATATGTTGCAGGGTATGACATAGTTGGTGGTAGTGTGTTTAATCCAAGAGACAGGTATTATAAACCAGATGTGGATGGTAATAAATCATTTTAATTAAGTATTTATTTTAGATGAAATACATTATAACAGAAGAACAACAGAACAGAATTAATGAGATTAGTATATATCAGGGTAGCATGAGTGTTAGTGCTACTTATAAAGATATACTTGATATTGTTAAAGATGATTATGGGGATAAAGCATATTATAAGGCGATAAGAGAATATGTTATAAATGTATTAGGATATCCTGAAAAATTTAAGAAAAGAGATGCGAAAGATTATGGTGAGGCTGCTTGGTCTAATGATACTGATTCTATGCCTGAAGAACTTAAAAAACCTGATGTTCTTGCTAATTTGTCGTATTTTATGGCAAAAAAGTTTTTAGAAATTAGAATGTTGGGCGAATTGGAGTGTTATGTTAGGAAAGGGTCACTATATAGTAGAACCTATTATTTTTTTGACCCCGAACTTGAAATATGTGTAGGATATATTAATTGTACATCTTTAGATGGTCATTATGGAAAAGTTTACCTCCCAAGTAATAGTTATAGTATAACTACTTCACAAGTTGATGAAGGTTTAATAGGTAAAGGTATTGGAAAACAAATGTATTTAAGTGTTTTAGAGGATGTTGATATTCTTTTATCTGATACAATGTTATATACTGATTCATTAAATATATGGGTTAATATTCTACCTAAATATGTTTACGTTGGTGCTTTGTTTTATGATAGAAAACCAAAGAGAATATTACCAAAAACTCCTGTATTAAAGCATGAGGATGTTTTAAGATACTTCGCAACAAAAAACCCCAAACTAATTAAAGCTCGGGGTTCTAATGATGATAACGATGATTAATTTTTCATCTACTTCGTAAATATTATTGACCTATCAATCGCTCTTGCAACATAACTACCTGGAGGTAATGATGATATATTAATAGTTCTAGCATTTCTATTAAATCTTATTGTTAACATTGATTGACCTAATAAGTTATCAATATATAATGTACCATTTCTTGATGATACTATTCTAATTGATTGTATTGTTTGGTCATAACTTAATAATGAAACAATATAACAACTTCTTATTGTACTATCAGATGGAGGTGTTCCTGTACATCCAGCAGGTGTTGCGATATAACCTCTAGTTTGAATTCCATTATTACAAGTACCCCAAGCATAATAACTAAATGTACAAGGTACTGATACTGATGTACAAGTTCTAGTTACGCTATCTATTGGTGGTGTAATGATACATCCTGAAGGGTATCCAGTGAAAGGTCTTGTTTGTGTTCCGTTATTACAAAGTCCCCAAGCACCGTATGTGATAGAGGTACAAGGTGTTCCTGTATTGCAAGTTCTTTGTGTACTATCTAAAGGTGGTGTTCCATTACATCCTGCGGGAGTTGCTCCCCAAAATCTGTTTTGTAGACCATTTGTACAAGTAGACCAGCTGCTATACTGAAAAGTACAAGTTGTGTTTATAGGGGTTATAGTACAGGTTCTTCTTAAACTATCTGCTGGAGGTACCGTAGCACATCCTGAAGGGAATCCAACAAATGTTCTTGTTTGATATCCGTTAACACAATCTGTCCAAGCACCGTATGAAAAACTTACACAACTACTAGGTGTGCAATTTCTTTTTATACTATCTGTTGGTGGTAGATTGGTATTACAACCTGATGGAGATGCCGAATATGCTCTTCTTTGAATTCCATTTATACAATCACCCCAAGCTCCATAAACATACGAATTACATGGTGTAACTGTACATGGTGTTTGTAAGCTGTCAAGATTAGGATTACTATTACCGCTACAGTAATTACTGTTACCTTGTACAAATGTATAACCTCTTGTTTTGAAGTATCCTGTAGTATATAATGTACAAGGTGACCACGGGTCGTAAATAACTTGACAAGTTGGTACTGAACAAGCGGTAGGAACATTAACTTCCCACTGTCTGCCAGCTGCGTTCCATTTAGCACCAATATAAACACTATCTATAGGAGGAACTGTATTTACATTACAACCTACATTATTGAGTGTGTATGGTCTTTTTTGATAGTTAGTAGTTAAATCACACGTTACATAGTAAGTACGATTTTGGTAAGGTAATTTACGACCATCTATACAAGGTGTCCAATCACCATAACTGTAATTACAAACAACAGGAGTACAAGTTCTTTTTATACTATCTGCAGGAGGTTTACTTTCACAACCCATTGGGGTAGGATAATAAAGCCTTGTTTGGGTATTATTAATACATTCACCCCAAGGTCCGTAAGTAAAATTACAAGGAGGAATTGTTGTTTGTATGTAACCTTCTCTTCTACCACCTACTACGAAGTTAGCCAACATTCTTGCTTTCTGTCCGTTTGTGAACATATAACTACAACCATCATTAGTGTAGTCCATATAGTTCATAGTCATAATAGCATTGTTGGTAGGACAAGTAGTGTAAGTTGGATAAGTAGGACATCCGTAAGAAGGTCCAGCACAAGGTGGAGTGTCATCTACATAGTCGTTTGTTGTACAATCTCCAAAACCCCAAGTATGGTATAAACCAAAAAAGTGTCCTACTTCGTGAGATATGGTTTTACCAGTACCAAAGTAATCATTATCAATAATTGGAAAGATTGTTGCGTCTCTTCCAGTAGGAGCACAGGTTGGGTTTAGATATGATACACCTGCGAAACACGAAGTATTAAGACAATATAAATTGAATCTACTACAAGGATAAGTTGGTGATATACCTCCTTTTACTTCATCTTCAATAGTTGCAAAATCAATACTGTTCCATATAATAGTATCAGTATATTTCCTTATCACAGTATCTAATACAAAACGAATACCTACATTAGCAACCACCGATGAGAAAGCTGATGGTACATTTGTGGTATAAGGATTTTGATTGTTAAAGTTTCTATCTAACACTGTAATAGCATTCTGTATTTGTGATAGAGAGATATTCTCGGCGGTTGTGTGATACAACACATTAACAACCACAGGAATTGTGATAACACCATTTACTAATCTTAAAGATGATAAGTTCTGAATTCTTTGTTGAAGTTGAGCCTCCTCTTGTTGTCTTTGGGCTCTTAATGAGGGGTTTTCTCTGAGTAATCTTGATTCTAGTTCATCTGAGGAACATTTTGGAATCGTACGTTGTCCTAATACAAACATTGGTAATAGAAACAACAAAAATAATAGTTTTTTCATAATTTTAATGCTGACAGATGTTTTCTGTATAACAGCTTTTTTTTTAAGTTTAATTTATTGTTTATAATTATATCGAAAAATAATTAATTTATCTACTTCGTAAATATTATTGACATTCCTTGTGTGTTTGCAATATAAGTTCCAGGTGATAAAAACAAGACACTTATGTATTTCCCGTTTCTCGCATTTGAGTATCTAATATTAGCAACTGATTGTCCTAATAGATTAGTAATTCTAATTCTACCATCTCTATTATACTTTATATATATACTAGTTCTTGTTCCATCATAGTAAAAATTATTTGTTGTTGGAACTGTACAAGTTCTTTGTGTGCTATCTAAAGGAGGTGTTCCAATACAATTAAATGGTGTATAAGAATATGTTCTTGTTTGTATTCCATTAGAACAAGTTGTCCAAGTTCCGTATGTGAATAAGCAAGGTATTGGGGGAACAATACAAGTTCTTTGTATACTATCTAAAGGTGGTGTTCCACTACATCCTGTAGGACTTGCTGTGTATGACCTAAATTGAGAACCATTACAAGTTGACCAATCTCCGTATGTAAATGAAGTACAAGGTAATGAAACCACATTATATTGTTGATATAATCCTATTGATGGAGTACTACCAATTAAGTTACCGTCAAAATCTCTAATAAAATTAGGTGTTGGTAATCCATGTCCGATACCGTAACTAGTATCTACTAAATGTAAGTTCCAATTTTCAGGAAATGATGCGGTTGTATCAACAAATATTTTTGTTGTAATTATTCTTTCTCCCGATTTTAATGTGCCACCTAATACCGAAGGATAACGACATCCTCCGATTGGTGCATAAATATTATTGTTTCTTTTGAATCTATTTCTGTCATATAAACCTTGCATACCGGTAGTCCAATAGAAGATATTATTTCTCATATCAAACAATGTATCATATTGATTACCGTGAACATACGCATCTCCAGCATATTGTATTGTAAATCTACCACCACCATAATTATTCCAAGCACCATTAGATGGGGCACTCCAAGTTTGATTAGATACAGGAAGATAGAATCCCCCAAGTCCACCTGGATAATAACCTGTTACAGTTCTTGTTGCAGTATCACTTAATGTAAGTGTATTACCATTTATATTTGTTACTGTTACTGTCTTATATGCAATACTTGCCAAGTTATCATCATCAGTAAACCAAACTGACCCGATAGAAATTCCGGCATTTGTACTAACAGTAATAATATTTGAACCTCTTGTTGTGTTTACAGTTGGTCTCATTGGTTCAACGTTCAACGTATTAAACGGGTCTCTAAAATACCACCAAGGTTGTTGTGTACCAGGACCAAACCCTTGCCCGTCTCCGTAAACATCTTTACCAAATCCCCAACCTATAAATCGGTCTTTGTTATTTGATATACATACATTATTCCAAAAAGATAAATGATGATTGTTACCTGCGAATGGGTCACCTACTGAACCGTGAATATAGGCAAATTGTCCACAGTTAATAATTTTATTGAAAGCAAAGGTATCTCTTTGAGCTCCACTTAATGTATCGTTGTGGTCTAAATTACCTATCTCAATAAATCCATCACAATCTATTACTGTATTGTAACATATTCTTGAATCTTGTAGACAAAATATATCTAAAGCAACTCCTCCTAATCCACCACATGAACCAATTCTACCTGATTTACCCCATGCTCCTTTGAAATAGTTGTGACTGATTTCAATATTAAATCCCGTCAATCCATCCATAGAACCTGCCATAATATCGTGCGTACCGGCGGTATCGGCTGATGACTTAAAGTTTGTAAATGTGCAATTAGTTATTTTAGAATCCCACATAGCGCAATTTTGAATACCATATATACAATTGTTGAATACACAATTTTTAAGAGTGAATCTTCTTACGAATTGTTTTCTTAAATTAGTATCTCCTGCGCATCCTGCTTGTCCGTAAGCGGGCGAACTTGTAGGCTCTCCCAATATCCAACCGGCAGTATAGCCAGGATTTGCTTTATCCCATTCTGGCACTCTAAAATCATTTGATTGAATACCGTCCACAACTATGTCGTGAACACCTGAGAATTCAATTACTGCTCTACCTTCTCTACTATTCCATGTAGATACAGGATATGATGCGGTTGGATATAACCAATTTGGTAGTGGTAATGATGGGTCACCATAGTTTGTAATTACTATCGGATGGCTTGGAGTTCCACTTGGTGCTGTAAAATAAGCGTCTCCTTGAACATTCCACCAATAAGCGGAACAGTATCCATTTGTCATACCATTCGCAAATACATCTCCTCGTTTAAAAAAAATAGTATCTCCTGCTGCAAATACAGTTGTACCGTTTGAATTGGTAGTCATCTGTGTTAACTTTCTTAATGTTTGCCAAGGAGTACTTGGACTTTGAGCTTGTGTAATTGTGTAAGTATCACTCCCTGAAGTACTGAAGTAAAAGTTTCTAGATGATGAGAACAGTGTCATCATAGTCAGCATAGTAAATAAAAATAATTTTTTCATTTTTTTTTGGGTTTTTTATTCTTTATTTCTTATAATTTAATTTACAAAAAAGATTAGTAAAGATGCTATTTTGTACTATTTATATATAGTCAATTTTTGCACCAAAAAACCTCAAATTATATGAAAAAGAAAAAAATCTTAATTCTTCTTAAGAAGAATAACGAATCAGGCGGCCAGTTTACCTCAAAGGCTGGATTGTCAAACTCAGCTAATTTCTTAAAAAGAATATTAGAAAAATATGTTAACCTACATTGTGAATTAAAATTATGTGTAGATGCTAATTCAGTTAATAAAGAAATTTCACTTTTTAGACCTGACATATGTATAATTGAGGCTATATGGATACCACCATATAAAATGAAAGAGTTAAGTAAACTTTGGCCGAGTGTTACTTTTGTTGTTAGGGTTCATTCTAAAATTCCTTTTTTAGCGAACGAAGGTATTGCTATTGGGTGGATAAAAGAATATAATCAGATTGAGAATGTGATGGTGTCATTTAATAACTTATCAACAAATGAAGATTTCAGAGGTATTGGTATTGAATCTGTTTATTTACCAAATCTTTATCCTACTATACGTAATTTCAATGGGACTAAATACTTTTTTAAGTCAATTAAAGAGAAAGTTTGTAAATTATTTGGTTGTAGTACATCAAAAACTGTTGTTAATATTGGATGTTTTGGTGCGATTAGACCATTAAAAAATCAATTATCACAAGCGTTTGCGGCAATCACATACGCAGATAAAAATGACAAGATACTTCACTACCATATCAATGGTACACGAATAGAACAAAGAGGAGAGAATGTATTAAAAAATCTCAGAGAATTATTCAAAGATACTAGACACAAATTGGTAGAACACAAGTGGATGGAACACCACGAATTCCTAAAAATTATTCATCAAATGGATTTAGGATTACAAGTTTCATATACTGAATCGTTTAATATTGTTACTGCGGATTTCGTACACTGTGAAAAACCAATCATAGTTGGTCATGACACTGATTGGATGTATTGTGGTTCAAAGGTGGATGCTAACAATATTCCAATGATGGTAGAAAAGATTGAGAATGTTATGAAAAATCCTAGTAAATATATTTTACGTAATTATACGTCGTTTGAGAAGTACTATCGTAAATCTTTAAGAATTTGGAGATGGTTTTTAGGTGTTTAATTAATTTCCAATAACTTACTAATATATTTCAGGGTATTAATGTCTTTGCATTTACCCTGAAATCTTTTTTCATCACCAAATCTTATGGTTAAAATATAGTTTGGTGTTATAGATAAAGACCAAAAATCTTTATAAAAAAAACTACCTTTATTTAACCAACCTTCAGATTCTATTTGTTCTGTGGTTAAATACTGAACCCTTATGTTTGTATGTTGATAAGGCCCCATTAATCTAATCATATCCTCATTAGTTAATATATGTTGGATATAATCATCTTTTTCGTTGTGAGGTATCTCACAAATGTAGTTAATTCTAATGTCCTCCAATTTCGGAGTAAAATATTTATTTGTCATAATTAACAAATTTAGGTATATTTATGTATAATGAAAATACTTTTAACTGAATCTCAATTTAATTTACTGATGGAAACCACATCGGGTTTAGAAGATTTTATGAGTACTGTGATTAATAAATATCCTGAAGTTAAGGAGTTTAAGGATGTGTTGGAAAAATTTATAGTTGATTCTGATTGTGGTAAATTAACTATAGAACCAATGAAGATGGGATTTGGTGTTTCATTATCGGATAGATGTATTATATCTAGTCAAGCGTTAAAATATAATTTACCTAATTTTTTATTTGTAGTATTTCACGAAATTGCGCATCAGTATCAGTATAAGAAATATGGGATGGAAAAAATGTATGAGGTTTATACGGGTGAAATATCTATGGAAGAATGTGCAAAATGGATGAAAGATATTGAGATAGTTGCCGATGAGTTTGCAACAAGAAAGGTTAGAGAATATATTAAGTTGGGGTATATTAAAGGTAATAATGATGTTCTTAAAGCATTTTATAAAAACATACCTGAATCACATTTTATTAGATTAATAAGTCAGGTTAGAGATATGATTAAGAAGAGTGATATTAAATCACCTGAAGAAATAAGTGAACTATTTTATAATTGGATAAAAGCTGAAATATGAAAAAATTAATGTTAATTCTATTGGTTGGATTATGTAGTTGTAATAAGTATTACCATAAGTATCATTACGGTAGTTTTTATAGTAAACCAACTAAACGTGAAATAAATAAGGCTATGAAAGCTGCAGAATGGCAGTACGAACAGCCAAGAGTAAAAGTATATATCCATTAATATGAAATATTTGTTAAAAGAATCACAATTGGATGATGCGATTAAAAGACAATTAGATATAATTTTTGATGTATCTAACATACATTGGACACATCCTCTTGAAAATGATGATGAAACTGATGAAGAGTACGAAGACCCGAATAGAATACAATTTTATTTTGGGGATTATGGAGATGACGATAGTGTTTTTCTTTGGTATGGTAAAGAATATTGGGGTGAAAATCCGGACAATTATATAGGATATAAATCTAAATCACCCTTAGTAGACATTGAAGAACCATATCTTTCAAATTTAAATGGATTATTTGGGAATATGTGGTATAAACCCTTCAAAGAATGGTTTAAAGAAAACTTTGAAGTAAGTGTAAAAACAGTAATGAATGAAGTATTCGATAACTAAAGATAGATTAATAGAACTTACTGTGAGTATGATTAGTAATGAGATAGTAGAATATTCTATTCATGAAGAAAGTGGACAGTATCAGTTAAGGGATAAAGAAGATAAATGTCTCTTAAATTATCAGTCAAAAAGTAAAGAATTATATTACGACCATTCTTTATTTATGTATATACGAAATTTCATACCAATTGGTTACGACACAACCTCTTTCAAGGAAGGTGTTAAAGAATATTTCAACTCTCAATTTCCCGATTTAGTAGTTAGAAGTGTGCATGGTGCACACATTGTATAAGTTTTTAGTATATGGAACATCCCCTCTTAGGTTTATTAGGCATATTATTTAGTTCTGTTGTCCCTTTCGGTTTATTTTATTTAATTCTAAAATTATTTCCAAAATCCAAAAAATAGTGTTATCTTTGTTTTATGAAAGTTAAAAGACAAGATATAAAATATTTTTTAGACAATATCCGTCGCGTAGCCGAAAGGGATGGTATAGAACTTACCAATGAGTATTTGGCTAACGAACTTGCCGGTTATATGGAAGTTAACCCTGGTTGTGTTAATATGGATGAGAGCAACCGTTCAGGTAGGTATTATTATTCTACCGTAGGGTATGGTGTGTTTAGTCTTCTTGGAGAGAGATACAGAATGGGTAGGGTTGAGATATTTGATAGACAGAACGATAGTGGTTATCAGGTAGATGAGGGTGTGTATTGTATGCCATTTGAAGCTGCAAACCAATTTGAGCAGTTCATAGAGAATATAGAAACTGACTTACCAATCAATATTGAGATGGGAACTATGGCTCAATGTCGTGCTGCGGTTGCTGAAGAACTTGGAATACCTGAAGATAAATTAAATGATACTGAAACCAAAAGGGAGTTTTATCAAAAAAAGAATGACGAATACGCGCAATCTCTTGGATATAAGGATTTTGATGACCAACTTGCTAATAGTAGTTTGGGTGATTTAAGATTAAAAAAAGATTAATATGTTAATAAATTTTTTGATTATTATGGGAGTTCTTGTTATATTTGCTCTCATTGATTTAATAAAATTTAAGAAAAAATGAAAAATAGGGTAAGGGAAGTTCAGTTTGATTATTTGGAATTCTTGTTTAAGGGTATGTTTTCTGTTAAATCAAAAAATTATCCTAATTCTACCTTCTTCAAAAAAGATGACAAGGTAATATTGGAATTGGAAAAATCTGGTACATTATGGGTTTTATATTCAGTTTGGAGTAATATTTCCGATATGTTTTCCTATGATTATAGTGATACCCAACAACTTATAAAGGAATGGGTGGAGACTCAATTAAAATCGGGGGAAGTTAGACCCTCAGTCGGGTACATTCGCCAGAAACATGAGGTGGAAGCACAATTAAAACAGGAGGTAGTTACACCAATACCTTCTTGGCTTGTTATGAAACAAAAGGTGGAAGCGCAATTAAAACAGGAGGAAATAACACCTAGAGCTCAACATGCCTGTTCCTTTCAGTTGGTGGAATCACAATTAAAAAATGAGGAAGTGACACCAAAAGAGGCCATTGCACCACCATCTAGTTGGAGAAACTTAAAACAGGAGGAAGTGACACCAAGAAACGCCATAGCACCACCATTTAGATGGAGAAAGTTAGACTCGGAGGAAGTAACACAATAAATTTAATAAGAATGAAAAAAAATAATTGGGATATTGGGTTGGTATATTTTTTATTATTCGCGGCGGCATCCATATTTTTTGGTGCAACCGTTCAAGTCATATATGAATTTTTAACTCGTAAATAAAAAGTTATGGAAAATGTTAACAGTTGCGCTTATGTCGCAAAGATAGACGAAATAAAAGAAATAGTTGGTGCAGATAAAATAGAACAAGCCCGCATCGGTGGATGGAATTGCATCATCCAAAAGGGAGAATATAATGTTGGTGATTTGGTTGTTGTTGCAACCACCGATGCGGTTATACCCGATAGTTTATCTGACGCAATGAACGTAACTAACTATCTCCGTAAGGGACAGAGAGTCAGAACTGTAAAACTTCGCGGAGTTTATAGTGAGTGTTTGATTATCCCAATAACCTACATTCAAGGTGTTAAAAGAGTTGAAGGTGCCGATGTTATGGAAGCATTGGGTATATTCAAGTATGAGCCACCAATTAAGACAATCCAATTATCTGTTGGTGGTAGAAAAATTAGGTATGATGAAAATCCAAACTTCTTGGTATATTATAAGTTCCCAAATCAAAAGAACGTTCCTGAAATGTTTAATGAGGAAGACATCGTCCAAATAACAAGGAAGATACACGGAACAAATGCGAGATATGCTGTGGTTAAAAAAGTAAAATTATCATTTTGGGATAAAGTTAAAAAGTTTTTTAGAGTTGCCGATAAATGGATAGATTATGATTTTTGTTATGGTTCCCATAATGTTGAGAAAGGCTCTGATTCGCAAGGGTTTTACTCAACTGATGTATGGAGGGAGATAGCGGACAAATATAACATAAAAGAAAAGTTATGGAATTTTGTTAAACATTATTTATTAGAAGACACTGGTTCAGGTATAACATTATATGGTGAAATCTATGGTGCGGGAATACAGAAAGGATATGATTATGGTTTGGAAGAGATAAAGTTTGTTGGTTTTGATATAATGATAAATGGTAAATATTTGGATACACTTAATACTAAATTGATATTAAATGATTTATTAAGATTACCACACGTAGAAGAATTATATGTTGGTAAATGGAGTAAAGAAGTTCAGGATATGTTTGTGATTAATAATTTCATACCCAAAACCAAAGTGCCACACGAAGGTATAGTGGTTAAAAGTGTAAGTGGTGAAAGAAGTAAAATCTCAAAAGTGATTAACAATGATTATCTTATCTATTCAGAAAAACACAATGTAGAAGATTCGCATTAAAAAAATAATATATGGATAATTTAGATACAATATATACGACAGTCATTGCCATAACAGGTTTTTTAATGGCGTGGGAACTCAAAAGAAAAAACAAGAAAAAGTAAATATAACAAGATTAATATTTGATTATATAAGAAAAAATTTTTAATATTGTGATATGAAGAAATTATTGATAGCCATAGGTTTAATGATGGCGATAAACACAGGCCAATCTCAAGTATCGGTTGATGATGATTATTTCCCAGCATTTGTTGCGGCACAAAAAATGATTGCCGAAGAACAAGACAGTATCAGAAATCTTAAAGATAGTACTTTAACTGCCGAAGAGATTGCAAAACTACCAACAAACAAACAAGTTATTAAGTTAGATGAACCTGTAAAGGATGAGGAGAATGAAATATCCGAGGACAACTATGAGATAACGGGTAAAACGGTATTCTGTGAAGAAAGGGTAGTTGGATTAAAGTTTAAGTCAATGACAAGAAAACAAAGATTTATTTTGTTTAAGACAATTAAAAAGAACACACCATTGGATGATGTTAATAAAAACTATGCTTACTTCACAGGAAATTATTTAATACCAGTATCGTGGTGGAATAACAATCTATCAACGGGAGGTTCATTAACTTGGGAACAACTGCAATATATAAAAGAAAACTTTAAGTTATGATGGGAAAGAAATTTAATTTAGTAAATGATGGGGAAATGAAATTCCCCAATACACTTTGTGAGGTGTGTGGTGGAAAAACATTACCTTCTGCAATGATTTGCAATGATTGTTTTAATGTTCTAAAAGAATTAATTTTACAAAAGAAAAATAAAAATATGGAAATCAACAAACAAGAATTGTTTAAGTTTTACATGGATTGGGTAGACCAAGTATCAGAAGATTGTGATTGGAAAACTCATTTCACTCCTGATGAAATTGTTTATAAAATTGCGGATATATTGGAGAAAAACCCCCAGTTAATCAAAAATGACACCACAGGAGGCGTATAAAAACTATTACAGATATTGTAGAGATACGGAAACTTGGACTTCGGATTTTATTAAATATAATCTCAAAAAGAGTTATATTGACTATGAGGAGTTTAATTTTGAGGAGTTCAAGGATAAGATATTAACTGATGATAAGTTTAATGAGCGGTGGGGTAATGGTTGCAGAGAAGAATTAAAAAAATAAGTTATGATAAAGACAGACGCACGATACACAGTTTATATTGATAAAGCATATAGTAATTATTGCAACACCTATCCCGACGCAGAGAAAACATTTCAGTATGAAGGAAGTAATATTGAGGTGAGAAGATTAACACACGAAGAGTTCATCAACAACTGTCAAACCGATGATGATTTTGCTAATAGGTGGGGTTGTAAGATTGAGATAAGGGAGTTGAGTATTCAAGAAAGAATTAAATTGGGAAATTTTGAATTTGGGGAAGCGGTTACTGATGAAAAATGTGATAAACAAAATATACCAACCAAACTAATCACAGTAATATACACAGAAAAAATAGAAAGTTATGTCTAATATAGATAAAAAATATCAAGAATTACTCCAAGATATTATACATTTTGGAGTTGAGAAGAAAGACAGAACTGGTACAGGAACCATAAGTGTTTTCGGTAGACAAATCCGCCACAAAATGAGTGAGGGATTTCCGTTGATTACCACCAAAAAAATGGCGTTTAAAACTATGGTAACAGAACTACTATGGTTCTTACGTGGAGATACCAATATCAAATACCTTGTTGATAATGGATGTCATATATGGGATGGTGATGCTTATAAGAACTATGTAAATAAATGTAATGAGGATAAGTGGATGAAAGAAATCATTTTAGATTTACCGTTCCATAATAAAAGTTATGGTCTCTATTCACAAGAAGAGTTCATAAACAAAATCAAAACCGATGATGAGTTTGCTAAGAAGTGGGGTGAATTAGGACCGATTTATGGTAAGCAGTGGAGAAGTTGGGGCAGAAAGAATGTAGTAAATTATGATTTAGAAAATGTAAAATGGTCAGACAAGGATAAGGTTATGGAATTAATTAAAAATGGTGGAGATTATAGTAAGTATGATGTTAAAGTAACATACCAAAATAATTCAATAGACCAAATCGCAAACTCAATCAATCTACTTAAAACAGACCCAGATTCTAGACGCAATATAGTTAATGCGTGGAATGTGGAGGATGTTGAAAGTGGTAGTATGGTTCTTCCACCCTGTCATTATGGATTTCAAGTATATACGAGAGAGTTAGATAAATTGGAAAGAGATAAGTTATTTTTAAAACTAAACCCAGAAACTAAATTTCCTAGATTTATAGAATCTTCTAAATTTTACGATGAACAAAACATCCCAACACGAGCAATCTCTTTAATGTGGAATCAACGCTCAGTAGATACATTCCTTGGTTTGCCGTTCAACATAGCATCTTACGGATTGCTACTTGAAATCATAGCCAAAGAAGTTAATATGGTTCCTGATGAATTGATTGGTAACTTGGGTGATGTGCATTTATATAGTAATCACATTGAGCAAGCTAAGGAGCAGATTGGTAGAGAGCCGTTTGAATTACCTAAGCTAGGTAAATTACCTGATTACTTATCTAAAAAAGATAATTGGGAATGTTATAAACCTGAAGATTTCACAATTGAAAACTATCAATCACACCCATCAATTAAAGCGCCATTAAGTAATTAATTATGAAAAAATATATAACGACTTTTATAGTCATCGCAATGGGTATCAGTATAATATTTTTATTTATACAGAACCAAAAAAATAAAGAAATGTTGGATAAGATGAAACCAATACAATCATACATTGATTCCATTGTGTCCGAGAACCAAATGAAAGATATTGAGGTCGGCAGGTATGAATACATTTTAGATAGAGCCGACCAAGAAATGTCATCAGAATGCAAAGATAAGTTGGATTCTATCTTTAGTGAGACAGAATAAAATTTGTTTATTTAATGAAATGTGTTATCTTTGTTAAATGAGTAAGATAATCTTTTTAGACATTGATGGCCCATTAGCTTGGGGAACTTGGATGGAAGGTAGAATTAAGATTAATGATAATCTTACAATACCTTATCCATGGGTTAAAGAGGATTGTGATGCGCTCATATCAATATTGCAACAAACTG
>Ga0214919_10000653_pt1 | contig 58801 bp, 34 predicted proteins | sample LL1503_MetaG_FD_177994 | JGI IMG/M metagenome (GOLD analysis project Ga0214919, IMG submission 177994) | Freshwater microbial communities from Lake Lanier, Atlanta, Georgia, United States - LL-1503 | ecosystem: Environmental > Aquatic > Freshwater > Lake | place: USA: Georgia | collected... | reverse complement strand
ATTTAGTTATTTCTGAATTATGATTGGTAATTATTGTTTTATTATTATTTGTTATTTCTGTTATTTGATTATTTAATCTTTCAATTTTTTCCAAATATGATTTATTTAATTGTTTTAATTTTGTTACTTCTGAACCATTATTAGTAATAATTGTTGTATTATTCGTTGTTTTTTGGTTAATTACATTATTCAATGATTCTATTTTTTGTATATTTATTATATTTGTATTCTGTAATTGTGTAATTTCTGTTTTATAATTATTTATAATCGTGATGTTATTACTATTTATTTGTTTTATTTCATTCTTTAATGATTCGATTTTTTCTAAATTTTCATTATTTGTTATTTGTATTTGTTTAATTTCTGATTTATAATTATTAATTATTGTAGTATTACTTTCAATAGTACTTTCTAATTTTGTTATTTTAATTTTTAAATCATCGCTAATTTGTATTTTTAATTTTTCTGATTCTTTTAATTCTTCTCTCAATTTAGATATTTCTGTTTCATGTTCTATTTTTAATTTTTCATGAGCTATTGTTAATTCTTGTAATTTTTTATTTGCAATTTCTTCTTTTTCTTGTAATTTTTTAATTTCTAATTCATATTTTTCTTTTAATTCTTCTATTAATTTCGAATTGTCTGTATTAGTAGTGGTAATTGAATTATTTATATTAGAAACTATATTAGATTGTTTACTTTGTAAATTAACTAATATTTCATTAATATTTTTATTTGTTATTTCTAGTGTAACTATTTTTTGTCTTAATTCAGTTATTTCTCTTAAATGTTTTTGTTTCAAATCATACTGATCTTTTTTAATGGTTGAATTTACTATATTTAAATTACTTATATTTGTAGTGTAATTATTAATTTCTATTTGTTGTTTTTGAATCAAATTAGCATGTTCTTTCTTAGCATCTTCTAAATCACTATTTGCTTGTTTTAATGTATTTGTTAATTTTGTTATTTCATCTGTATTTGTACTTAATTGAATTTTTAATTGTTCTATTTCTGCATTTTGTGTTTTATTAACTTGTTCCAAATTTGTTATTTTAATTTCATATTCTGATATTCTACTTTTATATTTGTTTTCAAGTATTTCTTTTTCATATGATGATTGTTTAACTAATTTTTCAATTTGTTCTTTCAAATTACTAATTTCTGTTTTTTGATCTTCAATTAATTTATTATTTGGTTCTGTAATAGGTGACGATATTATTGGTTCTGATAGTTTTTCTTGTAATTTTTTAATTTGTTCTCTTAATTCATCATTCGTTTTTTGCAAATCATTATTACAATTTTCTTTTGCATCATCACGCTCTTTTTCTAATTTAGCTAGTGTGTTTTGTAATTCAACTGTTTTACTTTCATATGTAGAAATTAATTGAGAATTTTTAGAATTAATATTTGTTATTTCTACTGTAAGCTCATTAATATTTAAATTTAATTTTTGAATAGTATTTTCATAATCAGTACGTATTTTTGATATTTCTTCTAAATGTATTGTATTATTATTTGTTAATTCTCTAATTTGATTATTTAATGCTTCAATTTTTTCCAAATTTAATGTATTTTCTTGCTTAATTTGACTATTTTGATTAATTATAATTGTATTACTTTCAATAGTATTTTGTAAATTTGTAATTTTAATATCACATTGTTCTTTAGTTTCTTGTTTTACTTTTTCTATTTGTTGTATTTCATCTTTTAATGATGTTATTTCTAATGTGAATTTTGATATTTTTGTTTCATGTTCTATTTTAAATTGTTCATATGTTAATTTTAAGTCTTCTAATTCTTTGGTCTTGAATCGTAATTCTGTTTCATTTTTTTGTAATTCAATAATTTGTTCATTTAATTTTCTTATTTCTATTTCATGTTTTATTTGTAATTCATTCATTTCATTATTGCCACTTAATGGTACAGATGGTGTAGATGGTATTTCAGGTGTTTTCGGTTGTATTTCTCGTAATTTAATTAATTCTTTATTAATACTTTCATTTTTTGATTCTAATGCAGCAATTTTTTGTTTTAATTTAATCATTTCATTCAAATGTATTTGTTTTAATTCATATTGTTCTTTTTTTGCATTTGTATTGATAATGTTTAAATTACGTATATTTTCATTATAATTATTAATTTCTATTTTATGTTTTTCTACAGTATTCGTATACTCTTTTTTTGCAATTTCCAAATCATTTTGTGTTTGTTTTAATGTACTTTTTAATTCGATTATTTCGGTTGTATTTAAATTTGCTATATTTGAACTTAATTGAGATTTTAATAATGTAATTTCTGCATCTTGTTTTTCTTTTAATGTTTTATATGTATTTTCAATCGTAATTAAATTTTTCTTAGATAATTCTAATTGTGCATTTAATTCTGCAATTATATTTGCATGTTTTTTTTCTAATTTTTCCCGATCGCTTTTTGCATCTATTTGTATTTTTTCAATTTGTTTTTTTAATCTATTAATTTCTTCATAATTATTTCCTGAATATTTTGGTTTTATTGGTACACCATGTCTAAAATAATCATCGGGCGATAATGGTGAATGTTTTGATTGTAATTTTTTTATTTGTTCTTCTAATTTTTGAATTTTTACTTGTAATTCATTATTTGTTTTTTGTAATTCATCATTACAATTTTGTTTATTTTCATCTCTTTCTTTTTCTAATCGTCGAATAGTAATATCTAATTCAGAAATTTTTACTTCATGTATTCTTTTTAATTCTGTATAATCTGTTGTCATTTTTTTAATAGTTTCATCTAAATTAGTAATATTTAAGGTCATTTCTTGAATTTTTATTTCATGTTCTCTTTTTAGTTTTGTTAATTCATTTGTAATAGTTGTATTACTATTTGTCAATTGAGTTATTTGTAAATTTAATCCTTGAATTATTTTTATATTTGATTTATTCTTAACAATATTAATTGTATTAATTTGATTTTTATAACTATTTATAATTGTAGTATTATTTGTAATAGTGCTATTTAAATTAGTAATTTTAATATTATATTCTTCATTACATTTATCTTTTAGTAAAGTTGCTTCACGTATTTCTTCTTTTAATTTTGATATTTCAAGTGTTAATCTTGATATTTCCGTTTCATGTTGTATTTTTAATTGAGCAACTTCTTTTTTACTAGCTAATGACTCTGCTTCAATATTTTCTAATTTAGATAATCTATCTTTTAATTCTTTAATTTCAATATTACAACTTTCATTTATTTTTTTACTAGAATCATTACAAGTTGATAATTGTATATTTAAATTAGAAATTTGAACTGTGTATTCTTCAGTTAATTTAATTATTCTTGCATTAATACTTCTATTTTCTTCTTCTAATTTTTTAATAGTTTCATCAGATACTTGTGGATTAATTGGTGGATTAATTGGTTGATCAGATTTTAAATTAGACAATAACAATTTAGTTGCATCCAATTCTACTTGTTTTTCTTTTAAACGATCATTTAATTCTATTATTTGACTATTATAAGTGGTAGTTATTTGAGTTATTTGATTATTTAATGTTATTATTTGAGAATCATAACCTTCTTTTAATGTTTGTTGTTTTATTTTAATTTCTTCTAATTCTTTGTTTGATTTTTCTAATTGGGTTTTTAATTCTATAATTTCATCTTGTAATTGTTTATTACAAGTTTCTTTAATATCATCTCGTTCCTTTTCTAATTCTTTAATTCTTATTTCTAATTTACTAACTTTGGTTTCATGAGTTGTTTGTAATTCAGTATATTTAGATGTAATCGATTGTATATTGATATTTAATGTATTTATTTCTGTCGTCATATTTAAAATTTTAATATCATATTCATTTTTAATAGTTATAATTTGTTCATTAATTGTCACATTTTCATTCTTATTGTTTGTTATTTCTAAATTTAATCTTTGTATTTCTTTCTTATCAATTTCTTGTGAATTTGTTAATTCTGTAATTTGTTTTTTATATGTTTCAATTAATGATAAATTAATTTCTATTTTACTTTGATATTCTGATATACGTAATTCATAATCTTTTTTAGATTCTTCTATGTTATTTTGAGAAGCTTTTAATTGTGTTTGTAAAGATACTAATTCTGCATTTAATTTAGAAATTTCTGATTCATGTGTTAATCTAAAATCTTCTAATGTTTTCCTTACTACAATTATTTCTTTTTCACTAGTTTCTAATTCAATTATTCTTTCTTTTAATTTTTGTATTTCATTCTCATATATAATAGATGAATTATTTGTATTAATATTTTTTCGTATTTCAATTAATTCTTGATTACATTTTGTAATTTCTAAATTATATTTTTCAGTTAATTCAATAATAGTTTTAGTAAGTTTTGCATTTTTTTCTTCTAATTTATTTATTTCGATTGATTCAGATCCAGATGATTTAGCTCTAGCTAATGCATCTATTGTTTTTTGTAATTCTAAATTTAATCTATCAATATTTGTTTTATATTCTGCCTGTAATTGTGTATATTTTAATGTAGTTGATTCTAATTCTGATCTTAAATTAATTATTGTAGTTTGACTTGTTCGTTTTAATTCTTCTAATGTTTCAATAGTTGATTGTAAATTATTTTTTAATGTTGTTACTTCGTTATCATGTTCAGTATTTATTTTTCTTTGTTCAATATTCAAATTATTAATTGTTCGATTTAATCGTATAATTTCACTTTTATAACTTATTTCTAATTTTAGTTGTGTGCTTTTTGCAGATTTCTTAATCTCTTCTATTTGAATATTTAATTTTCGAATTTCTTCAGTATGTTTAATCTTTAATTCTTCAATATATGTATTTGATATAATAGTTGGTTTTACTTCTGGATTTTCTGCTGGTTTTATGGGTACTCCGGGTACTACAGGTACGTCTGCGGGTGTTACGGGTACTCCGGGTACTACTGCAGGTACTACAGGTACGTCTGCGGGTGTTACGGGTACTCCGGGTACTACTGCAGGTACTACAGGTACGTCTGCGGGTGTTACAGGTACTCCGGGTACTACTACTGGTGTTACAGGTACTCCGGGTACAACTGGCATATCTGCTGGTGTTACAGGTACGTCTACAGGTGTTACGGGTACTCCAGGTACTACTGGTACGTCTGCTGGTGTTACAGGTACTCCTGGTACTACTGGCACATCTGCAGGTGTTACAGGTACTCCAGGTACTACTGCAGGTGTTACAGGTACTCCTGGTACTACTGGTACATCTGCAGGTGTTACGGGTACTCCTGGTACTACTGCAGGTGTTACAGGTACTCCTGGTACTACTGGTACATCTGCAGGTGTTACAGGTACTCCTGGTACTACTGCTGGTGTTACAGGTACTCCGGGTACTCCTGGTACTACTGCTGGTGTTACAGGTACTCCGGGTACTCCTGGTACTACTGCTGGTGTTACAGGTACTCCGGGTACAACTGGCACATCTGCTGGTGTTACAGGTACTCCAGGTACAACTGCAGGTGTTACAGGTACTCCAGGTACAACTGCAGGTGTTACAGGTACTCCGGGTACGACTGCAGGTGTTACAGGTACTCCGGGTACGACTGCAGGTGTTACGGGTACACCAGGTACTCCGGGTACGACTGCAGGTGTTATAGGTACACCGGGTACGACTGCAGGTGTTACAGGTACTCCGGGTACGACTGCAGGTGTTACGGGTACACCGGGTACTACTGCTGGTGTTACGGGTACACCGGGTACTCCAGGTACGACTGCTGGTGTTACAGGTACTCCGGGTACTACTGCAGGTGTTACTGGTACTACAGGATCATCTATGTTTAGTGGTTGAATAGTTGGTATTGGGTTTGGAGTTTGAATTATATTTACACATGATTGTTTAATTTCATTATATTTTCTTTCTAATTCATTATATTGAATATGAAGCTTTGCTAATTTACTTTTTAATTTATTTACTTTTTTTATATTTTCTGAATTTTCTATATCATGTTTACTTTTAAATTCAGTAGTTAGCTTATTTATTTCAGTAATATGTGTTATTTTTAACTCTTCAATGATTGATTTTGTATATTTTAATTCTATTTCAATTTGCTGTAATTGTGTTACCCTTTCTTGTAATTGTTGAATTTCAATTCGTTGTCTATTAAGTAATTCATCATTTGCACTATTTATATTTGATTTTAATTTTTCTTCTAACAATTTAATTTGATATTCAAATTTAATATTTAATTGTTTTAATTCCTCATTAGTAGAACGTAAAATTGCAATTTCTTCTTCATGTTTCTTAGTTAAATCACTTTTAATTGCTTCTAATTGTAAATTAGATTCAGATAATTGTGTTTGTACAGTTTTAATTTCAGTTGAATGTTTTAATAATAATTCTTTTATATTACTATCATAATTACTTATTTCTACACTAGTATTTGTAGTTAATTCTGCTAATTCTTTTGCATGTTTTATCTCTAATTCTTCTATTGTTTTTTTAATATCTATTTGAGATAATGTCAAATTTGTATTTATTGTTGTAATTTCAGTATTATGTATTTGTTGTAATAATAAAATATTTTGAGATTCGTATGATTCTTGCAAATTATTTAATTCTATTTCATGTATTTGTTCTTGATGTGATTTTATTAATTCAAGTATCTTTCTTTCTAATTCTGTTTTTTCAGATATATATTTTCGATACAACTCTGTTTGAGATATAGATTGAGATTGTTCTCTCAAATTACTAATTTCTATTTCATGTTTTTGTTCTAATTCTGATATTTTAATTTTAATATCATGAATTTGTTGTAATATTTCTATATCACGTAATATTCTGGTTATTTGAATTTCTACTTTTTTTAATTTTTTTGTTCTTTTAGATTTTTGTTGTAATTTTTTTTGTTCAATTAATAATAATGAATATTCTAATTTTTTCTTTTCAAGTTCTTTATCATAATCTTGATCTGCAATTACAACATTTGATTGTATTAATTCGATTTTTAAATTTTGAATATTTATTTGTTTTTTTTGTATTCTTTTTAAATTGTATCTTAATTTAGATATTAATGTTACACGATCTAAATTTTGTTGTTTTATTTCTAATAATAATTTATTATTTTGTTCAATTAATTTTCGAATAATCAATTCTTCTGATTGAATATCCCTATTAATAATATAATATGGTCTTGTATCAGTCATATTTAAAACTGAATCTATATTTTTTTCTTCAAAACCTAAACTTTTTAATATTTCACGCAACTTATCATTTTTACTATCAATTTTAGAAAAATCATATTCACGAGGTACTTGTTTTTTTGCATAATTTAAAATGTATCTTTTGTAACAGTCGATTGTTTCGAGTATATTATCCATATAATAAATTAATAAAATATAATATATAATATGTTATTTCTTAAATAAAGAATATATATTAATTATATATATCCTTTATGTATAATTATTTATAAATTAACTACTGGTGTATGTCTATCAATTACTTCTTGCATTAATTCTCCAATATCTTGTAATGTATTTGTTTGTTTGAATAAACGTTCAGAAGCTTTATTGATTTCTTCACCTCTTTTAGCCAAATTTTTAAGTTGATCAGGTGAAAATGTTTCAACATCAAATCCGACACCAAGTGGTGCACGAGCTAATGCAAGATTAGCGTTTTGTAATATATCAATTTGTTCTTGTAAATTTTTAGCAGCATTTTCTACTTTTTTTCTATAATTTTTAATTTGAGCAACAGTTGCGTTTTTAGAAGGACTTGTTCCGGCTATTTTTTCAAATTGTTGTATTAATCTGTCTAACATAGGACCTTGAGCAAGTGTACCTACATATTGTTTAGCACCACCTGTTAATGTAGCTAATGGGTGTGCTCCACCATTCATTACAATAGTAGGGTATAATGGAGCATGCAAATTAGCTTGGGCATTACCACCGGCAAATGTTCTAACAACAGGTGCCTCTACTCTAACAGATATTGGTGCAATAGGGCGTAATAGACGAATACCAGGTGTATTTGATGGTCTATTCATAAAAATATGTTTAGATTCTTTATATTTAGTATCTGTAGAATTGGGAGAATATTCAGTTTTGGCAATAATATTTTTGTCAGGGATTACAGGGTTTGCATTTCTGCCAACAGATGCTAATTGATCTCGAATTAATCCTACTTGTTCATCCCATAATTCAAATATTTTAGTGTATACATCAGCATTTAAACCTAATATATCACAATATAAATCACGTTTGTGGGCAAGTACATGTCTATATGTATTACCAGCTGCAGTATGAATTACTGCATCTGATACAGTAACATTTTTAATATTAAAAGAAGACATTGAATTTTCTAACATAGGCGAAACTAATCTTAATATTAATTCTTTTGAATCAGGGAGGCGTACAATTTGTCGTCCATTATGAATAATAAGATCACCCTCTGCAACACTCTTTTCTAATATACGACCAATTAAACAACTAAATACAGCTTTTTCTTCTCCTGCTCGTATCTCACCTCCATATTGATCTAAATCTTGATTCCATGGAGATAGACCATCTACTCTAACATTTTCTAATGGATTTCGAACTAATGGCTTTAAATCTGTTGGATTTAAATCTGTTTCTATTATATTTTTATTTTTTCTATTTCTTTGATTAATATACTTCATTTCATTTGGATTTTCACAAGATATTTTTGGGGTTGGTATCATATCAGTAGGATTGCATCTTAAATTTAAATAATTAAAAATATACATCATCATAGGTCCTGGTTCTTTTAATTGATCTTTCGATAAAACTTTGTTAATATCAACAACATCTGGATATTTTGGTTTTTGTGAATCTGCTATTCCTTTAACTAAGCATTTAATTGCGTCCATAATTTCAGGTACATTATCTCTAACAGCTGCCATTTTTCTTATATAAATTTATTTAGAAAATAAATTTACTAAAAATTAAATTATAAACCTAAACTCTTTCCCAACTTAATACTTTTTTTAAGCCACTCTTCATTTACATATTTTTGTATCCATACATTTTCAAATTTATATTGACAGCCATACAATGCACCACATATCATACCCATAACTGCATTATCCGTAATTCCCAATATACCATTTACAAATACATTTTGCCAGTTTTCATTACTTATTATTAATGTAATATATGCAATTTCTAAACAATGATCTGCTCTTATACCATACATAAATTCATCTTTACTTGCATTTTCAAATATACGATACCATATTAAAGAACGATTAATTGGATCCTCTAAAAATCCTTTATTTTTATATAAATTTTTAACATTTAAATCTATTTCTTTACACAAACTAATAAAATCTTCTTTTGCAATTATAAATTCAGTAGAGTATAATTTCATATCTTTAATAATATTATCAAACTCATTCGTTAATAAATAATCTATTAAATTATCTGCCCACTCTTCAATACGTATATTATTACGTCCAAATGATAAAAATAATCCTAAACCAACTGCACTTAGATAACATGTTATATTATTATGTGTTAATTGAATATTTTGAATAATTTCTGTTACTAATTTTTTTCTTTCATTCTTTTTATAATATAATAATCCATATGGAATAGCTCTAACAATTGCCATAGCATCATTAAATGATTCATCATTAGGATCATTATTTGCAATAGTATTAATATTTTTTAATTCTGCAAGTGAATGTTTATTTGTATAATTAATATATCGACTTTGTGTAAATTTACTATTTTTATATTTTTCATATAATTTCATATATTCTTTTTTACAACCTTTATGACTATTTTCTTTATCCTTACTTATACCTTTCATTGTTGCAAATAATATCATTGTAGGAAATGAATATGGGTAATTACCATAATACTTTGTAATACCTCCTCTGTGAATAAATTCATTGAAATTATCAAATGATTTATACATACCTTTATTTATAAAAGAATCACCATGTTTCTTACGGGTAATTGGTAATCTATCTTTTTTATAATCATATCCTACAATATCTCCAATAATACCTAATATTAATGATTCCATTTTTAACTTAAAATAGAAATAGAATAAATTATTATATACTAAAATGTCTTTATCCGTAAATGATTATACTAAATATAATTTATATAATATTTTTTTAATGACTAAAAATAATTTTAATATATCTCAATTACGAAAAGCATATCAACGTCAAATATTAATTTATCATCCTGATAAATTTACATCAGACATGTCAGAAGAAGAAAAAAAAGAAAAATTAGATGCATTTCACTTAATAAATAATTCATATACTATTTTAACAAATGATGAATTAAAAAAAGAATATGATACCAAAAGAGATATTATTGAAATGGAAGATCAAAATTTTATACAATTAAAATCTAAATTTTTATTAGATAAAGATAAATATAAACTAACAACAGATGAACTGCAATCTAAAAAAAATGAAATTACTGAATTATTTCAAAAACAAATGGATGAAATGAATCTAAAAATACAAGAACAATTAACAAAAGAACAATTAGTACAAGAACAATTAACTGTAGATGATTTAGCAAAATTACAAATAAATAGAGATCAAGAAACATCAAATATTATATCATCAACTTCGACAAATAAACAATTATTAGAATCTACTACAATAACACCATTAGAACCATCTACATTTACAGAAGAATTATCAAATATGAATACAAATAGAAATATTAAATTAGAAAATACATCTCAAGAATATACAGGATTATATTCAAATTATGATGATGAAAAATATGCATCATTTGATAAAGCATATTCTTAATATAAATATTTTTATACAATATTTATATTATATAATTAACATCGTTTACTTTTTTTTCAACTTCTTCATCAGAAACAATTATTTTATTTTCAGATATTTTGAAAATATCAGATATTACAGGTGTTTCTGGCAATTCGGGTATTTCAGGTGTTTCTGATATTTCAGATGTTTCTGGTATTTCTGGTATTTCAGATGTCTCTGGTTTTTCAGAATTATCTATCACTTCTACACTATCAGGTACTGTAATTGGTTCTATTAATTCAAATTCAATAAAATGTTTTTTTGCTGATTCATATCCATTATCAATTCGTTTAATTCGATCTTCTAATGCCACATCCATTTTTAACAATTCCAATGGATCATTTGTTATGATTGAAATAGTACATTTTTCATATATACTATTTTTTGTAATACTCTTCCAATTTGACGATATTACATATAATTTGGTAATATAATTAAATATATCAATATCCAAGTCGATATTATCTATAAAAGTTACCATATTTATACCTAATATATTTTCATCTTGAAATAATTCAATTGGATAGTTATCTAATATTGCTCCATCACCATAATAACAATTATTAAATATTACAGGTTCAAATAATATTGGCAATGAACTAGTAATTAATAATCCTTTCCATACTGGCATATCAGGATATGTTTCATAATTTAATATTTCCTGTTTATTTAATGTAATGTTTGTAGAAACAAACGATAATTTCTTATTTGTTAATTCATATAATTTTTGAAAATTAATATCAGGATCAATATCTTTCATTTTAAAAAATTGTTGTATCATTAATTTTTTTATCTCACCATTATCTAATCCTTTATTTTCAATTAAATTATCAAGATGTGGATCTATTAATTTTTCAAAATTAAATTCCATTACAAAAGAATTTAATTCATCTATTGTATAACCAACGCTAAATATTGTAGATAATATTGCACCTGCTGATACACCAATGAATTCATTTATATTATCCAATAAATTATTATCACTTAAATATTTTATAGCACCAATTAAATAAAAAAATTTAAAAGCACCTCCACATATTAATAATTTTGTTATATTTCTTTTATACATCAGTGTCATTTATTAATACATCAGAAATTAATATTATTAATATACCATATATTATAATAATTAATAAATTTTTTTGATTAGGTGTAATATTTTCAAATGTTTCTCTAATATATTTTTTATTCTTTTTTTTAGAAAATTTATTATTGCATACTTTACAATTTTTAAGATGTTCTTCTATTAATATACATGAATTAATATCTTCTATATGATTTAATATATTAACAGGTAATTTAGTTGGTACTGTATTTGTTTGTATATTATTTAATACAGTATTTGGTACATTATTTGGTACAGTATTTGTTTGTACATTATTTGGTTTATTATTAATAGTTGTATTAATAATATTCTCACCTAATTCTTTATTTACAGATAATAAATTACCTGTAAATTGTTCTTTATCATAAGAATAATCAGAAGCAGGTACAATATTTGTACCCCACGCTTCTTCTAATGTTGAATAATTTAATTTATTATTCATTATTATTATTAAATATTTTTAATCTAATATATATTATATATGTCTAATACAGAAAATAAACAAATAGATAATTTAATTAATAAACTAAAACAAGTATATGATAATCAATATGCAAGAAGTTTTATATTACTATTTGTAGTTGTTTATGGTGGTGCACTTGGGTCTGGTAACAAACCACCGCAATTTATACTAAATATTTTTAAATTTTCGCTTACAAGAATATTGTTGTTATCTATAATTATATTTGAAATAAATCGTGATATTTACATGTCAATTGGTGTTGCAATTGCATTTTATTTAACACAAACATATATATTTAAACAAGAATCTTTTGAACAAATTAAAAATTTAGAACAATTTAATAATTTTTACAACAATAATAATTTTAATTTAATAGAAACACCTCAACCTGCAAAAAAACAAATTAATATATAAAAGGTTATACGTTTTAAATATTAATTTAGTTTCTATACAAATATATGAGCTTAAAACCAAAAGTTGATCTTAATACTAGCACAGATTTACATTTAGATTTACTTGCTGATCCAACAAAGATTAAACCTCAAAAAAAAAATATTAGTTTAACCCATATTTCTGAATCCGATGATGATGGAGATAATCACATTGTAAATAATATGAATAAAGAATCAAGAAGTAATGATTCTAGTTCACAAAAATCTTCTAGTTCAAGAAAATCTTCTAGTTCAAGAAAATCATCACATACTTCTTCTCAAAATTCCTTAACTGTATCAGACAATTCAAAACATAAACCATTTAATTTAATAAAACCAACTCCAATTCCTATAAATTTAACATCTGGAATTAAACCACCTGAATTACCCAAATCTGCTGAACCAGCAAAACCAACAAATTTTTTTGCAAGTTTATTTGGTGGCGGTGGTTTTACAAATTCAGCTCCATCTGCACCTGCACAACCAACACCACCTGTTATTAATAAACCTGCTGAAAAACCTGAATATTCATTTCCAAATAACGCACCTGTTGATAATTATAATACATTAACTGAAGAACAAAAAAGATTAAAAAGATTACAAAAATTTGCTGAATTAAAATACATTAAAGATGCATATAAAGTCCAATTAACAAAAGAATTTTCATACAATTCTGATTATTTTGAAATGTGTGCTGAAATTGAATTTCATCGTGCAAATATTGCGAAAAAAAATAGTGTTGAATTTTTCAAGTCAATGGTATTTGGTTCAGTTGGTATGGTTGATAAATTAAATAAAATGTTTGATCCTTTTGGATTAAAAGATTCATTAGATGGATTTCCTGAACATTTACAAATGACAACTGGTGAAAGTGAAATATATGAAGAATTAGCTGAAAAATACAAAGGTAAATTTAAAGAATATTCAGTTGAAATGAGATTTATGTTATTAATGGTAGGAAGTGCTGCAGGTTTTATTGCATCTAAAAAAGCAGCGGAAGCAATACCCTTTTTTAATAATTTAGATGAAAAAACAAAACAAGAAATTACAAGAAATTTATCGAAAAATATTCAATCAGGTATTTTACCTCAAACAGCAGAACAAAAAGCAAAAGAAGAACAAAATAAAATATTACAATTTATGATGCAACAAAAAAAACAAGATGATGAAAAAAATGAAAGATTACAAAATCTTGTTTCTCAAAATTTACAACAACAACATAAATTAGAAAGTATTTCTAAATCGGATAATTTTACTAACAAATTAAATAAAAAAATATTAATATCATCGCCAAACGATAGCGAAGATTCAATGATACATTCATCGTCAAATGCGTAAATTACAAATGCTTAAAGATATACAACTAAATATAGTATATGAGCAATGAAAACTATGTAATTGATGTTGACACATCTCAAGAAAATGTAGATACTACAAGCCTAGAAACCAACCTGCAAAATATAAATATGAATGCAGATACAAATGATAATATACATAAAACAGAAGCACCTATTAAAATATTAAAAAAAAGAGGTCGAAAACCATCCGGTAAAATATTAGATATTAAAAATATGGAACAAAAACAATTTAAATCATCTTTAGATCCTGAAAAAGAATGTTTAATATTACATTTACCATTAACATCAAACGATTTGGTAAAAATAAATAAAAAGAATGATAACATAGAAGAAACTGAACAAACAGAGCAATCTGAACAAAATATAAATAATATTTTTATTGAACAAAATATTATTACTGATGAAAATTCACTAGACAATAAAATAAGAAAAAATGATTATTCAATTGATAGTGAATTACAAGTAACAGAAACAACAGAACATAAAAAAAAGTGTTATAATTGTGAATATTTAAGTGAAAGATGCAATGCATTACATGTAAAATTACAAGAAGTAACAAATATGAATATTATTCAAGATACACTTGTACATAAAATACATAATTGTACAATTAATGTAATAGATAGTGAGACATGTAAATGGAAAGAAACTACGAATATTTGGTGTTGGTGGTGTATGCATTCATTTACAAATCCACCTTTTGGATTACCAATTAAATTCGAAAATAATGTATATTCAATTCAAGGATGTTTTTGTTCATTAAATTGTGCAAAAGCATATAATTTAAAAGAAAATAACTATAGAACAACTGAAATTAATTCATTAATTGAAAATTTCAGAAAAGATTTATTTGGTATTGAATCAATGCCTGTATCGATTGCTCCTCCTCGACAATCACTAAAAGTATTAGGTGGTTATTTAACCATTGAAGAATTTCGAAAAGAATTTTTCATATTAAATAAAAATATAATTCATTTATGTCCAACTGTTGCACCTGTACGTAATTTGTTTGAAGAAGAATATCACGATAAAATGATTCGAATGAATTCAACTGGTGTTCGTGCAAGATTAAAAAGAAATACACCTGCACCACAAGTATCATACAATTTAGATAAAATCATGAATAAAACCGAAGAAGAATAATTTAATAAAAATATATGTATTTTTATTAAATAAATATTATTGTTCATCATCCGAATCGAGATTATCTTTTGATAATTTAGTGTTATTTACTTTAGGTGACATAATTAAATAGATATATCCTAAATCTGCAACCAAATATTTAATGAATAATGGGTAATCATTTTTTAGATATAATTCAATTGATGAACATAATCCAACACATTTTGTAAATGTTGTTAAATTTTTTAGTTCATATAATCCTTGAATAATTTCATTATTTTCTGCTTTCTTACTAATTTTAATACTTTCATCGTCTTTTTTATTTTCTTTTTGTTTCAAAGTTGAAGATTGAGAAGCAAAATCGCCTTTACCTGTAAAGGTTAAAATATCGTTCATACTTGTGATCTCAATTGAATCAGAAATATTTGCCATATCTTTAATAATCTTATGGAATATCTGAGAAGGAACACTTAATATAGTTTGAAAATAGGTTTTATTACTATCACTAGGTAATTTAAATTCTTTGTCTGGATTTAGATCAAGTAATTTTAATTTATAATCTGTAATACAATTCTTTTTTTCATTTTCCATTCGAATACCCAAATTATTTGGATCGATCTTATCATAATACAATGTTAATGAATCATCATTGTTCATTGTTTTAATTAATTTATGTAAATTTACCATATCAACACCTAATACTTTTTCTTCTTTCAATTCATATATTTGAAATTTATCTTTTGATAAATTCATAATAATACTCATTTCATGTGTTGGTTTTTTGGCAGCATTTAGGGTAATGCCTGTTTTTAAAAAATGTAAATTTGATTCTATCAGAATATCTTTAATTGCGTCAACTAGAGTTTTAAATGCATTGCTTTGAATTGTTTTAATTTCAAAAACTAAACTAGTACTTGTCATTTTTTTATTATTAATATATGTGTTTATATATATTAATATATTTTTTCATTTTTTATATTATGACTCAAAAAAAATACGAATTAGTAAATCCTTATATTCTCGGATCTTTTAATAAAATATATACTGGTGAAAATTCATTAGAAGCTGCACATTTTGTATACCAATCATTATCACAATATTTTGTTGGACATATACCAGCATTTAAATTTACATTACAACGTGTCAAATCCGGTTACCAAGTTGGTGGTGGAACAAAAAATGATTATTTACATTTTGAAGTATTTGAAAAATTATCAAAAAAAAACTCTACAGGTAAATCAAAAATTGAATATGCAATTCGACCATTTAAAGGAGGTGTATTAATTGATAATTTTCAACAAAAATTACAAACATTATGCAAAAGAAAAGATACAACAATACTTACCTCAGAAGAAAATTCTGAACAAGATTTTAAACAAGATGGAGGTAAAAAATATATAGTAGACCAAGACGACGAATTAGACCCCGATTTAGAAGCAAATTTTGATAATATAATAAATGATAAACCAATTAAACCTGCAACAAAAAAAGGAAAAAAATGGTATGCTGTATCAGGACAATTAAAAGGACAAAATATATATACATCGCCTATTACTTATTATAGATATGATCCTGTTATTTACAGTGAATATATGAGTTATATTCCTGTTTTTACTGCTGAATCACAACCAAAAAGAATGGTTATTGATACATATGTTATTAATACCTTAAAAAAATAATTTTGTTTTATTTTGATTAAAAATTTCTTTCTTGTTTTTATAATATGGAAAATTTAAATCAAGAACAAAATGAAAACGTAACAACTCAACAATACAAAGATATGATAAAATCATGGGTAGAAGCCGATGAAAAAATAAATAGTTTACTAAAAGCATTAAAAGATTTAAAAGATGAGAAAAAACAATATGAAAATTATTTAATAGAGTATATGGAAGAACATAATAATATATCAGAAATTAATATTATTGATGGTAAAATTAAAAAATCAATGATAAAATCAAAAGGTGCATTTAATGAAAAAGTAATTTTATCTGGATTATCTGAAATTACAAAAGATGTAACTAAAGCAAAAGACATAACAAAAGTTATTTCACAAAAAAGAGAAACAAAAGAAAAAACATTCCTTAAAAAATGTAAAAAATAAATACATATATAATAAATATTATATTTGTATTTTTTAATTTAATATAACGATTTAATATTGTAATCATATTCAATAGTAGAGTTGTTGAAGGGACCGATTTCAATCTTGGGAATTGGTACACTTCCGCGAATATCATACGATGCATTACGTAACGATTGACCAATAGTATCAATACCAATTTGGGCTTGACCTGTGGCAGAGGCTAATAAATTACCATTTTCAATATTCAATTGTGTGTCGCGATCATAAGGAGAATTAAACCAACCCGAATTCATTTCTTGTGGGCGTAAATCAGTACTGGTTTGCATTTCTCTGCCACTGGGATTTGCTAATGTTTGGTCTACACCTAATGTGTATTCACTATTAAAATTTGCACTATTGCTTGCAGTAGGCAATGATGTAATTTCATTTGGTGCAGGAGTTAATAATAATGGTTTGAATTGACCTGTAGGGAAAGATTTATTTGCTTGTGCAGAAGCTAATACCGATTCTGGTATTATTGTTGCTGGTTCTGCAGGAGCTCCTGGTAATGATGGTACATCGGCATTTAAATTTGGTGAAGATAACATATTCATTATGGACGATGGTGAATCACCTGTTTGTAATACAGTAGGATCATCTAAACTTGCACCTGCATTTAAATGTTCTTTTATATTTGCTTTTTTATTATATAGTTTATTTAATTTTTTATTATTTGTAAATGAATCCATATTACACGATGTTACCAAATAAAAAAGTCCTACTGATAAAATAGCAATAACTATAATTGTAATAAAAGTATCTTTATTTTTCTTAAATTCCATTGTATATAATTATATGAGAGATAAATATATCTTAAATAAATATTTTTCTTATAAAATATATAATTAAATTATATTTTATATGAGTATAATATTTTTCTTATATTATTAATTAATCAATTACATTACAATTTTATAATATTTATTTAAATTATATATTAAAACTAGATATTATATATATTTCATTTATATATATTGTTTAACTAAACTTTTACCAAAGACTATATATCTTTCATTATATGTTATATTTATATATCAATTATTATTAATATGGATATTAATAATAAATATTATAAGTATCACTAATATTTTTTTTATTACTTTTTAATATTCCATTTATTTATTAAATAATTATCAATTTGTTGTTTATCCGACGTTGACATTATTGAATTATATATTATAATTTCATGAATACCACCTGTATACGTAAATTTATTTATAATACCACCTATTAAATTATTTTTACTTGAATTATTTAAATTATTTGAATTACTTAAATTATTTGTTTGAACAATATTACTATTAATATAGATATTTCGTTTATTATTATTAATATATTCAAATGATACTAATTGGATAGTATTGGGTTCATATTGTGTACTAATTATATCATTGTTTTTCCATGAATTATTATATGTATTGTTATCTAATAAAAATGTATTTATTTCATTATCAGTTGGTTTTATAATATTATCAAATGATCCCATAATAAAATTATATGAATTCTTTGTATTTTGTGGTGTTAATACCATGAATATATGATAATTTGTATTATTTAATGGTATAGTATTATCTGGCAATGTTAAATATGAATCTTTATTAAAATATACACAATTATATTTAATATTATATCCTGGATGTACTTTATTTGTTTGTGCATGATTATTATTATTTGATTTATCAAACCATGAGATAATATTATCATTTTCTAAATTAAATGAATTTATATTATATGCATCTAGCCATAATTTACAATTATTAATATTTATTGGAGAAAATGTTAAAATTTCTACATTTTGTATAAAATTATTACTTAATATATTTATATTATTCATATCTGTTATATTCCAATTATCTAATAAAATAGTGTGTTTATTGGTATTAATATCATAATTATCTAATTTTATATTAATTGTATTAATATCTATTAAATGAATTGGTTCTACTATACTAGTTATACCTGTAAAATTTTCACCAGATGATACATAAAAATATATATTTTCACTATTGTTTTTATATGTAAATGTAATTTTATTATTTACAACAGGTATATGTATTATAAACTCAAGATTATCTATAAAATCACTATCTAATGTAAGTAATTGAGTACTTGCATATACATATAATTTTAATGCTTTACCAATAATATCAAATGTATATATCTCATTTTTATCTTTTATTTTAAAATTCGAATTATTGTTTTTTAATAATAATGTTGTTTTATTGATTAAAATTGGTGGAAAATTTATACTTTGATTATTTACAATAATAGATATATACATAAATTTATTATGTATATTTTTCAATGGTGGTATATTTAAAAAATATGAATTATTATTACAAATTAATGTGGGTGTACATACAAATGTTGGATTTTTATCTTTATTTGTTACTCCTATTGAAATAGAAAAATCATACAAATAGGTTGAATATAAATTAATACTATCTATTATATATGACCAATTATTTAATTTGATATTAAAAGGTGTATGTTCATTTACAAATATTTTTGGTGGTAATTGTAATAAATCTATTATATTTGTTATTTTAGTTGGTAGTTGTTCTAAATAATTTGTACAAATATATGTATCAGATACATTATTTATTGATTTGTATAATAACATTCCTGTTATAAACATTGGAATTGTTGCATTTGCAATAATATTAGAATATATTGCATTTGTATTCGTATATCTAGATGTCCATGTAATACCATCATCACTTGTTGCAATTTGATCAATACCTACTGCAAAATATTTAATATTATCATATGTTATTGATTTTGCACCTGCAGTAAATACACTATTGCCTGATGCACTTGGTATCCAATCAATACCATTGTCACTATATGCGATTGAATTAGTACCATTACCAACTGCAACAAATCTAGTATCATTGGATGTAATTTTATTACAAGTTGATGAAAATATTGTATTACCACTACCAGTTATATCTTTCCATGTAATATTATCATTCGTATATATTAAATTACTAATACTTGAATTGGATCTACCTGCAATAGTTACTGAATTTGAACATACTATATTATTACATGTTGATTTATTATATCTATTATTTTTATATACAATACTACCATAAGTTAGATCGTATCCATTATTAGTTAACGACGAAGAATCTATTAATGTCCATGTTTTACCATCCGTACTAGTGCTAAATACATTAACTGTGCTTGGGCTAATAATATATCCCATTGCAATAAATTTATATCCAGTCCATATTACTTTTTGAACTTGACCTCCTTCATATATACTAGTAGTTGATTTAGTCCAAGTCATACCATCATTACTCCATAATAATGAACCATTTGTTCTATTTGTATTACAACCACCTGCAACCCAAATTGTACTATTCCAAGCGAGTGTTAATACACCTGATGCATTTCCTAAAAATAATTGGTTATTTGCAGGATACCATGTTATTCCATCATAACTATATCCCATTGATGTGGTATTACCAGATCCACCTACAACCCATAATGAACCATTCCATGCAACTGTAACACCACTTGTAAATGCAAATAATGTATCATTTGTATTAACCCAATTAATACCATCATAACTATATGCAATAGAATTAACTGTATTGGACATTTGGCCAATTGCAACCCATAATTTTTCATTCCATACTATTTGTGATACACTACCCGATACATATAATGTAGAACCTGAATCAAACCAATTAATACCATCATAACTATATCCTAAATAAGCACTGTTATTAAATCCACTACCAGCTACCCACATATATGAATTATATTCAATTGCTCCAATTGCACTATTACCAAATATTGTTGTATTTGTATCTGTCCAATTTATTCCATCAGTACTTGTTAGTATACTTGCACCAATTCCACTTCTATATCCTGTAGCAAGCCACATATTACCATTGTATTTTGCATTTATTATATTAGTAGCTAATGTATGTGTTATAGGTGTCCAATTAATATTATCATACGTATATACCATAGTTGTACCATTTGGATTAGTACCTGTTCCTAATATAAAATTATTTGTTATTGCATCGTCAATTTCCGGTGTCCATGTAGTTCCATTTGAACTAGATATAATAGTTGCTCTATTTGCGATATCTGGATTTTTTAATGTTGTGTTTACACTAATTGATTGTACTGTTTGTAAAAATGAACTACCATTTATAGATGATAACCAATTTATTCCATCATAACTATAAAATATTCTATTTACATCATCATCATTAGACCCTCCTGCAATCCATAATTTGCCGTCCCATTTTATAGATGATATATTTATAAAATTATCTGCGAGTGTTATTATTGGAAGTGTTATATTAATCCATGTCATACCATCATAACTATATGCAATTCCAAAACCTTGTGTAATTCCATTATAAAAGTGTAAATTACCACCGGCAATCCACATTATACCATTCCATGTAATTGTATTACATGTATCTAATATTGTATTACCATTTGTAGATGCTATCCATGTCATACCATTTGAACTATATGCTAATGAATTTGTACCTGAACCACCTGCTACCCATAAAGTACCATTATTAGCAACTGCAGTACATACTGAAGAAAAAATACTATTACCATTATTTGATGCTGTCCATGTTAATGCATCAGTACTATATGCCAATGAATTATAACCATTAAGTGGAGTTCCACCTGCTACCCACATCGTTGTACTATATCCCAATGCATATGCAACTTGTAAAATAGAAGTGCTATTATTAGAAGGGGTCCAATTTAATCCATCCGTACTAACCATAATTGAATTTGGTGATACTGTATTATTACCACCTGCAACCCATAATTTACCATTCCATTCAATTGCAAAACAACTTGTAAAAAATGTATTATTATTTGTAATTGGATCCCATGATATACCATCATAACTATATGCCATTTTATTACTACCTGTACCAACTGCAATCCACATATAACCATTATACTTAATATTATTACATACATTAAATAATGTATTACTATTTGAAGACCATGTCATACCATCATAACTATATATAAATGATTGTGGATTACCTGAACAACCTGCGACCCATAATGATTTATAATTACTACCACCTATATACCATTTACTTAATGTATTATTCCAGGTTACACTAGATGCAGATGTTTTAAATATATCATTTGCAACTGATGACCATGTTATACCATTTGTACTAGTTATAATTGCACTTGTATTATTTGCAATACCAACTGCAATCCATTTAGATCCATTCCATGCAATATCATTTACAATACCTTTTGATAAATGTGTATCTGCATTTGTAGCATATATATTTGTATTATCAGTACTATAATATAATCCAGTTTGTGTTGCAATTAACCACATTGAATTATCATATGTTATATTAATAATTGGTGCCGTTAATGTTGTATTTACTTTGTTAGTCCATGTATTTGTATTAGTACTGTATGAAAATATATTATTATTTTGTTTACCACCAACAGCAATAATTGGTAATGGTGATATTCCATAATTAATTGGAATATTAATAGTTTCATAATATGCACCTGGATTATTAAAATTTGCAGGATTTGATTGATTTGATATTACAAAATAATATGTGTATACATCAGTTATTGTAATATCTGCAGTAAATATAGGTTGATCAACATTAAAACCTGTAACTTGTTTTATATATAATATATTACCTAATGATTGATCTCTTGCAATATAGAGATATAAATTAGATATATTCACATTCCAAAAATTTAATGTAAATGTAAATGTAATTGGAATATTTAATGTATATGTTATTGGTGTTATAATTGGTGAAAATACTTGTGGTAATTCATTTTGTGAACAAATACTATTATATCTATTTGATACGTTATTATTTTCAACAAATGTCCAATCTATTCCATTTGGACTTGTGGCAATTTGTTCTTTTGTTCCACTTACTGCAAGAAATTTAGATCCTGTCCATGTAATTGATGTTACTTCATTTGTAAATACATTATTAGCATATGTAAAATTTCCAAAATTTGTAATATTTGATGTATATGCAATTGAATTTGAACTGTTTCCTACTGCAACTGATGTTAATCGATTTGATGCTAATCCATTACATATTGTAGTAAATAAAGATGAACCACCACCACTTCCACCTAATCCACTTATATTTGTCCATGTACTTCCATTTGAACTTGATATAACTACTGTATTGTTATTATTACTTGATCCAGATGCAATCCATGTATTATTTACTTTACTCCATATTATTGCTTTACATTGACCACCGATAGATGCATTTGTAACAAAAAATGTGTTACTGTTATTCGATGCTGTCCAATCAACACCATTTGAACTCGTATAGATACATTGCTTATTTGTAATCATATTTTTCCCACCAGAAACCCATAATGAACCATTCCATGCAACAGATAATCCGAGATCGAATACTGAATTATTTACATTATTCCAAGATATACCATTTGTACTATATAATAGAGATGTAGTAGCTGCTGTTTTAGGACTCAAAGCTAGTACCCATGAATTAGCTGTACTATTCCATGCAATACCATTACATGATGTGAATTTAAAACTAGATACATTCGATCTTGTCCAAATTAAACCATTTGCACTAACAGCTAAACCAGGATTACTTCCTTCTCCGCCTGTTATTACCCAATATGATCCATTATATGCAATATTATTAATTGTTGTTATCCATGATGGTATTGATCTAGTATACCATGTATTACTATCTAAACTATATTTTATATTTGTACTATTACAAGTTAATGCAAATTCATTATTGCCAATATTTGGTAAAATACGCTGAGATGCAATTGTTGTATATGGTTGTGTTATATTAACACCAGATAAAGTATCTAACCAGTTAATACCATTATAACTGTAATTAATCTGTCCTAAACTAACTGCTATCCAAATATGTTGATTATTAATTTTACTATATGTAATAGATGTTACAGGATTACTAAAATTAGAACCACTACCATAATACCATATATCACCATCATAACTATATGCAATATTGTCATTTGAATTATCACCAACTGCAACCCACATATCACCATTCCATGTAATTCCATTACATACTCCTGTAAATATTACACCTGTTGGATTACCAGTTATACCCGTAACAATAGTCCATGTTTCACCATCTGTACTCGAATAAAAATATCCACCATCAATAGTATTATAAAATCCTGCAATCCATTTTTCACCATTCCAACATAATGCTGTACATGATGAATTACCTGTTGCTGTTGATATTGAAGTATAAGCAGTCCATGTTAACCCATCAGTACTTTTTAAAATAATTTTATTATTACTTGTTGTAGTATATCCACCTGCAATCCAATATGAACCATTCGATGCAATTACTAAACTAGAATTAATTTGAGAAATATGACTATTTGTATTTACATTTTGCCAATTTAATCCATCATAACTATATAACAATGGTGTATTTGAATTTGGTTCAGTTGCTAATATCCACATACTACCATTCCAAGCAACCATATTACATGTTGTAAATTGTGAATTTAATAAATTTGTTTGTACCCACGTATTATTACTATTAAAACTTATTGCAATATTATCATTACCAACCATTAACCATGATGCACCATTATATGTTATATTTTTAATTGTAGTAATCCAATTGGGTTTTGTATCCACATTCCAGTTTATACCATCAGTACTGTTATATAATTCACTACCACCTGCATATAGTAAATTACCAATGTTAACACCACAATTTGGCGTAATATATATATTTGATTCGATATAACCTGTACCATATGTATTATCAGAAAATGCGATACTAACACTTGGTAATGTAGTTATTGATGTAGTATATGAAAATTGTCCATATGAATTAATATTTACACTGCTGCTAGTGACTGTATTAGTAGATAATCTTGTAATATATAAAGTTAATGATGTACCATATTCAGTATACCAATCATTTAATGTACCACTAAAAGTATATGTGTTATTCGATACAAATGGTATTGGACTAATTTCTATATTTGGTAATGAAATTTGATTTCGAACATTTAATTGCGATGTTAATATTTGTCGTACAGAAGATATACTTGTAAGTGTTGGATCTGTATCACTAATATACATATTGTATGTACCTAATGCAACTGTTGGAGTGATTGCACAATCTATTTTGTATAAATCATCTGTATCTAAATAAATAGTAAATAATCCATAAGATTCAACAGGTGTATTTATACTACCAATATATACATATAATTCTGTAATTGCAGAATAACTAGAATTCCATTGATTTAAAGTTATTGTTATTGTTTTTGATTTATTTTGAATTAAATTATTAATATTTTTAGATGCATTAACAGGTCCTATTTCATTTAAGAGTGTAACTTTTGCAGATTCAATATAACCAGTACCATATGTAACTTGATCAGATAATGCAATTTTAATATTTGGTAATACTTCAATTGTATCTGTAAATGTAAATGTATTGCCAATAGGATTAATTGTAACGGTTGATGTTACTGTATCATCTGTAGGTAATATAATATCACCTATAATTGATGTACCTGTACCACCTGTAAATTTATTACTACCTGAATCATACCAGGTTAATCCATCATTTGAATATATAATTGTAACTGTATTATTTGAATTATAACCAACAGCAAACCATTTTTGTCCATTCCATGTAATTTGATTACATCTACCTCCATTAAATAAAGTAGTATTGGTATTTAACCATGTAATACCATCATATGAATATAATATATTAACAGTACTACCCGCATTTACTCCTCCTGCTAACCATAAACTTCCATTACATGCAACTGTATAACCATAACCTCCTTCAAATAAAGTAGATCCACTATTTGTCCAATTAATACCATCTGTTGAATAAATTAACGTTATTGTATTTGGAGTAATTCCTCCATTATATCCACCAGCAACCCATTTTGATCCATTCCATGCAATAGTATAACATACACCGTCTGCAAATAATGTATTGTTTGTATATGACCATGATAATCCATCAGATGAATATATAATAGTATTAATTGCACTAAATCTACCATCTCCACCTACTAAACATAATGATCCATTCCATGCAACACAATAACCTCCAGGAATTAATGTAGAACCAGTATTTATCCAATTTATTCCATTGTACGAATATCCAATTGATGGGTATCCACCTGCATTAGCACCTACTATAATCCATTTATCACCAATCCATACACTTCCATATCCAATATTATATGGTCCATCAAAAATATTATTTGCTGCATAATTCCAATGTATTCCATCTGATGAATATGCAGATGTATAAATAGATGCACTATAACCTGTTGCAATAAATAATGATCCATTCCAAGCTATACTTACACATGCACCAGGATAAAAAAAATTATTTGGATTTGGTGAATTTGTTTCTGATGGTGATGCTACACAATTATACCAAGTTAATCCATCGAATGAATATATTAAAGGATTATTAGTTGAATAACCACCTGCTATCATAATTGACTTATTTACTGTTGTTGTTAATGATAAATTTAATTCATTTGGATAATAATTTGGATACCAATTATTTATATGACCATCAAATTGTGTAAATGTATATGTTTTAAAAGGTGATGGTGTTATTTGATCTATATTAATACTAATTTGTTCTCCATAATTAAAATCACATATATCTTGACTAATTAAACTAGAATTAACCATTCGTAATTTATATACATTCGATGGAAATAAACCTGTTGAAAATGTATTTGAAAAATTTAAATAATAATTTGGACTTGTATTAATTGTATATGTACCAATTATAATAACACTTGCATTCTTTTTAAATGATATTTGTAATGTATTAATACCATCTACATCAAAATAACTAGTATCCCAATTTGTTAATACAATATTATATGGTGTACTTTTATTAAATATTGCATAATTATTTGTTGTTAAGTTTGCATTAACTGGTCCAATACTATTATTAATTGTTAGCAAATTACTTTCTAAATAACCATTACCATATACATTTGAATCAGATACTGCAATTTGAATACCAGGACGATTATTAATTGTTTTTGTAAATATAAATGAAGCAGTTGTATTAAAATTATTTGTAATAGTTACTAATTCCGATGTAGTTACATTTGTATAAATATTTGTATAATACAAGTATAAACTATTCGGAAATACATTTTGCCAATTATTAATCGTAATTGTAAAATCTGTTGATGTAAATGTAACAAAAGGTGATGGAACAGTTGTAACACTTGAACTTAATGCAATTTGTAATGTTACAAATAAATTATTTGCAACTTGTTGAGCTGCTAAATTTGTTCCAGCTATATTTAATGTATATTCACCATTTGCTATACTTGGTAATGTAGCTGAAAAATTAATATAATATACACCTGATACAAAACTTATTGTTCTATTTCCATAATCATATAAATTAAAATATACATTTGCTTGTGTTAAATTATATGTTGAATCCCAATTGGTTAATCGTATCGAATAATTTGTACTTTTACCTGTAATCGCATAATTACCTGCAATTAATGAAGCATTTACAGGACCAATTACAGTCGTAATTTGAAATGTTGCAGTTTCTAAATATCCAGAACCATATGTACTATTATCCGATAATGCAAATCTAATAAAATTAAATTTTGTAACTGTTGTTGTAAAACTAAAATTACCTGATGCATTAACTGTAACTGTAGTAGTATAAGGTGTTGTATTTGTAATTGTTTGACCAATAAATAAATATAATGTTGTTGGAAATAATGTATGACCTGCACTCCAATTACCTATTACACCATTATATGTAACACTTGTAAATGTTGGAACAGGTGAAATACTTGGAGTTAATGAAGATATAAATATTTGATTTGTGACATATATTTGATTTGTTAATAATTGACGAACATAACGGAATGCATTACTTGGTGTATTATCAGAAATATATACATTATATGTATTCGATGCTATATTCACATTCGTATTAAAATTAACAACATAATCATTTGGTTTTGTAATTGTTTGAGCTGCATTATTTAATATTGCAGTTGGATTACTTATTGATAATCCCAAATATACAAATAAATTATTTATTCCATTGATAGATGCATAACTAGGATCCCAATTTGTTAATGTTAATAAAATTTCACGAATTTTTGTATTAATCAAAAATGTTGGTAAATTTACAACACCATTTACATTACCAATAATATTTGTTAAAAATCCTGCACCATACTTTATTAAACCTGCACCATATACAATATTATCAGATACAAAAATATAAACAGGATTTATACTAGTTGTATAGATTGGTCCATAGGTTAATATATTATTATTATCAAATATTAATGGTATTGGACTTCCTGAATTATAAATACTTGTTGGATTACTGGTAGTACCTAAAAATAAATATAATAAATTTGGTGTAACTTTATAAATATTATAATTGGGTGAATAATTATTAACATGAATCTCAATTGTATTGTTCGTATATGTAACCAAATTTTTACTAATATAATTTGTAGTAAATGGCGGTATTACATCAATATAATTAAATACAGATAAACTACCTGGTGGATTACTTATTTGTATATTAACTGCACCTGATCCAAATGGACGATCAATCGTAATTGGAGACAATGTTAAATATAAATATTTTTGAGATATAGTACTAAACTGTGTTGTAAAATTTAGAATATAATTTGATGTGTTATTTGGTGGATTTATATTATTAGGCGGTATTATTGTATATGTAACATTTGGCAAATTATTTATTGGAATATAGTTAGAATATACATCTGGATCAGTTACATTTTTTGTGTATATATATAATTGAGTTATACCATATACATTTGTATAATCTGCTAACCAATTACCTAATGAAACAGTAAAATTAGTTGATAAATTTGTAATTGCAATATATTGATTTAATATACCTGTCACAGTTGTAATTTGAATCGTATTAATATACACTTGGTCTATTGGATTTAATTTAAAATTAATGGGTGGAGTACCAAATGGATTTGTAATTGGATCAATTCTATAATATGATAAATATATATAATGATTACCAAGTGTTAAAAAATTTGCAGTAAATGATAATGTAAATGTATTATTTGTATTTACAATTGCTATTGAAGCATCTGTTAATGGTCTATTTAAAACATTTTGATCATCACCTAAATTTTGACCATCAGATGTTGCAGAAAAATATACATATAATTCATTTATTCTATAAATACTATCCCAATTAGTTAATGTAATTGTAAATAATGTTGGTATAGTAAAATATGATATATTTCTATCAATAATTCCATTTTTAGCTATCGATGGAATATCATTTACTATAGTAATTGGATTTAAATGAGATAAATTTGGTATTAATGCAAATATAGTTGCAGTTGAAAAATCTTCTTGACTTTGTACATCAGATATATATATATATTGAATATTAGGTGTAGGAAATGTCAATATTGCATTAATTCTATATTTATCAACATTACTGTTTGGATCTTGATATTTTTCAATATCAAATGGACCATCACCATCTAATCCACCACTCGTATTTTGTAATAAAGTACCATCTGATTGTGTTGATACAAATGTATATAATTTTTTAATTTCGGATGTACCTGACCAACCAAAAATAGTAATTTTAATACTTCTGGGTATTGTAATAATTGCATAATTATTATCTAATGAACCATCGCCAATATTTGAAACTGTAATTGGAGTTACTACATTAATTGCAACATCACTTGATCCAAATGGGTGTGTAAGATCAATATATTGATTTGTAACTGATATATATTGTTTACCTGTTGCATTAAATGTTAGATATACAGAACCTTGATATACACCATTCGCAAATACTACTTTCGCTGATCCTAAAAAGTTTGCTAAAATTGGATTATTGCCAACATATACATAAAAATATTCACCATAGTATTCTGACCAATTAGTAAAAACAAAATTAAACAATGTACTCGAACCAATACTTGTTGTTAATGGAGATACACTTGTTGTAACTTTTTTAGTAGGATCTATATTCGAAGTAAAATTAAAATATATATATGATTCAATGAATAAAGAAAAATGCATAAATTGATATTGATATTCAGTAGGTTCAGGTGGTGTTAAATATTCTAATAAACCTTGTAATAAATTTAATGATTGTTCTATATTTTGAACATTTTGAAATATCTGAAACATTGTTTGTAAAATATAAATATCTTTATTATACAATAATTGTTCATAAGACAATTCTTTTTGATCAGTAGTAAAATTATATTCATAACCAAATGGCATATAACTATAAATTAAACTAAAGTCGGATGCTACATATGGCATCATATTATTTGAAATAATTAAACTACCTGAAATTGTTTTATTTCCTGTATTAATTGTAATATTATAATAAGGTGATGTATTAGGATCTGGATTTATATCAAAACATACATTTTTAAGAGTCATTACAACATTATATCCATTCTTCGCATAAACTATATTAGTAGCAAGATTATTATTCGTATTTGTATTAGTTGGAAAAATTGTATTATATGTACTTGTAATTATAAAATTAATAATAGTTGTATATACATTTGGTGGTATATTAGCTCTAATATAATTTGATTCTGGATGATCATTATGATAATAATCTAATGCATTTAATACATTTGTTTTATCTACATTTTTAACTAAATAATTTATATTACTATTTTCAGGATATTCAATCACACTATAATCACTAATAAGAACAGTATTATTTACTAACCAATAATCATACGTATTATGAAATTGTACTCTTTCTTCAAAATTGTTATATTTTCCAATTAAACTTTGTCGTAATGCAAATATTAGTTGATAATATATTGAATAATTAAAATTATTTTTAATCGTAGATAATGAAAAAACATTTGGAATTTTAAATTGTTCGTAACTTGCACCATATATAGATACTGGTAATGATTGTACTGTATAAGTAGTAATTTTAATATTTAATAATGAATTCAAATACATATCTACAATATCATTTAATCGATCAGTGGTTGTAAATAATTGTAATCGTGAATATAAATCATAATATTTAATTTCATATATTGAATTTTGATAAATTATTTTTTTTGATTTTAATATTAAATACAAATATTCAGCTATTACATTTAATAATCCCTTTTTCCAATCTACTGCTAATACTTGACCTACTATATTACCTAATGACATATTTGTATTTTGAAATGAAGATCCAATTAATTCTGTTTGATTTAATATGAAACATTCTGAAATTAAGAAATAATATATTTTATAAATTAATGGCGGTAATACTACATTTCCTTCTACATATGTAGTTATTGGATTTCCATTATTATCAATTATTGCAGGTAATGCACCTATATAATTATAGTCTGATAATATACCTAATGTATATGGATATCCACCAAAAATCAATCCATTTGTATCGAATGAATTTGTAACAATAATTTTATTATTTAAAAATTCAATATAATTTTCATTATTCGGTAAAATTACATTAATAGTATCATTATCATTTACAGTTGTAAGGTCATTTAATAAATCTTTAATAAATAATAAATTATCCATATGTTTATTTGTCATGAAAGGATGAGTTATATTTTGTAAATAATCAATATTACCAATTAATGCAGCATTATTAATAAGTGTGTCGAATGCTGTTACATCTTTATTAATATCAATATAATCAGTAAACATATTTAAACCTGTAATTTGTCGAATTGGATTATTATCAACTATTATCGAATTATATGTAAATGCATCATCTATTGTACCATATATATAATTTCTATATTGTATTTTATATAACATGAAAATATACATAAATGATTTTGATCTATCTGATGTAATAATTGTACCTGAACTATCATATATATTTACTTTATTAGGAACATTTTTATAGGGATAAAATTGAGTATTATCTAATTTTAATTCATGGAAATTTGCTAAAAAATAATCTAAACCTGATGATAAATATTTAATATAATAATAACTAACTGGTAAATCTGGATTATCAAAGTCATTAATATTTGGTTTTGCTGATTTAGTACTTAAATATGAATATAAATAATTTAAATAAAATACAACCGTATGACTTGCATTTTGAATATTATATAAATCATGGTATATTTGTGGAATTAAATGATAATCTACATTGTTTGAAAATTTAAAAAATTTATCATAAAAAGTCAATGATGTTACATCATTGATTGAATTGTAATCAGTTAATAATTCATCCGATATTTGTATTGCATCAGGATTTTGCACATTCGTTTGTCTATAATTCAATACATTTTTAAATAATTCTTTAAACACAGATATGTCAGATTGATATAAACCAAATACTTTATCGATAGTAATATTTAAAAAATTTAACGAAACTAATGAATAATTATTATTTCGATAATCAATATCACTCTGCAAATTGTTTCGTTCATTAAAATATGTTAAATTATTTAAAATACTATTATATTCATCAATTATATGATGATAATTTGTATTACACAAATATCGTAAAGATAATACATCTCCAAAATTTCTTTCATGTATATTATAAAAATTATTCATAAAATTATATAATTCATAACCAACTGATGCAAAATTTAATGTATCTGATTCTAATTGATTATATTGTGTTATAGCTGTTGATAATCCTGTAATAATAGATGAAAAAATATAATTTTGATTTGTTGCATAATTTAATAAATAATTATTCCATCCTGTAAATAAATCAATATCTGTAATATTCGTACTATTAACTTTAAATTGTGTTGTAATATCACTATATTTTTTAGTTGTTTGATTTATATATGAACCTGTTATATTCATTGAATTTTTAAATAATACTAAAAATTCTTGGTAATCTGTAAATCTTGTATTCAAATTTGTTAATATATTCATAATTTGTATTGGATCGTTTTCATAATCAAATAAAGGTGCTGATATATTGTTGAAATTTTTTAGTATACCATATAATCGTTGATCTAATAAATTATATCTCATACTAACACCTGCTAATCTATTTTTATTATCTCTAGTACCATACGCCATACGTGTAGAATATACTAATTCACCTTGTATGATATCAGGTCTATTATTATATGTAGTTGTAGTTGAATTTTTAGTATAATATTCTGATATAAATGAACGACCACTACCTAAAATATTTGGATCAATTGGATCATCTTGATAAATATACATCATATCATAAAATAATGATAATGTATTAAAATAATAAAAATATGGTTGATTTGCTCTTTGTATCCATGCTTGATAACTTTGTACAATATTTCCTTCCATATTTGGTAAATAAATACCTAATTGATTTGCATAAAAAAATGCAAAATCTATATTCGTAGTTAATGGTATTAAATAATTGTTTAATTTTTGATAAAAACTTGGCAATGTTTTATCCGTATATTGATTATCTCTCAATATACCACCATATCCTGCAAAAAACAAATATTTAAGATAATCATAATGTATCGATAAATTAAATACCTTATAATATTCATCAACAGTATAACCTGTAGGAAAGACAACTGTTGAATTAAATGATGCACTTTGATCACTTGCCAAAATTATTTTTACCATTTGATTTGATCCATGTATTTTATAAATAATTGGATAATTACTTAGAACTAATTCAGATGTTAAAATTAGATTTATTTTATATTTTGTACATAATCTACTAACAACTTGGAAAATATATGTAATTTCAGATATAATATTTGATACATTCGTTGTAAATTCTACATTATTAATATTTTGATATTCTGGTAATAATTGGTATCGATTATATACTGTCGATAAATCAACTTGATTTTGAATAATTTGATTATACGTATTATACATATCAAATTCAGCTGGTATAGTTGTAGTGTTCATGATTGCTGAATATATTTGAAATAATAACGTACCCAATATATTCGGCGAGAATTGATATATTGTTTGAAAATATGTATCGTCTAAATTTAAATTCAAATTATACATATCCCCATAATATGCAGCTAATTCACTCGTATATTTATAAATATAATATATTAATAATCCATCATCTTTACCGGCTAATGCAGCAAAATATGCATTTGTAGTGGTTGTATTTGTACCATTTTTAATAAAATATGAATTCCAATAAGTTTCTAGATATTGTGATTGTAAATAATCTGTTATATGTTCTTCTAATTCTTCCAAATACTGTATAAACGAAAATGTTGGCGGTGCTATTGAAATATTATGTATAGATATCTTATCTAATAAATTATACGAATATTCTACAGGATGTATTAATAATGGTATTTGATTTGGATCTAAATATGGTATACTACCTTGAGCATCATTGGTATAATTATAACCATCAGAACGTACATAGTTAATATTATTAACAAAATATATGTAGGATGGTTCTATAAAATAATTTTCAGATAATTCATTTACTTTTTGATATATATTTTGATATATTTGTAATTGTTTACTATACAAAAATCGTGGGAAATATTCTTCTGAATTATATTTTACAATAAATGTATTATTTACTAATAATGGTATTTGTGTCGTTGGTAAATCTATAATATCTTCTTGATATACATTATATTTCGATCCACCATTTCTAATTATATATTGTCGAGATAATTCATAATTTTTCATATTACCAAACATTACTTCATGCTGTGTATTAATATAATCCAATAATACATTATTACCATATAATTGATTTGTAATATTTTCATTATCATTTACAATTTGAATTAAATCATTCGAATAATTATCTAAATATGTATTTAAATTTAAAATATTTAATGTTGATGTTTCATCTACATCAATACTATATGTAAAATAACTATTCGAAAAATCAATATTTTGTAAATTAAACGATTGTTCTATAGCTAAAATAAAACTTGTTAAATCAAATGAAATTGTATTATTTATATTATCGATTTTTGTAATTACATTTATTGGTATTATATTTGATATTAATGTATAATCTGCAATTGTATTTTTGGTTGCTTCTTTTTGATAATAATATAATGTTAATGATAATAAATCACTTTTCGTAAATGTAATTGGATCAGTTGTAAATGTAAGAATTGTTCTTCGTCCATTTACATTTTGATCATTATATTGTAAATAATTTAAAATTTTAATAAAAATATCACTCGAATTATTACGAATATCTAATAAAGATGCACTCCATTGATTATTGTATATATCTGAAAGTATTTTATATTGATTTATGATATGTGTTGTTAAGAAATTTGTATAATTTAATTGACCTGTATATTGTCCATCTATTACAACATGTTTATTAATAGTATCTATTAAAAATTGTTGATAACGAAATGTTCCATTTACTAAATTTGTAAATGTTGTATTACCACCATCTACAAAACTAAATAAATTATTACTCTGCGTATAGTTGATTTTAAAATAAAGATTATTTAAATAATCCAAATTATTATTTGATTTTACTATTGTTTTGTAATATATATTTTTCATATAATTAAATAATACATCATAACTATCATATAAATATGTTTGTATTGTATTGTTAATATCTATAACTGTAGATGTAGTTAAAACAAAATCAGGTGCAAATATTATATCTCGAATTAATGATTCCGATATTGATTTAATTGGTACTATATTAATCGTTGATATTGATACATCCGTATATATTACTTGTTTAACATTATTTACTACATCTTGAGAATTAGTATATGTACTTTCATACTTTTTATTAAATGTAGGATAATATGTAATTGTATTACTATTATTATAACTTGTCATTAAAATTGTATCTGTTAAATATAGTTGATCGATTTCAATAGGAATTGCAGTAATACTTGTATTATAATTAGAAATAGAATTATTATCAATTCCATTTAATGTTCTACAAATATTATTAATTTTAAATATACCATATAAATTATTATAACTATTGATAGGGGTTTCATTTTGAAAATTAATACCAATTAATATAGTACTATTAACTGAAATATCAATAGATCTATCTATCTCAAATTCATGATAATTGTTAATATTCAATTTAATATGAGTAATTTTTGCAAAATTAATAGGTTCTAATTGATTTGTATCAAATCCATAATATAAATATAAATTATTACCATATGTTTCTATTAATTTATTCGTAAATATATGACGATATGGTTGTAATATAACATTTAATGGATTAATATCTTTAATACTGTTAATGATACATGCACCTATAATAGAATTATCTCTTTTAATTAATAAATAATTTCTATTAAAAATAGAAAAAAATGAAGATGTATAATCTAACAAATAATTTTTATTATTTTGATATTGTTCATATCTTGTAAATAATAAATAATAATCAGTTGTATATGAAATTGGTAATATTACATTATATTGATAATCTAAAGGAGAAATAGAAAATATATTTTCATAATTAAAAACATAATTATTAATTTGTATTGAATTTGATATCTGTGTATTCATATTTTCAATGAAAGTATTCAGGGCAGTTATTTCAGGTCTTCGTAAAATATATTTTTTAACTGTAGAAAAATATGTATCTTGCCATTCATTATAATATGTTATAGTATAATTTGGATCAATTTGTTTAATATTTAATAAATTATTAATGAAAAAATAAAATTCTTTATCCTGAAATGAATAATTAATATAATCAATATTCGATATATTTGGATTTGGTGTGTATAAAAAATCTTGTATTGTATGTAATTTATATTCATTATCAAAAAATTGTGAATTTTTATCTAAAAATGATTGTAACGAATATTTTTGTTTTTTTCCATATAATAAAAACATAGATGTATCTAATAATGGAAACATTAATTGATATACTGTTGTATAGTGTGGTGGTGATATTTGTGAAATAGACGTACTTATACGTACTAAATATACTTGTAAATTATTACCTAAAGTTAATTTATATATATTTTCATTATATTGTTGTATATCATTCATTGTTGAAAAAGTATACTGACTTTTTAATGAATTCATATATTCTGTTTGATTATTAAATATATATTCACCAGATACTTCAGGTAAATCAATTACTAACATCATATCGGTTAATAAATCACCCACTTTTGGAATACTTACATCTATTTTTTTTCCAAAATCACTTATACTTGTTAGATTTAAAATATAATCTTCTATTGAAAACGGCGTGTATTTTCGATAAACTACCTTAAATAATGTATAATTTTGATCATTAAAAATAGAATTAGATACACTATTTGCAGCAATTTGTAATATACCTCCTCCCATATTAATTCTACTTATAATTATAATTAAAAAAACTTTAAATTATAATTATAAATTATTTATGAACTAAAATATAAAGCACCCATGCCATTTGCTAATCGTAATATATTATATGTTAATCCATACATTTTAAATGTTGCTTTATTAATCTCAGTAGGATTATATTGATTTGCATAATTCCAAAAATTATCTTTTAATGATAAATTAATTGATTTATATCGTAATGCAGAATAATTACATGCTCCTGACGGTTGATAATTTTCAGGTGATAATGAAAATGTATATGTGTATATACCTTCATTTGGTATAACTGTATGACATTTATATGGAATAATATAATTTAAATACTCGCCTTCTATCTTTTTCTGTCGAGGATATGATTCAAATAATAATTCAAATGTATCTAATGGTCCTGTTAAATTATACGTTAATATTGCATTATCACTACCTTCATATTTTCCATCAAATTGAAATTGATTATTACCTGGTGTTACTGCTACAATTGTATATGTATTATTATAATAATTTGAATTAGTTAATGTAATTTTTTTTCCTATTAAACTTGAATCTATTATAAATTGATCAATAAATTTATCACTTACAATAAAAACAGGTGCATTAATATTAATATCATTTTCTATTTTACCTTCTACCATTATATTTGTGTTATAACTATAATTTAGATAATGTAATGATTGATTACTTTGTATTGTAAAGTACATTGATTTTACTGAATTAAAAAAGTCAAAATTAATTGTTTGTTGTTGACTTGTAATTTCTGTATTATATTCTTGAACATAATCAATTAAATATTCATGTGCATATGTTGCAAATTTAACACGTTCGTCTTCATCTAAATAAATATATTCTGTTAATAATCGAGCATCTAATATACTTACATAATTATCTATATCTAAACCACTTTTAATAAATGCTGGATCAATATTAATAATATTATATAAATTATTTAACTGTATTGATATCTTAACTTCGTGATACCTAAAAAATATAATAGGTAATGCACATTCTAAATATCTATTGAAAAAAAATTGTAATGGTATTAATAATTGATATTGTGGTTTTGCATTTGCATCATATGTTGTTAATATATCAATATCACCAATCATTTTTTTATAAGTAGGTAATATATTATTATCAATTGTAAGTTCTTGCCATATATTTAACCAATCTGTATATTGTCTATCAATTTTTTGACCACCTATTTCTAAATCAATTTGTTGTAATAATAAATGACCTATTTTTTTCTTCCATGAAAAATAATAATTTGTAACTGTATTAAATTTTTTTGTTAATAAAAATAATTTATTATCATATAATTCTGTTAAACTAACAAAATTTACGAATGTAACTAAATTTAATTTACCTGTAATTGGATCAAATGCATTTGTTTTATTTGTTAATTGATCATATTCATTAATAAAATCATAATGTGATCCATAAATTAAATCATAAATTGGTGATGTTTTTATATCTGTATATGCTTTATTTATTAATACTGTTTCTATAATTGTTTGAATATCAGAAATATTAAAATTTATATTTGTTTGTTCATCTACTATATTTCGATATACAGGATATAATAAATTTAAAAAAGTTAAAAATGAATTATAATTACTAATTTCTATATCTTTTGATAATCCATTAATTGGTGTTTTTCTTGGTATACTTACACCTGATAATGTTACTGCAAAATACATTTTATGTATTAAATCACCATATTTAGGTAATATACAAGTAAGTGTCTCACCAAATTCTAATGCACCTGACATTGGAAGATAATTTGTTTCTGTAGAAAAATTCGTATATCTTTTATACACCGCATCAAAAAATGATATTTGAGGAAAATCTGTTAAGAAATCAACATTACCCCTTATTTCTAATTTTAAATCACCTTTTCCCATATATAGAAGAGGTAATTTAATCCTTAAAATAACATTTTAATTCAATTGTTATTTTTATAATTAAATTAATACATATTCTTATCATTTTTATACATCATCGTGTACATCAATAATGGTACCAAATTCAATTGCATTTTCATTTTTATATATATTCAAATTTTGATCAGACTTAATCAATGTACCAATAGATTCAGAATCAGAATCTGATTCTGAATCTATTGATTTTATAGTAGATGGTTCTGATAAAAATATAACAATTTCATCATTTTTAAATAATACATAATAATTGTTTTTAGTTAATCTAAATTTAAGATTTTTTCGGTAAATACTTAGAATTTCTGAGATAATATAATCATGAGAATTTTCAATAATTGATTCATCTTTTTTTAACGAATATGTAATATATATATTATTATGTTTATCTACTTCATAATCAGCATATTCTTGTGCTTCAAATATTTTATCAACACACATCCAATATACACGTTCTTCTAAGATCTTAACTTTATGCTCAATTAATTTTTGATTTTTTGACTTGATATATTCAATTGTAGACAACGCATCCATGTTGTTTATTCTTATTATATTGTAAATTCTTACTATATAATAAATTATTCATTTTTTATAAAAAAACTATTTCTGCGATAGATTAACATTCAGATTAATATCTGCTTGTGTAATAATTGGCATCCAATGCCATCCACTTGGGATTTTAGCATTTTGACACCCTTGGAAATATATCCAATAACCATGTCCTGGAGGATCTGCAGGTTTAGGTGGTACAGTGTTCTTTTGTGCGTTCGGATGAAAATCCTTGAGCTTGGATGCACGAGATTCTGTATCCATTTTGGGTGTTATTACAAAATATTAATAGATTGAATATATAATAAAATTTTCAATTTTTATACACTTGGAATAAATTGCCAATTTAAGTATTCGCAAATTCTTTTCCAAGTCATGTCAACTTCTTGTAATTTTTCTCTATTTTTTAATAATGGAAAATAAATTAGATAATCATCTAATTCCAATAACTCAAAAAATTTGTGCATTAAATAATTATAATTCAAACAACTTTTTCTGTTTTTTGGTTTAAATAATTCAAATGGTTCTTGTATTTCTTCAAACATCATATCAATACGATGTTCTGCTTCTCTAGAAATTGTAATTGGTAATTTACGTGTAATAAAACAAATAATATGCGTAATATGTTCATAATATTTATTGAATCCTAATTTTTTAAGGATATCTCTCATTACTTTATGATTTATATTATCATCGACTAATCGTAATTTTTTAATTTCTTGTTTTATTTGATCATATATTTCATTCGGTATATCTATTGTTTCTTTTGCTTGAATTTGACTGATTTTTTCATTTAAATGATTTTTTCGTTTATACGCAGTATAATTTTTACTAGATTGCATAGGTTCTTTATAATTTGGTTTATCTGTATCTAATAATATACTATTGGATCTTCCACATGATGTACATACAATTAATCCATCATGTTGATGTACTGTCATTTCTGTTTGACATTCAGGACATTCTAAAATAGAACGATGCGATAATTTATTTGTTGTTTGGTTTGTAATTTTTAAATAATCATTTAATAAAGATGCTTTATTAAGAATTTTATTTGTTTGATTATCTGGTTCTTCATTATAATAATTAACTAATATATCCATTGTATTATAAAAATAATCTAATTCATTATGATTACTTTCTATTTCATTAATGTTTTTTTGTAACATTATCATTTTATCTTCATATAATTTTCTTTGAGAATCTATATCAGCCGATGGAGGCAACGTTTTTAATTTTTCTAATTCAGAATTGTATTTTTCGATTTTTAATTTCCATTTATCGGTATATTGATGATTTTTATTAAATGTGTCCATCATTTTGTGATGACATATGTCAACTGTATCTTGAATATTCGCTTGTTTTTTTCTATTTTTATTATTTACAAAAGAAGAATATTTTGTTGTTTTTTCCTTAAATGTTGACATATTTTATTACAGAAAAAATATTTAAGTAAGAATTATTAATAATTCACGTTTAATATCAAAATTAATTATTCTAAAATATAGAATGTCATTAATATGATGACAAATTGTTATTTTTAAATTGCATAGTAGTGTGTATTATAAAATATAAAAAATAGATAGTGTAAAAAAACATTTAGTTGTGAATTAAATTTAATTAATTTTATTTAATTCTTGACGTTTAAATTTTTAAAAATATTTTCTGAAATATAGGTATATACTAAAATGGGTGGTGGTGGTCTCGTTCAACTCGTAGCTTATGGAGCTCAAGATGTTTACCTAAACTAGTTGGGTAGAAAAGCGGTCTGCTAAAAAACATATGTATAGGTTTTTTAGATAATTCAGTTAGTGATATACATTATAAGTTGAATGCCACCTCAATTTATATTCACAACCGCTAGTATTATTAATCTACAATTTACATATAAGATTAATGATGCGACACTTTCAAATTCAGGCGAATCCCTTTAGAGCCTTTTGTACCAAGTCAATATAGAAATATTTTGATGGCCTAGAATAGCAAACTAGGACTAGAAATTAGAAATAATTTCTGAGGTAACAAGCAAAAGGATTGGGTTAGCACTGAGCCAAGTCCTACGGATCGTTATGCAAGATCTATGGATGCAGTCCAGAGACTAAATGTAAGTGGGTCTGAGAGAACTAGCAATTCTCAATGAAGGCTTAAGATATAGTCCGGCTCTATATGAAAGTATAGAGATTAACCGTACTGGTAATCCCCAAATCACCTTTGAATAAAGGGTTGAAAAGCAACACGCCTTTGAATATGTGGATATTTCAAGGATAAACCGTTTAGTATTCCATCAACAAAAATTCCACCGTTTTTGTTGTTACAGTTGCTAGTGAATAAATTAAAAAGAATTATTTTATATATAATTTATTTGCGACACTGTCAAATTGCTGGGAAGTTCCCTAAAACACTTGTTACCAAGTTATGGTAGAAATACACATAATGGCTAAGAGTAGAAACTTAGGTATGGTAAAAATACAAGTGATGTTAAACTGTTTATAGCAGTTTATAAATGGGTTATCAGCAGCCAAGTCCTAAAGTATAAAGAATTATTAATATATTATAATAAAATGGGAATAATTTACTTAATAAAAAATAATATAGACAATAAATGTTATATTGGTCAAACAATACGAACATTAAAAAAAAGATGGTCTGAACATTGCAAACCTAATGGATGTGTTGCATTATACAATGCAATATTAAAATATAAACCTGAAAATTTTACAATCACACAATTATATAAAGGATCAAATGATGAATTAGATGAACAAGAAAAAAAATATATAATCGAATATAATTCATTATGTCCAAATGGTTATAATATTCAATCAGGTGGAAATTCTGGTAAAACACATTGTAAAGAAAGTCGAGAAAGAATGCGACAATCTAAATTAGGTGCAAAAAATTATAATTATAATAAACCAAGAACAGATGAAACTAAAAGTAAAATTAGTGAAGCAAAAAAAGGAGCAAATCATCATTTTTTTGGTAAAGAATTAACACATGATCATAAATTAAAATTAAGTCTATCACATAAAAAGGATGATTTACCAATGTATATAGTACATCTTAATGCAAGACCAAGTGTATATCAAGCAGAAGGATATGCAGTATTAAATCATCCCAAAGGAAATAAAAAATATTTTACAAGTAAATTATTAACAATAGAAGAAAAATATATATTAGCAAGTAATCATCTAGATTACTTAAATTCTTTATAAAATGGATGCAGTTCAACGACTAAATGTCAGTGGGTCTAAATTTTTTTAGGCTTAAGATATAGTCTAGCCCCCATGGGAAACCATGGGGTAGTAGCGTTTTCAAGGTCAAAGTCTGTAACTGACGGCCTTAAAAAGTAACTATTTAAAAGTAGTTGCTAGTAAATAAATTAAAAATAATAATTAATATATAATTTATTTGCAACACCACCAAATTGACGGGAACAGCGTAAAGCCATGTACACCAAGTTAGAAAAGAAATTTTCTAATGGCCTAGAATAGGAAACTAGGGTATGGTAAAAGAGACATGGATGAGTTAATTATATAAATATTAAATTAACGAAATTGCCAATCCGCAGCCAAGTCCTAAAGATCGTTATAGTAAGATCTATGGATGCAGTTCAGAGACTAAATGCTGGTGGGCTCGAGAAATTCTAACTAAATTTCAATGACAGCTTAAGATATAGTCCACCCCCTTGGGAAACCTTGGGGATAGTATAATTTTAATTAATATTAAAGTTATACAGTGCGTATACAGACGACACACAAACTTCGCTAGTGAAGCAATTGAACAAACTTTCACTGGCTCCCCCAACTTCGGCAACCGCGTAACTGTTCAATTAACACGCAATGCCGACGTTGTCACCAAAATGTACCTCCGCGGCGTATTAGGTGCTGGTGAATCCGGCTCCAAATGGGCGTGGGTCTCCAATATTGGCCACGCCTTAATCAACAACGTCTACCTCGAAATCGGTGGCACTCAAATTGACAAACAATACGGCGACTGGATGAACATCTGGTACGAATTAACCCACAAAGTAGGCCAAGAACGTGGCTACAGCCGCATGGTAGGTAACGTACCCGAAAACACATCGCTCGCCACATCGCACGATGAATATTCCTTAAACGTACCCCTCCAATTCTTCCACTGCCGCCACGATGGCTTAGGCTTACCCTTAATCGCCTTACAATACCACGAAGTACGTGTAACATTCGAATTCAACCCCTTAAACGAATTAGTTGTTAACGAATATGGCAGCGGCAACGCCTTATCCTGGGACATCCAACCCACCTTCTCGGCCTCTCTCTGGGTAGACTACATCTACCTCGACCAAGAAGAACGCAAACGTTTCGCCCAAGCCACCCACGAATACTTAATCGAACAAGTACAATTCCCTTCGTCGGAATCGGTCAGCGGTGTATCTACTCGCACCCGCTTATCGTTCAACCACCCTTGCAAATTCCTTGCCTGGGTTGTTCGCTTAGGCCGATACACATCGGGCAACCGCTTCTTAGGTTACGATGCCGTAGACCCTAACGTAATCCGCTTACAAGCCACCAAACGTTTCATCTTAGCCTGGGCTTCGATTGTATCTGGCAACCTCCAATTAAACGGTGACTTCATCGACCACGTTGGCAGCATGTCCTCGGAATACCAAGCCTACTTCGAGAATGCCCAAGCCATCTGCGTTGACCCCTCGGTATTAGCTGAAGACAATTTAACCATTACCGGTGACTTACTCCCCTTAAACGTTGCCTCGCTCACTGCTGACCAAATCGAAACCAACGCTGGTGGTACTCGTAACAGTGGTGCCGGCAACCGTGGCTCGGCTGTATACGACATCCGCGTATTCCAATACGACAACTACGGTCTCCAACTCGACAGAACTGAAAACCCCGTATCGACTGGCTTATTACAACTCAACGGCCACGATCGCTTCAACGTTCGTGATGGCGACTACTTCAACTACGTACAACCTTACCAATGCTTCTCCAACACCCCCAATGATGGCGTCAACGTATACTCGTTCGCCCTCACACCCGAAGAACACCAACCTTCGGGCACTTGCAACTTCTCCCGCATTGATAACGCCACATTAGCCTTAACATTAGGCCGTGCCGGTGAAACATCCAGTGCATTCAAAGCCGATTACTTATCGACTGATTCGGAATTAAATATCTATGCGTTTAACTACAACGTATTACGTGTAATGTCGGGCATGGCCGGCCTTGCTTTGATGATAAAATCAATAGAGCAGAAAAGTATCATGCTGGTAGCATTTGTGCTATACTACCAGATAAAGCTTTTAGAGTCACAAATATCGATCCTATCTATAGAAATATATAGATAGGATCGATATATACTCAGATACTAGTGTTGTTAATTCACAAAAAATTATATGTAGAATTAATGATGCAACATTGCCAAATTGTTCGGGAAACCCCTTAAACCAATATTACTAAGGATAAGTCTGAAAAGATTATCTGGCCAAGACAAAAAACTTGGACTTGAGATTATTAATCTCTAAAGTAAAAATATATTGGAAGTGATGGCATACATCACGGTGGGCAATCCGCAGCCAAGATCCTAACGTCGAATATTAAGAGATAATGGTAGACTATGGATAAGGTTCAACGACTAGATGACAATGGGTTTTAGAAATTTTAGCCAAATTTCAATGATAAATCTAAGGTATAGTCTATACCCGATTAGTATTTATAAAAAATACTATGAGAAATATTCCGAAAGGAAGGGTACTAATAGATTCCAACTAAATATCACAAATATTATATTTATTTATCTATCAAAAAATTAAAATTATTTTATTTTAATTTTTTTTGAACAAAAATTGAAATAATAATTTATTAAAATATAAATAAAAATAGTAAAAACAAAATGAATTTTAAACAAGTACCACCCGAATTAGTAAATAATAATATATTTTTTGCATCTAAATGCGGTAAAATAAAAATTAACGATAAAATCAAAGAAGGTAGTAAGAGTAATAAAGGAGCAAAAGGTTATTACAAAACATTTGGTTATGATAATAAAAATTATTATATACATCAATTAGTATTTTATGCACATTCAGATTTAACTTTAGATCAATTACAAAACGGTAGAGTAATATTTAAAAATTTTACAGATGACATGATAGATGAAAATAAATTATATAAAAATAGATTTGAAGATTTATTATTTGAACCTTTCAAAATTATCAAAAAAGAATGCACCAATGAATTAATAGAAATGACACATCCTAAATATGGTAAATTTCATTATAACAAATGGTATGATTGTATTAGTAAAGATAAAAAATTTACTAGTTATCAAATAATGCCACTTAATAACAGTATTGAATCGTGTACGATTAAAAATATAAATACAAATAAAATATTATGTACAAAATCAAATAATGATTATGATCCATCTATTAATATTGTTTACGACAAAAAAAGTTATGGAATATTATTATCTCATTTATTATTAAATTCAGTATTTCCTGATATTACAATTAATGAATCAGTTGATCATACAGATGATAATCCATTAAATCATAATATTGTCAATTTGCAATGGATGAGTATTAGTGAGAATTCGAAAAAAGGTCAAGTAAAAAGTACGGCAATTGCAAATAGTAAAAAAACGGAAGATAAATTTGAAGTGTTTAATCTACAAAATCAATCAGTTGGTAAATTTAAAATGAAAAAAGAGTTAGTACAATTTATAATCAAACATATTAATAGTAATGCAAATGAGAGTACTGTACATGGTCATATTGATAAAGCACTAAAAACTGGCGGTTTTGCATATAGTCATTCATATAAACATATTAATAAAATAGAAGATAATGTAATCACTACTCCACAAAATGACATAGATTTTTGGAAAGAATTAAATATAAATGAATTTACAAAAAAATATATGGTATCAAAAAAAGGAGAAATTAAATTAAATAACGAGTTATTAAAACCTTATTTATGTCGTAATTCAAAATATTCACAGATTGATATTAATCTTGGTAATAATAAACACAAAAAATATTATATGCATCAATTAGTATGGTTAGCACATAAAGGTGAAATTCCAGAAGATAAAATAATTTTACATGATGATAAAGTCCCATTAGTTAATAAATATGAACGTAATTGGTTATGTGATTTATCAATAGGAGATCATACAACAAATAATATAAAACATCATGTTCAAAAAAGAATAGATTTGTCATAATGTTTCTAACTACAATGTTCTGCGACTTATTTTAGATATATAATAATATATTATGTATTAAAAGTATTTTAATATACTAACGGATCCGCCGTACATTGTAGTTCGATGCAAAATTGAAAATATTTATTTAAAAAGATACATATATCTTAATTAAAAGAAATAAAATGGTTTTAAATACAGAAATTTTCATAGAAAAAGCAAAAGTACTACACGGTAATAAATACGATTACAGTAAAGTAAATTATAAAAATGCAAAAACAAAAGTAATTATAATATGTTCTAAACATGGAGAGTTTGAACAACAACCAGGTAGTCATATAAGTAATACACAGCCAAGAGGATGTGCAGAATGTGGTAAAAATTCAAATAAGAATACCACCGAAAAATTTATTGAAGATGCAAAAAAAGTACATGGTGAAACATATGATTATAGTAAAGTTAATTATATTAAAAATACAGAAGATGTTATAATTATATGTAAAATTCATGGTGAGTTTTTACAACAGCCGAACAATCATATATCGTGTAAATCAGGATGTAAAGAATGTACCAAACCAAAAATGACAAAAGAACAATTTTTAGAAAAAATTGAATTAATTCATGGAGATTATTATGACTATGAATTAACTGAAATAAATACTCAGAGAAATAAAATTACAATAAATTGTCCAAAACATGGATTATTTGAGCAAATATTAGCAAATCATTTAAATGGCAATGGTTGTAAATCATGTGGTATTCATTCTATGGCAAATAAAAATAAATCCACAAAAGAAGAATTTGTTGAAAAAGCTAAGAAAATTCATGGTTCAAAATATGATTATACTGAAGTAGATTATAAGAATGTACATATTCATGTTAAAATTAAATGTATTAAGCATAGTATATTTTTTAATCAATCACCACGAAATCATTTATTTGGATATGGATGTGTACATTGTGGTAATGAGAGAAAAAGATGAATAAAAATTTTATTTATAATATAAATTGATAAATATATATTATAATAATAATGAAATAACAAATCAAAAATGACTACAAATATTTATATTTTAAAATTAGAAAATAATAAATACTATGTTGGTAAAACAGATAATTTAGAAAAACGAAAAGAAGCTCATATGAATGGTTCTGCATCTTCATGGACAAAAAAATATAAACCATTATCAGTTGAAAAAATAATTCCAAATGCTAGTCCATTTGATGAAGATAAATATACTATCGAATATATGGGTAAATATGGTATAGATAATGTAAGAGGTGGAATATATGTTACTGAAGCATTAGATGGACTTCAAAGATATACTATAAAAAAATCAATATGGGGAGCAAATGATTGTTGTACTCAATGTGGTAGAAAAGGACATTTTGTTAAAAATTGTAAAGCAACAAAAGATGTTAATGGTAATGATATTGATGAAGAATTTATTCAAGTATGGGAATGTGATAATTGTAATAAAGAATATGAAAATAAATTAGAATGTGTAAAACATGAAAAATTATGTAAAAATAAAAAATCAGTTGTTACATGTTTTCAATGTGGTGAAACTGGTCATTATGCGAATGAATGTTCTAATGAAGAAATATTTAATTGTAGATATTGCGATAAAGAATTTGAAACACAAAAAGGTGCAATATTTCATGAAAATATTTATTGTAAAAATAAAAATATAAATAAAACTAAAAATACGATTGCAAAAAAAAATAGTTGTTATAGATGTGGGCGTTCAGGACATTATACTAACGAGTGTTATGCTAAAACTGATATTGATGGAGATGAATTAGATTCCGATTAATTTACTAAAATAATTTGTTACTATTAATTTTTACCAAATGTAAATATATATAATGGATAATCAAAAATATTTTTACTTTTTTTTTCCAATAATTGCAGTTTACATCGTTTCTCTTGTTTATCCTGTAGGAAAAAATGCAGGTGCACAAGTTTCTTTTAGACCACCACCATATGTATTTGCAATTGCATGGCCAATATTATTATTATTAATGGGTTATTCATGGACTTTAAGACCTGAACTTTCGAATTTATATTTTATTTTAACATTACTTATAGCAGGTTGGTGTGTTGTATATTATTATTCAATAAAACTTGCTTTAGCTGAAATTATACTTACAGAAATATTTACAATATATTTAATTTTGCATAAATTTGACAACCTATCATCATATTTATTAGTTCCATTATCATTATGGTTAGCGTTTGCAAGTACGTTAAATTATTATTCTATATAAAAAATTACTAAAATAATCTCAACTGTTTTTCAATTGGTTTGTTGGAAATACCCGTCAAGTACCCAGCAATAACAATCTTAACATCGTCATTAAGTACATTAAGTATATCACTCTTTTGAAGTAACTTTACTTCTACATATGTTTTTGCTTTAGTCAACACATGCAGCATTTTCTTTCGATGTTCTAACAACTCATATAAATAATTTAAATGATCACATAATGTCTTATAATGATCACACTCCAACCTGAACTTATTAACCTCATCATAACTAAGTTGATGTAGAAAAAGTCCATGATCAGTATATCTGTTAAAATTACCATCTTCATCTTCTTCAACAGTATCGTAGTTTTTTTCTAAATATTTTTTTTGGGAATTAACATCACACTGAGTTTCAATAATCATAGTCTCAAGATTCTGTTTTGAAATCATTTTTCGTAGTCAACAAATATAATGAACATATTAAACTTATAATTTTTCAATTTTTATGTAAAATAAGTAAAGGTGGATTCAAAGAACGTTTTTGTGACAAATTTGTTTAAAAAAATTAAAAACTATGTAACTGATCAAAAATACTATTAATTTTTGTAGATACATTTTCAGGCACAGTTAATGGTACATGCATAATATGATATACATTCCAATTATGATTTGGTATGTTGTTTTCTGGTTCAAATGTAATAAGATTATATTTAGATGGTTCTGATATCAATGTTAAAAATATTGGAATTACATTACTATAATTATTTTCAAAACTAATGGAATTTGAACTAATAAATTTATAGAATGTATTTCTTACTTCATTCGATAAATTATGTAAATTACATATTTCATCAATACGATATTTAACACCAACTCTAACCCAATCTACATGCCATGTAAATTTATTATTAACCAACTTACCATAAGGAATAGATTCAATTTCAAATGTTTGATCAACTTCCAAGTTTTTAACTTGAATATATTTATCAGACTCTTCTTCCATTGATATATTTTCTCTTGTAACAAAAAATTCATATTTCAAAGATAGACGTCGAATTAATTCAAACTCATTTATAAAAGATAAGATAATATCCAATATCTTATAATCAAAATCTGTAAAAAAGCTTGATACCATTTGGAAAGACTTAGTTAATTTCTAATATATAATATATAATTATATTTTCAATTTTTATATTATGGATAAATTGACAGCCACTAATATATCTATATATCTTAATGAACATAATAATCAAATTGAATCAGAAAAAAGTTCAAGTAAAATATTTAAAATTAATTACGATGATCAAGAACAAAGACTGTTAAATAATATCAAAATAAAAAAAGATATAGAAGATGATTATAAATACTGTGGAAAATATACAAATAAATTACCAGATATCAATGAATTTTTAAAAAAAGTTACAAATAACACAAATAAAGAAATTGTAAATATAACAAAAATTATTAATAAATTAGTATCAAAAGTAGTAAAAGGTTATAATGAAAAATATGTATGGATATCTTTAAGAGCAAGTTATTATAATAATTTTTTTGATACAACTCGATGGCATACAGATGGTATGTATTATCCAACAAATAATGAATTATCAAAATTTATAACGGCATTATTTGGTGCAGGTACATTATTAAAACAATCAACTGATAATAGTAAGAAAATATTTCATGAAACGGATAAAGAATTATGGAAATTAGCAAAAGGTAAATCAAACGATGAGAAATCTAAAATAATAAATGAGTATCGACCAATTTTTGATGAAAAATTAAAAGATATTCCAACAATACAATTAAAGAATGACGAAGGAATAATATTTTATGCAGGTGGTAAATATTACAGTCAAATACATTCGGAACCTAAGATGGATAAACCACGTATGTTTTTATCTATATTTCCAATGAATAAAGAAGGTTATGAACATATGAAAGATCGTTCACAATGTAAAAAAATGGAAGGTGGTAGTATAAATTATCATAATAAATTGATGAAATATCAACAAAAATATAATATGGTTACTAATTAAAAATATATTTATCATAAAAACAAATATCACATAAATCTAAATACAATATATTAATTTTAGAATTACATTTACTACATGTAGGTAATGATAACCACCATTGTTGAATCTTAATTGCCGCATAATGCTCTTGTAATTTATATAATTTTTCTTCCAAATCTTTTAATAACATATATATATTATATAATATATATGTTATATAGTATTCATAATATAAAAATTGAAAATTACATTTATTATATAATATATATTATTCGTATATTCTATAATGAAAAAATTCACAGTTATCATTTATAAAGGAAATATATCAGCTACTACAATTTGCCATTTTAATAATTATCTTGATGCGTATGCATTTGCATATAAATATGTATATTTATATTTTAGGAATGTATTTGTAACATCATTTTATGAAACATATAAAAATATGTGTTCTTCATCAATACCAATTATTAGTATACCTTATCCAAATCAGAATGGTCGATTTGAAATATATATTTCTCGTGGTCACAATGTATTAACTAATAAAGATTATTATTGGAATGTTTGTCATCATGCAAAAGCATTAACATTATCACCTGTTGGTGATGAAAAAAATGCATTATTAGATTATACGAATAAACCACCACTATTATTACCAAAGTATTTTAACCTTTATTAAATTTAATTTATATAAAATGATAATATACATATAATAACAAATATGGGAAATATATGTTCTTCTCAGATAGATACAATCAATCCGATAGGTATTGATTGTCAACCTGCAACATGTTATATTACTATTGAAGGTGGTCACTATCTTATAGAATTTCCAACATTAAAAGAAGCATATGATTTTAGTGAATCATTTATAGATTCACCATTATTTACTTTATATCCACGGATTGGATCGTTAATAACTGAAAAAACAACATACGTTGATACATGTGATATATTAAAGAAAGATAATACAAAACTAATTAAAATAGACGAAGATGCATATATGAGAATGCATGTATATTTAACACATAAAATACACAATAGTATAAAAAATTATAATCCATCAGTTGAAAATCCATATAGTTTATTATATAAATTAAATAAACTATAAATTGCCAAATATTTCAAATATACTAGAACATCGATATTTTTGACATATTTTTGATCATTGTAAAATCATGAACATGTATATATGAAAAATTATAAAATACTATCATTTATTAATAATTTTCAAATATTATTAATAAACAATACTTTTTTAATAAAAATACATAAATTTATTACTTTGTGATTATTCTACAATAATTACGTACTTTAAGAATTTTATACGTGGTCAGGATCCATCAGGAATTTAAAAATTTTTGGGCTAAAAATCTCTCTCTCTCTATCATTTTTTTCACATTTCGCGAATTTTATTTTATTTTATTTTCTAATCATTTTATGATAAACGTACTACAAAAAGTATGAAAAATACGATCAGAAAATTTTGGAGAAATGATAAAAAAATGATAGATGCAAATTTTAGGTATTTTTTCGTGTTTCTGATCAAAATCAATCTATCAAAAAATTCGCGAAACAATGTGAAATTTGGTTGGATTTTCACATAAAATGTGCAAATTTTCGCGAATTTTTTGATAGATTGATGTTTTTTACTCAAAAACATTTACAATCTAAAATACATTAAAAAAATAGAAAGTCGAAAATTTACCCAAAAATGCAAATATTTTCTTCCCCTTTTTGCCCGTTTAGAAAAAAACTATTTCTGTTTTTTGTTTTTGTTTTTCAAAAAATTTTTCGGCCTCTCTGTCTCTCTCTCTCTATCATTTACTTTTCACATTTCGCGAATTTTCTTTTTTTCCGCGTGTGATTAGAAAATAATGATATATAGTATATATATCTGATTTTTACCATAGCAAAATTTTGGAGAAATGATAAAAAAATGATAGATGCAAATTTTAGACTTTTTTTATGAATTTAGATCGTGGACAATCTATCCGAAAATTCGCGAAACAATGTGCAAATTCTCGCGAATTTTCACATTTTTATGTGCAACTTTTCGCGAATTTCGGATAGATTGTACGATTTTTTGTAATTTTTTTACTATTGTAATTCAATAACATAATTTAGCTGTAAAAATGTTACAATCTATCCGAAATTCGCGAAAAGTTGCACATTTTGGAGAACATTTTCGATAATTTTTTGATAAAAACTTTTATATATTGAATACAGTGATAAAAACTTAAACTTTTTTATAATAAAAACATCATGAAAAATCAATAATAATATTATAAATATTAAAATATTAAGTCATCGTAAATATTTAGAAGTATTATTATATTTAAAAATATAATAATATATTATTGTATGAGTCAAGAAAATACTAATTGTCTTAAATGTAATAAATCATTTTCTAATAAATATAATTTAAATAGACATTCTATAAATTGTACAGATATTACAAGTGATAATTTAATATGTAATATCTGTAATAAAAAATATTCATCGAAATATGCATTAAAAATACATAAAAATATTGTATGTGTAAATATAAAGTCTGATACAGAATCTACAAAACATGAATGTAATTATTGTTTAAAGAATTATACTTCAAAATTTTCTCTTGACAGACATCAAAATATATGTAAAACAAAATGTAATCAAGTAGATCGATTAAAAAATCAAATTAAACAACTTGAAATAATAATTCAAAAACAAAAAAAAGAAACTTTTAATGATGATAAAAATGATAATATTGTACGTTTATCACCATTTGGATCAGAAGACGTTAATAAATTATCACCAAAAGAACGTGCAACTATATGTACGAGTGGTGCCAATTATTTAGTAGAATGTGTAAAATTATTACATTTTAATGATAATCGACCTGAATATAAAAATATATCAATTACAAATTTACGTGGAAATACAGGAAGAATATATATTAAATCGAAATGGAATGAACAAAAAATAGATAATATATTAAATAATGTTATTAAAAACACGAACATTAAATGTAAAGAAATGTATAATTTACCATTTCCAGAGGATACAAAAGCAAATAAATTAGAATTTACAAATGATTACATTATAGGAAAAGAAAATCCAAGTGATCCTATAGCAAAAAGAGATGAAATAAAATTAGTAATATACAGTAATTCAATCGAAAAAAGATTTGAATAAAAATATATGTTATACCATATATTTTTATATAAATTTACTTATATTTATACTACATATTTGTGTATTTTTTGGAAAACCTGTACAGTTATTATCGATTGTTGATGATAAATCATTTAAAAAAGTATATATAAACATACCATGTGTATATACAAAAACATTTTGAATAGTTGAATTTTTTTTAACATGTTTAATCATATCACGAAACCATAATTTACCGCGATTTATTAAATCTTCTTCAGTTTCAATTGGTCTATTATCTATAGGTATTTTATTATAATAATTATTATAATTACATGGATGTCCATTTTGAATTTCACCTATTCTATTATCTATAATTATAGGTAAATTATTTAAATTATATAATGCAAGAGAATAATATAATGTCATAAATGTTCTACGAAAAGGTGAAGTATATACTAAATCAGGTTTAATTGAAATATTTTGTAATTCTTTTGCTTGATTAATACCATTTGGTGTTAATACTGCATCGAACCATTTTTCTGACATATATTCATCTGGATTTGTTTTTCCTGCTTTATTCGCAGTAGATTCAGCATGTCTTATAAAATGAATAACAACATTTCTTTTATCCATATAATATATTACTAAAAAATTGAAAATAATACTGTATATTATATGATATATATTTTCATACACAGAAAATGAATTTTCATGAAGTGAACTTAGATGGTGTCTTACGTCCACTAAATGAAGAAAATTCAAAACTAGTATTACAAAAAATTCCAAAATATCGGCCTTTAAGCTTTATTAATAAATTAATATTGTGTAATAATAATTTAAATAGTGTACCTGATTTGTCTTATCTAACTACACTCACATTTATTGACACATCAAGTAATAATATGTCAAGTATACCAAATTTACCATTAGGTATTGAGACAATAACTGTATGTCATAATTTAATAGTAGAAGTAGATGTAACAAAATATGTAAAATTAACAAAATTAGATATCTCTCTAAATCCAACTAGAAATTTATGCAAGTTGCCACCAAATTTAATAGAATTTAGAGCAACAAATACTGAATTTACTAAATTTAAAGATGACCTGCCAAATAATATTGAATTTATTGAATTTGATTATTCTAGGATTACAGAAATTCCAACTATCCCATTATCACTTGTATGTTTGTATATTAATAATACAAATATTCAATCGATAACTATTAAAAATGGTGATTCAAAATTAGAAAGATTATATTGTAATAATACGCCAATAAACAGTTTAAATAATTTGGAAAATACAAAACTAGTAAAATTAAAATGTCATATGTGTCCAAATTTAACTAGTATTCCAAATTTGCCTGCAACTATTATTAAATTAAATTGCGGTGGTACTCCGAGTGTGTACACAAACTTAAAATTGCCAAAAATATGTGATACAAAATTAAAAACATTATGTATGACGTATACAACAAATACATTTTTACCAATTTTGCCTAAATCTCTTACACGTTTAATTGTACCGCTTAATAAATTAAATCAATTAGGTGTACTAAAACATACATCTATTAGTCAAGTATGTATTAATTATAATAATTTATCGTATATTCCTGAAGTTCCTAGTACATTAAACTCGTGGTTTACTGATTATATTCTAAGAGTAGATGGTATGGAATTTCCTCTAAATATTTTAGATTATGAAGATGAAAATCATACTTTGGGTAATTCATTAACTGCTCCATTTGATGGTACAGTAGAAGATATTAAGAAACATTATATTGAATTAAAAGATCAGATTAAAAATTTGAATAATACGAAATTATTGAGAAAACGTGGATTAAATGATGATGTTCTTTCAATCATTGGGTCACATTTTGAACCGCCTAAAAGAAGAAAAACAATACATGATCAAATTCAAGAAAAAATACAAGAAATTACTCATTCAAATGTATATTATGATATTTCAAATAAAGAATTAACAGAAATGCCTGATATTCCTGAAAATGTTACTCATTTGAATATGAGTAATAATAATATTCAATATATTTCGAATAAGTTGCCACCTAAATTAATTGAATTGAATTGTAGTAATAATAAAATAACTTTAATTGATGATTTATCAAATTTGAGTAGTTTACAAACATTGAAGATTGGTAACAATAATCTAAAATGTTTACCAAACTTACCCAATAGTATAAAAAATCTTATTATTAATAATAATAATATTAATAAAATTAATAAATTTCCGACTTTATTAATTCAATTTGATTGTAGTTTCAATAAATTTAAATCTTTCCCAAATTTTCCAACAACATTTTCTATATTTCGATGTAATAATAATTTGATAAGATTCTTTCCTAATTTAAAAAATACATCTTTGTATGAGTTTGATTGTAGTAATAATTTAATAGAACTTATTCCTGAAATACCGTCAACTTTATCAATATATAATGCTAAAAATAATAAATTAATATTTAAAGAGCAATATGAATTAAGTACGTTAAAAGAATATTGGAAGACGTTTGATTTTTTAAATTTTATTGATGAAACAGTAATATTATATTAATTCTTTTATTATATAAAATTGAATTACAATTATATTATATATTAATAGTAAAATATATATTACAAATGAAACGTACTCGAAATGACGATACTTACAATAATGTTCAACATAAGAAAACACATAATGATCCAGAGAACAAAGATAAAGAAAAAATTTATAGATGTCCGTATTGTGTTCATGTATCAGTAACACCATTTAATATGACTACACATATCAAAACACATCAAGTAAAACAAGATTAAATTTTACATTTTATTTTTTTAGTATTATATTATGCCAGAGATAAATGAAGTACGAACATATGCAGATTTTTTAAACGAGCAATTAAAAAATAAAAAAATAATAGAAATTAATATATTGAATGGTCGATATAAAAAACATGGACCATTTGCACTATATCATGAATTAAAAAATCATTTGCCTCTAAAAGTATTAAATGTTCAAACAAAAGGTAAATTCTTGTATTTTACATTAGAAAATAATTATTTTATTTTTAGTACATTAGGACTTTCCGGTGGGTGGGTTTTTCTAAATAATTCGACACACAAGTATCAGCATCCCGAAATGTTAGAATATTTACAAAAAGAAAAAATGGATACTTATTTAGAAACATCATTGAAACATTTGAATGTTGAATTTAAAACAGATCATGGTTCGATTTATTTTTATGATACATTATCATTTGGAACATTAAAAGTCATAAAAAGTCAAAAAGAATTGGATAAAAAATTAAATACAATTGGTTCAGACATTATGGAAGAGTCAACTACGTTTGAAGTATTTCAAGAACGAATTAATAAAAAAATAAATAGTATCAAACCAATCGGTAATGTATTAATGAATCAAAAAATTATATCTGGTATAGGTAATTACTTACGAGCTGATATTTTATGGTTATCTAAAATATCACCATTTAGGAAAGTAAAAGATGTAACTGAAACTGAATTGAAAAGTATATATAAAAATGCCAAATTATTGACATGGGGTAGTTATGATTATAAAAAAGCAATTAAATTAAATATAATAGATAAATCAAGTAAATTACCATCAGATTATAAAAGAGATTTTTTTGTATATTATGAGGATAAAGATATTTATGGTAATCCAGTTACAAAAGAAGAATTATATGAAGGTAAACAAAAAAGATTTATATATTGGGTTAAATCACGTCAAAAATAAATTATTCTGACTTTTTAGATTTTATTATAAAATATCCAACAATAATTAGTAATAATAAAATACATCCAAAAAAATATAAACTTTTATACCATTGTACCGGTCTAGATATTGGATCGATATCTAATTTACTTGTTTTACCATTATTTATAGATGATTTACATGATGTATTTGAAATTAAATTGTTGGGATCAAAAGTTGAATTATTTATATTTGT
>Ga0214919_10000652_pt1 | contig 58853 bp, 71 predicted proteins | sample LL1503_MetaG_FD_177994 | JGI IMG/M metagenome (GOLD analysis project Ga0214919, IMG submission 177994) | Freshwater microbial communities from Lake Lanier, Atlanta, Georgia, United States - LL-1503 | ecosystem: Environmental > Aquatic > Freshwater > Lake | place: USA: Georgia | collected... | reverse complement strand
GGAGTAATAAGAGACATTTCTTCTACTAAGCCTTTAATTACAACACATTTCCAATCTGGAAAAAGATCATCGTCATTAATATCTTTCCCTAAAATGTAACAACCGAAAGTAAATACTCCAGTATAATCATCTCTAAAAACTTCTTCTTCACTATCTTTTACCAATTTATTCTTATTGAAAAATTCACCAAATCTACTACCATCTTTTACATAGTCTGGATTATCTTCCCAATGGCTAGTTATTTTTAATTCAAATAATCTATAATCACGAATAATATAAGTAGACATAAGACTTTCTTCTAATTCTTTTGTTTGAAATTCTTCTTTCTTAAAATCAATGTTAAGAGCTTTTAACTCATCATTAAGAGGTAAATCTTGCTCGACTTTGATATAATTAAACATACCCATATACTATATATTATCTTTTATTTAATTTTTGTCAATCTTATTTTGTTTTTTTTATCTATAACAACATATCCACATTCTTTTTCGCAAAAACTTCCAGTATTTATATATTTACCATCATCTTCTGGAAGATGAGTGTGACCACAGATTATCTTATCGTATCCATTCATATTAATATAATTCAAAGCATTTTGTTTAATATCCGAACTTTTCTCTACAAAATCATTTGTATGGTGTTTAAATAATTTAAAGAAATCATCTGCAAATGGAGTATAATGTCTAATGAGGTAATATATTTTAATAATAAAATTAGTAATCCATTTATATTTTGTAAAGTAAATATCAAATATATCTCCGTGAACTACTAATACCTTTTCATCTTTTAAATCTATGATATGTTCGTCTTTGCAATTAAAACCAAGAAGAATACTCATAAACTCTGCTTTAAGAAAACAATGATTACCAATCAAATAAATTATCTTGCATTTTTTAGAAAGTTTGCGTAATTTAGATAATACCTTCCAATGGGTTTTGTTTAGTCTATGAAGATTATGGTGGTCAAAAAGATCGCCAGCAATTATAATTGTTTTTGCTTTGTTTTCTTTTAATACTTTTAAAACTAAATCTGCTCTGGAATGTTTATCTCCAAGATGAATGTCTGATACTATTAAATATTTATTCATTACCAATGATGTATTGCATTAATTATAAGCACTATATTAGCAATTACACCAAGGATAACTATGAACATTTCGTATAGTTTATGTGTCATAGGTAAAAATTTTTATTTTTTGGTGATTGTTTTTTATTTTTTTGCAACGATTTATAGGCCAAATGCTTTCTTAACCAAGGGTCATTAATATGTTTGAATCTTGATTCTGCTTCCATAAAATCCATTTGTTTTTCGGCTTCTTTTTGTCCTATTCTTTTTTGCCTCAAATGCTTTTTTTCACGATTAAAAAGTTTATCAAGTTCTGATTTATACATTGTTGGATTTTTTTGTTTAGCGAATCTCATAAAAGGATCTCGTTCTAATTCTTTTTGTAGCTTTTTAAGCATATTTTTATTTTTCATAATTTAGCAAAAGATTGTTCTTTCATCTTTAATTCAAAATCGACATCTATATTATCATAACCATAAGTATTTGGCAAGGACTTTGCGTAGTCTGCGTGTTTGCGTGGATTCTTATGACCATCAATGCTTTCTGAATAATGAAATAGTGGAGTATGATTGCCCCAAGTAATTCGTGCAAGATGAAATGCTTGTTCCTCTGATAGATTATCTGGATGGCATTTGTGGTGAAGATAATCAAAGGTAATAGGAATATTAGATACAGAATGAAAATACTTCATAAGTTTCTTAACTGACCAGCAAGTATCTTTATCATCATTCTCAATTACTAATCTAGACTTAACATCATCTGATAGTCTTTGAAAGTTGCTCATAAACTTCTTTACTATATCATTTAGATTGCCCTTGGAATTATGTATGTGCATATTCATAGGTGCATCATAGTTTAGTGGACAACCAATTTGAGTCATAAACCAACCATAGTGATTTAATTCTTTGATTGTTTTAGTGATTGCATTTTCGTTGTCACTTGCAAGAACATTAAATTCACTAGGATGGCAAGATACTCTTACATTCCTAGATTGAATAAGATGTTTGATACTATCAAATGATACTAATATTTTATGATAGTCTGGTAAATCTTCTAGCTTTACATTTGCTTTGTCATAAGTAATAAGAGGAAATAGATCAGAAGAAATTCTATAAGTATGATTATGGTCAGCACAATATTTGATATAGTGATATGTAGTAAGCATATTGTTTAATATTCTAGAAGAAAGAGTAGATAACGCTTCTGATCTAGACATAGCAGAAAAACGAGCATAAGTCATAGTATTGAACTTGATAGGATTATCTTGTTCAGTTAGACTTAATACAATACAACAAACTCCTTTTCTCATAGTAAGAGTATATTACTTTTTGTCAAATCTGTCAATACTCTATATATTATTTGTAAATGTATGTAGCTGAACCATTATGGTTTTTTAATTCTTTTTTAATCAATGACTTATGATTTTCATTTTTCCATTCTATGCTGTCATAGTTTTTCTTAAACCTATCAGAGAAACAATTTCGAGGTTTATCACCTTTTCCAGCTCCTTTATTTGGCTCATTTGTGTTCATATTTGGGATTTTTTCGTTAGCAAATAGACTATTTATTTGGCGTTTTCGTGTTCGTAAATAGCTCTTTATTTGCAAAAATCAGGTTCACAAATTAACTTTTAAAATTTTTTGCAATTTCATTTACATGATCTTTGATATCATTATAAATATTTATTTCTTTTTGATTAGCTTTTCTTTCTACTTTAGATAAATCATTAAACTTATATTCTTTCAATTGGTGATGTTTGAAATGATATACTGGCTTATTTGAGTAATTAACATTCATAAATCTAATATATCTAAATGGAAGATCTTCCCCTTTAATCTTATAAAGAGTTCCTAAGATTGGTTGTTCTTTTTCTTCTTCAAAAACTCCATCAATAAAATTTAATATCTTAATCCAGTTCATTTTATAGTTTTTTCTTTTTACTTTTAACTCGTTTCCAAATTCTGCCTTCTTCATCTAGATTAACGCTCCAAAGCATAACTTTATTATAAATTTTATACCCATATCCATCACCCCAATTCATAATTGTCATGCTTATTATATCTCCTATAATGTACAATCCATAAGACAAAATATATCTCATAAAAGTATTATATAGAATATATAAACTTTGTCAAGTTTTATATATTTGGGATTTTTTTGTTAGTAAATATTACTTGTTGAAATCGCCAAGATCACGATCAAAAGAAAACTTTCCAGTCTTTTCTACAAGACCTTCGTAAGTTTCTTCTGTGCATCCAGCCATTTCAGTAAATGGTGCTACTACCGCAAAGATTCCAAATGCACCAATAGTTGCTGCGGTTGAAATTGGACGAACAAATACTAGATCGCCAGCACATAAAAAACCATCTGCTACTGGAGTAGATTCGTCTTGAGTACCTGTATCAGCTAGCCCTAAAGAGACTGAGAGTAATGCAATTAATGCTAATGTTTTAATTTTATTCATATTAATTATTATATAAGAAACAATAAAAAATCTCTAATAAATTTCGGGGCGAGTAGGATTCGAACCTACGAATGGATTTCTCCATCGGCAGTTTAGTAAACTGCTGTTTTAAACCGCTCAACCATCGCCCCAGCTCCCAAACTAGGATTTGAACCTAGAACAGCCTCGTTAACAGCGAAGTGCTCTACCATTGAGCTATTTGGGAAAATTAAACATTTTCCCTATTTAACATTATAATATCATTTCTCCATTTGTCAAGTATATTGGTCATTTTATCCATATCTATATCATCTTCACACATTAAAATGAATTTATTTTTAGGATTTTTTATTTTATTAAAAATTTCATCTAATATTTCATGAAGCATTTTTAGATTTATTGCATGATAAGCATAATTTGTATTTTCTTCTATATCTGCTCGTGATGTGAATTGACTTAATATAAAGCCTTCATCTGCACTTTTGCTTCCTGCTAAAAGTATATTAAATTTATGATTTTTTTTATCATAATCACAATCATAAAAATAAAAGCCAAAAAATTTAATTTTATTAGATATTATCATTTGGTTTAGAGTACTTATATAAAAGTTTATGCATTCCAAGAAATGGACACCCTTTTACATCTGTTCCATTTTTATAATGATTCATTCTTTCGTTAGTGTTTCCTTCATCCATATCTTTAATATGTTTTTTTCTGGCATGAAGCCATTCAAAATGTTTTTGTTCTAAATTTGAATTTTCTTTTAAATGTTTTAAATCTAATTTTGACTTATCGTTTAAATTAAGTGGGATTGGCATAATTCTACAAATTGGATGAAGTTTAGGTATTTTAATCCAATGATTAGCTCTAGTTATTTTATAATTCATTGTAAAAGTGAAAGGCGACCAATTTGTTTCTACTATACCTTCTAACGCAAATAATCCATCTATAAATATATTAGATGGGCCTCCTACCCATAAGCCCCAAGCTGGAGGAGTTTTAAAAAGAATTGCCATATTAAAAGTTAATATTCCAGAACCAAAATGACTTGAACATAATTGGTAATGTTTTTCTTCTGTTAAATTTTTTATCTCTATATCAGATGCTGATGCTCCTCCGTTCCATCTGACTTCTATATCTTGATTATTTAAAATCCACCAACCCATACTATTTGCAGATACTACTGGAATACAATTATAAATAAACTTAATAGAATCTTCATTCATCCATTCTCTTTTTGAGTCTGCTGGCACTATAAATTTTTTATAATAATTCATTTCTTCTTCGTTTTTATAAACAAAAAAAGCTTCAATTTTTATATCTTCTTTTATTAAAGAGTTTTCTTTATTCAGGGAAAATTTCATTTAAGTTGTTATAGAATTCTATTTCTTTTTTAAACAATTCTTCTAATTCATTTCTTTTATATTGATCTCCAATATAAGCGTTAGTTTTTGAATCGTTTTTAGAAAATGGATGTGGTAAATTTTTTATTTCACAATTAAAAATCTTTGAAAGTTTTTTAAACGAATGATTTAAATCGCTATATTTTCCAATAAAATTAAAATTTTTTATATTTTCAAATCCGTAAAACATTTCTTTCATGAATTCATATTGTACATTACCATACTGTAAAATAATAATTTCATGATTTAAAATTTTTTCAATATATTCTTCTAAGGAATAATCTTGGCTACTTCTGTAAACTTTTCTTTCTGGCGTATATAATGGCCTCCATCCTTTTTCTATTGTAGTTTCTTTTGATTGTGAATCCCATATAACTTTTTCTGTAACTCTTGGTCCTTCGCCTTTCCTTGTAAATTTCCAATAAGTGTAAAGTTCATATATATTATCTACTGGATGATTTAAAATAGTAAATAGAAAATCTTCATTTTTTTTATTTAAATTACAAGTTGGAAAAACTCCATATAAAAATCCATCATGCCTTAAATGTTTAAGATCTCTCGGTATCATTTCCATAATATTATCTGCATCTGTATAGAATTTTGAGTCTATTAATTGATATGGATAGTGAAATTCAGTTACTTGCATAATGCTAGGTATACTATTTAAAATGCTGTAAGTAACTTTTGGATATAGTCTACCAGCCATTGCTTGATATATGATCATAAAATTTAATTTCTTCTTTAAACATATTTTCTAAATCTTTTAGTCTGTAAAGTTCTCCACTATATGAATATGCTCTATTATCTGTTGGATGTGGCATATCTTTTTTAAAAACTTTGCTTAATTTTTCAAAAGTCAATTTTAAATTATCAAATGATCCAACATAATCAAAATCCTTATAACTTGTATGTCCATAAAATAATTCTGAAATAAATTGATATTTAACATCTTTGTATTGAATATTGAATTGCTTTCCTTCTAAAACCTCATCTATGTATTTTTCTAAAGAATAATCTTCTCCATATTTAAAAACTTCTGCTTCTGCCGACCATAATTTAGCTGGATTTTTTCTTTCAGCTTCTGTTACATAATTAACCTCTCTTGGTCCAAATTGTTTTCTTGTAAAAATCCAATACGCATAAAGATCATATATTTTCTTAACTGGATGTCCAATTATTGTAAATACAAAATCATTTTGTCGTCTATTTAATTGTGTTGAAGGAAAAACGCCATATAAAAATCCATCATATCTACTATGTTTTACATCTTTAGGTATCATTTTCAATACGTTATTTGAATTTTCGTATTGATTATCTTCAATTAATAAATGATAATGAAATTCAGTGAATTTTATGTCTAAAGGAATATTGTTTAAAATTGCATCTACTACTTTAGGATATAATCTTCCTTGCGTGGCTTGATATATTATCACTATATATGATATATAGTTATTATAGTATATTCTATATTATTTCTTTTTTAAACTTTGGCAGTGCGCTCTTTGAGAAAAGCCTTTTGGATTATTGCAATCTATGCTGTCTTTGTATTCTTTTGTCCATTTTGCTTCGCTAATTTTTTGAAGTTGTACTTCTGTTTTAGCAAGCATATCGCCAGCTTTCCAAGTTGATCCATTATTTGAACATTCGTATACAACTCCATAACCCATATCTTCTGGAAGTTGGCGAATTTCTTTGACTGTGCCTTCGCTGCCATAATGCTTGCACATAGCATTAATATTTCTAACTTTATCTCCAACATTAAACATACAATGATGATCCATTGGACCATTCATCATTTCTTGTGCTTGAGCTTCTTCTTTATTAAACATTACATAGTTATGAATTGTGATCATATAATCTTCTGCAAGAGCGGCCATTTGTTGTAAGAATGGTTCTGTTAGATTTTCTTGTACCATTGGATCATTTAATTTATTTAAAATATTTTGTGCGTGAACTTGAATTGAGGTAATTGAACCAACAATCATACCATAAAAATCTTCTTTATAATCTTGCAATTCTTCCTCTGGAGAATCAACTTCTTCTATATTATTTAATTCTGGACCAATTAGATCAGCTTGATTAAATTCTGTTTCACCATCCCATTCATATTCTTCATTAAAATAATCTTCTGCTTGAGCTTTTTTAAGTGCTTCTGGAGTTGGGCGATCTGGAGATCCTGGTTTTGCTGGGCGATAATTTTTACCCATTCTTTTTTTCTTTTGTTGAATGTTATACCAAAGACCTTTATTTTTAGCTTGAATGTCTGCTTCTAAAGTAACTTCTTCTTCACTTCCAGTAATTTTGCTAACTGGTTTTGCGCTCCACATTTTGCAACTCCAATAATTAGCTTTATATTTTGGTCCAGGATTATCACAACCATGTCTTGCTCTATAAGACTTTCGTCTTTCTGGATTATCTCTTTTGATAGACATATTTGGATCACCAAAAGTAACTTTTACAATATTACCTTTATCGTTTTTAACATAAACACCGAATTTCTTTTTGCTTCCAGCTGGAAGTCTAAATGGTTTATTAAGTGGAGCTTTACCTTTTTTCTTTTCTGCTAAAATAGAAGTGAAATCAATTTCTAAATTTTTCATGTATTATAACATTCCAGATTCAACGTAGTAAAATAAAGAAACTGCATCATTTGTTGTAGTGAATATATGATTATTTCCAGTAACTGCTATTGTACAAGGAAAACTATTATTGCCAGCTGGAACGTAAGCTATTACTGCTCCGTTATTATCGTTTTGTTTTAAAGTAGTATTTGCATGAGCATTTGCTCCTAATAAATAAATTGTAGTATTTGCTCCTTGTCCAGATAATACTACTCCAGATAAAAGTGTATTAGCCACTTGAGCTACGCTTTCAAAACCTGCATCTCTAAAAAATACTGTCATAATATTATTATTACACCTTTAAGCTTCATCTATATAATAAAAAAGAGTTACTCCAGCGCTTGCACTTGCCACAAGCCAAACTCCTGTATTTTCTCTTACTTTTATTGTAGATGGAAAATCGGACATTCCTCCGCCAATATTTACTATATTTGCTCCAGAGCCATTTGTTTCATGTAATCTGATATCATCAAAAGTAGAAGCTCCAAGTAAGTATATACTCAATCCTACTCCAGGTGCAGCTATAATTAATGATCCATTTATAGAAGAGCTTGCTGTTAATGCAACATTTTCAAATCCATCGTATCTATATAGTCTTGGCATGACTATTATTACACGAAAAAAAGCTTAATTAATGAACTTTATGTATCTTAACAAACTCGACTACAGTAGAGGTTCCTTGGTTAGTTTTGCTTATTACTTTATAGTTCAATTTATCTAATTGAGTCTTTAGGTCTTCGAAATATTTTTCATCAACTAAAACTAATATACTTTTTTCTGACTCTTTATAATGAATCTTATTTGAAAACTCTTGACAAATTGCTATTTCTGCTTTCACATAATAATTTACACTATTGGGCTATATAATATTATTTTTCTTGTATATAGAAATTTTTATGGTTTTTTGGTGAAATTTTCTGTATGTAGGTTTTCGCCTCTTTATATCCTTCTTTTGATAGGGGAAATACTCCATGAAGAAAATTATCGTTCTTTGATAAGATTGCGTAGTATTTTTTTCTTTTGGTTTTGGGCATGTTATTTTTTCTTTTGAAGAGCTATTAATTCTTTTTCTAGGTTATCCATTGTTTGCATTTCTTTATCGCTTTTGTTTAATAAATATTTTAATTCTTTCATGTACTCTTCAAATTTTTTATTATAAGATGAAGAAAATTTATCGTTATCTAGTTCATCTAGTTTAGACAAGATATTAAAAGCTTTATTAGCAATCCACTCACAAGTGGCAATACAATAATTCGATCTATCTGTAAAATCTTTTACTTTATGAGCTTTTTTCTTTTTCATATTGTTCTAATAAGGCTCTTAATAATTTTAAATGATGCACATCCCAATTGTCGCCAGTAGCATCTTTATCTTTGCTCATATTATCTTCCCAAATATTTTTTTCAATAATTTGATCTAATAAAATATATATCTTTTCCATACTACTATTATACATAAAATATTGATAAAAGTCAAAATCTAATGTAATATACATTATAGTTCTTTAACATTGGGCCCGTAATGGTTTCGATTTTAAGAAAATAAATTGAAATGCAAGTGGAGGTTGAATCGAGGACTCCTAAAAAAGTTTCACTTATATTAACTGCCAAAACAGCAAAATATAAAGGTCATATTTCTGCAAGAGTTTCTCTTGTTGAGATGACCGAATCTGTAGCCTAAGTTACAGCGTGATATCCACGACACATCTACTGGAATATTGCGTTATTAGATGTATTCTTATATAATCCTTTTCATTTGATTTTTTATAAGAATTATTAGGGATGAATTTGACCAAGGTTAAATTTATTATTAAATGAATAGCTAAAAACCAATTGTTTATTCGACTCTTTAGCGAACTAACGGAATAAACTAAACTTGTAGTATTTTAATTTAGATTTTTAAAAGACAGAGGTTCAATTCCTCTCGGGTCCAAGCAAACGAATCCCTGTGTCTGCATTTTTTACTAGACAATACAATAATATCCATGTATGATACTTACATGAAGATAAAAAAGACAAAAATAATTTGTGCCGAATGTGGCAACGAGCATGAAATAAGGCAAAGTGATTATAATAGAAAAATTAAAGCTGGCCAAAAAAAATTTTATTGTAGTTTAAAGTGTTCTGGAAAAGCTGATCATAAAAACAATCCAAGTAAATTAGAAAAAAACAAGGGTAATATTAGTTTACTAAAAGGTTATGAAGCTAATAGATTAGATGAATATAGTTCTTTTAAATACTCCTTAAATAAAGCTAGATCAAGAAGCAAAGAAAGAGGCGAAGAAACAGATTTAACTCTAGAATACTTAAAAGAAATCTGGGAAAACCAAAATGGTTTATGTACCTACACAAACATAATCATGGAAATGCCAAGAAGTTCTCAAGATGAAGACATTAAAAAAAGCCCAACTAAATTAAGTCTTGATAGGATTGACCCAAATATAGGCTATTTTAAGGGTAATGTTGAATTTGTATGCTATTGTGTTAATGTAATGAAAAATGATTTCACTAAAGAAGAGATGGTCGATTTTATTAATTTAATTAAAAATAATTAAATTATACTTTTGTCACCAGAAAATACTACATCGCAATAATCTTTTAATTCTCTAGATATATACTCTTTCATATTATCAAAATCATTAAACTTAATAAAATTAGGTCCAAGTTCATTATCTAGTCTTATTTTAAATATATTTAACTCTTGCAGGATATCGCATTTATTGATTATTAATTTAGTTGTTCCAGATATTCTTATCGCATTTAATAATTTATTAAAATTAAGCCAGTTGACAAGTCTTTTTCTGCCAGTTGTTGTCCCGTACTCTTTACCTAAATCTATTATTTTATTTAATTCTTCATCGAGCCACAATGATTCTGGAAATAATGGATCTACTCCACTTTTTGTATCGTAAATTTTTGCTACTCCAATTATCTCTCTTATTTTTTTGGGACTAAAGCCCAAAGAACAAGCAGAGTATGGTAGAGTCTCACTACTTGTAACATATGGATAATCTCCATAATTTAAATCTAACCAAAAGCTTTGCGCGCCTTCGCAAAGAATTTCTCCATAAAGCTCTCCATCCCAAAGATACTGTTTATCTAAATAATTTCCAGCAAGTTTACCAGTTCGTAGGGCTTTATCAGCATAAGCTGGGGCAATTCCTTGTCCAGTAGTTCCGAGTTTAGGTTTTAAGAATTTAAGATCGTACTGAATATGCTTTTCAGTAATAATGTGAGCTTTGGGACTTACTTTAATTAAGGATGTGTCAAATCCCTCTCTTTTTAGATATTCTATCTCATCAAAAAATTTATCAATATTGATAACGCAATTTGGGCCGATGACACTAAGTTTATTTTGAAAAACGCCACAAGGAATGAGATGAGTTTTATATTTTTTATCATTAAGATAAACTGTGTGACCTGCATTGGGACCACCATTCCAGCGACAAACAATATCATAATTTTTAGATATTGCATTGCTTATCTTGCCTTTGCCTTCATCGCCCCAAGCTAATCCAAAGATAATATCAACTGCTTTGATCATTTTTTGTTAATTGTTCTTGAGCTTTTTGAAGTTCATTCAAATAATCGCCAAGAAGTTTTTTACAAAAATTGCTTCCATCTGCACCACAACATTTTTTAAATTTTTTATTATTGATTTGGCAAAGATCATTTCTTTGCATTTTTGGAGCTAATCTTCGAATTGGTCCTCTAAAATAAGGTTGAACATATAGTCCAACTTCAGCCGATTCTTGTTGATTATCTTGCTCCATTATAACTCTTGCGCTGGATTTCTAATATCAAAAATTGAAACTTTAGAATCTTCATTTCTATCACTTTTTACTACAACATTAGTTTCATCAATTACTTCTAATACTTCCCCATAAAAATGATCAAGAGTATTATAATTTGTTATAACTGCTACTCTTTTTCCTAGCATTCTTTTAAGAACATTTAGTTTTTGTGTATTTTTTTGTTTCATCTTTAAAGATTATATACTATGTATAATTAAATATCAAGCTTTTTATTAAATCTTCCAACGTAAGCTAGTAGTTTTATATGCCCTTTTCTTATAGATTCAATTTTAGATGGTTTGTGATGAGCTTGATGAAGTATTAACCCATTACCTAAATAAATACAACCATAAGCAGGTTCTTTATCTTTTATATCTTTGCAAATCAAAAGATCATATGTTTTTAATTCTGTTAAAGTTTTTGGTGTTGGGTCTACTCTTAATAAGTCTACGCTTTCACCCCAAGCTTTTCTTAATTGATAGTCCCAAGAAAAATTTGTTCTAGATTGTTCTGGATCTGGAATTTTTAAACCTAATTGGTCGTAATAAAATCTTGACAGAGTAGACCAACAATCATTTATTCTATCGTTGTAAGGTAGTCCTATGTATTTTTTATAATAAGAATATTTATTGTAATCAAAAAAATAAAATTCATCTTGTTTTATATTATACATTAAATATGACATTTCATTAGATAGGCTGTTTGAAATATCTTCTGCTGAAAAACCTTTGTCATTTATATGTGAGTGAAAACAATATATTATATTACCTTTAAAAGAGCATTTTTCATAATCTTCATCATTTATTAGGAAGTATTTTTTTGGATCAGAAGCTATATTTTTACATTTATAAATATTTAAAATATTGTTATTTTCATATATAAACCCGCAAGATTCTTGATTTTTATTTATTAAACAATATTCTTTTATTTTGTTTAAAGTAATTTGATCTATTGTATTAAAATTTTTCATGTCTAATTACAAATTTTAAAAATTTAAAATGAGCTTTTCTAATTGATTCTATTTTAGATATATCATTGAATGGATGATGCAAAACTAATTCATTTCCAATATATAACATGCCGTGACTTGGCTCACCTTTATTAAAACCATTAAAAACTAATATATCATATTTTTTAAGTTGAGAAATATTGTCTACGTCTATATCTATAAGACTGTTTTCATCTCCCCATTGTTTATATTTTTGTCTATTCCAAATCAGACAATTATCTGGTGGGGTATATTTAGTAGCTCTATCTTGTTCTGGATCTGAAATTTCAATATTTAATTCATTTTTGTAAAAATTTTTTATTAAAGAGAAACAATCATCTTTACCATAAATAAATTTTAAATATAAGTATTTTTTATATTCTTTATGCTCTGTAGGAGAAAAATAATTAATCTTATCTTGTTTAAGATTATATAGATAATATGGTAAATTCAATTTAAAACTATTATTTATATCACTCCAAGAAAATGAAGTATTTTTAACATGAGAATGAAAGCAAGCTATAATTTTACCAATACTAGCCGCATACATATAACTATTAGGATCTACAGCAAAATTAGTATTTTTATTTTCAGATATATTTCTTGCTCCAATATATAACAAATTGTTATTTTTCGAAACTATTAAACCACAAACTTCTTCAGTTTTGTTTTTTATTGCATGCGCCTTCGCTTGTTGTTGCCATTCATTTTCCATGAGCAAATCCTTCGTACATGCTATTTGGACTATTTCTTACTGCTCGTATCTTATTCGTCCATAATCCACCTCGCATTTCATCTATAGACCTAAAACCAAGATAACTCATTGCACTTCTAAGACCATTTGTAAAATCATATACAATATCTTCTATAGTTTTATTCTCTATAATTGGGATCAAAGTATTATCTCCTTCTACGAAAAGATTCTTTTTTGTTCCATCGTATAACTCATAATCTTCCACTACGTCTTGACTGGCCATTCCTCTATATTTTGCATATATTTTTCCGTCTTTTTCAATAATATTTTCATCATCAGTCGTATCTAGTAATCCAGCAAAAATTCTTCCGCAAATTACAGCATCACAACCACTTGCTATAGCTTTAACTAAATCCTTTGGATAACGAATACCACCATCAGCAAGTATGCTTGGTCTATGCTCTGGATTAGGTTCGTCTTGTTTAAATAAATCTACTTGTGATAACTCCCAATTTCTTACGGCTTGCCAAGCATAAAAATTTCCAGTCAAACTTGGACAACCAATCCCAGTTTTAACTTGAGTTAAACACATAGAACCTGGACCAATTAAATGTCTAAAACCATCCGCTTTTAAATTAGCAAGTCTATAAACGCTTTCTTTTGTCAAAGTGTTGCCAACAATAATATCCTGCTTGTATCCAGATGTTTTATACCATCTTAAAAAATCTTCTACATTTTTAGCTAATCCATTTGCTGTATCTACAAAATAAATATCAGTATATAATGAAGTATCTCTAATTCTTTCTACTGCGTCCTTTAGACCAATAGCTGTAATACAAAAATTACTCTCATCTCTAATTACTTTGGCTTTTTTCATTTGCTCTTCTATGGACATAAAACGATGTAAAACTCCAGCTCCACCTATTTTATTTATCTTAACGCAAGATTTTACAGAAGAAACTGTATCCATTGGAGAAAGAACAATAGGTATATCAATGTATTTGTTTCTGCTTATTTTTGTAGTTGTGTCAACTTCTTTTCTGGATGAAATGTCTGAAAAATTTGGTAAAAGTGAAATATCGTCGTAGCTGAGTGCTTCTTTAAACTCTTGTTTCATATGACTATTATTATAGTCTATGATTTAAAATAAGTCAAGATATTAAAAATTCAAATATAAAATTTTCTGTTTGATATAGATTTTTTAATTGATCTATGTATGTAGTTTCTAGATTAGACAAATAAAATTGTATTTGATTACCGCAGTTTTTGTATCTGCCTTTTCTTTTGCAAGAACATCCATTCTCTAGATTAAATAAAGAATTTAAGATTTGTTTAACGGCTTGATCTTCTGGTTTTAAAGTTGATAACTTATTAAAGAAAGCTGTATAGTCGGAACTTGTTTTTAATATTAATTGTTGCAACATATATATTTTATACCAAAGAATAAAATCAATGATACAATATATATTACACAAATATAAAATAAAACATTATAAATCATAGCGCAGGTTAAAGCTGACCAAAAACCTAAACAAAATGGACAAGAAAACAGTTTGGATACGAAAGTATTTCTTTTCTCTAGAAAATCTGCGTAATATAAGAAATTATTATCTTTTATGTAAGATTTATATGAAGTGAATAGGCATGGTATTACTTTAGATACATATTCGTAATAAGCGTTAGTTAAAAACCATACTACCAGTATAGTAGTATTTAAAAAAACTGATAATAGTATATTATTCAGGTATTCCATTACCGATTTTACCTATTGGATATGGAGTACGAACAATAGACTTTGGGTATGTTCTATAAATGTCATCACCTTTAATTGTAAATTCTGGATATGGAACTCTTACGATTGACTTTGGATATGTTCTATAGATATAACTACCTTGAACCACATAAGATGGGTATGGAACTCTTACTATAGAATCTTTATAATTTCTATAAATATAAGTACCTTGAGACGTTTGAGCTTTTAAGCTTAGGGTGGAGATGCTAGTTAATAATATCAAATATATAATTTTCTTCATAATTTGATACTACTAGACTTAAATAAAAAATGCAAGACTTTTTTTGAAGAATTTTGCCCATTTCAGCAAAATGAAAATTATTCTTATCTTTTAAGGTATAACAGTATATATTGATATCTAAATGTGAGTCATTTGATGCAAAACTAGAAGCTATTGAGTTATATTTGGAATATATATTTGTTGGAGAAACTAAAAAATCAATACCTTTTAAATAGAAGCCAGATTTTATTATATTATTTCTTTCTGGTAAAACTTCATAATCAAAATCAGAATAAAATTTAAAAATATTATTTGATATTTTATCTGGTTCAATAGCATTTCTGCTTGTCTTATGTAATGGTATGATTATGTCTTTCATTAAAGTTTAATAAGTTCAATTTTATAGAAATTAAAAATGTCAAAAGATCCTTTATCCATATGATAGTCTTCTTTATAAATCACTTTTTTAATTCCATATGAGGCTATATTTGAAGCGCAAGCAGAACAGGGTAATAAAGTTGTAGCTAAAATGTAAGGTTGTTCTTCTCTTTTTATTCTTGATAAAGCATTTATCTCAGCATGTATGACGTATTTTCTTCTTAAATTTCGATCTAGCCAAAAGCTTTCGTCCATATTTACTTTTGGTAAAAGTCCATTGTATCCAGTCGATAACACCCTGCCTTCTTTATTCAAAATACAGCATCCTACCTTTTTATGAAGATCTTCTGATCTTTTGGCACATTCTGTAGCAATATTAATTGCTAACTCTTCAAATGATATTCTTCTCATAATTTATAAAACAAATAAACTGAAAATAGAATAATCAAAATAAATTTTAATTCCATGCAGTTATATTACCATAAAATTAATGACTTGACAAGATATTTTATTCTTATTATAATGATTGTTATGATTATAGGTATAACTGGAGTAGCTAGATGTGGCAAAGACACTTTTTACTCTATTCTTAAAAAATTTCTAGAAGAAAAACAATTAAAATCTCAAAGGTTGGCTTTTGCAGATGATTTAAAAAATGAATTAAATAGTTTTACTAAAGATAAATTTAATATAGATTTATTTAAATGTGATGGCACAGATAAAGAACTGGTAAGACCATTAATGGTAGCTTATGGAAAATGTAGACGAAGTCAGACCGAGGGAAAGTATTGGACTTCTAAATTAGATATAAAAGTAGAAAATTTATTGAAAGACAATATCATTCCTATTGTTACTGATGTAAGATATATAGAATATAGGGATGATGAATATTCTTGGTTGAAATCTCGTAATGGTATATTAATTCATTTATCTAGAAAACTAGATGATGGATCTATTATTCCTCCAGCTAATATTGAAGAAAAAGCAAATGATAATAAATTAAAAGCTGTTGCTGATTTTTCTATATGCTGGGAAACTTGTCAAGATACAAACTTCTTGTACGAACTAATGCAGAAAAACTTAAGGAATATATATGACAGACTTAGACTTAATTAAAAATATAAAAAATAACAAAGATAACGAATCATTAAAATGTTTAATACATCGCCATAGTGGTATTTTTTGCGAGATTGTAAAAAGATATCAATCTTTCATATCTCAAAAAGGACATGATCCAAAAGATCTTTACGAAGATAAAGATGTTATTGTATATCAATCCGCTCTGTCTTTTAATGAAGATAAAAATGTAAAATTTTCTACTTGGTTAGGTAATCAAGCTAGATATCATTGTTTGAATTTTTTGAATAAAAATGCTAAATTCTTGCCCACAGATAATGAATACCTCCAGAATATGATAGAGAATTCTCAAGATCAGAAAGAAGATATGAAAAAGGAAAATTGCGATTATTTCCTTAATATTTTAAAATCTTTAAAAGATAAAAGAGCATATAAAATATTCAAAATGCGCTTTTATTCTCCTAAAAAGAAAAATCGTTCTTGGAATGCTATTGGAAAAAAATTGAATATAAGCACCCAGACTGTTATTAATATATATAATAAACATATTGATTTTTTAAAAGTAAAATCTTTCAAAAATAATTTTAACGATCAAATATAATTTCTTGACTTTTTATAATAAAGCCATTATAATCATAAAATATGAATACAAATCAAACAAACAACAAAAGCAATGAATGGTCTAAAAGAGATATTGGAGCTCTATGGAAAAGAGAAGGTAAGAGTGGTAAATATCTTTCTGGATATTTCAAAGATGAACTCGGAGAACAAGTAGAGATCGTAGTATTCACCAATAAGTACAAAGGTGAAAATGCAAAAGCTCCAGACTTTAGAGTTTATCTTTCTAAGGATACTAATGGATCTTCATCTGCAGCAAAAACTACAGAAAATCCACAACCAGTTAAAGCTAAAGTACAAAAACCTCAAGTAAAGCAAGTACAAGAAGTAGAAGAAGATCTATTGTAAAATGGATATAGCTCTTAATATTCCTTTAAATAATTTAAGTTTTGGGCAAACTTCATTTGCTTTGCTTAAAAACTTATATGAAAGGAATTTTAATGCTAAAATATTTCCAATAGGAAATAACATTGATCTTTCTAGTCAGAAAGTTGATAATGATCTTAATTTATGGATTAAAAAATCTATAGATGGGTCATTATCTTCTTTCTCTAGAAAAGAAAAAATATTTAAACTCTGGCACTTAATGGGTAGTTTAGAAAGTTTTTCTGAAAAACAAATTCTTCTTTCATTTTATGAGTTGGATTCTCCAACTAAAGAAGAAGTAAATATTGTTAAAAATAACCATAAGACTATATTTACATCTAAATATACATGTGAAATTTTCAAAAATAGTGGATGCTCAAACATAGAATATGTTCCATTATTTTTTGATAAAAATAATTTTAATGTAAAGCAAAAGCAATTCTTTCAAGACGAAAGAATAACATTTAATTTAGTAGGTAAATTAGAGAAAAGAAAGAATCATAAAATTGTGATACAATCTTGGCTTAAAAAATATGGTAACAATCCAAAATATTTTCTTCAATGCTCTATTTTTAATCCATTTTTAAAACCAGAAGATCAACAAAATTTAATAAACTCAATGATGGATGGAAAAAGATATTTCAATATATCTTTCTTAGGCTTTATGCAAAGTAATGAAACTTATAATGATTATCTAAATAGTGGTGATATTATTATCGGTATGAGTGGCGGAGAAGGTTGGGGATTACCAGAGTTTCATTCATTAGCTTTAGGTAAACACGCAGTAATTCTAAATGCTCATGTATATAAAGATTGGGCAAATGAAGAAAATTCATGCCTAGTTAATCCTTCTGCTAAAATAGAAGCATATGATAATATGTTCTTTCATAAAGGAGCAGCCACAAATCAAGGGAATATCTATACATTCAAAGATGATGATTTTATTGATGGATGCGAAAAAGCAATTAAAAGATTTGAGTCTAGTAGAGTTAATACCAATGGACTAAAATTACAAGAACAATATACGATAGAAAACACAATGTCACAAATATTAAAATTAATGGAATAATATGCCAGAATATATGTATCAACATCCTACTGATGGAAGAACAATTTGTTTGATACAAGGAATCAATGATAAGCACCAATATATTGACGTAAAGGGTGTAAAATGGAATCGATTATTTACTAGCCCACAAATTAATACCCAAGAAAAACTATCAGCAAATTCAAGTGATAAAGACTTCGCTAGAGTAACTTCTTCCCAAAAAGGAAATGTTGGTGATCTTTTTGACAGAAGCAAAGAGCTTTCTGAAAAGAGACAACAACTCTATGGTAAAGATCCAGTTAAAAATAAATATTTTAAAGACTGGAGTAAAAAACGTAATGGTAAAAAACACCCTAAATCACATACTGATTGATTTATTTTTTATTTAAATGGTTTTGTATTATATCAAAATTACGATCTAATTTAGCTTCGATTCTATCAAAATAAACTTCAAAAGATTCTTTAGTAACATACGTAGTACTTATTTTTAAAGCTAAATCCGCTATTTCTTGTTGATGCTTTCTTCCTTCTAGCTCCATTTCTTTTCTTAAGGTAATAAAATCACTAAAGGTTTTATCATTAATTTCCTTCATAAGATTCTCTTGCTTATCAAAAAGAGAGAACACTCTAGTAAATAACCATCCTCCAAGAAAGGATAAAGCTCCTAAAATGACATTAAATAATATTGTAATATCTAAATTCACATAGATAATTACACATTAATATATAATTATTAGAGTTTTAAATCACCAAAATCTTCGTCTTCTATATCAGTCTTTCTTGCACCGACTTTATAGCTAGAAATCTCAGTTTCTTGAGGCGCGACTTGTACTTTGCTGCTATCTAGATAACTATCATGCCATCCCCCAATAGGGTTATCTTTTTGATTAAATATCTTCTTATAACCTAAGCTTCTTAGTCTGCTATCACAAAGCCACTTAGAGTAGCCATCTAGAACCTCTGCATTTAATCCAAGTAGACTACCATTACTGAAGAGATACTTAGACCATTCACTTTCGTTCTTGGCTGCTTGTTCATAAAAAGCATAGATTTTATCTTCACTTTTCTTGACTATACTTGTAAAACCTTCTTTATCTTCGTCTCTTAATATTTTAAGTAAATTTTGACTTACTGCAAAATGAAGAGCTTCATCACGTTGAATGAATTTTATAATTTTAGAATTGCCTTCCATCTTACCTCTATATCCAAAATAGAAAGAACAAGCGAAAGAAACATAAAATACAAGACCTTCCATTACATTAATAGAAAGAATAGCGTCAAAAATCTTTTGTTTTGGGTCTTTTTTCTCGTCATCTCCAAGAATTTTATCAAAATTATTTCTAATTAACTCTGCACGGCTTGTAATTTCTTTATCTTCCATAATGCTATCGAAGAATTTAGTAGCATCTGGATATACATTATTCAAAAGATAAGAATAAGAATAACTGTGAATACCTTCGAATTGAGCCCATGTATTCATACAAATCTCAAGTTCTGGATTACTTACATAATCTTTAAGAGAATGAATACTCCTAGAAAGCATACTATCGCCAAGAGTTTGAAATCTTAAATTACTATCAAAAACAAATCTTTCTGTTTCTGTTAGGTTATTATAATCACTGCGATCTTTTCCTAAAGCTATTTCATGAGGCCACCAAAAATTTTCATTTTGCTTTTTAAATAACTCAAAAAATATTGGATATTTAAAACGATCATATCTTTGAAGATTAAGATCTTCGCCAAGAAACAATGGTTGTTTAGTAGTATCTATATTTTTGAAATTTAATACTGTTTTCATATGCTTATAGCTTACACGCACCGCTAGAACAATCTCCGTCTTCTTTTTGATCTAGGGATTGTTCTCTATCTCCATCATCTGTATTATTATAATAAAGACTAATTAAGCCAAGACTATATGCGTACATGATTTCTTTCATTACTTTAGCGTCTGGTAATATATTATTCTCATAATGACTATAGTTGTAGTATACATTAGTTGATATAGCCATGTCAATATATTTTTGAATTACTGCATTTATTTTTAATAATCCATTATTATCTTTAAGATCATAAGCTAATTCATAATTATCATCATACTTGCCAATTCCTGGAACCATTACTGGAAGCTTGCCCATTTTACTAGTTTTATAAGTAATAAGACTACGAATAGGTTCAACACCATTTGTGGAGGATTGAATAACCGAACTACTTTCACAAGGCATACAGGAAGATAATGTTGAGTGTCTTAAACCATGTTCTTTAATTTGTTTTCTTAGCTTTTCCCAATCAAGAGATAGTTTTCTTTTACATATTTCGTCTACTTTATCTTTGTAAGTATCAATTGGTAATATGCCTTTAGAATATTTTGTATGATTGAATTTTTCACACTTACCTTTTTCTTTGGCTAATTCTAGACTACTCTTTAAAAGATAATATTGAAAGTATTCCATCCATTCATCAATTACTGGTAGTGACTTATCTGAACTATATTTTAATTCATTTTTAGCAAGAAAAGCTGCAAGATTAGTAATACCAACTCCAAGACTTCTACGTTTTTTAGCAAAATTTTCAGCAGCAACATTAAAGTAATCTTGAAGTTCAATGATTTCATCAAGAAATCTTACGATAAGATCGCAAGTCTTTTCAAGATCCTGCCAGTTTTTTATTTCTAGCATATTTACTGCCGAAAGAATGCACATTCCAATTTCCCCATTCTTGTCATTGTAATCGTTTAATGGAATAGTTGGATGGATAACTTCTGTGCAAAGATTACTCATCGTAACTTTATCAGACCAAGCTCCATGCTCGTTAGCATGATCTACATTAAGAATATAAATACGACCAGTTTCAACTCTTTCTTTAATTATCAAAGAGAATAATTTTCTAGCAGATACTTTCTTTTTTAATTTTAATTTTTTAGATTCGCATTCTTTATATACTTTATCAAAGTCTTTGGTTCCCCAAGCTTCGTAAAGCTCTGGAACTTCTGAATTATTGAATAATGTAATATCTTCATCTTTCAAAACTCGATCATAGAATAATTTACTCATGCCAACAGTATAATCAAGCTTACGAACTCGATTGTCATCTGTTCCAGCATTATTCTTTAGTACAACAATATCTTCAATTTCATAATGCCACCATTGAATATTGCAAGTTGCGCTACCACCTCTTAAGCCATTTTGTTGCCAAGCTTTTACGCTACTTTCATAGATTTTTAAAAATGGGATTAAACCAGTATGAACAACTTCGCCATTCTTGATTGGTGATCCAATAGCTCTAATCTTACTAATATCAATACCAATTCCACATCTATTAGCTGTAGCCATACTAACAGCAGTTGCACTAGCTGTAATACTTTCTCTTGTGTCGTCTACCCCAATTAAACAACAACTAGCATAATTCCTACTAGAAGTTCTTACTCCAGCCATTACTGGCGTTGGTAAATTAATTTTATGCTTACTAATCGCGTCATAGAATTTTCTTACATAATTCAATCTTGAATCTACTGGATATTTTGCAAAAGCATAAGATGCAATTAATATATAAGCAAATTGTGGAGTTTCATAAATTTGACCAGTGGTTCTATTTTTAATTAAATATTTATCGCAAAGCTGTTTAATTCCAGCATAAGTGAAAGTAAAATCTCTTTCGTGATCAATGAACTCTCCGATTTTATTTATTTCGTCTTCAGAATAATTTTCTAGAATTGAAGTATCGTATACTTTATTCTTTATGCCTTGATTTAAAAACTCTGATAGCCTTGGAGCATGCTTACCTTTCCAAACATCTTTTCTTAGTTGGTAATTCAAAAGCCTCGCTGCGACAAATTGATAATTTGGTTTTTCAGTTGAAATAAGATTAGCTGCACTTTCAATCAATAGGTTGTGTATCTCTTTGCTTGTGATACCATCATGTATGTTTATTTTTGCATTGATTTCAATATCTGTTAAACTGACTCCAGAATAACCATCAATTGCCCAGTTGATTACTTTATTTATTTTTTCTACATCAAATTTTTCTGTTGCACCATTTCTTTTCTTTATAATAACATTTTTGCTCATATTTTGTTTCTAAGGTAAAGAATAGTTTACAGTGTTTTTAATTTTTATAAAAGAAAAATAATCAAACTAGTGTTAATAACTTTATATCATACTAAACAAGTGTACTGATTTTATATCTTTTCTTAATAAATATTTCCCAATGAGCTCCTTACAAAGCAAAGCTTTCCCTGTATTTTACTACAGGATTGCTCGAGCCATTAGTTCTATTTCCCAATTGAGTCCGTAAGCCTTTCGGCCACCTAACACTTATCGGATGTCGGTAGGATCATCCATCGCGTGTTAGCCCTTACACCTACACTCCCAGAATTTCTTCTGGTTTCTCGGGGCGCAAGCTTTGATAGCGTTGCCCGACGTTAAGAACTAATCTAACTCACCATTTTGAGGAGTATGGCAAACCTTTTCGCTTTGCAGCGAGATGTCGTACTATAATATATGAATCAATATATTTTGTCAAATAAAATTTATTTAATTATATTAACTATAATATCTTATATGTATTTATTTATTTATTTTAAGTGTAATACTATACATGCCAATACCCCAGCCAAAAGATAACGAAAAACAAAACGATTACATGGGTCGTTGCATGCATAAGGTCAATAAAGATAATCCAAAAATGGAAAATAAACAACAAGTTGCAATTTGTCTCAACACTTATAATAATCCTAAAAAGAAAAGCAAGGCAGAAGTTGAAATTGATTTCTCAGAACAAATTAAAAATATGAATAAACAAGAAGTTAAAATAGAAGAACCAACTCATACAGCCGTAACTGCACCAGTTGAAGAAACTAAAGCAGAAGAAGTAAAAAGTCAAATTAAAGCAGAAACTGATGGTAAGGGTGAATTAATTCAAACAACTCTTCTTCAAATGCAACACCAATATAAAATTTTACATTGGCAAACAACTTCATTTTCACAACATAAATCATTTGATGAAATAGTAAGCAGTCTAGTAGAAAATACTGATGAATTCATTGAAACTTATATGGGTAAATACGGCAGAGTAATTGCTACAAATACATTTAATATTACTTTAGCTAATTACAAAGATACAGATTTTATGGCTCTTACAGATAAATATATTGAATTTTTAATTGGCTTATCTAATATGCTTGACGCTTCAAAAGACTCAGATTTATTAAATATTAGAGATGAAATTCTTGGTTCTTTAAATCAATTAAAATATCTATTAACCCTAGTTTGATTAAAATTAATTGACATTTTTATAATAATAGATTACCATTATCTATGGTAACTCAAAAAAAGATATTATGGATATCTGATTATAATTTATCTCACTCTGCTGGAGGAGCTCAAAGAAGTAACGATATAATTATTCAAAAAGGCAGAGAATTAGAGTTATCTATATTAGAAGCAAATTATAACTTTAATTTTGATATTGAAGATTTTAATCAATACGATATATTAATTTCATCTAACTTAGAAGCGATATATAAATTATATCCCAATATTATAGATAAAATAGCTTCTCACAAGTATCATGTTAGACTTGAACATGATTCAAATAGATATTTAAAACAAGAAGACAGAGAAAAACTTTTTAGATCTTGCAAAAAGACAGTATTTTTAACTAATTTTCATCATCAGTTATTTATTAATAATTATGGAGATATTTTTAATAATGTAGAAATCGTAGCGGATCCTATAGATATAGATTTATTCTATAATCAAAACCAAGAAAGAGAAGACAAGATTTTATACGTTGGATTTATGCATGAATTAAAAGGTACATTATCATTTTTTGAATTCGTTATGAACAATCCTCAATTACAATTTGTAGTTGCTGGATGGGGAACAAGAGTTTTTGATTTTCTAGCAAGGAATACTCCTAATGTAGAATATCTAGGAACAGTCCGTCACGAAGAAATGCCTAAACTTTTAAATAAATATGAAACACTTTTTTATAGCCCAATTATACCAGAACCATTTTGCAGATCTGTTGGCGAAGGCATATTATGTGGAATAAAATTAATGTCCTCTAGCTCAAATATTATAGGATGCATGCACGAATTTCGAGAATTAGGTAAAGAAAAATTTATTGAAAATTGTAAAAATGCTCCAGAAATTTTTTGGAATAAAATTTTAAATTAATGAATTTGATTTCGGTTATCTGTTCGGTATATAATTCTTCTAAATGGTTAGATGTTTACCTTAATTGCGTAAACAATCAATTTGAAAAAGAATTTGAAATTATTTTTATAGACGCAAATTCATCAGATAACTCAGTAGACATTATTAATAATTTTAACTTTAGGAAAGGGATTAGTAAACAAATTATAAAGAATTCAGAAAGAATTACGATATATAATGCTTGGAATATTGGTATAAAAAATGCTTCTAATCCTTATGTAATGAATTGGAATACTGATGACCTTATTTATCCATCGGCAATTCAAACTTATTCAAACTATGCAAACAAATATCCAGAAATAGATTTATTTTATAGTCCATGTTGTATTATAAATTCTCAAAGCTATGATTCTATAGTAGGACTAAGAAATTGGCCAGATTATTCTCACGACTTGCTTTTAAAATTTTGTTATTGTGGTCCTTTTCCATTAGTAAAAAAAAGAGCGATAGAAAGCGTTGGATATTTTAATGAAAATTATAAATCTTCTGGAGACTATGATATGTGGTTGAAGCTATCTAAATTTGGTTTTAAATTTAAAAAAATCTCAGATATTATAGGCTCATTTTATCAAAGAGAAGATTCAGTTTCTGTAGCAGGGTTAGAAGTAGCTCAAGCGGAAGATAAAGAGATACAGGAAAAATACAAATGATTGTACAGATAACAATGACAAGAAATGAATTATTTCTTATAAAAGAAATGCTAGAGGTTTGGAAAGACTATGCTGATGGTTTTGTATTTTTAGATGATAGATCAACAGATGGAACATATGAATTTTTAATAGAGAATAAAGAAAAATATAATATTTTAAGCATTCTAAAAACTAATATTGATAATGATAAACTTGTCATAGAAACAGACTTAAGGCAACGCCTTTATGATGAAGCATTAAAATATTCTAATAATATAATATGTTTAGATTCAGATGAATATCTAGACGGAACATTATTAAAAAAAGATTTAGAGAAAGTATTAGATTCAAATAAAGATACAGTTTTTTACTTACATTGGATTCAATATACTGATAGAAATCAAATAAGAGTAGACGGTCCTTGGAAAACTAATTTTAAAGACAGGATAGGCTCTTATGAAAATAGAGCAATATTTCAACCAGCACAAATGCATTCTACGCATTTACCTCATACTGGTAAAAATTTAATAATAGACAAACCATTTCTTTTTATTGCGCACTTACAATGGATAGATAAAAAATCAGTAGCAATTAAACAATACTTTTGGAAAGTCACAGACTATGTTAATAGATTAAAATTTAATATAAAAACTGTTCCAGTAACAGCCTATGATGAATCAATTAATAATTTTAATTGGGAGTACGAAGAGTTTGACTTTCCTTTGAAAATAAGATATGATATATACGATAATCAACCAATTGAAATGAATTATAAATATAAATTTATCAAAGATCATATAAATAAATATGGAATTCCAAATTTAAATGATTGGGGAATGAATATACATTAATTATGGAACAAATATTAAAATTAATTGAAGACTATATTAATCAAGAGAAATCAAAAAAAGAATGGATTCCTGGAAAAGATTGGGTTCAATATGCTGGACCATTTTTTGGAACTGAAGAATATACAGAATCCACAAAAGCGCTCTTAAATGGCTGGTTAGTATTGGGTAAAAATGGAATTACTTTTGAAAATATTTTCCCAAAAGAACTTGGTAAAGAATATGGTATATTAACAAATAGCGGAAGTAGCTCTAACTTAATAATGATGTCTGCTTTAGCATCAAAAAGATTATATAATTTTCCGAAAGGAACAGAGGTAATAACCCCCATAGCTGGCTTTCCAACAACAATTAATCCAATATTCCAAATTGGGTTTAAACCTGTTTTTGTTGATATAGATCTTGATACATTAAATTTAAATTTAGAACAAGTTGAACAAAAAGCTAAACAAGGTGCAAAAGTAATAACATTTGCACATGTATTAGGTAATCCTCCAAACATGGATCAATTGATGGCGATTATCAAAGAATATAATTTAATTTTATTGGAAGACTGTTGTGACGCTTTAGGTTCGACTTATAATAATAAACTACTTGGTAGTTTTGGTGAGTTTTCAAGTTGTTCTTTTTATCCAGCGCACCATATGACAATGGGAGAAGGAGGTTTTGTAGCTTGCAATACAAAACAACAAGAAATTGTAGCTAGAAGTTTTAGAGAATGGGGAAGAGGATGTTATTGTGTTGGACTTAAAGCTAATCTTTTAAAAAATGGAAGTTGCAATAATAGATTTTCAAATTGGCTTCCATCTCTTCCAGATGAAATTTTTGATCATAAATATGTTTATGATGAAATTGGTTATAATTTAAAACCTACGGATTTACAAGCGGCTATGGGATTAGCTCAAATTAAAAAATTACCAGAAATAATTAACCTCAGAAAACACAATCATAAAAGATTGTCCGAAATATTTTCAAAGTATGAAGACTATTTTATAATTCCAAAAGCAACAAAAAATTCTGATCCAAGTTGGTTTGCGTTTGCACTTACAATTAAAAATAACAATAAATTCAAGAGAAAAGATATTGTAGATTATTTTGAAAGTTCTAAAATTCAAACAAGACCATATTTTGCTGGGAATATTATGCTACAACCAGCTTACGAAGGTTTAATGGATCAAAATGAAGTTATTAATAATTTTCCAATTGCTAGAAAAATTACTACTGATACATTTTTCTTAGGAACAAGTCCAGTCATTACAGACCAGCAGATAGACTACATTGAATATGTTTTAAATCAATTTTTTGCATAACTCAAAAATGAATAAACAAGTTTTAATATTAACTGGTACGACTGATGAATATCTATTTCATGAGAATGGTGTAAAAATGCAAGAAGTATTCGACTTAGCCTTACCTTCAAAAGAAAGATATGCAAAAAAATATAATTATGATTTATTAACAATTCGTTCATTTAAGAATGGCAATATATATGGATTTAATAAAGACGTAGATTTAGGATTTTTGAGAGTTACAAGAGCGTTTGAAATGCTAGCACACTACGATTTAGTTATGTGGATAGACGCAGACGCAATAATAACAAATGATATACCTATAAGTGATTTCCCGATAGAACAAAAAACTTTTTGCGCATCTTATGATTGGGCATGGAGACAATCTTTTAGTACTGGAAATTTTATAATTCAACGCACACCAGAATATAAATTATTATTCGACCTATTCCTGCAAATAGGAAGTCAATTTAGCGGGAGAGTTCTGCAAGAGCAAGAAACATTAAATTATATTTACAGGAATTTAAATGAAAAAAATACTATAAAAATATTAGAACATAAATTTTTGAATGCAGTTCCTAGTTTTGTTGCGGAAACAAAAACGTGGAGATCAGATAAAAATAGAACGCAAATTATATCTCCATGGAATGAAGACTGTTTTTTAGCACATTTAACTGGCTGTTCAAATCAAGAGAGAGTAGATATGTTGAAAACCACGCTCAAACAATTTCTATGAGGCACTTGATAGTAGAAAACAGAAGAGAAGGATTTTTTTCAAATTTTAATTTGATTGCTGGGAGTCTTTATAGCATGTACGAAAAAAATATTAAAGAATTTAATGTTGTATGGGAAAATCCTTTGTATCAAAATACAAAGTACAATATGTTTGATAGATACTTTTATAAACAAGAAATATATTCTGATTTTGATTTAATTCATACAGCTCATGATTTAAGCGTTTTTATGTTTCATTTCGTTACTCCAATAGAAACATTTCGCAAGTTAAATATGGTTATGAATCATTATGATTGTTATAATAATGAATTTTTTATTGAAATAAAAAATAAATCTATAGAAAGACCAAGCTCTTTAGGAGTTCATGTTCGTAGAACAGATCACTCAAGACACGGAGAACTTCTACCTGATGAATATTATTTTTCAAAAATAGATGAAAATTTGAATAAAGATAAATATGAAAATATTTTTCTTGCTACAGATGATTTTAATACTATTATAAAATTTAAAAACAGATATGGAAATAGGCTTTTTTATAATGAAAATATCGTCAGATCGAATGGAAGCATTGGGATTCATTATAGCAATCAAATAGATAAAGAAAAATTAACGTCAGATGTTATGATGGACGCTTTATCACTGACTAAATGTAAAAAAATATTGATTACTGCTAGTAATGTAGCGGGGTATGTTTTAATGACTAATCCGCATATAGAGTATGATCAAATAGATAAACATATTAATTTTATATCATGAATAAATTAAATCTTAAAAATATAACATTACTTTCTCTGAATTGTACAAATCCTATTCAAAGCGTAAAAGCTTTATTATATAGCTCTAAAGATATAGATTTTGGAGAGTTAATATTAGTTAGCGACACAAAACCAGAAAAATTACCAGAAAATATAAAATACATATATACTGAGCCAAAAACTCATTATAGTGCAAATTCATTTACATATACAGAATTACCAAATATAATAAATACAGAATTCATGCTAGGTATTCATGATGATGGTTTTGTTATCAATCCACATTTATGGGACGATGATTTCTTGAATTACGACTACATTGGTGCACCTTGGAAAATTTATGGATTAAGAAACAGGGTAGGAAATGGCGGATTTGTTTTAAAAAGTAATAAATTTATACAATTAACTAGAAATATAAAATATTTAGGCTCGCACGAAGATGGAGAACTAACAAATGTATATTATGATTATTTTACTAATTATGGTTGCAAATATGCTCCAGTAGAAGTTGCTATGAAGTTTTCTTTAGAGTCTAAAATTCCAGAATGTGAATATAATTTAAATAATTGTTTTGGTTTTCATGGCAGGGGTCGTCCAGAAGATATTAGCGTTCATGATGGAGAATATTATCAATTTCAAGAAAAATGTAGACTTTTAGAGAATACAACATTATAATCTACAATATGGATGAATATATTGTAATTTGCCCAAATCATCACGCTGGCATGTTTAGCTATATGTGGGAAACATTAAAAATGATTAAAGCAAATCAAAACGAAAGCATATATATTGATTGGACTCAAAGCATATATCAAAAAAAATTAGGAGATAATGTTTGGGATTATTTTTTTAAACAACCCTTTATAGAAAAAAGCCCAAATAAAATTAAAAATATTCACTATTCAAATTATGTTGAACAACTTGATCCAGATGAAATTTTCTATTACGTATATAATCCTCATGATCCTAATTATGGAAATTTACCTGATGAAAAAAAATATTCAAGAAGACTACAATATAATAATCTTATATCAAAATATTGTGTTTTAAATTCGAATATTCAATCAAAAATAGATAATTTTTATAATAATAATTTTTTAAATAAAAAAGTACTAGGCGTACATATGAGAGGCACGGATCATCCATATAAAGTTTCAATAGAAAAATCTATAGAACAAATAAAAAAATATGCAGACTCATATGATTTAATTTATATTTCTACAGATGAATTTGAAAGATATAATCAAGTAAAACAAACTTTTGGAGATAAAGTAATCACGTATGATAGCCTCAAAAGCTCATCTACATCTCCACTCCATGGGCAATTTTATCCAATATCTGAAACAAAGTATAGAGCTGGAGAAGATGTTATTATAGAAGCACATTTAATGTCTATGAGCAATTTTTTATTATGCTTACCACACTCAAATGTTAATTATTATGCTATTTATCGTAATCTAAATTTACCTTACGCGACTTATTGTGAAGCATTACATGGTTAAAATAAATGAATAAAATTGTATATATAACTGGATGTCTTGGATTTATTGGTTCATACATAACCAGACTTTGCTTGAAAAAAGGATGGTATGTAAAAGGTGTGGATAAAGTCACATATGCAGCGAATAAAGATTTACTAGAAGAATTTAATAAATATATAAATTTTTCATTCGTACATTGTGATATAAATGATCTTAAATTTTTATATGATTGCGATTATATTATTAATACTGCAGCAGAAACTCATGTTGGAAATTCTATAACTAATAGTGATGACTTCATTCATTCAAATGTTAATGGCGTACATAATATTTTAAATTTAATAAAAAATTATAGACAAGAATCAAATAAAAAACCAATACTATTACATTTTAGTACAGACGAAGTATATGGAGATATTAGCAGTGGCATACATATAGAAACGGATATTTTAAAACCATCCAATCCATATTCCGCAACAAAAGCTGCGGCAGATATGTTAGTTTTAGCTTGGGCTAGAACTTATAATCTTAAATATATTATAGTAAGACCAACAAATAATTATGGAATAGGTCAATATGTAGAAAAACTTATCCCTAAAACATGTAAATATTTAAATTTGGGAAGAAAAATTCCTTTGCATAATCACGGAACACCAATTAGAAATTGGTTGCATGCTGAAGATACAGCCAAAGCTGTAATAAAAATAATAGATTCACAAGAAGAAAATCAAATATATAATATATCAGGTGGTTTTGAACAGTCAAATCTAGAAACTGCAAGAAAAATAATTAGTGCATTTTTAAATTCTAGCGATTTTAATATTAATGATTATGTTGACTTCTCATTTTCAAGAGCAGGACAAGACGTAAGATACGCGCTAAATGATGATAAATTAAAAATGTTAGGCTGGAAATCTGAAGCAATTTTTGATAAAGAGATTTCTCCAATTGTTAATTATTATAAAAATAAATTCATTTGGTAATGAAAGTTTCAGATTTCATTATTGAGTTTTTAGTTTCAAAGGGAGTAAAAGATATATTTACTGTCTCAGGTGGAGGATGCATACATTTAATCGATTCATTAGGAAAAAATAAAAATATAACATATATATGCAATCATCATGAACAAGCTTCTGCTATTGCTGCAGAAGGTTATTCTAGAATAAATGGAAATATAGGAGTTGCATTGGTAACTACTGGGCCTGGAGGTATTAATGCTTTGAATGGAGTATTTGGATGTTGGACAGATTCTATTCCTTGTTTATTTTTATCTGGACAAGTTAGTTTAAATCAAACTATTCAAAATACTAAATGCAGACAAATAGGAGATCAAGAATATCCAATTATTGAATCTGTAAAACCAATGACAAAATACGCAGTAATGATTACTGACAAAAATACAATAAGATACCATTTAGAAAGAGCTTATTATGAAGCTACGAATGGAAGAAAAGGACCAGTTTGGATTGATATACCTTTAGATATACAAGGATCAGACATTAATCCAGATAAATTAGAATCTTTTATTCCAGATCAAATTAACGAAACAATCAAGGTTTCTGATATAGAAAATATTTTATCTTTAATTAAATCTGCTAATAAACCTTTAATAGTAGTAGGAAGTGGAGTTAGATCTGCTAATGCTATAGATGATTTAAATAAATTTTTATCAATAACTCAAATACCAATTATGACTAGTTGCCATAGCGCAATAGATACAGTAAATGAGAGTTATCCGTATTACGCTGGCAGACATGGAATCTTAGGGCAAAGATCATCAAATCAAATCATTCAAGAATGTGATTTATTGTTGGTCTTAGGCTCTAGACTTATATTAAAAACTACAGGATATAATTTAAATTTATTTGCTAAAAATGCTAAAAAAGTTATAGTTGATATAGATCAAAATGAAATAGACAAACACAAGTTCAATATAGATATTAAAGTTAATACAGATATAAAGAAATTCTTAACTTTAATCAATAAATCAATTCAAAAACCAGAAATTAAAGAATGGATAGAGTATTGTAAAAATTTAAGAAATAAAGATCGTTTTGTTTTTGATAAGCATTATAATTTAAAAGATAAAACTAGCATATATGTTTTCATAGAAAAATTAAGCAAAATTTTACCAACTAATATTCCAATTGTCACAAGCGATGGCGCAGCACATGTAGTTACTCAACAATCTATAAGATTAAAAGAAAATCAAAGACTCTTTACTAATACTGGATGTGCTTCTATGGGATATGGATTGCCAGCAGCTATTGGAGCATGCTTTGCAAATAATAAAAAAGAAATAATCTGTATAGAAGGTGATGGAAGTATTATGATGAATCTGCAAGAACTTCAGACTTTGAAGTATTATAATCTTCCTATTAAATTATTTATTATCAATAATAATGGATATTTCTCAATCAAACAAACGCAAAAATTATTCTTTAACGGAAATGAATATGCTTCTGGCCCAAATAATGGAGTATCAATTCCTTCTTTTGAAAAAATAGCTTATGCTTTTGATATTAAGTATTTATCTATAAAAACCAATAATCAAATAGATGAAAATATTAAAAAAGCATTATCTTTAAATGAGCCTATATTATGTGAAATATTTGCTCACGATAATGAAGCTTTTGAACCAAAAGTAGTGCCAAAGGGCATAGATGATAATGGTAGAATAATTCCTGGAGAATTGACCGACATGTTTATTTCAGAAAGTTTTGATTAATTATAATTTATCAACTATAATCTATTATGAATAATATATTTGAAGACCTATTCGTGCTTGAAATGACGAATAACCACTTAGGATCTTTGGAGCGTGGATTAAAAATTATAAGCGAATTTTCTAAAGTAGTTAAATTTAATAATATAAAAGCCGCCATAAAACTTCAATTTAGAGATGTAGATAATTTTATTCATAAAGATTTTAAAGACAGAAAAGACATAAGATACATAAAAAGGACAATTGAAACAAAAATGTCCGATAAAGATTATGAATTATTGGTAGATAGCATTAAGCATCATAGCATGATTCCTATGTCTACTCCATTTGATGAAAAATCTGTAGATTTTTGTGATAAATTGAACTTGCCAATTATTAAAGTCGCCAGCGCAGACAATAACGATTGGGTTTTATTAAATAAAATAGCAGAACTTAGAAAACCAGTAATAGTCTCATTAGGAGGATTGTCACTAAAAGATACCGATGATTTAGTTAAATTTTTTGCCAATAGAAATATTCCATTAGCGCTAAATCATTGTATAGCTACATATCCAACTAAAATTCAAGATCTTCAATTAAATCAAATTGATTATTTAATAAATAGGTATCCATTAAATACTATAGGTTTATCTACCCATGAACAAGGATCGTCTCACGATTCAATGTTAGTATCTTATGCGAAAGGAGCAAGAATATTTGAAAAACATATTGATATTAATTCTGATGGCAAAGAAATTTCAAAGTATTCCGCATTACCACAAGAAATAGATGAATGGGTTAAAGCTTGGCATAAAGCAAAAATAATTTGTGGATCTTCTTCTATGGAAAGAATTTTACCACTTCAAGAGGAATCTAATTTTTTAGATAATTATATCAGAGGAGTTTACTTTAAAAGAAATCTAAAAGCTGGTCAAACGATTAAGAAAGATGATATTTATTTAGCAATCCCAATACAAAAAGGACAGATATCAGTTAGAGAATTAATGCTAGGAGATTATGGATTTGTATTAAATAAAGATTGTAAAAAAGATGCATCAATGATGATCGATGATATTGATTGTGAATATTCTAAGAATGAAAATCTTAAAAAAAGTATATATCAAAGAGGATTATGAATGTATTTTTAACTGGCGGATCTAAAGGTATAGGATTGGCAATAAAAAATAAATTCAAAAAAGAAAATTATAAAGTCTATTCTCCGAGTAGAACAGAATTAAATTTAATAGATTTTGATTCTATACAAGAATATTGCAAAACATTTACAGAAGATATTGACATCTTAATTAATAACGCTGGTATAAATGACGTATCCGATTTAATAGATGTGGATATTTTAAATATAACAAATACTTTTCAAGTAAATACTGTAGCCCCTCTTTTATTGATCAAAAATCTTTTAAAAAATATGATTAAAAATAAAAAAGGTCATATTATTAATATTAGCTCTATTTTAAGTTATACAGCAAAAAAAGGCAGAATTATATATTCTGCTTCAAAAGCAGCTCTAGATTCAATAACAAAAAGTTCTGCGCTGGAATTAGCAGAGCATAACATACAAGTCAATAGCATATGCCCAGGTTATGTAGAAACAGAATTGACTTATAAAAATAATTCTTTAGAACAAATAGAAGAAATTAAAAAGATGATTCCAATTAAAAGATTTTTAAAACCAGAAGAAATTGCAGAAGCAGTTTATAATTTAAGTTTAAATACAAAAATAACTGGTCAGATTATATCCGTAGACGGAGGATTATCTATATGTTAGTAAACTCTTTTTATAAGAACTACTCTGTCTCTTTTGAGTCAGATCTAAATTTAGATAATGATTTTATAATTGCAGATAAGAATGTATATAATTTATATTCAAATAAATTTTATAAACAACCCATATTGATTGAAGCGATAGAAAGTAAAAAAAATATTAATTCATCTATTTATGTATGCCAAGAACTGCTCAAAAAAAACATAAAAAAGAATACTAAAGTAATTGTAATTGGCGGTGGAATTACTCAAGACATTTGTGGATTTGCAATGAATATTTTATTTCGAGGAATAGATTGGATTTATATACCAACTACTCTTTTATCTCAGGCTGATTCGTGCATTGGAAGCAAAACTTCTTTAAATTTAGATTCTTATAAAAATATCATTGGGACATTCTATCCTCCATCTAAAATTATAATAAATTCTGAATTTTTAAAAACATTGGAAAATAAAGACTATTTTAGTGGTCTTGGCGAAATAGTGAAATTACATTTAATAGGCGGGCCGTTGTCTTTCGAACAATTAAATTTAACTATTGATAAATTAATAAATAAAAATCTTATAGAACTTCAAGATTCTATAAAAAGATGCCTATATATTAAGCAACAATTTATAGAACAAGATGAGTTAGATTTAAATAAAAGACAAATTTTAAATTTTGGTCATACTTTTGGTCATGCAATAGAAAGCGAAACAAACTACAAAATACCTCATGGATTAGCAGTTGTCTTTGGTATTATTTTAGCAAATAAAATTTCAAATAAAATTGGACTTTTAAGCGAGGATACAATGAAAGATATTTATCAAATATTAATCAATATTATTAAACAAGCTGGAATTAATTCTGATATTCTTCAATCTCTTGATAAGGACAGCTTAATACAAAAAACTAAGAAAGATAAAAAAAACACTAGTGATTCAAATATTAATATGATACTTATGAATAATTCATTTGAATTTCAGAAAATACCAGTTAACTTAAAAGAATTAGAGCATATTATATAAATTAGAAATATATATTCTAATAAAATATAATAATAAACAAATGACTTTTTTTAAAAAGAATACAGAAGAAAATGTTTTTTATTCACCTGACGAATCATTATCAACTCTAGCAAATAAATTTGAAACAGATAAAGGTACAGCGGATAAAATGACTTTATCTTGGGGGAAAGATTGGCCAGGGCATGAGACTATGGGGTATACAGAAACTTATGAGAGATACATGAAGAAAAACAGGGAAAATACTATCAAATTATTTGAGATTGGTATATGCGATCAAAGATTTCCATATGCTTCAACCAAATTATGGTTATCTTATTTTAAAAATATAGATTTATATTGCGTTGATAATTTTTGGGGACATTATCTTCAGGATAAAGCTGAAGATGTTAAAAATTTAAATAACCTAGGAATAAATTTTATATATGCAGATCAAGGAAATTTTTGTGATTGGAATGAATTGAAACAACAAACTCCAAATGATTTTGACTATTTGATAGAAGATGGTAGTCATTGGCCTAATCATATGGCTGTTACTTTATGGCAAGCTTGCAATATGATGAAGTCTGGAGGTTATTTTTTTATGGAGGATATACAAAATCCAGAAAAATCTAGAGGAAAATTTAAATATGACAACTCTCTTTTAGCCGAAGATCTTTTAAAATCTTTATCTTATGGTACATTCTGGACTCATTTTTTAAATAATAAACAAATTAAAGATATTAATGATAATTTTCAATTAATAGAAATGGTCTTAGACAAACATAAAATAAATTACTTGGCTGTTTTCAGAAAAAAATGAATATATTGATAACTGGTGGAAATGGATATATAGCCAAATCAATCAATAACTCTTTATCTAAGTTTTATAATATAATAAATATTTCTAGAGCCGATTTCGACTTAGAAGATATTAACGCCACAAATAAATGGTTTGAAAATAAAAAATTTGACATTTTAATTCATACAGCTATCAAAGGCGGCTCTAGGTTAAAATTAGAAGATGAATCAATTTTACATAGTAATTTAAAAATGTTTAATAATCTTTTAGCCAACAAAGATAAATTTAAAAAATTCATATCTTTTGGTTCTGGTGCGGAAATTTATATGCAAGAAACATATTATGGTAAAAGCAAAAACATTATAAATAATATAATTCAAAAAGAATCTAATTTTTATAATATAAGAATTTTCGCCGTCTTTGACGAAAATGAATCAAATACAAGATTCATAAAATCAAACCTCTTAAGATATATAAATAAACAATCAATATTAATTCATGCGAATAAATTAATGGATTTTTTTTATATGAAAGACCTTGAGGCTTTAATACATTATTATATATCTAATGAAAATCCTCCAAAAGAGATAGATTGTTCTTATAAAAACAAAAAAAGCCTTTTAGAAATAGCCAATTTCATTAATACTCTTGATAAATATGAAGTTCCAATTACTTTAGAAAAAGACGTTCTACTTCAAAACTATTGCGGAATAAGTAATTTGCCAATAGAAACTATAGGATTAAATAAGGGAATAGAAAATACTTTTAGAAAAATAAAAGATAATGTCATATAATCACTAATGAGCAACAATATTCAAGAAGCGTATTATGGCAAAAAGATAGATACTGCCAATATTTTAAATATTGAAGATGCTAGTAAATTAATTAAGGATAAAAAAGTCGTAGTAATAACTGGAGTAACTGGACAAGATGGAAGTCATATGGTTGATTTTTTATTAAAAAATACGGACTTCTTAATTTTTGGCGGAGTCAGAAGGCTCAGTGTCTATAATCATGAAAATTTAAAACATATTCATTCTAATAGATTTCATTTAATTAATTTTGACTTAACTGATTCACACGCAATATCTAGAACTATGGAAAAACTTCAACCAGATTATTTTATTAATTTTGCTGCGCAAAGTTTTGTTGCAAGTAGCTGGGATTTTTCAAGACAAACTTGGGCTACAAATTCAACGGCAGTTTTGGATATTTTAGAGGCTATTAGACTTTACAAACCTTCTTGCAGACTTTATCAAGCTGGATCAAGCGAAGAATTCGGCAATATCTTATATGCACCACAAGATGAAAAACACCCACTAAGACCAAGAAGCCCATATGGAGCAAGTAAAGCTGCTTCTAGGCAATTGGTTAAAGTATATAGAGATTCTTATAATTTATACGCAATTCAAGGATGGTTATTTAATCATGAGGGCACAAGAAGAGGTGAGGAATTTGTTACCAGAAAAATTACTAAAAATATAGCCAGAATAATTCATGCAATAAAAAGTAATCAAAAATTTGCTCCATTAGAATTAGGTAACATAGAAGCCAAGAGAGATTGGAGTGATGCAGAAGATTTTATAGAAGGAGTTTGGATGATGTTGAATCAAGATGTTTACAATAAAGGTTATAATGGAATTCCACATGAATATATATTTTCATCAAATGAAACTCACACTATTAGAGAATTTGTAGAAAAAGCATTTAAATATGCTGGTATTACTGGATCTTGGATTTATGTAGATCCAGATGCGAGAGCAGAAGACGAAATCTTTTGCAGAAAAAAAGAAAATGGAGAATATGAAACTTTAGTTAAAATTAATCCAAAATTTTACAGACCAGCAGAAGTCGAACTGCTTCTTGGAGACTCTACTAGAGCAAGAGAAGAATTAAACTGGAAACCCAAAATTTCATTTGACAATTTAGTAAAAAAGATGGTAGAATGGGATATTGAAAATTACAAACCATAAACTTTGCCAATTTATAGTTAAAAAATACATAAAAGATAAAATCAATTGGGCAAGGGAAATCAAAATAGCTCAAAAACTTATTAAAACATATAAGAGCTATTCTTACTGGAATAATTTAAAAGATTTAAAATTACCTAGCCTAGCTTGGTTCTTAACAGAAGAGGGAAAATGCTTTATGGCTACAGAAGCAATAAAAGATAAAGTAGTTATACCTAAACCTCAAAAATACCAATTAGAAGAAAATAAAATAGGTGAAGATAAAAAAGTTTGCCAAAAGCCTAAAAGTCTGTTAGAATTTATTACATATGGCAAAAAAATCTAAAGAAGAAATTATTGAATCATCTGGCCCAAGTGCATCAGATAGACTATTATCGTTTTTAAAAGACAATAAAGAAGATCATTACAATTTTGAAGATGAAATATATTATAAAGTATCTACTGGTAGCTTAAACCTGGATATCGCTACAGGTGGTGGTTTATGCCCAGGGTTGCATAGATTTATTGGAATGAATGAAGGTGGTAAAACCTCAGAAGCATTAGAAGTAACAAAGAACTTTTTGAAATCAGTAGAAAATTCTAGAGCTTTACTTTTTAAAGCAGAAGGAAGATTAAGCAAAGAAATCAAAGAGCGTTCTGGAATTAAGTTTGTAACTGATCCTAAAGAGTGGGTAGATGGAACTTGTTTCGTATTTGAATGTAATATTTTTGAAACTGTTTCAGAATTAATGAAGGATCTTATTCAATCTAATGACGAGAATAAAAGGTACATCTTTATTCTTGATTCGGTTGACGGATTGATGACAAAAGGTGATGCCCAAAAAAGCATGACTGAAGCAACTAAGGTTGCTGGAGGAGCAGTTATCTCATCAATGTTGATGAAGAAGATTTCTCTCGCTCTTTCTAAACGTGGTCATATGGCAATCTTTATTAGTCAAGTTAGATCAGATATTAAACTTGACCCTTATGCAGCGAATAAGGATATTCGTCAAACTACTGCAACTGGTGGAAATGCGTTATTGCATTTTGCTAATTGGATTCTCGAATTCGAACCAAAGTTTAATAAAGACCTTATTCTTGAAAAACCAAATGATAGATATGACCCAGTAAAGAATAAGATTATTGGACATAATGTAAAAATCGCTATTAAGAAATCCACTAATGAATCCACAAATTCAAAAGTTCAATATCCAATTAAATATGGTCGCAAAGATGGTTCATCAGTTTGGAAGGAGTATGAAGTAATTGATCAAATTCTTTCTTGGGAATTTGCATCAGCTAAAGGAGCATGGGTAACATTCTCAGATGAAATCATTGCTGAACTAAAAGAACAAAATTTAGAACTAAAAAAGCAACACCAAGGTATAGATAATCTAAGATCCTATCTAGAAGAAAATAAACCAATCGTTGATTATTTTTATAATAAATTTATTCAAACCCTTGCTTCATGAGATTATTAAATGTTAACGGAACTCTCGTTAACAAAAATGTAAGTAAATATCTAGTAAATTGGAATGGAAAATCCAGAAGTAAATTACAATTTAAATTCAAACAATTCTTTTATCCTTATTGGAAAAATCACATTGTATATGAAGAGTTTCCAGTTTATGGAAGCATGCTTAAAGTTGATTTATTAAATGCAACAAAAAAGATAGCAGTCGAGATACAAGGCGATCAACACGAATCATTCAACAAGTTCTTCCATGATAATTCTAGATTTAAATATCTTCAAAGTATTAAAAGAGATGTTAAAAAAGAAAAATGGCTTGAAATGAATGAATTTAAATTCCTTCAAGTCTACGAATCTGATCTAAAAACTTTATCACCACAATATATAGAAGAAAAGTGTGGAATTTTAATTATTTAAGTGTAAAATTAGGTGGTGACTAATAAGAAAAAATTCAATTTTCCAGATGCACTTTTAAAGCAAATTGATGAATGCAGTTTCGGTGGATATGTTCTTTTTAATTTTTCAAATAAAGGCGAACCTCAAGTATTCACAAAGTTTGATAATCAAATAAATGCTATGGCACTTTTATATTATTTAAATACTTGGAGTCAAAGCGTAGATCAACTTAATCTAGAAGCCACAACAGATTTAATTGCCAGAAAAAATGACGAAGACGACCAAGAAGACGAAGATTAACTTGACTTTTAATTTTTAATATAGTATCATAATTGTTGATGATTTATTCTATTCAAGTAGAACGACATGTATTAAGTGGTTTAATTAAATATCAAAATTTATTTGCAGAAGTAGATATTTTCTTAAATGATACCGACTTCTTTAATGAAGTTCATTCCACAATATATTCTGTTTATAAAAGCATAGCTCATAAAGGCGAAAAAGTAGATAAAGTACTTTTAGCAGAAAAGATTAAAAATCTTGGTATATCTTTTAAAGATGATATTAATATATTTGACTACATCGAAAACTTGGCATTCTCTCAGATCACAGAAGAAGCCACAATGAATGCTTGCAAAGAATTAATGAAATTAAGAATACGTAGAGAGATAATTCAAACAGCAGATAAATTAAAATCTTTCGTAACAAAAAATGGTGATGATGCAATTGATAAAATCATTGCCGAAGCAGATTCTATTTATAATAATAAAATTTCATCTTATATCTCGAAGGATGAACCAATCAATTTATTTGAAGGAGTCGAGGATATAATTGAGGAATTAGGAAATAATCCTAGAGAAGATTCTGGTTTAATTACTGGTTATCCAGAGTTTAACAGACTTTATGGTGGTTTAAAGAATGGAAACATTTATGCAATCGTAAGTCGTCCAGGTCAAGGAAAGTCCACTTGGATAAATGATATATGTTTTAATGTAGCAAAGAATCCAAAGAACAAAGTAAAAACATTAATTTTAGATACAGAAATGCAGACTTTTGATATTCAATTAAGAATGGTATCTTCTATATCAGATGTACCCATGTGGTATCTTGAAACTGGAAATTGGCGTAAAAATGAAGACATGACTAAAAAAGTTAGAGCAGCTTGGGCGCATGTTAAAAATTATGAACATTATCACTATCATGTTGGTAGTAAAAACATTGATCAAATCTGCTCTATGATTCGCAGATGGTATTTGTCTAAAGTAGGCAGAGGAAACCAAGCTTTGATTGCTTATGATTATATCAAACTAACTGGAGAAAAGGTTGGTCAGAATTGGGCAGAACATCAAGCGATTGGAGATAAAATTGATAAGCTAAAAAGAATTTCAGAAGAAATTAATTGTCCAATCGTAACTGCTATGCAGCTTAATAGAACTGGAGAAAACTTTAATAGAAACGCTTCAGCAGTTGTTGATGACAGTTCAGCTATTTCATTATCAGATAGACTACAATGGTTTGCTTCATTCGTAGCGATTTTTAGAAGAAAAACATTAGATGAATTAGCTTTGGATGGTCAACAATTTGGAACTCATAAGTTAATCCCAACTAAGACTAGATTCCAAGGTAGAGAAGCAGCGGGTCATCAAGATTTGGTTAGAAGACTAGATGCTACTGGCAAAGAAACATGGGCGCAAAATTATTTAAATTACAATGTACAAAACTTTAAGATTGAAGAGCGAGGATCTTTGCACGATATTGCTACGAGACAAAGAGAGCAATATCAATTAAATGATCAAAGTGCAAATGATGGAGAATTATTGTGAACGTAAAATTAATATCTATAACCAAACCAGATATTGAAGGATTAAAAAACGCAGAAGATCTAGTTGCGTATTGCGCTAGAGTCAGCAATCCATCAAATCAAATGAATTCTGAATCTGCGCCCAAATTACTTAGCTTTTTAATTAAACATAAGCATTGGAGTCCATTTGAAATGGTTGATATGACAGTTGAAATTAAAACTAGCAGGGCAATTGCAGCGCAAATCTTAAGACATAGATCATTTAGTTTTCAAGAGTTTAGCCAAAGATATAGCGTCGCAACAGCTTTTGAAGATATTGAATTTAGATTACAAGGAGATAAAAATCGTCAAGTCGGAGAGAATTTATTAGACCCAACAGATTTAAGATATGCAGATTTATATAGCTCAGTAAAACAAGCGATAGAAGCTTCAACTGCAGCTTATGATAAGATGATTCAAGGAGGAATCGCAAAAGAAGTAGCACGAATGATTCTTCCATTAACAACCGAAACCACAATGTACATGAAGGGGTCACTTAGAAGTTGGGTTCACTATCTTGATTTAAGAACAGAACAGAATACTCAAAAAGAACATAGATTAATTGCAGATGAATGTAAGAATATTTTTATTCAAAATTTTCCTATAATAAGTGAGGCATTACAATGGAAAGTGGAATAAATATTCACGAAGTGTTAACCAATATAGGTTACTCACTCAAAGATTGTGGAAAAGAATATAGAGCAAGACCAATCTATAGAGATAGCGATAACGATTCTGTTTTAAGGATTTATAAAGACTCTGGAAACTGGGTTGATTTTAAAGAAAATATAAGTGGCGATTTTGCTACTTTAATTAAACTTAGTCTAAAATTAGAAACCCAAGACCAAGCAAAAACATGGCTTAAAGAAAAGAATTTTGTTGGAAGCACAGTTCTTAAGGACGAAAAACCAAAGATTAAATCCGCAAAAACTTTTGATAAAGATTTACTTTTAAAACTAAAAAAAGATCACGCTTATTGGATTAATAGAGGAGTATCACAAGAAACCTTAAACTTGTTTTTAGGCGGAGTAGCAGATAATGGCAAAATGAAAAATAGATACGTATTTCCAATTCTTAATAGTAAAAAAGATATCGTAGGATTTTCTGGAAGAGATTTAAATTCTCAAAGCAAGATCAAATGGAAACACTTGGGAGAAAAGATTAATTGGTGTTATCCTTTATTCTTGAATATTGATGACATTCAAAAATCTAAAGAAGTATTCTTGGTGGAAAGTATTGGTGATTGTTTATCTCTATGGGAAGCTGGAATTAAAAATACTATAGTTACTTTTGGATTAGAGGTTAGCGTATCAATTCTAAATGTTTTACTAAAAGTTGATCCTACTAAAATTTATATATCATTTAATAATGATCAAGAAAAAAATAGCGCTGGGAATATTGCGTCAGAAAAAGCTTATAATAAATTATTAAGATATTTTGATTCAAGGCAATTAGAGATTAAATTACCATCCAAGAAAGATTTCGGAGAAATGAGTTCCGAAGAAATATTACAATGGAAAAACAATCTTTAAAATATAATGGAGCAAAAAGGGTAAAAGTAGTGTAATAATTTTTATGGGATATATTTATAAAATAACAAATTTAATCAATAATAAAATATATATTGGTAAAACTACTGCAGAAAATCCCACTAGAAGGTGGACAGAACATAAAAGTAAAGCTAACAAAAGCCCAAGAACACCAATAGAATTTGCTATTAAAAAATATGGATACCAAAATTTTAAATTTGAACCAATCTTGAAATCTAATAATAAAAATCTTCCAAAATTAGAAACAAAAAATATATTAAAATATAATACTTTATCACCAAATGGATATAATTTGGAAATATATCAACCCAATAGAATTTTAACTAAAATTTCTATAGAAAAAATGAGTAAAAGCAATCAAGGTAAACTAAAAAGTAAAAATAAAACATCTAAATATGTTGGAGTTTATAAAGATAAAAACTCTATACATGCGGAATTAAGACATAGAAATATTAAATATAAAAAAGCATTTTCTTCAGAAATCAAAGCGTCCATAGCATATGATAAAATGGTTTTGTTTCTATATGGGAATGAAGCAATTATAAATCATAAAAATAAAAAAAATAAATGGTCAAGACAAAATTTAAAAAATTTTTATAATTTCTTTATTAAAAAAACTTCTAAAGAAGAATCTAATTTATATTATGACCCAAAAAGAAAAAAATGGCAAGCTAGATTAAGATTTAATAATAAAACATTTCACCTAGGAAGATTTAGATCAAGAAAAGAAGCGATTAAAGCCAAAATAAGAAAAATGAAAGAATTAAAAATTTATGACACAACAAAATAAAATTTTATCCGCTTCAAGAATAAAAACCCTTGAAACTTGTTCTTGGGTTTATTGGAATAACTATCATACTAAAGTTCCACAAAGATCTAATGATGGAAGTGATCGTGGTACTATTTGCCATACAGTTTTTGAACTACTTTTAAACAAGAGACATCTTGAAAATTATAAGAGAATAATAAAAAAGAACGCAATTGATGGTGATAAAGGTGTCGATAGATTAGTTAAAAAATTAGCTAAAAAAGTTAAATTAGATGATAGTAATTATAAGCTATTAAATGATATGATTTTAGTGGGTTTAAAGCATGATTTCTTTGGTGAGCATGGAGATATAGTTAAACCAGAATATTCCTTTAATATTGAAAGTCAAGAGCCTAAATACCATATTCGAGGTTTTATAGATAAGCCTATTAAAACCAAAAAAGAAATGCATATAATCGACTATAAGAGCTCCAAATACAAGTTTAGGGGTGATGACCTTGAAGCCAATATTCAAGCCATGATGTATAGTCTAGCAAGTAAAAAATTATGGCCCAAATTAAAGCCTATTGTAAAGTTCTTGTTTCTTAGGTTTCCAAAGCAACCTATTCAAGAGTTAACTTTTACAGATGAACAAATTACTGGCTTTGAACACTACTTAGAGCATATCAATGATTATGTTAATAAGTTTGATGAAAATTCTGCTAAAGCTAACTTCGCAATAGATAACGAAAAGAATAAATGGATGTGCAAAGTAGGTGGCTGGAAATGTCCATATAAAGATCCTTATGAATATTATGTTAAATTAAATGATAAAGGCGAAGTAGTTGAAACTAGTTTAGAGAATAATTTCAAAGATATCAAAGGATTTAAAGTAGAAACTAGAAAATATGAAGGCTGTCCAAAATGGCCACAACTTAAGCAAGGTGAAAATCATGATGCTTTTGCTGATTTAAATTAGCTATTGACACCATAACATATATTAATTATAATATCCAAATGGAAGTAATGCCATTATTTAAGTCTCATTTTAGTATTGGAAGATCTATTCTTACTCTTGAAGACGAAGAGAAAGAAGAGAATCAACCAGATTCTATTATAGATATAGCAAAAGATAATAACTTGAAAGAAGTCAGTCTAGTTGAAGATAATATGACTTCATTTTTGCAAGCTTATACTAATACCAAGAAATATAATATTAACTTAAGATATGGATTAAGGATTTCTATAAACGATGATATGAATGAAAGGTCAGAAGAATCTCGTCAAAAAACTTCTAAAGTAGTTATATTTTTTAAGAACGAACAAGGCTACAAAGATTTAATTAAAATATTTTCAATTGCTGCAAAAGATGGTTTTTATTACGAACCAAGAATAGATTTCAAAACTTTAAAATCATTATGGAGTGATAAGAATTTAATATTATGTATTCCATTTTATGATTCTTTCATTTTTAATAACACATTAAGAGGAACAGTTTGTGTGCCAGATTTAGAATTTACTAAACCAATATTATTCATTGAAAATAATAGTCTTCCATTTGATCATATTATTAAGGCTAAAGTTTTAGCTTACGCCAAAGCTAATAAACTAGAAACCTTAAATACTAAAAGCATCTACTATAAAAACGGCAAGGATTTTAAAGCATATTTAACATTCAGATGCATTAACAATCGAACCACTTTGAATAAACCAGAATTATCACATATGACCAGCAATCGATTTTCTTTTGAAAGCTTATCTACTAAAAACAAATGAAAACTATAGAAAAAATTGTTAATGAGTATGGAAATAAAGTTCGTCAAAGAAAAGATAATGAAGATAGAACTCTTCTATATAGGAATATGATTTATGGTGAAAATGGATTATATGCCATAGATCAAGACTTGATCTGCGTAACATTTAAAAATCAGATACCAGAAGCTAAAGCGGTTTTAGAATTAACTAGAATTGACGACTATACTCGCGCACCTTCGCCAAAATATTTTGAATCAATTTTGACAAGATATTGTAAAAGAGATCAGCAAAAATATATGAGCGTTTGGTTTGGAAATTTGTTAAAAGCTCCAGTTTATATTGTTGCTTTTGCAGAAAATCTTAACGCATTTCATATGTATAATCTTACAGAAGACAATGGAAACTGGTTTAAACAAAACAAATTAGAGCATCTAGAATGGCATTACAATATTAGAGACATGAAAATTCCATATCAGATATATGAAAAACATGATCAAAATAAATCAATTGATGATCCATTCGCAGATTTAGGATAATATGGACGAACATTTATTAAGATACGACAAGATTAAAACTTTTGTTTTTATTGATTTAGAAACATTTAATCTTTGCTTGAATTTCTGCCATAATCTACCTTGGCAAATTGGAATGATAAAAGCTAAAGGTGATTTTAAAACTGATAGCAAGAATTTTTATATTAAGTGGAATACTGATTTGAAAATTAGTGATAATGCAGCAAGAATAACAAGATACGACCACAAGAAAGTTCAAAAGGAAGGTCTTGATATTAAAGAAGCTTTTCCCACAATCAAAGATTGGTTAGATCATGCAGATTATATTATTGGACACAATATTCTTGGTTTTGATATTTTCTTAATTAAAGAATTATATGAATCTATGGGTTGTCATTGGGATCATTTAATGAATAAGATAATTGATACTAATTGTATAGCTAGAGGGATAAAGTATGGAACTCCATATAAACCCAATACTGATTTATTAGAATATCAATATAAAACGTATCATACAAAACGAAAAGATGTAAAAAGTAGCTTGACATTCCTTGGTAAAGAGAATAGTATAGATCATGACTATGATAAATTGCATGATGCAATTAACGATCTTGATCTTAACTTAAAAGTTTGGAATAAATTAAAGTGGCAAATTGAGTTATAATATGGGATCTTTAGATGATGTATATGATTTGACGCAAAAGCTAGAAGATAATGGCATAGAGTATCTTCTTATAACCGTTCAAAAGGGGAAAAAGCAAGGCAAAGCAGATGTATTCTTTCATTTAAAAGATAAGTCCTCTATGAGAATTCTGGCTACTGGATTATCGGCTTTTGATAAAGAAATAGATAAAATAAGAAAAGAAGAAGAGGAAGAAGATGACGAATAAAGATTTTAATAGTTTGTTTGATCAAGTAGACTTACCTCTTTATGGAGTAAGACTTCCAGAGTTTAAAATTGATAATGAATACAAGCACGACTTAGAAGTAAGTGAAGATGTATCAAATTACGAATTTCTTAGAGCATTAGCTTTAAAAGGATTTAAAAAGTTAAATCTTAAAAAAGACTCAGATTTATATAAAAAATATATTGAAAGAGCAAAGTACGAATTAGAAACTCTTAAAGAACTAGAGTTTATTGATTATATTATTTTAGTTTGGAGCGTTATTGATTATTGCAACAAGAATAATATTCCAGTTGGATTAGGTAGAGGTTCGGCAGCTGGTTCTCTTATATTATACCTGATTGGAGTCACTCAAATTGATCCAGTTAAATATGATCTTTATTTTGAAAGATTTATATCCAAGATTAGAGCTAAAAAGCAAGTTGTTGATGGGGTAACCTATTTAGATGGCAGTTTGATGTGTGACGTAGATTTAGATATTTGTTATTATAATAGACATAAAGTTTTACAATATTTAGAAGAACAATTCAAAGGTAAGACTAGCAAGATTTTAACATTAAATACATTGAGCGGAAAATTATTGATTAAAGAGTGTGGAAAAATTGTTGGAGAAAAATCAGAACAGGAGATGACAGAAGTATCATCTTTGATTCCTAAAATCTTCGGACAAGTTAAAGATATCACCACAGCTTACGACGATGTACCTAAATTTAAAGAATGGTGTGACAATAATAAAGATATTTATGCTATCGCTCTTAGACTAAGGAACTTAATTAAAAATAAAGGTGTTCATCCATCTGGAGTTTTATTGTCTTATAATGATCTAGAGAATTCTTGTCCAACTGAATTATCTGGAGATAAAGAAGCAGTATCAAGTTTTGACATGAGCTGGGTTTCATTATTTAATATTAAACTCGACATTCTAGGTTTAAGAAGTGTTTCTGTAGTAGATGACGTTTGTAAAAGTATTGGTAAAAAAATAACGGACATTGATTTGAATGATGAATCGATCTATAGAAATCTACAAGACTTAAGAAATCCTCATGGTCTATTCCAGATCGAAGCAGAAACTAATTTTAAAGTTTGTCAAAAAGTTAAGCCAAAGAATCTAGAAGAATTAAGTGGAGTTTTAGCCTTAGCTAGACCTGGAGCTTTGCAATTTGCCGATAAATATGCTGCTCATACTAATTTTCAACAATCCGAAAGTATTCATCCATTCTTTGATGATATATTAAAAGATACTGGTGGAGTAGCTTTATATCAAGAGCAATTAATGAAGATGGCTAATAAGATTGGATTCACGCTGGATGAAGCAGAAATCTTAAGAAGAATTGTAGGCAAAAAGAAAACAGAAGAAATTAAAGCTTGGAAGAAGAAGATTGAAGATAAGATTAAACAAAATAAACTTCCAAAAGAAGTAGGAGAAATCTTATGGAAAATCTTGGAGGATTCAGCGAACTATTCATTTAATAAATCCCATTCAATTGCTTATGCAGCCTTAGCCGCGATTACTATTTATTTGAAGTTTAATTATCCTCAACAATTCTTTTTGTCTTTATTAAAGATGACCAGAAACGAACCAGATCCAATTGGTGAAATATCTAAGATTCAAAAAGAAATGGGACATTTTGATATTAAATTATTAAAGCCCCATATTATTAAATCTGAAATGGATTTCTCTATAGAAGGTTCAGATATCAGATTTGGACTATTATCAATTAAAGGCATTTCAGATAAATCAATTGAAAAGCTAAACGGATTTAGAAACAAGTATTCTAATAAGTTTGAAATTTTTCAAGCAGCAGAAGAAGCAGATCTTAATATTGGAGTATTATGCTCATTGATTCAAGCTGGAGCTTTAACTGGATTCAAACAATCTAGAAGTAAAATAGTACTAGAAGCCCAACTTTGGAATATATTAACAGCAAAAGAAAAGAAGTATGCGATTTCATTTGCAGAGCAATTTGATTATGATCTTATTAGAATAATTAAACATTTAAATGTATTTACTGATGAAAAGAATAAAGTAATAATTAAGAGTTCTAGATTAGATACGATTAAATCTAAATACGAACCTTATCTTAAGATCTATAACCAAAATAGCAAAAGTGAAAGTTTCGCTAATTGGTATTACGAAAAAAGACTTCTTGGTTATACTTACGAAAGAACATTAAAAGATATTTTTCATGAAAAAAGAGAAGATTTATTACTTATTAATGAAATTATCGATTTACCAGTAAATCAAAAAGTAGCATTAGTTGGAGAAATAACAGATGTATATTCTGGAACATCAAAGAATGAAAAGAAGACGAAATACCTAAGACTTAAAGTATCAGATGAAACTGGCGATATTACTGTATTATTATTTAATGATAAAATAGAAAACTGCAAAACTCTTAATGGTAATAAGAATCCAGACGAAAAGAATATTGTGATAGTTAAAGGCATTAAAAAAGAAGATTGTATATTTGCTGATCTAGTAGCAATTCAAGATCATGATATATATATGAAACTTAGCGAAATTAAAAAGATTTGACATTCTATTAAAGATAATATATCATCACTATATGATATCATTCTACAAACCTAATAGTAAAAATACTGGAACAGCTTGCAGCTTTACAGTAAATTCAAAAGATGCCTCAATTTGGAGTTCGTTAATTAAACAATCCTCTTGGAACGAGGCTAAGAAAATTGGCTCATTTTCTGAAAATCAAAATAATCCAAATAAAAGTGTTAAGATTAAATTTTCTCTAACAGAAGCTGCTGGTCTTTTAGACGCTTTAGAAAGAAATATTGAATTTTCTGCATACCATACTTCAGAAAAGCAATCTACTCAAATCAAATTATCTCCATATCTTAGGGATGAAAAGCAGGTTGGATTCTCTTATATGGTATCTAAAACAGATAAGCAAAATAGCGAAAATAAACAATCATATCTAATTGGTTTTTATTTTAATGAAGCTCGTCTATTAAAGCAGTTTTTATCTTATGCATTAGATTCTGTATTTGAATGTCAAAGGATAGAAACAATTAAAAAACTTAAAAATTCTAAAAAAGAAGATAATGACGATAATCAAAACGATGCCAAAACTGATAATGATGGCGAGCTTTGGTAATGTCTAGGAAAAAGAAATTTTTATATCATTCAGATTTTGCTTTAGCCAAAACTGGCTTCGGCAGAGTATCAAAGTCTCTTTTAACTTATTTATATAAAACTGGAAAATATGATATTGTTCATTATTGCTGCGGAATGCAAGAAGGAAATCCAGATTTATTAAAAACGCCTTGGAAATCTTTAGGAGCTTTACCCAATTCGCCAGCAGAAATAGAACAATTAAATAAAGACCCAAATCAAGCAAGACTTGCTAGTTATGGTGCATATTTTATAGATAAAGTTATAGAGCAAGAAAAGCCAGATGTTTATGTCGCAGCTCAAGATATCTGGGGAGTAGATTATAGCATAGGAAAGCCTTGGTTCAATAAGATTAAATCCGCTATTTGGACTACATTAGATTCATTACCTATATTGCCATCTGCAGTTTCTTGTGCGTCAAAATTAAAAAATTATTGGATTTGGAGTGATTTTGCTACTAAAGCTTTACATGATTTAGGTCATAAAGCAGTAGAAACAACGCACGGACCAATTGATATAAATAATTTTTATAAATTACCTGATGATGAAAGAAAGAATTTAAGAATTAAAAATAATATTAATCCAAATGCTTTTATTATTGGTTTTGTTTTTAGAAATCAATTAAGGAAAAGCGTTCCAAACTTATTAGAAGGTTACGCTATTTGGAAAGCTAGAAATCCAGAAGTTAAAAATACTTATCTACTTCTACATACTCATTGGTCTGAAGGTTGGAATATTTACAAGTTAGCAGATGAATATAATATACCAAAGCAAGAAATATTAACTACTTATGTTTGTAAAAGCTGTGGTAATTATGAAGTCAAAAATTTTACTGGACAAGATATTGATTGTAAATTTTGTAAAGCTCAAAAATCTCAAATAACTACTAATGTAGGAATTGGAATTACAGAAAAACAACTAAATGAAGTTTATAATTTGATGGATGTATACTGCCATCCATTTACAAGTGGTGGACAAGAAATACCAATTCAAGAAGCCAAATTGACGGAGTTAATTACATTAGTTACGAATTATAGCTGTGGAGAAGAGATGTGTTTGGATGAAGCTAATTCACTAGCTTTAGATTGGGCTGAATACAGAGAACATGGAACAGAATTTAGAAAAGCCTCAACTTTACCAAATTCAATAGCTAAACAATTACAAAAAGTATGGAAAATGCCCATAGAAAAAAGAAAAGAAATGGGTAGAAAAGCTAGAGAATGGACTGTAGATAATTATTCATCAGAAGTTATTGGTAAGAAATTTGAGGAGTTTATAGATTCAGCAGACTTTGCAGATTATAAAAATATTTCAATACAACCAGAAGAGCAAGATCCTTTGTGTAAAATTCCACCAATAGAAGATAATTCTGAATGGTTAAAAGCTTTGTATGCTAAAATTTTAAAAAGACCAGAAGTTGATGAGAATGATGATGGTCATAAATATTGGATGCAAGAAATTGCTAAAGGTCAAAAGAGAGAGCAGATTGAAAACTATTTCAGACAAGTAGCTTGGCAAGAAAATGAAAAAAATAAAAAAGTAGAATTCAAAGATCTTCTTGATAAAGACGATCACGGAAAAAGAATTCTATATGTTATACCAGAAGATGAGTCAGATGTATTTATGAGTAGCAGTTTATTTCCATCTATAAAAAGATTATATCCAGATTACAATTTATATGTTGCTACTAAAAATGAATATTTAGATATTCTAGACGGTAATCCTAATATTCATAAAGTTATACCCTTTGTTCCTCAAATGGAAAACCAAGTATGGTGTGAGGGAAATAAAGATTTTGAAGGTTATTTTGAAATTGCATTTTTACCTTATATTGGAACACAAAGAATATTAAATTATCTTCACAATGGTAAAGATAAAATTGAATTTGATATAAAAAATTTCTAATATCTATATGCATGTATTAGAAGCATTCGCGGCATCGTCTGGTTTAAAAATATCAAAACCATATATTTATGAAAAATACTATCCATTAAATTTTGATAAATATATAATAATTGAAACAAATGATTCAAAATATCAATCTAAAAATTATGATTATTGGCAAGAAGTCATTGGCCTAATCTTGCCTTCATTAAAAGAAAATAATATAAATATTCTGCAAATATGTGGGCAGAATGATCCTAGATTACTTAATGCTTATACTGTAACTGGTTATACAGTAAATCAAAAAGCATATTTAATTAAAAATTCTGTAGTTTATATTGGTTCTAATTTATTAGGATTACAATTAGCTTCAAGTTATAATAAAAAAATTGTAGGTTTATATGGAAATATTTACGCATCACAGAACAAACCTTATTGGAGTAACAAAGAAGATCTAGCTTTGATTCAAGGTTTTGATGAAAAAATAAAACCATCATATGCCCCGCAAGAGAATCCAAAGGTTATAAATAACATAAAACCAGATATTTTAGCTCAAAACATTTTAAATAGTTTAAATATTAAATATAAAATTAAAAATAAATTCAAATCTATAGGCGCAAGTTATATGAATAAAACTATAGAACTTGTACCAAATATGGTTATTAATCCAGCTTCTTTTGGAGCACCAAATGTTATAGTCAGAATGGATATTGAATTTAATGAAAATTTTCTAGCAGCACAATTAGCGCAAAGTAAATGTTTAATTGTAACAAACAAAACTATTTCAGAAAATTTGATAAAGACATATAAAGCTAATATCACTCAAGTTGTATACAAGATTGAAAAAGAGAACGATCCTTTATTTGTTAATTTATTAAAAAATGAAAACATTAGTTTTGCATTAATATCAGCATTAGATCAAGAAGATATTAATAATATTAAAATTCATTATATGGATTTAGGTTTAATACTAAAACTCAATTTTAAATCTAAAGAAGATTATGATTATGAAAATATAAAATACTATAAAAGTAATCATTTTATATTAAGTAATAGCAAATTATACATGAGTGAAGCTGCAGTAGAAAAAGACTTACCTATTAAAGATTTTGATCAAAACATTCAAGAAATCATTGATACTGATACCTTTTGGAAACATGCAGATAATTATGCTTTTTTAGTTGACTAGTTTATATAAATAGACTATCATACTAATAATGAGTCCAAAAATTAAACAACAAGATCAAACCGCTTCAATTGGAAGCTCTGCACTTTTTGATAGCAATATCAATATTATTCCAGAATTAAATGAACCAGTACTAGAAGTTGTTCCTCCAAAGCTTATTACAAGAAATAAATACGGCTTAATTGAAGATAAAAATACTAATTATACATATAATGATGATGGAACTATTAATTGGCGTAAAATGGTTAAGCAAGAATATCTTGTTCCAAATAGACAAAAAACTCAAGAGACAGATGTATCTAAACTAGAAGATAAAGATCTACTTATTCTTTTGGGTGGAATTAAAGAACTCGCTCAAATTAGAGGTTATACTAGCGTTGAATATAAAGTAGTTGCAGCTAGTGAAAATTATTTTGCTACATCTTGTAAAATTACATGGATTCCTAATTATGAGACTAATGGAAGAGTTATTGAATTCGAGGCTCTTGCTGATGCGACTTTAAACAATACAAAAAGTTTCGCTAGATACTTCTTGGCAGCAATTGCAGAAAATAGAGCATTTGTAAGATGTGTCCGTAATTTTTTAAAGATTAATATTGTATCTCAAGAAGAATTAGGTGATGCAAAACTTCTTGAAGAAGCCGTAGCTTCAAATGAGAATCCGACCTCTCCACAAGTTCTTTTAGAGAAAGTTATGAAAGATAAAGGTGTTTCTTTTGATTATCTCAAAGAAAAATTAATTAAAGAAAAATTTGAAGGAGCAGAAGGTCTTAGCTCTGTTCAAGATATTCCAAAATCTAAAATATTTGAATTGATTGATAGAATTAAAAAGATTAAAAAATAAATTACTGAGATTTGAAATAAGGAATTCTTACGCCAGTTCCATTTATATCGAGTCTAAAATAACCAGAAGGGGCATAAGTTCTAGTTGTTGAAGCTATAACTTGATCTGGATTAAATGTTAAACGTCCACCAGTACCGCTTAAATTCAAATAATAACCGCTTGCCAACTTTAAGTCTCCACTATTTATTTGGCTCTTAAGAAAAGCATCGCCACTCAAAGTATTTATTAATCCAATAATATAACCGCTTACTCCAGATAATTGTTCAGCGTCAACAATATTACTTAACTGGTTACTGATAGGAATTGGAATATTATTAGTTTGAGGCAAGAATGCTAAATTATTAACTATTTGTCTATCAGTATCAACAGCAGTCCCTTGATTATTAACTTTTGGAAATCTATAAGTAGCAGCTAATCCAGTTGGAAATGCTTGGTAATCAACTGCAACGGCATCTACAGTACTATAACTAACATTATAGCAAAGTTTTCGACCACCAAAACCTGGTTCTATTTCAAATGTCGCTCCAGCTGTACACGCAGGACAAGGAGATGGAGGAGAACATGATGCACAACCTGCCAAAGTACCATTTTCACATCTGGTATAAAATACATTTCTTTGGTAATTACCCAAATCATAAGTGCTTCCATTAGTAAAATCTTTATCATATTGTGCCATTAAATTATCTTCAAATTTAGTAGATGGTCTTAGTGCCATATATCCACTTTTAAGAATTCCACCACCAGTACTCTTAGCAAAACTACTAGTTGTTGTAAAAGTATCAACTCCATTAAAAAATGCTTCTCTTAATTGGATTCCGCTGTTAGCTAAGGCTTTAATAAAACTAGTATAACTTGGACTAGTAAATTGTTGATACATTATTTTATTTAAATTATCTGGTATTAAATAACCAGTAGCAGCCTTTTGATCAGTAAAAAATACATAAATACTTCCAATATAATTTTTAGGATTTTTTAGTACTATTGATATATTATTATCACTATTTATAATAGCTGTGGCAGTATTTATATCATATTTTTCAGAAGTCATTTGATCATTTTGAAATCTTCCAAAAAGATAACCATGAGGTTGATTATAAGCTGTACCAGCTAAAGTTTTTTGAGATGTATATTTTGTTCCCCCATTTTCTCTTGCGTCAATAGTTATCCAAAATCCAGAAATTACATCATCTGTTAAAAATGATCTTAAATTTGCATCACTAAAGTTAACGAATGCTGCGAATTCTGCAGATAAAGCGCTAGGTGAGTAAAAATTTTCATAAATAACAGTTTCACTATTAACACCAGATCCATCAAAACCTCTAACTCCAAATCTCAATCTATAAGTTAATTCATCGTTTGTCCATACTTTTAAACTTGGCGCAAGATTTTTCATACTCCATTGAAGAGATAAAGTTTTATCATGAATTAAATTACCAGTATTTAAAGCTACAGATTGAAATCTTCCTGGTTGATCACCTACAACTGGAACCGTAGTTAAATCATCATAACTAGACCTATATTTAAAATCATTCAATTCAATTAAATTAGTATAATCTCCCAATAAATCAGAAGAAAAATAAAAATTTCCAGGTCTATAATTTCTAGAATAATATCCTTTTGGACTTATGCCATAAACTCTAAAATAATAATTTTGATTATTTATTGTAGGAACATAATTTCCACTTGTAGGAATATTATTATCAGGAACTTGAATAGAACTTAAAAAGAACTCTTCATTTGGTACATTAACTGTCGTGCCTTGAATATTAGCATATTGAATTTGAAGATCATTACTTATAAAATCGCTTCCACTTTTAGCATATATTTTCCAATAAGCTGTCTCATTGTTAATCGTATCTATCGCTCCACTTATTTTGTAATTTAAATATAGATCTTCTGTTTTATATAAAAATAAACCACTTGGATAACTAGCTTCTTTTGCTGAAATTGGAGTTATTACTGGAGCATCTGCAAGTGATATTCCAGATTCAACATATGCATATTTAGTTGGATTATATTCCATTGCGTTTATATTGTATTTAAACGGCTCAACTTCAGTTATTCCAATAATTCTATATAATTCAGTTTCAGTATTTAATCCAAATCCGCTACCAGTTGTTTGAGCGGTCCAAATTGCTCCAGTATATAAGTTATAATCAGTTGTATTGAATACTTTATTGCAGTTAATTTCGGTTAAAGTTTTTTCTGGATCATAACCTGTTGCTGTATTTACAAAAGATGAATTCATTTGAAAAAGTCCAGATTGAATTTTACTTCTTTCATAACCAGTAATAAAATCAGAATAATTTGTTCCAGTTGCTCTTGATGTAGGTGTTAGAATTTCTAATTTATAAGTTTGTCCTGGAAAATTTGTTGTAAAATATCCAGAAATATTATTAAATTCTTCGTCAAGAACAAATTTATGTTTACCTCCAACTCCCGTATTAATTCCTAAAACTCTTCCTCCTAATCTATGCAGTAATCTATTTGAATCTTGAATTTTGATAACATCTCCTGGCCTTAAATATACTGAATCTAATCCCGCAGTAAAATCAACAGTTTCTGTTTCTAATTGCTCGCTAGCTAATGCCCACTTTCCAAGTCTATAAGCTTGTCCTCTGCTTGTACATCCAAATGCAGTAATTTCTAATTTTCTAATCCCATATTTTCTTACACCATCTGGATCTTCAACATGCTCAACTGTTGGTTTAGCAAAATAATTCATGTCATTATATCTAACTATTGCAACAGTATTTCTTGTTTTTTTACTACTACTAGAATAATTGAAATCTCCATTTTCTACGTTAGAATTTGTAAATAAAACATAAGGATCTTTTGGCATGTCAGCAATTGCAAAAATTGCACCATTAGCATAATAAGACATTCCTCGAAAAATACTAGTCATATCATTTAATAAACTAAATGCATCAGAAAAATCATTTATGACAGCATTACAAGTAAATCTTGGTTCTAATCCACCAAATCCATCATCAACAATTGTATCGCAATACTGAGCGATTTGATATATATTCCATTTATCTACTTGTTGATTTTTTATATATTTTCCCAATCCATATCTTTTATTTGTTAATATGTCATAATAACACCATGCTGGATTATCTGTCCAATAAAGTCCATTACCAGAAGGATGATATTCATCTGAAAATCTACCATCCCAATCTCCATTATATGTTTTCTTAATTGGATCATAATTGCTTGGAATTTTCATTTTTAATAATTGAACATCGTATGATCTATCTGGAACATTTTGAAAATATTCTGATTTAAATAGACTTTTAAAAATTGCAGATTTTGGATATATATAATCTTCTCTAAAAACTTCTGTAATCGAATCTACCGTTACAGAATCTTTTAAATTTAATACTGTACTTTCTTTACTAGTTCTTTGTATTTGTACTCTCCATCCTAAAAATGTTAAATCATTTGGATCATATTTGCCAGTTAAATCAAATTTAAAAGTATCAATTATACCAGAACTTATTTTACCCTCGGTTTTTTCATCTCTTTGCAGATCTGGAATTTCAACATATCCACCACTGGTTATTTTAAAAATTTTAAACCTATAAGTTATGCTTCTATCTCTAATATCTCCTGCAGTTTGTGAAATTTTAGCAGTTTGACCACAACCTAAATCAAAAGTTACTCTGTCTCTATTTGGATCATTTTGTTGATCAAAAAGAGCTGTTATTTTTAAAGATACTATTAATTCACTTATATTTGTACTTTTAAAATCATAATTTTTAGCAAAATCTGCTCCATATCTTAAAGTATCTCCTAACGTTAAAGTTCTAGAAGCTTGAGGAATATCTGCTGCACTAGTAGCGTTTTCTAAATTACTTGTTAAACTTATTGCACTAGTTTGATTTCCATTATCATATCTAAAATTAATTTGAGAATAGTTATAATTTCCAGCATCATCAATTAAT